>Ga0208733_100533_pt1 | contig 16143 bp, 16 predicted proteins | sample SubbioR11Jul_8B1_FD_184816 | JGI IMG/M metagenome (GOLD analysis project Ga0208733, IMG submission 184816) | Serpentinite rock and fluid subsurface biosphere microbial communities from McLaughlin Reserve, California, USA - CR11Jul_8B1 (SPAdes) | ecosystem: Environmental > Terrestrial > Deep... | reverse complement strand
GCGACATCGATAGGCGGGTAGCTTTCAGCCGCCAGTCGCCGTGCCAGCGCCGGTCTTCAGAAGCCAAGAGCCTCCCGTAGGTATGGAGATAGTCGGCGTTAGAGACAACTAGATCGGCGTCGAGTTTGTCGCCATTAGCCAGCGCCACTCCCCGTGCGGTGCGATCATTAACCAGGATCCTTGCCGCCTCGACGCCATAGCGCGTCTGTCCGCCTAGTTCCAAGAACTTCTTCTCCAGGCCGCGCACTAGCGCTCCCGTGCCGCCCATGGCAAAGTGGACTCCCCAGGTGCGCTCGACGAAGTGAATCATGGTGTAAATGGCCGGCACCGACAGCGGGTTACCGCCCACCAACAGCGTCTCAAAGGAGAAGACCTGCTGCAGTTTGGGGTTAGTAAAGTACTTCTTGGCGAAGCGGAAGAGGTTGCCGACCGCATCTAGCCGCAACAGATCGGGTGCAACCCGTAGCAGATCGAGCAGGCTACCGAAGTGGGTAAAGCCGAGCTGCATGAAACCGCGCTCAAAGATGGCTTTAGCGTCGCGCTCGAACCTTAAGTAGCCGGCCTTATCCTCGGGGGCGAGGCGCTCGATCTCGCGCAGGAGGTGATCGCGGTCGTTATTGTAGTCAAAGGCGCTGCCATCGGCGAAGAAGATGCGGTAAAAGGGGTCAAGCGGCACCAGCTCGACATAGCGCCGGGTGTGGGTGAGGTCGGCTAGCGCGGGGAAGTCGGGCTGGAGATAGGGCGCTTGTGGGCTGACGGCAAAAAGCTCCTCGATAAAAGGCGGAACGGTGATTACCGTCGGCCCCATGTCGAAGATAAAGCCCGCGGCCTGGTGAACGTAAGCGCGCCCGCCAGGTCCGTCGAGCTTATCAAGCAGAGTGGTATTAAAACCCAGAGCCTGGAGGCGGATAGCCGCAGCTAGTCCGCCCACCCCGGCACCGATAACGATGGCGTTCATAGGCCCATTCTAAGGCCAGTGGTGTAGCGGGCATTTGTGGCGGGCCGTACACTCAAACTATCCCCTGGAGATAACGCACCACGTCGACTTTAATTGGCATGAAGTAGACATTGCCGCCGTGCGCTTTGGCAAAGGCCAAGACCCTTTGGGCCAGGCGGCGGTTCCAGGCTAGGGTCGGGGCAAAGTCTGTCGGCAAGATGGCATGGTTGCGCGTCAACCAGTACTGCTTGGTGCGTTCGCTCAGCACGGAGGTGGCCCCCCAGAAGACCTGGGTGCTGGGGAGCAGCTCAGCGTAAAGCTCGAGCAGTCGCAGATCGAAGAAGGGTTGGGTAAAGAGCCCCGCAGCCCCGGCCTCGAGCTTGCGCAGGGCGTAGTCGCGCTCGGCCCGAAAGCTCTGCCGGTAGGGGTCGAGCGCGGCGTAGACGGTCAGCTCGGGGTGCTCGAGCCTGACTTTTTTGATCAGCTCAAGGCTGGTAGTAGGGTAGACCGGGCGGCTCATGCTGGGCGCGGTGTCGCCGCCTACCACCAGCACCTCACTAATACCGTGCTCGGCTAGGAACGCAGCCATCGGTAAGGGCTTGGCCAGGTCGATATCTACCGCCCGCAGGTGGGGGATGGCGTTAAACAGCGGCCTGGCCTGAGTACAACCCTGCCAGCTACGCAGCGGAAAGCTCGACAGGTCGGGGAGGTTAATGGTGTCAACCGACGGCAGCTGGGCCTTGATCTGCGCCAACTCGCCGGCCAGCGATTCCTGACTGCGCGGGACTAGCTCAACCGAGATCCTCAAAGGACGTTCTCGCTGCGCTCGGACCAAAATATGTTCTCGCTCAAAATCATTCTTAGAACCATTCTTAAAAGCATTCTTAAAAGCATTCTCGCTATCGCTCGGATCGCTATCGCTCAGATCGCTCCGCTCGGATCCGCTCGGAACACCGGAGGCGCACCCCAGGAAGCTCTAGCACCAGCTCCGGGCCGTAAGCGCTGGCTGGAGTCTGGTAGCCGGGCTGGGCACAGCCGGAGAGCGCCTTGTGGGCGATGTGGACCGCTGCCGAGGCGGTGAGGGTATAGGCCTCGGGTGTCTCCAACCAGGCCTCGACCCGCTGCCCGTCGGCATCTTGCGCCTCGCCCCAGAAGCAGCTTTGGCCATTAAGCCGCTGGGCTTCGCTGGGGCCATCGGGGAGAGCCGAAATCCGCCTCAGGATAAAGCGCCTCACACCCGGTTGGCGCGCCAGCCAGCTAAGCGCGCGCAGGGCGAGATAGCGGGGCAAAGACAGGGCCATAAAGGTCTCAATGTTAACGATGCCGGTGCTGTGAAAGGCTGTGACCAAATCCCCCCAGGGGATGCTGGCGGCCCGCTCGGGGCCACGGCCAAAGTCAATTAAGCGGGTCCGATGTGCTAGCGGTACCGTAACCAGGCGACCGTTATGGCGGGTGAAGCTGGTGTTGCCCAGATATGTTAGCGCGGTGGTGATGGTTCCGCGCGAAGCGTGCTTGGCCCCGGAAAAAGCCAGCGTGAGCCGGGTAGCGCTGGGCAAGCGGCTCTTGAGGTGTACCGCTAGGCAGTCCGACGGGACTACGTCGAAGCCCACCCCAGGCAGCAGCATCACCCCGGCCTGACGCGCCAGCGTGTCCCGCTCGGCTAGCGCTGTAAAGACACCGAGCTCGCCGGTGATGTCGAGGTAGTGGGTACGGCTCTGAAGGCAAGCCTCGACTAAGGGCAGGGCGGTGGCAGGAAACGGCCCGGCGCAGTTGAGCACCAGCGGCAGATCGTCGAGATTAGCGGCGATCAGCTTGGGGTTATCAAGATCGAAGACGCGATAGTCGAGGCCTAGGCGCTCGGCCTGCGAGGCCAGCCTCGGCGCGTTACGCCCAGCCAATACCGGACGCAGACCAAGCCTTAGCGCCTCCTCGGCGATCAGTCGACCGGTGTAGCCGTAGGAGCCGTATAGCAGAAAACTTGGGGCCATGCCCTTAAGGCTAACGCCCGGCTACCCGTCAGCCACTACCGAAACCTTGAGCTCGATGGGCACCTCGGGATGAGGCTTGTAGATGATCGGGTACTCGCCAAGCTCCTTGATAGGCTGGGCTAGCTCTAGCTTGCGGCGGTCGATCTGCACATCGTAGGTGGCCTGTGCCGCCTCGGCGATATCGCGGCTGGTGACCGAGCCGTAGATGCGACCCTCGCCAGCTTTAACTTTAATCTCCAGGCTGGCCTCGGCCAGCAGAGCCTTGAGCCGCAGGGCGTCGCCCTTGCGCTCGGTGAGCTGCTTGGCGCGCTGCGATAGGCGGGCTTCAAGCTCGGCCTGATTCGACTTGGTGGCAAGTAAGGCTAGCCCTTGCGGGATCAAGTAGTTGCGGGCATAACCAGGGCGCACCCTAACGACCTGCCCAGCTTCACCCAGGTTATCGACGGGCTCGAGCAGGATCACATTCATCGGCGTACCAACTTCTCAGTGATGGGGATAATGGCGAGCATGCGCGCACGCTTGATAGTGGTAGCGAGCCTACGCTGATGCTTGGCGCACACCCCGGTGCGGCGGCGCGGCAGGATCTTGGCGGTATCGGAGATGTAGCGGCGCAACATGCGGCCGTCGTGGTAATCGGTAAGCTCTAGCTCGCCGCTACAAAACTGGCATACTTTGGGCCGCCTGCTGCGGCGGGCGCCTCGTTTGGCATCGCGGTCGAATTTTTTGCCTCGGGGTTTATCTTGAGCCATTAAAACGGTAAGTCCTCTTCTGGTGGAAACTCTTCATCGATATCCAGCTTTTGACTCGTCTGGGCGCCCTGGTCGCTTGCGCCTGGGCGGGTTCCGGCGCCACCACCGCCGGGACCACGGGTCAAGAATTCGACGCGCGAGCTTTCGATGCGCGTCGTGTACCGCCGGTTGCCATCCTTGTCAGTCCAGGAGTCGTTGACCAGGCGCCCCAGCACAAACACCGGGTCGCCCTTTTTAAGCTCGCCACAGGCTTCAGCTAGTTCGCGCCAGACGTTGACATCAACGTAATGGGTGCGCTCTTGCCATTCGCCCTTGGCCTGATACGACTCGTTGACAGCGACGCTAAAGCGCGTCACGGCACTACCGCTCTGGGTATAGCGCAACTCGGCGTCCCGGGTTAAGTTGCCGATCACTGTTACCTGATTGAGGGCCTCGCGCAGGCGCTGCTGGCCCTTGGTATCGGTGACGGTGGCTTCGCCCCGGCGCGCCCCCAACTTGATAACCTCAACGCGCGAGGCGATGATGTCCAGCGAGCTGCGGCGCTGCCCGTCCTGGCCTTCCCAGCTGCGGTAGTCGAGGCGGCCTTCAAGTAGCACCGGCGTGGCTGCCGCCAGTTGCCCGGCGAGCGTCTCGGCCGCGGTGCCAAACAGCGTGGCGCGGTGATACCAGGCCAGTTCGCGCTGTTGGCCGTCATCGCCCAAGACCTGGTCGTTGCCGCCCACACTGAGCTGCAAAATAGCCAGCCCTCCCGGTGTGTAGCGCAACTCGGGCGCCTGGGTCAGTGTGCCTACCAAGTAGACGGTATTTAGGCCTCTGGCCATGACCTCCTCCTAGTCACAATGCGCACCAGCTTACAGCCGCTTAAGCGGCAGGTGTCGCCTCGGTCTTAGCTTCTGGAGTTTTGCGCGTGTGCCACTCCGGGCGGTCGCGCACCACTAGTGCGCGCATAACGTTGTCGCGTAGCCGCAGCGCCGACTCTAGCGCTTTGGGGGCGCTGCTAGGTAGCTTTAGGGTGTAAATCGCGTAGTACCCCTCGGTCAGTTTGCGAATCGGATAGGCCAGCCGTCTCAACCCCCACTCATCTGCCTCGACAAGTTCGCCCTCTACTCGAGCCAGCAGCGCATTCACGGCATCCTTTTCGATCTGCAGTTGCGCCTCGTTGAGGTTGGGGTCAAAGATCAGGGTGAGGGTGTAGCGGTGTGTTTTCATTAAGTCACCTCCCTTTGCGTAGGCTCGCCTCATAAAGGCAGCGTTAGATTCTAGCACAAACTGCCGGCCTGCCTAGCGTTACCCGCTCTCATGCGTTTTTGCGCTAGCATAGCGCTGCATGGCGACACTTCGTGCCCCCAAGCTGATAGCGTTGGCGTTTTGGCTAGCGCTAATTGCCGCCTTCTGGTGGTATAGCCAGGCTCAAGGCTTAAGCCCACTGTACCTGGTCGATCGACTGGTCGACCTAATGGCCGATAACCCCCTTGGGTTGGCGATCTTCTTTGGCGCCTACGCAGTGCGCCCGCTGCTGCTTTTTCCCTTTACCCCGCTGAGCATGGCTGCCGGTTTTGTCTTTGGGCCGCTCTTGGGAATGCTCTATGCCACCCTTGCCACCCTCATGTCAGCCATTATCGGCTACAGCATCGCCCGGCTGTTTGGCTACCGGCTGACCGAGCCGCGCACCGGCGCTCAGCGCCTGGCGTTAGAGTTGCGGCGCAACGGTTTTGAGGCGGTGCTAATAAGCCGCCTGATCTTCCTCCCCGGCGATCTGGTTAACTACGCCTCGGGCCTGGTGGGGGTTGGGCTGGGTGCCTTTGCCCTAGCGACCGCAATTGGCAGCGTGCCTGGGCTATTGGGCGCGGTGCTCCTTGGCGCCTCGTTTGAAGGCGACCTAGCGCAGCTCCGTCCAGCTATTGACTTGCGGCTACTGCTGGCCTCAGGAGCGGTGTTGCTTGCTAGCCTGGTGCTCTCTTATTACCTGCGCCGCCGCCATCGCATAAGCGGAGCCCCGCGTGGGGGGCGCGAGGCTCCTTAGAGAGGAGATGGTGGAGGGAAAACCCTCCAAATGTTTAGCGCGGCGGCTAAACACACCTCACTATAGCGACCGAACTCTTACAGAATTCTTACAGGCCGCGCTGCTGGCTGCTATGCTGGCGCTTGTGTGGGGTCATAGTAGTCAAGTAGACAAGTATTCAAGTGGTCCCCCGCGGTTCATGGCTGGAGCAGCTTCCATATGATCGCTGAGCTGCTCAGCGTCGGGACCGAGCTGCTGCTCGGCGAAATCGTCGATACTAATGCGGCCTGGCTGGCCCAGGACTTGGCGCAACGCGGCGTGGATGTCTACTGGTCGCAGCGGGTGGGGGATAACCTGCCGCGCCTAACCGCAGCCATCCGCCAAGCGCTAGCCCGCAGCGATCTACTGGTGATGTGCGGGGGATTAGGGCCGACCGATGACGACCTATCGCGCGAAGCCCTGGCCGCTGTCTGCGGCGAGACGCCGCAGATCGATGAGGGGTTAGCGCTTAATCTGCGCGCACGTTTTGTTGCTACCAACCGCCCCATGCCGCAGAGGAACCTCAAGCAGGCCTGGCTGATCCCGTCTGCCGAGGCCCTCCCCAATCCCATCGGCACGGCACCGGGCTGGTTGGTGCGGCGCCCTGATGGGAAGCGGATAGTAGCGCTCCCCGGTCCGCCCCGCGAGCTGCAGCGGATGTGGCTGAGCGAGGTGGTGTCGAGGCTCAGCCTGCCGCCCGCGGCGCTGTTTAGGCAGACCTTCAAGACCCAGGGAATCGGCGAGTCGGCGGTGGCGGAGCTGCTTGGGGAGTTGACGCTGTCGGCCAATCCCAGCGTGGCTACCTACGCCAAGCGGGACGGCGTCCATGTGCGGGTAGCGGCTAAGGCGGCGAGCGAGGCCGAAGCCCGGGAGCTGGCTCAGCCAGCGCTTGAGCAGGTCCAGCAGCGGCTGGGTGAGTACCTCTGGGGCAGCGATAGCGACGAGCTGCCGATGCTGTTGCAGCAGCGGCTGCGCGAGCGCGGTGAGACGGTCGCCAGCATGGAGTCGCTTACCGGTGGGCTTATTGCACAGCTGCTCACCTCGGCGGCAGGGGCATCGGCTGTTTACCGCGGCGGCGTGGTAGCATACGGTGCGCAGGCGAAGGCGGCGTTCGGTGTGCCCCGCGACCTTCTTAAGCGGTACGGCAGCGTCTCGGAAGAGGCGGTGCAGGCGATGGCGAACGCTGCCAGGCGGCTATTTGCGAGCGATTATGGACTGGCTGCCACTGGCGTGGCGGGGCCTGATACCAGCGAGGGGAAAGCGGTAGGTGAGGTCTATGTGGCCCTCAGTGGGCCCGGTGGAGTGGTGGTCAAGCAGCTTCGGCTCCCCCCGCTCGAGCGCGAGTGGATTCGGGAGCGCACCGCTTATACCTTGCTGGCGCTCCTCTGGTCGCAGCTTAGAGCCAAGCCGTAGCCGCTACGCAGCGCTTTGGAGGCAACCATGGAAGAGCGCAAGAAGGTTTTGGACAACACCCTCCTGCAGATTGAGAAGCAGTTTGGCAAGGGGGCGATCATGCGGCTGGGCAGCGAGACTAACCCGCTCGAGCAGGGGATCATCTCCACCGGCTCGATGTCGGTCGATCTGGCGCTGGGGGTCGGCGGCGTGCCGCGCGGGCGTGTCGTCGAGATCTACGGCCCGGAAGCGGGCGGCAAGACCACCCTGAGCCTGCATATCGTGGCCGAGGCGCAGCGCGCCGGCGGCGTGGCGGCTTTTATCGACGCCGAGCACGCCCTCGATCCGGGCTACGCCAAGGCGCTCGGCGTCAACACCGACGACCTGCTCGTTAGCCAGCCCGACACCGGCGAGCAGGCGCTCGATATCGCCGAGCTGCTGGTGCGCAGCGGCGCTGTGGACGTGGTGGTGATCGACTCGGTGGCGGCGCTGGTGCCCCGCGCCGAGATCGAGGGAGAGATGGGGGACAGCTTCGTGGGATTGCAGGCGCGCCTGATGAGCCAGGCGCTGCGCAAGCTGACCGGCGTGCTGTCTAAGAGCAAGACCACCATGATCTTCATCAACCAGATCCGCGAGAAGATCGGCGTGATGTACGGCAATCCCGAAACCACCCCGGGTGGGCGGGCGCTGAAGTTTTACGCCTCGGTCCGCCTCGAGGTGCGCCGCATCGGCGATGTTAAGTCCGGTGCGGATAAGGTTGGCAACCGGGTGCGGGTTAAGGTCACCAAAAACAAGGTCGCCTCGCCCTTTAAGGAGGCCGAAGTGGAGATCATGTTCGGTCGCGGGATCGATAAGCTTGGCGATCTCATCAATATTGCCGCCGACCTCGACATCATCCAGAAGTCGGGGAGCTTTTTCAAGTACGAGGGCGCCAACATCGGGCAAGGTAAAGAAAAAGCCGCGGCCTTCCTGCAAGATAATCCGGCCACCGCTGAGGAGATCAGGGCCAAGGTGGTAAGCGCTATTAAGGGAGAGCCCGGCAAGTATAAGGGCAAAGCTAGCAGCGATGCTGAGGAGGGCGAATGAATCTCCCGGTGCTCGAGCTCCTGCTGGCCTTGCTGGTCGGCTTGGGCTTGGGCCTGCTGCTGCGCCAGCGCCGTGACCGGAACCTGCTCGAGCAGGCCAGAGGTGAAGCTGAACGTATCAGGGGTGAAGCCGAGCGCATCAGGCGCGACGCTGACCGTGAGACCAAGCGCCTGTTGCAGCAGGCCGAAGCTGAGACCCGCGAGCTGATCGGCGCCGAGCGGAGTCGGCTCGAGCAGGAGGCTGAGCGTGCTAAACAGCTCTTGGAGCAGGAGTTGGCGCGCACCCGGCAGACCTTACAGGCCGAGTTCGACCGCACCCGCGAGGATCTGGAGCGGGAGCGGCAGGCGCTGCGCGAAGCCCGGCAGGAGCTGCGCCGCGACCGTGACAAGGTTGAGGTAATCGAGGAGCGCCTAACCCGCCGGGGTGAGCAGCAAGATGCCCGCGCTATTAAGCTTGACGAGCTAGAAGAGCGCCTCAACGAGCGGATCGAGGCCCTCAAGCAGCGCGAGGAGGTGCTGTTAGAGCAGGAGGCGGGGCTCGAGCAGCGGATTTATGAGATCGCTCAGCTCAGCCGCGAGCAGGCTAAAGAGATCGTCTTGCACCGGCTTGACGCCGAACTCGAGCGCGAAAAGGCGGGCCGCATCCGCTACGCCATTGAGCGGGCCGAGGTCGAGGCCAAGCGCAAGAGCTTTAATATCATCGCCCAGGCCATCCAGCGCAGCGCCAGCGAGGTCTCGGCGGCCATTAGCGTGTCGGTGGTGCCGATCCCCAGCGATGCCATGAAGGGGCGGATCATCGGCCGCGAGGGGCGCAATATCCGCACCTTCGAGGCCCTGACCGGCGTGGATCTGATCATCGACGACACCCCGGAGGCGGTGCTGCTCTCCTCGTTTAACCCCTTGCGCCGTGAGGTGGCCAAGCTGGCGCTCTCGGAGCTGGTCGCCGACGGGCGCATCCATCCGGCCCGCATCGAAGAGGTGGTGCAAAAGGCGCAGCAGGAGATGCAGAGCTATATCCGCGAACGCGGCGAGGAGGCGACCTTAGAGGCCAATGTGGTCGGCTTGAAGCCGGGCATGGTGCAGCTCTTGGGTCGCATGCACTTTCGCACCAGCTACGGTCAGAACGTGCTAAAGCACTCGGTGCAGGTAGCCCACCTGTCCGGCATTATCGCGGCTGAGTTGGGACTGGATGAGGCGCTGGCGCGCCGCGCCGGGCTGCTGCACGATATCGGCAAGTCCATCGACCGCGAGATTGAAGGGAGTCATACCGAAATTGGCGCCAACCTGGGCCGGCGCTTCGGCGAGCCCAAAGAGGTAATCGATGCCATCGCCTGGCACCACGAGCTAGACCGTGCCGAGACGCTCTATCCGGTGATCGTGCAGGCGGCAGATGCCATCTCGGCGGCGCGCCCAGGCGCACGGCGTGAGACGCTCGAGACCTACCTAAAGCGCTTAGAGGCGCTCGAGACGATCGCTACCAGCTTCCCCGGTGTGGAGAAGTCTTACGCTATTCAGGCCGGGCGCGAGATCCGCATCATCGTCGAGCCCAGCCAGGTCGATGACGCCTCGGCGGTGCTGCTGGCCCGCGATATCGCCAACCGCATCGAACAGGACATGGAATACCCCGGCCAGGTACAAGTGACTGTGGTCAGGGAGTCGCGCGCGGTGGAGTATGCGCGCTAGAGCTATGGCGGCAAAGGCGCTAGATAGGTATACTCTCCAGTGGCGTGGTGGCGCTAGGTGACAGGGATGGATAGCGATGGCAATAGGTGACGAACTTAAACTCTTTTCCGGCTCGGCCACGCCGGAGTTAGCTCGCGCGGTGGCCTGCCATCTGGGGCAAGAGCTGGCGCGCAGCATCGTATCGCAGTTTCCCGACGGCGAAACGCGCATCCAGATCGGAGAGTCGGTGCGCGGCGCCGATTGCTACATCATCCAGTCCACTTGTGCGCCGGTCAACCATCACCTAATGGAGCTGTTGGTGTTCGTCGACGCTTTGCGGCGGGCCTCAGCCTGGCGGGTAAACGCGGTCATCCCCTATTTCGGCTACGCCCGGCAGGACAAAAAGGTGCAGGGGCGCGAGCCGATTACCGCTAAGCTGGTGGCCAACCTGCTGGAAACGGTCAAGGTCGATCGGGTCATTACCGTCGATCTGCACGCCGGCCAGATCCAAGGCTTTTTTGACGTGCCGGTCGATCACCTAACGGCGCTAGGCATCCTCGGCGATCACCTTAAGGCCAGCGACTTAAGCGACGCGGTAGTGGTGTCGCCCGATGTCGGTCGCGCGCACGAGGCGCGGCGCCTGGCTAACTACCTGGGTCTGCCGCTGGCTATGCTCTATAAGCGCCGCAACAGCCCGACCGAGACTGAGGTCATCCACGTGATCGGCGCGATCAAAGGGCTCCGGCCGATCATGATGGATGATATGATCTCGACCGCTGGCACCATGGTGCGCGGGATCGAGGCGCTGCTTAAGCTAGGTGCCCACCCTGACGCGACCCTCGTTGCTACTCACGCCGTTTTTACCCCCCCCGCCCTTGACCGGCTTAAGCACCCAGCTATCAGTGCGGTCTATGTCACCGATACCGTGCCATATCACGGCCAGAGCGAGCGTATCAAGGTGCTTTCGGTGGCCGGACTGCTGGCGGCCGCCATTCGCAACGTTCACGAGAACGGTTCGGTAAGCGCCCTGTTTCCACCCAAGAGCTTTGAGGAGGAGAAATGAAGTTACTGGCAAGCAGACGTACCCCAGGCAAGGCCGGCGCGCTGCGCCTGGCCGGGCAGATGCCTGCGGTGGTATACAACCGAGAGCTTAATATCCCTATCGCAGTCGACTTAAAGACCTTTGATCGGGTGTTCCGCGTACAAGGGACCTCGAGCATTATCGATTTAGAGATCGATGGCCAGAACCACGAGGTCTTGGTCAAGCAGGTGCAGATGGATAAGCGCAAGCGCCTCCCTGTTCACGCTGACTTCTACGCGGTCACCGCCGGTCAACTGGTCGATGTCTACATCCCGCTTGAGTTTGTGGGCACAGCGGCTGGGTCGCGTGAGGGTGGCCAGCTCGACGTGCAGCGCCGCGAGGTGCATATCAGCATCCTGCCCCGCCTTATCCCGCAGCACCTGATGGTCGATGTCAGCGCGCTCAAGATCGGCGACTCCTTGCACGTCTCCGACCTCAAAGCGCTTCTCCCCGCTGAAGCCGAGATCCTCGATGACCTCGAGCTGACCCTGGTAGCGGTAGTACCGCCGCGCGTAGCGGAGGAAACGGTTGCCGAAGCTGCGGCTACTGAGCCAGAAGTCATTGCCAAGGGCAAGGAAGAAGAGGAGTAAGACTGGAACGCCCAGCCTCTCTAGTGGTCGGGCTAGGCAACCCTGGCCCGGCTTATGCACAGACCCGGCACAACGCCGGGTTTCTGGTCTTGGACGCGCTGGCGCGCCGACAAGGGCTGGCGTTTCGTCGCGGTCGGCTGGCCGAGGAGGCGCCCTGGGGCCGGGTGACCCTCCTTAAGCCCCAGTCCTACATGAACCGCTCCGGCCAGGTGGTGCAGGCATATGCCACCCGCCAGAGCCTCACCCCCAATCAGCTGCTGGTGGTCCATGACGACCTGGACCTGCCGCTAGGGCGCTTGCGCTTTAGGCAGGGCGGTGGCGCCGGCGGCCAAAAGGGGGTCTCTGACATCGCTGCACGGCTTGGCCCTGATTTTTATCGCCTCAAGGTCGGTATCTCACGTCCGCCTGAGGGTATCACCGCCGAGAGCTGGGTGTTAAGCCGCTTCCGCGACGACGAAGCGGCGCTGCTGGCGCAAGTCCTCGAGTGCGCCGCCGAGGCGCTTGAGGTGTTCGTGCAAGAAGGCTTCACAGCGGCTGCTAACCGCTTTAACGGGCTCATCATCGAGGCCGACCCCACACCGTGAGAAGCCGACTTGTCACGCCGTACCAGATGCCAAATCCCCCCAACCCCCCTTGGTAAGGGGGGCTTAAAGCAAGCCGGGGGGATTAACGTCATGGCCACTGCGTGGCGTATAGAATAAAAGCGCCCATTATGACCACGCTGATCCGCGCTCAGTTATTTCATACCCCCGGCAACCCCTTCACTCAGCCGTCCGTGTTGGAGGCTGTTGCGGATGGCGCTATCGCCTTTCGGGGGCGCATCCTGGCGGTAGGGGAGTTCGCCGCGCTGCGGCGGGACTATGCCGAGGCGCCGGTCATCGATGCGCGAGGGATGATCCTCCTGCCAGGACTGGTTGACACCCATGTGCACTATCCGCAGCTCCCGATAGTGGGCGCGATGGGCCTGCGCCTGCTCGACTGGCTTAAGACCCGTACCCTGCCGCACGAAGAGGCCTTTGCCGAGCCGGACTACGCGCGTGCACAGGCGCGGCGGTTTTTGCGGCTCTTGGCTAGCAACGGCACTACCGCGGCCTTAGTGTTCGGCGCGCACTTCGCCGGGGCGATGCAGGTCTTTTTCGAGGAGGCCGAGCAGCTGGGGCTGCGCATCACCAGCGGGCTGGTATTAGGCGACCGGCAGCTAACACCGGCCCTGCACACTACTCCGGAGCGGGCCTACCAGGAGAGCCGGGCGCTGCTGGAGGCCTGGCACGGGCGCGGGCGCCTGCGCTACGCGGTCACGCCGCGCTTCTCGCTCTCGTGCAGCGAGGCGCTGTTGGAGGTGTGCCGTGCTCTGCTGCAAGAGGCTCCCAGCGTTTATTTCACCACCCACCTCAATGAAACCGCCGAGGAGGTCGCTGCGGTCGCCGCGCTCTTTCCCTGGGCTGAGGACTACCTGGCTACCTATGAGCGCTTCGGCTTGGTGGGGCCGCGCTCGGTCTTTGCTCACAACCTCCACGCTAGCGACGAGCAGCTCGAGCGGCTGGCCAGGGGGGGCTCGAGCGTGGCCCACTGCGCCAGCAGCAACGCCTTTTTGGGCAGCGGCCTGTTCCCGCTGCGCCGCCACCTGGCTCATAACCTCACCGTGGCCCTCGGCAGCGACGTGGGGGCTGGGACCGGCCTGTGCCTGCTCGGCGAAGCGCTAGCGGCTTACCAGGGGCAGATGTTGCAAGGCTACCCACTCACCCCGGCCCAACTCCTCTATCTGGCGACCCGTGCCGGGGCCGAAGCGCTTAAACTAGCCGACGAGATAGGCGACTTAAATCCTGGCAAGAGCGCTGACTTCGTGTTGCTGCGCCCGCCCGCCGGGAGCACGCTCGAGGCCGTGTTGCAGCACAGCCCTTCAGCGGAGGCTACGCTGGGGGCGCTGTTTACGCTGGCGCGCCAGGAGAGCGTAGCCGAGGTCTACGTAGCGGGCAAGCCGCTGCTTAAGCGCGCAGGCTTCTCTTAATCACCTTTTTTAACCACCTTGGCCTCAAGGCGAGGTTTCTTATCCGATCTTGACAGTCGGATTTAAAGTTGCTATGGTTCGACTAATACCGAGTATCTGACTCGGAATTAGCTAAGCGGGAGAGTTACCCATGAACGTTTGTTCGCCACCGCGTATGAAACCAGGGCGACCACAGGGGGTCGCCCCCACTCGAATGCTTAACTTCGGATTTTCTAAGGAGCGTGGTCAAAATGTCTACTGAAGGCCAGCCGGAAAGCCTAAGCGGCAAGCCCGCAAGCGCCGTAGCGCCTGGCAAAGAGCACGATACGCTAGCAGCAAGCGGCCCAGAGCTGGACAAGGCGCCTGGCCACTGGCTGTTGGCGCGTATGGGCAAGCGGGTGTTGCGTCCGGGTGGCCGTGAACTGACCGAGAAACTGATTACTGCGCTGAAGATCACTCCGGCCGATGACGTGGTCGAGTTCGCGCCAGGGCTGGGATTCACTGCCGGGCTAGTATTGCTGCGCCAGCCCCGCACTTACACTGGCGTCGAGCGCGACGAGTCGGCTGCGGCCGTGGCGCGCCGAGCGGTGGCTGGGCCAGCCCGGCGGATCATCGTGGGAGATGCCGGGCAGAGCGGGCTGGCGTCGGGCTGTGCCTCAGCCGTGTACGGCGAGGCGATGCTGACTATGCAAAGCGATACCCAAAAGGCCGGGATCGTGCAGGAGGCGGCGCGCCTGTTGAGATCGGGCGGGCGCTATGGGATCCATGAGCTCTGTCTTAAGCCCGATGACCTGACCGAAGAGATGAAACTGGAGATCCAGCGCGAACTGGCTCAGGCCATCCGCGTGAATGCCCGCCCGCTGACGGTGGGGGAGTGGAAGGCGCTACTAGCCGGGGCGGGGATGCAGGTCAAGTTCGAAGCTACCAACCCGATGCACCTGCTCAAACCGGCGCGGATGGTGGCGGACGAAGGGATACTGCGCGCACTGAAGATCGCCTTCAATATCCTGCGCACACCCGCTGCCCGGCGACGGGTCCTGCATATGCGGGCCATACTCAACCGCTATGCCGATAACCTGAGCGCGGTGGCGCTGGTCGCAGTCAAGCCATGAATGGGCAGCATGGAGCCGATGGTCATGCTCTTACCACTGGTCAAATGAAAGGAGAGATCAATGCTATCCCCTTCAATCCAACCACCTACCCTCCTGCCAAGAGCGCTAGCTCTCTTGGCGGCGCTACTGGTTTTATTGGTTATCCCGGTCGGCTCAGCGCAGGCGGCTAAGCTGCCCAAGCTGGTGCTGGCGGGTCCCGCGGGTACGGTCTCCTATCCCCTCATCCACATGGTGGAGAGCGGCGCCTTGCAGGAGGTGGCCGACCAGGTGGAGCTGGTGTTCTGGCGCAACCCGGATCAGCTGCGGGTGCTGGCCCTGGAAGGCCGGGCGGATTTCATCGCCATGCCCAGCAACGTAGCTGCCAACCTGTATAACCGCGGGGTGGAGCTGAAGCTGCTCAATGTCTCGGTCTGGGGGGTCTTGTGGCTGGTCTCGCGGGATCCGGCGCTACAGACCCTGGCAGATTTCAAGGGTCAGGAGATCGCCATACCCTTCCGGGGCGACATGCCCGACATCGTCTTTGGCCTGGTGGCGGAGGGCCAGGGGCTGGACCCGCGGCGCGACTTCACGCTGCGCTACGTGGCCAGCCCACCGGATGCCATGCAGCTCCTGGTTGCGGGGGTAGTGAACCACGCCTTGCTCTCGGAGCCCTCGGCCTCCATGGCCCTGCGACGAGTCCCGGGCCTGTCCCGCAGCGTAGATCTGCAGAGCGAGTGGGGCCGTGTCTTTGAGACCGCGCCGCGCCTACCCCAGGCAGGCATCGCCGTCTTGGGCGAGGCCCGGCACAATGCTGAGCTGATAGCGCGCTTTCAGGCCGCCTACGCGGCGTCGCTGCAGTGGTGCCAGGATCACGCCGCCGAGTGCGGTGAGCTGGTGGCCCGGCGGATCGATCTGCTCACCGCTGAGGCGGTGGCAGACTCCATCGCTGTAAGCCAGCTGCGCTTTGTCGAGGCTGCTGAAGCCCAGCCCGAGCTAGAGGCCTTCTTTGCCCGGCTGCTGCTAAGGGAGCCGGCCTTAGTAGGTGGCAGGTGGCCGGATGCGGGCTTCTATTACCCCGCTGCCAGATAAAGGCCCGCGCGCCTGGCTGACCTACCTGTGGCGAGGCGGCCGCGCAGCCTTAGGCCTGCTGATCTTCCTGGCCCTGTGGGACTGGGGCAGCCGCTTTTACAGCGAGCTGATCCTGCCCAGTCCCTGGGTCACCTTCACCACCCTGGTCGGCCTGTTGGCAGAGGGCAACGGTTGGTCTGAGCTGGCCGCCACTGCGCGGCGTGCCCTGGCGGGGTTTGCCCTCTCTCTGGTGGTAGGCAGCGCGCTGGGCCTGCTGGCCGGGCTGTCTGTAACCGCCAAGCTAATGTCCCGCCCGGTCATCACCCTGCTGTTAGGCACGCCTCCCATCGCCTGGCTGGTGCTGGCGGTGCTGTGGTTCGGCGCCGGGGACGCCACACCGGTCTTTACCGTGTTCATCGTTACCTTCCCCATCATCTTCGTGGCCGCCTTGCAGGGCGCCCACACCCTGGAC
>Ga0208733_100526_pt1 | contig 16280 bp, 19 predicted proteins | sample SubbioR11Jul_8B1_FD_184816 | JGI IMG/M metagenome (GOLD analysis project Ga0208733, IMG submission 184816) | Serpentinite rock and fluid subsurface biosphere microbial communities from McLaughlin Reserve, California, USA - CR11Jul_8B1 (SPAdes) | ecosystem: Environmental > Terrestrial > Deep... | reverse complement strand
AGGTAGCGGCCTGGCTCGAGCACGAGCTGCAAGTCATAGCGCCTGATAAAGTCGCGCAAGCGCGTTGCGAACTCCGCCAGCGGGAAATTGGGCACCGCGAAGCCGCCGCCGATATCGAGCAGTCCGGCCGGGAACTGCTGATAAAGCTCCGCAAGCTGCGCCAGGATCTGCTCGTAGACCGCCAGCTCACCGATCTGCGAACCGGCGTGAACGTGAAAGCCCAACAGCTGCCCTCGCGCCGCCAACTCCTCAGCGAGCTGCCCGGCCTCTTCAAGCGGCATCCCAAACTTCGACGAAGCCGCGCCGGTGGCCAGATGCTCGTGAGTACGCGGATCGAGCGCCGGGTTGAGGCGCACCAGAAAGCCGACCTGGGGATCCTCGGCCTGCCAGAGTCGCCACTGCGACAAACTGTCGAGGCTTACCTGCCGCACACCGCAGCCCAGAGCCTGGTGGATCAGCGCGGTGTCCTGCCCCGGCCCACCCAATAACACCCTCTTGGCAGGAATGCCAGCGGCTAGCGCCCGCCTTAACTCGCCCAGGGTGATCACTTCGGCGCCCACCCCCGCTGCCGCCAGATGGCGCAACACCGCCCCGTTGGGGTTGGCCTTGACGGCGTAGTGGATGCGCGCCTCCGGCAGCGCCCGGCGCAGGCGGCCAAGCGCGCGGCCAATCGCCTCAAGATCGTAGATATACGTCGGCGTGCCGTACTGCTCAGCCACGCGCTGCAACAAAGCATCAGACAGGCTCACGCAACCGATGATAGCGCACCTGGCGTACAATGCGGCATGGCCAAACTCCTGATCATCGGCGGCGTGGCAGGCGGTATGAGCACCGCCGCCAAAGCTAAGCGTGAAAACCCTGAACTCGAAGTAGTGGTCTACGAGCGCACTGAGCATATCTCCTACGGCGCTTGCGGCATGCCTTACGTTCTGGAGGGGGTCATCCCCTCGCTTAGCAAGCTCATCGCCCGCACCCCCGAGCGAATGGCCCGGGAAGGGGTGACAGCCCATGTGCAGCACGAGGTTATTGCTGTCGATCAGGCAGGGCGGCAGATCACTGTCAAAAACCTCATCACCGGCGAGCTATTGACCGATAGTTACGACACCCTAGTTTTTGCTACCGGTGCCCGGGCGGTGCGACCGCCGCTGCCGGGCATCACGCTACCCGGCGTGCATACCCTTAAAAGCCTAGCGGACGCTGCCGCCATCGAGGCGCGGCTTGGCAGCGCCCAGCGGGCGGTCATTGTGGGGGGCGGCTATATCGGCCTGGAGATGGCCGAGGCGCTGCGCCAGCGCGGGCTTAACGTCACGGTGGTGGAGTTACTGCCGCAGCTCTTGGCCAACTTCGACCCAGATATAGCGGTTCTGGCCCAGGAGGAGCTTGCGGCACACGGCGTGGGGGTCAGGCTTGGCGACCGGGTGTTGGGCTTTAGTGGAAATGGCACAGTGGAGGTAGTACACACCGAGTCCGGCGACTTACCCGCCGAGCTGGTACTGCTGTCGGTCGGGGTGGCGCCCAACAGCGAGCTAGCGCAAGCTATCGGGGTGGCGCTAAGCCCGCAGGGAGCTATCCTGACCGACTCGCAAATGCGCACTAACCTTCCCGGCGTCTATGCTGCGGGCGACGTAGCGGCAGCCCGGCACCTGGTCAGCAGCCAGACGGTGTGGCTACCGCTGGGCGATACCGCCAACAAGATGGGGCGGGTGGCTGGAACGGTCATCGCGGGCAAAGAGGCGCGCTTTTTAGGCGTACTAGGCACTGCCATCGTCAAAGTTTTCGACAAGGCGCTGGCCCGCACCGGCCTGAGCAGCCAGGAGGCCGTGGCGGCAGGCTTTGACTTTAGGAGCGCCCGCGTGAGCAGCACCGATCACGCCCACTACTACCCCGATAAACGCCCCCTGGAAGTAAAACTGCTCTGGGACGGCCCCAGCCAGCGGCTGCTGGGCGGCCAGATCGTAGGCCACGGCGATGCCGTCAAGCGGATCGACGTCTTAGCGGCGCTGCTCTTCAAGCAGGCGACCATCCAAGACTTGGCCGACCTTGATCTAGCCTACGCCCCACCCTTTAGTGGCGTCTGGGATGCCCTGCTGTTAGCGGCTAATGTCGCCTTAGCCGAAGCGTGATAGCCTAAAACCATGATGAACCGTCAGCTCCGCCGAGCTTCCGGAAAGACCGACAAAAAGAAAGAGCGCGAACAGCAAAAGCGCAAGGAAGCTCGCACCGTGGCCCGTCAGGCCTCGCGTCAAGCCCGCAGTAACCGGGTGCCCGGCCCACCGACCGCCCGCTCGCCGGGGCGCTATGCGGGTTGGCTAGCCCTGGCCAGCGCGGTGATCATGAGCCTGCAAGCCGTAGCGCCACAGCTCGAGCGCACTACTCTAACCAGCATCGTAGACGCGCTGTTTTTCGTCATCTTCGGCTACTTCTTTAGCCTCTTCTTGCTGCGGCGCCTGGTGCCGCGGGCTATCCTTGTCACGGTAGGGATCGGCACGCTGCTAGGTGCCGGCATCGAGCTGGCCAAGTACCTGCAAGTTGCTACCGCTGACCCGATAAGGGTGCTAATAGCTGTCCCTGCCCTAATAATCGGCGCCTGGATCGCCAAAGCCCTCTATTTGCAGGCCCAAAAGTAGCGCTGTGATCCCCCCGTTTAACTACTGCTCAACACTCGGCTGTATCCCCTTGACGAATCCTGCATCTTGGGGTACAGTAAAAATATCAGCGCGCCAGACGCGCCTATTTTTTTGCCCCACATGGCCGACCTGACCGGCGTCATCGGCGCCATGCCGGAGGAGCTGGCAGCGCTCCTTGAGCCCCTCAGCCGACCGAGCCGCAAGCAGGAGGGGGCTTTTATCCTCACCCGAGGCCGGCTCGACGGCCACCCGGTCTTAGTCGCCCAGTGCGGTATCGGCAAGGTCAACGCCGCCGCCCTTACCACCCTGCTGATCCTCAAGGGGGCTAAGCGCCTGATCTTCACCGGGGTAGCGGGGGCGGTCGATCCCGGCCTAGCGGTCGGTGACTTAGTGATCAGCCGAGACGCCGTGCAACACGATCTTGACGTTACCGCGCTAGGCTACGCCATAGGCCAGGTGCCGGGTGAAGCCATGAGCTGGCCCGCCGACCCGTACTTGCAGGCCATCGCGCTAGAGGCCGCGCAGAGCCGCCCAGGGGTTAAGGCCGTACTGGGGCGGATCGCCTCGGGCGATCAGTTTGTGGCCAGCGCTGAGCGGGTGCGCTGGCTCCGCGAGTCGCTACAAGCTACCTGCGTGGAGATGGAGGGGGCCGCCATGGCCCAGGTCTGCGCTAAGTGGGAGGTGCCGTTTGTGATCATCCGCAGCATCAGCGACACTGCCGACCACAGCGCCGGCACTGACTTTCGCGAGTTCACCCCGCTGGCCGCCGAGCGTGCCGTGCAGGTGGTGCGGCAGATCCTGCGCCGCCTCTAGCATGGGCCGCGTCGCGAAGACCTGTTCGGCTAGCTCTGCGGCGCTAGACCTGGCTACTACTGTGCTAGACTCGATCCGTGAAGCCGCGCCCGCGCGTGCGCACCCCGCGCACCTTTAAGATCAAGCACCAACGCTGGCGATAAGCCCGCGCTACCCCCTGCCTATACAGCACCTCACACCTTACACTCACTCGCTCCGGTTACATCCTGGAGGTTAGATGTTCCCTCTCCCCGACCCACGTGGCCGCTACGGCGCCTACGGCGGGCGCTATGTGCCCGAAACCCTGATCCCTGCGCTCGACGAGCTGACCATCGCTTATCAAGAGGCCAAGGCCGACCCCGCCTTTCAGGTCGAGTTGAACCATTACCTCAAGACCTTTGTGGGCCGCCCCAGCCCGCTCACCCTGGCCAAGAACCTCACGGCGCGGTGTGGCGGCGCCAAGATCTATCTCAAGCGCGAGGACTTAAACCACACCGGTGCGCATAAGATCAACAATACCATCGGCCAGGCGCTGTTGGCTAGACGGATGGGTAAACAGCGCCTGATTGCCGAGACTGGCGCCGGTCAGCACGGCGTGGCCACCGCTACCGCGGCGGCGCTGTTGGGGCTGGAGTGCGTCATCTACATGGGCGAAGAGGATATGCGGCGCCAGGCTCTAAATGTCTATCGCATGAAGCTGCTAGGCGCCGAGGTGAAGCCGGTCGGTATCGGCACCCGCACCCTTAAGGACGCCATCAATGAGGCCATCCGCGACTGGGTCACCAACGTGCGCGATACCTTTTACCTGATCGGTTCGGTGGTGGGGCCGCACCCCTATCCGATGGTGGTGCGCGACTTTCAGAGCGTGATCGGCCTGGAGACCCAGGAGCAGTTGCTAGAGGCCGAAGGGCGCCGTTGTCCGGACGCGGTAGTGGCCTGTATCGGCGGTGGCTCCAACGGAATTGGCATCTTTGCGCCCTACGCCTACTTGCCTGCCGCCGAGCGCCCCCGGCTGATCGGTGTTGAGGCGGCGGGGCACGGGCTAGCGAGCGGCGCACACGCCGCCAGCATCACCAGGGGTAAGCGCGGCGTGTTGCACGGCGCACTGATGTACTTGCTATCGGACGACTACGGTCAGATCAGCCCGGCCCACTCGATCTCGGCCGGGCTCGACTACCCTGGGGTGGGGCCGGAGCACAGCTACTTTGCCGATGCCGGCATCGCTGAGTACGTGGCAGTCGATGACCGGCAGGCACTAGCCGCCTTTGAGGTGCTGAGTCGGAGCGAAGGGATCATCCCCGCGCTAGAGACCAGCCACGCCGTCTACTACGCCATGCAGCTCGCCTCCACCATGGCCATTGAGCAGATCATCGTCATTAACCTCTCAGGCCGGGGCGATAAGGATGTGAGTGAAGTTATGCAGCTGGCCGGAGGCCGGTCATGACCCGCCTCGAGCGGGCCTTTGCGCGCGCTAAGGCTGACAACCGCGCCGCCTTTATCCCTTACCTGACGGCAGGCTTCCCTGACCGCCAGCGCTTTGTAGAAATCGCCAGCGCCCTGCTTGATGTTGCTGACGCGCTCGAGCTCGGCCTGCCCTTTTCCGATCCGCTAGGGGACGGACCGGCCATCCAGCGCGCCTCTGAGGTGGCGCTCGGCCAGGGCGTCACCACGCCGGAGGTCTTGGCGCTAATCCGCACCCTGCGGCAGCAGAGTGACAAGCCGCTGGTGTTGATGACCTATTACAACCCTATCTTCTGCTACCCCTCGGGGGAAGCCGGCTTCGTGGCCGATGCCAAGGCTGCCGGCGTCGACGGTCTAATCCTCCCCGACCTCCCGCCCGACGAAGGGGAGAGCCTGCTGGCAGCAGCGCGGCAGCATCAGCTTGACACCATCTTCCTAGTCGCGCCGACCAGTACCGAAGCGCGGTTGCGCTTAGTAACGGCGGCCTGCCGGGGCTTTGTCTATGCCGTGTCGGTGACCGGCGTGACCGGAGCGCGGCAGCGCCTCCCCAGCGAAGTTAGCGAGCTAGTAAGGCGCACCAAGGCTGTGACCGGGCTGCCGGTAGCGGTCGGGTTCGGCATTGCCGACGCGGCTACCGCTAGGCCGGTAGCTGAACTGGCCGACGGGGTGGTGGTCGGCTCGGCGCTGATCGACGCCCTGGCTACTGGCGGCGACGTGCTGGCGCTAGCCCGCGCTATCGCTGAGGGTTGTCGGCGCAGCTAAGGCTTACTGACGCGGGGGCGCGGCGTAGACGCGCCCTCCCAACAGCGCAAAGACCTCGGGGGGGAGCAGCAGGTCGGCGTTCTGTTCGGGTGGGATGTCGTTGCCGACGACCCGCACCAAGATAGGGTTGCTGACGGTGGCCGAGGTCAAAAAGAGCAGATCCCCTCGCTCGTGAAAGCGCGAGAGGATATCAAACCCGCCCAGCCTGGCATCGGCTAGTGCCGTCCAGATGGGGGTCTCGCCGGGCTGCACCAGCTCGAGCCGCACGGTGGCGGTGCCGCTGCCGATCATGCGCAAACGTTCAGCAGCAGCCCGCGATAGATCGATGATCCGGCCTGCCCTAAACGGCCCGCGGTCGTTGATCCGCACCACCACGCTCAGGCCGTTGGCTAGATGGGTTACCCGCACCTGAGTGCCAAAGGGGAGCGTGCGGTGTGCGGCGGTAAGCTGCGCGGGGTCGAAGATCTCGCCATTGGCGGTGCGGCGACCCGCAAAACCCGGGCCATACCAGGAGGCTACCCCCTCAGCCGGAAGCCCTAGGGCTCGAGCTGAGACGCCTTGCGCCGCTTGTATCCGGGGCGCGGGGGGCAAGGCTGGCAGGCATGAGGCCAGCAATAGCACTAGGATGATCCACAACCTCTGCACTGCGCCTATGCTACCCGATCCGCCGGGGGAAGACCACAAGTGGTGGCAAAATAATACCCCTAGTCGACAACGACAAGGGGCGTGGAGCTTCGCGAGTGTGGCCCATTACCCATCCCGCTTCAGCGCTACTGAGGATACCGTCCCAAGCCAGCAAAGATTAGCTCCAGGTCCGGCGCACTAACTCCTGCTGGCACAGCACAAACGCTTCATAATCCTCGATCTTGGCCGTGCCCTCGCAGATCTCGCTCTCGCACTCGGAGATGATGTCGCGTAGCTCTTGGTTGGAGAGGCTAGGGAGCTTATCGATCAACTGCACGTTTTGCATCATAAACAGACCTCGCTTCATCCTTACGGCCTACCTCGGTCCCTAGGGTAGCAGGAGAACTCTTACAAAATTCTCACAAGGTCGGCTGCACCTCACCTGCCCTGAGAGCTGACAGGGCGAGGAGGAGGCGAGAAGAGATGGCCGAATCAAGCGCAGCGTTGCTCGAGCCCTTCGTCGTTCAGACGGCCCAGCAGGTAGGTCTTTGCCCGCTCGTGGCCAGGCGTGCCGATCATACGGCCAGCAAGAGCGAGGTTCGCAACCATAGCGCGAAGCGTGCTGACGTCAGGCATCACGAGGGCTTTCCTCCACGCGCCAGACATGCAAAAGCTTGCTCGAGCCACCCTCCCGGGCGCGTCTCGCGAGCCGGCAGCTGGTAGTAAGGTCTTCACCGGCAGCTCGTACTCCCAGGCTATCGCTTTGACGAGTGGGCCGTACCGGTTATCCTGCCGGGCAACGAGCACGATGTCATCTGCACGAATCCCCTGATGCAGCAGCTCCGTGACGTGCGTCAGCACGAAGCGCACCTCGGCCTCCAGGTCCGAGTGCGCGCTAGCCGTTACCTCTATAGGGAGAGGTAAGCCTCCAAGTGCATAACAGCGGCTCAGCGCTTCGCCTGGCGTCGTCGGCTCACGCTCCTCTTGCTGCACCGTCCAGCCCCGCTTGGCCAGGTAGGCCGCACCCTCCTCATTGCCGGTGAAAAGCCTGCTTGCCTGAAAGGGCAACACCAGCAGGCTGCCTTCGTCCGCGATAGCGTCGAGAAAGTCGAGATCGCTCCAGCCGAGGCGCGGATAGCCGCGAACCTACACCACCAACCGCGCCGGACTCATCGCTGCGGCGCGGGCGGTGACCTCGGCCGGATCGTTGCCATGCAAGCTCGAGCGAGAAAGTTCCTGTGCAGCCGAACCCGTCTCAAGCGCGCGTTTTTGACCTCCTTCCAGTCGACGGGGTGGGTCGTCGGGGCTCGAGCTAGACGTCCTGTCGCTCTGCCAGCAGCGCCTCGACCTCGTTAAGTAGCATGGGTAGACTCCGCTCGACGACTTGCCAGACGAGGGCGTGGTCGATAACGTCGTAACCGTGGATCAGGGCATTGCGAAAGGCGATGATGCGGGCGACTTGGCTGATGCGGCTCGCGGTGGCTGGATCGTGATGATCGAGTCGGCGTACCGCCTCGCCGATGATCTCGAAGTTGCGCTCCACGGTTTGACGAAGCATGCGGTTCTGGGCGTAGTCGTCTTCGGTTTTGCCTTCCGTTATCTCCAGGATGTAAGACGCCGCGTCACGGATGTCTTCGAGCAGTTTGGCGGCTCTAGGCAGCATAGAGAAGTTTCCGGTCTCGGTCGATGGCGCGAAGCAAGTAGGGGTTCCGCAGGCTACCGGCCATGACCAGATCGACCTCTTTGCCCAAAAGCTCTTGGAGGTGTTCTTTGAACTCGAAGTAATGCGCTAGCCAGGGGCCGAAGTCGGTGTCGGGAGCGAACTCTACCAAGAGATCCACATCGCTCGAAACGGCAAAGTCCTCGCCGCGCGCCGCCGAGCCGAAGACTTCGAGGCGCCGCACCCCATACTCCCGACAGAGTCGGGCGAGTGCGTCCTTATGGGCTTCGAGCAACGCTATCATGGTCTTCGAGCAAAGGTTTCGCGGCGCTGACCGCTATCCTTTATCGTAGCCGGATTCGCTATCGACCGTGCAGGTTCCAGCATCTTCTTTTGTCGAATTGTCACCAGCAGCAGCTCGAGGCAGCCCTTCAGGTAGAGATATAGACTGTTCCCAAGCGGTTTTTATGGCCGTCCAAGCTCGAGCAATCCCTCGGCCAACCCTTCGATCCGTTCGCGGTACGTCAACTTCGCTCGCCAGCCCCTAGGGATCGCTCCTTCTCCGTAATAGGCGCCCGCTAGCTGTCCATATACCGCACCGGTCGTGTCGGCGTCGTTGCCGAGGTTGACGGCCTTCAGCGCTCCCTCCTCGAAAGAGCCGCTGTGGTAAAAGGCCCATAGGGCAGCCTCGAGCGACTTCACCACATAGCCTGAGCCCTGGATGGCAGGGGGCTCGAGCCGCTTGAAGGAGCCCCTGGCAATCTCAGCGATTTCCGGTACGAGCGGATGGTCGTCCCCATATCCTGCGACTGGACTGTAGCGCGCCTCGAGCAGCGTCTCTTTGTCCTTATCATGTAGGGCCCCGACGATCAGCGCCCCCAGGTAGCGGCAGGCGTCGATGCAGGGCCTGGCGCCGTGGGTGGTGCGGGAACTTTCGCCGGCAAACTCGATGGCCTTGGCCGGGTCATGGGCAAAGGCCATCGGGACAGGGGCCAATCTCATGATCGAGCCGTTACCTGCGCTGTAAGGGTCGCTCGGCCCACTGTAGGGGTCGCGGGTTTCCAGAAAGCGTTGCAGGGCGGCTCTGGTGGTCACACCGATGTCGAAGCACATGCCCGTGCTGCTCAAATGACCTTCCCGCCACCAACGCACGTAGCGCTCGAGCTGATCCACGAGGTCAAAACCTTGCTGCTCGATGAGGCTCTCGGCTAGGCAGAGGGCCATGCTGGTGTCATCGGTCCACTGGCCGGGCTGCAGGCCAAATGGACCGCCCCCGGCCATTGCGGTGATGGGTTTGAAGGTACCGGGTGGCTTGAACTCTAGGGTGGTGCCGAGCGCGTCCCCCGCCGCGAGGCCCAGGAGCGCCCCCCGGTACCTTTCAGGCCGACTCGGCATGAGCTTGGCCTCCCCAGCGGCGGGCGGGCGCACGCACATAGCTTTCCCAGCTCATCGTTGCGATAACACCTGGAGGAACGGAACGAACAAAGCTAATGGGAGATTCGTGCCCAAGCCTGGTGAGTATCGCCGCGGCAACCGAGGTCATCCTGGGGTTCACCATGCCTTGGATGAGCTTCTCCATCGCCGCTCACGCTTCTTCTGGCCAGTTTGGTAGTTGGTTCATCCCCTATTCTATCGTTTCCCTGTCAGGTGAGATGCACCCCGCAAGGCCAAATTGGCTAAACTGGGCCGGTGATCGACAGCCACTGCCACCTCGACTACTGCGATGATCCACTAGCTGCCGACCCTAGCCTGACGGCACTTATCAGCGTCGGGACGACGCTGGCGCGCTGCCGCGCCACGGTGGCGCTGGCCGAGCGGTTTGCTAACGTGTGGGCAGTAGTCGGCATTCACCCCAACGAGGCCGTTGAAGCCCAACAGGCCGAGGTGAGAGCCGAGATCGCCGCGCTGGCCCGTCACCCAAAAGTAGTCGGTATTGGCGAGAGCGGCTTTGACGACTACTGGGACCGGGTCGATCAGGCGACGCAGCGCCAGAGCTTGCGCTGGCAAGCCGAGTTAGCCGCTCTTCTCGATAAGCCGCTGATCTTACACGTGCGCGACAAGCAGGGCGGTGAGCAGTCGTCAACGGCGGCGGCAGCCATGTTGCGTGAGTTGGGCTGGCATAAGGGCGTCTTGCACTGTTTTAACGGCCATCCCAAGCTGCTCGAAGCAGGTCTTGCGCTAGGCTGGTCGGTGTCGTTTGCCGGCAACCTGACCTATCCCGGTGCCCGGGCGCTGCACGCGGTGGCTAAGGCTCTCCCTGCCGACCGCCTGCTGGTAGAGACCGATAGCCCGTTTATGACCCCAGTGCCGAAGCGCGGTCAGCGCAACGTTCCGGCTAACGTGCGCTATACGGCAGCGTTTTTGGCTGCGCTGCGCGGCGAAACCAGCGCACAGATTGAGGCTGTAACCGACCGCAACGCTACGCAGCTCTTTGGGCTGGCAGTTGCCAATTGACCGGACACAGCGGGCTAGCGTGCTCGAGCGGCATTGAGAAGGCACCGGGCGGTCAGCGCCAGCTCAGCCGCAGCACCCGCCACCAGTTCTCATAAGCTACCTGGCGTAGGCTGGCCTCATCGTAGCCGTGCGCGCGCAACGCCGTAAAGAGTTTCGGCAGGCCGGTCACGTCCTTAATATCGCGGGGCACGGTGGCTCCGTCAAAGTCCGAGCCAAGACCGACATGGTCGATGCCCAATCGCATGACCAAGTAGTCGAGGTGCCTGACCATCACCTCAAGCGGCGTGTCGGCGTCGTTCTTGCCGTCAGGTCGCAGAAAGCTCACCGCAAAGTTGAGGCCGACCATACCGCCTGAGTCCTTGATGGCGTCAAGCTGGCGGTCGGTTAGGTTGCGGCTGGAGGGGCAGAGTGCGTGAACGTTAGAGTGGGTTGCCACTAACGGAGCCTGGCTGAGCTTGGCTACCTCCCAAAAGCCCTGTTCATTGAGATGCGAGAGGTCGATCATGATACCTAGCTGATTACAGGCCGCAACCAACGCCTGGCCCGCCGCGGTAAGGCCGGGGCCGGTATCGGGCGAGCTGGGGAACTTAAACGGCACCCCGTGACCAAAGGGGTTAGGCCGGCTCCACACCGGCCCCAGGGAGCGCACGCCGGCCTGGTAGAAGAGCTCCAGGGCACTTAGCTCAGGGTCGATCGCTTCTGCCCCTTCAAGATGGAGTACCGCCGCCAGCACCCCCTGGTTAAGGCAACCATCCAGCTCAGCGGCGCTGCGCACAATTTTTAACGCCCCGGCGCGCTCGAGCCTATACGCTATGGCCAGCATCGCCATAGTCGCCTGCTGCGCGTAACCGAGTTCTAAGGGCTCAGGCAGCGGCAGTTCGAAGGGGGGCTCGGTGGGGAGCTTGGTCTCCTCTTTGGTAGCTGGCGGCACGAACACCGCAAAAAAGCCGCCCGCCAGGCCGCCCTCTTGCGCCCGCGGCAGGTCGATGTGGCCGTAGTCGCTGCGCGCAAAAAAGCTCCGCGCCTCGCCCTCTTTAGGGCGCCAGAGGCTGAGCAGGGTGTCGTTGTGGCCGTCGAAGATGGGTGTGGTCAAGGTAGCCTCCTAGTGGCAGTGGAGTAGACAAGTACCTAGTACCGAGTACCGAGTAGCTAAGTAGCTCGTGTCACGTTCGGTACGAGGCCCTCTTTGCTTATCACTCATAGTGCGTCCACATCCTGATGACTTTCACCGTACCATCCTCCTTAAGCACCTGATAGACCAGTCGATGCTGGATGGTGATTCGACGCGAGTAAGCTCCCGACAAATCGCCGACGAGCTTTTCGTACCGGGGCGGGGTCTGATACGGGTCGTTGCGCAGCGGTTCTAAGAGCGCCTCTACCTTGGGGCGCAGGCCAGCAGCAGCTACTTTCTTGGCATCCCGTTGCGCCTGCTTCGTGAAGACAACCCGCCAGGACAAGCGCGTTACCAGCCGGGCTCAGCGCAAGTCTGGTCGAGCGGCGTGTCGAGTCCTTGTCGGATCGACTCGCGCATCCCCGGCAGCGACAGGAGGTAGAGAGTCTCTTGCACCGCGTTCCAGTCGTCCTCGGACACCAGGACCGCGTTGTGGCGTTTGCCGGTAATGTGGATCGGCGCATGAGACACAGCTGCCTCATCGAGCAGCCGGTAGAGGTTGGCCCTGGCTTCACTGACCGATATGGTCTTCATCACAGACCTCGTTAAAATCGTACGATACTGCGTACGCTATGTCAACCTGCCTGGATGATATGATGGTTTCACTCCAGTACCTCGAGCGCCCGCGCGTCGCTAGCGTCCTCAAGGGCTTCTTTTTTGCGCGTGGCCCAGGCCGGGAAGGGGAAGTTGAACAACATCGGCTGCGGCACGTCAGGTTGCTGAACGATCATAGTGCCCGGCGCCAGAATAGTCGAGCGCCCTAAAAAGCTGCGCGGCATGAAGCGGTACTCAGGCCGCTCGGCCTCGGCCGCATCAAGGCGCCCCACCACCCGGATAGCGGCGTTGGCCACCACCCGCCGCTCGACCTGACTGGCGGTCTGCTGCGCGCCGATCAAGATAATCCCCAAGCTCCGCCCGCGCTCGGCGATGTCTAACAGCACGTCCTTAATGGGGCTGTCGCCTTCAGCCGGGGCGTACTTGTTAAGCTCGTCGAGCACCACGAAGACCTGCCCGCGGCTATGGCGCGCCTCCTGGGCCTCGAACACCTGGCGCAACAGCACGCCCACCACGAACATCTGCGCTAGCGGCGCGAGGCTATGGATATCGACCACATGCACCTGCTTGTCACTGGTTAAGGGCTCGAGCCGGGCCCGCGCCACTTCGCGCTCGCTCAAGTCGCCGCGCACCAGCCGCGCCACATGCTTGGCCGCTCCCATCAGCCGGCGGATGAAGGCCTCGCGGGTGCCGCGGTGCATATTGGCCACCCAGCTAGGGTCACCATCCTTGAAGTCATCCAGGCCGGTGCCGAGCAACTTGAAGCGCAAATACCGCAGCAGGTCGTAAAAGGTGCTGAGCCGTTCGGTATCGCCGCGCAGCTCACGGCGGCGGCCATCGCTAAAGAGCGCCTCAGCGGAGAGCGGCGCAAAGTCGTCGGCCTCTGCTTCCATGGGCGAGGGCGTAAGCCAGTGACTGAAGCGCTCGACCTCCAGGTAGGGCCCAGGCTGTCCGGTGGCTAGGTTGGCTAAGCGCTCCTCCACATGCGTCAGCAAGAAGCCCAGGTTGGTCATGGCGTCGCGGTCAGCAAAAACAAACGACAGCAGGCGCTCTGCTGCGAAGGCTTGCAGCGTCCAGAGATACGGCTTAACCCCCTCGCGCGAGGCGACCTCCGCCATTAGGGTAGGCCCTTCCCGCGCCGGGGCGCTTACACTGAGACTGCTAAAGGCGCCGACCGGCAAGCCGCACAGGGCGTAGCGGCTGGCCTGGCTGCGGCGCTTGTCCTGCCAGGCCTGCTCAGCAGCGGGAAAGTCCTTGTTGGGCCGGTCCAGAAAGAGCAGGTCTTCGCCCTTAACGTTAAAGACGATCGCCTTGGTGGTGTTAGGGTGTACCAGCGGCCGGCCGGTCCGGCGGTTGGCAGCATTAAAGATACTGTAGAGCAGAAACAGCGCGTAGCTAGTCTTAGTAGCGATGCCGGAGATACCCGAGATATTGATATGTGCCCCTTTTTGCCCGCTGATGAAATCGAAGTTGAGATAGCCCGGCTCGCCGTTGCGCAGCACCCCTGCGGGCAGGGGCGCTTCCATGTTGTCAAGATAGAGCGCCTTGGCGAGCGCCTCGCCGGAGGCCAGATAGACGGCATCGCCGGGGCCGGGCGGGATGAACTCCTCGGGCTCGACCCGCGTCACCAGCACGTGGGCGGCGTAGCTGATACCGGCCGGCAACAGCCCCTGCGCTACTAGCTCGGTGTCGCCGTCGAACTGCACCCCTTCGAGGCGGCGGCGCACCTCGTCAACCACGCCGTAGAACTGCACCACCGCGCCGGCGTCGGAGGGGTCTGGGACCTTGATGGCAACGATGTCGTCAAGTTGGACTTTGGTCCCCGCGGCCACCGCAAACCAGAACTGCAAGGGGGTAGCGTCCTGGGTGCCGAGCACCATGCCGACGGGCTGCATTAAGGGCTCCGCTCGAGTGGGATCATCCTGACCCTACCCCGAAGCCCAGGATTATCTGCTGGTAGCTATTAAAACGCACACGATTCGAGTGGGATCATCCTGACCCTACCCCGAAGCCCAGGATTATCTGCTGGTAGCTATTAAAACGCACACGATAGTATAGCAAGCGGTTCCAAATGGGATGTGGGTCGTGGGCTGTAGGTAGTAGGAAACCCCCAACACCCACAACGTACTTCCTACATTCTGAGGCTTGTGGCCAGGTTTTGCATCAGAAATCTAAGTCGTCGTTCTTGGCCTTTAGGAACTGTTCAAAGGCGTCTTCTTGCTTGCTATCCGGGGGCTTAGTGGCCTTAGCGCCGCGCACCTGATCATTCGATAGCGCCAGCTTGGGGCTAACCGGATCGGGGTTGCTGATTGCCTCGCGCTGCCTGGTGCGCGTGGTGCTAGTCAGCGCTAGCCACAAGGTAAGCAGCACCGCGATCAACAGCAAGAAAAGAAGCAGGAGAATGGCAACCAGGGGATCATGCAGCATGACACCATTATAGTTTGCCAGCATTAAGTTGCTTAAGCGCCGCAAGGTTGCAGGGTGTGCTGTTGCCGCACGGCCAGGTTTACCGCGAAGTACCCCTTGACTGATGCGGTGGCAGGGCGAGGTGCTGCCTAAACCAGTCACTGGCTAGCGCCGCTACCTGCTCCAGGGCGCCCTGCTCCTCGAACAGGTGGCCCGCGCCAGGGATCACCGTTAGCGCTTTCTCACAGCGCATGGCAGCGAGGGCGGCGCGGTTTAGCTCCAGTACCACCGGGTCGGCGGCGCCCACGATCAGCAGAGTGGGGGCGCGCACCGCCGTCAAGTCGGCGGCCAGGTCAGGCCGCCCCCCCCGGGAGACGACCGCCTTGATCTCGTCACTCTGGGCTGCCGCGTCGAGCGCTGCCGCCGCGCCGGTGCTGGCGCCAAACAGCCCGAGTGGGAGGGGCCGAATATCCGGTTGCGGCTGCAGCCAGTCCATCACCGCCAGCAGCCGCTCGGCTAGCAGAGGGATGTCGAAGCGGGCCTGGGGGTCGCCCCGGTCCTCGGCGGGGTGGAGCAAGTCGATCAGCAAGGTGGCGAGCCGCTCGCTGTTTAACCGCTCAGCCACGAAGCGGTTGCGCGGGCTATGGCGGCTACTGCCGCTGCCGTGGGCGAACAGCACCAGCCCGGTCGCACCGGGCGGCAACGCCAGGGAGCCGGACAGTCTGCCGGACTTGAGTAAGACGGTAACCTCACGCCTCATGAGACTTCCGGCTGGGCCTCACGGCCAACTCCAGCAGCCGCCGCACCTCGTGGTCGCTGATCTGCTCAAACTGCTCGTACCACAGGCCCACCGCGTGGTAGGGCTCAGGGGTAGCCAGGCAGACCACCTCGTCGGCCTCGTGGCGCAGCATCTCGGCGCTGTCACGGGCGCTGGTGGGCGCGGCCACGATCACACGCGCCGCTCCGAGCTGGCGCAGCGCCTGCACCGCTGCCCGCATGGTGGCGCCGGTAGCGATGCCGTCGTCGATCACTATGGCCACTTGCCCTGCTACCGGCAGCATGGGCCGCAAACCGCGATAGAGCCTTTCGCGGCGTGCCAGCTCGAGCGCTTCACGCGCGGCTATCGCCTCGACCGTCTCCGAGCGGATGCCCAGCGCGGCGATGACCTCCTGGTTAATGACCTGCACCCCACCCGAGGCGATGGCCCCCATGGCCAGCTCCTCGTGGCCGGGGACGCCCAGCTTACGGACGAGCAACAGCTCGAGCGGCGCACCGAGCGCACCGGCCACCTCGAAGGCCACCGGCACGCCACCCCGCGGCAGGGCCAGCACCAGCAGGTCCTCACGGCCCTGATAAGGGTAAAGCGCCTTGGCTAGCAGCTTGCCGGCTTCTCGTCGATCCTTGAAACGTTGCATATAGCCCCTTGATTATATACTCATGCCAAGGGCGTGCTGCATTCACCTTGCCGATACCGAGCTGATCGGCCAGATCCGGCGGTTGGGCGCCATGTTCTATGACCGAGCGCTAAGCGGAGTCGCCACGGACTCCTGAATGGGCTGGGGATCCGGGTTAAGCTTAGCACGCTCAGAAACCTGCCGCCGAGGAGTGGTATGCTTATTATCCGGCTTTCGGTGTGATAGTGGGCGTGAGGTTACTCCTCACCGCTCGCAGCCGACTTCTGAAGGGTGGTGATCGCCGTGCTGGACCCTGCCGTGATCGATCGTTTACGCCAGGTGATCGCGCCGTACCCGGCGCCGGTGCTGTCACT
>Ga0208733_100525_pt1 | contig 16298 bp, 12 predicted proteins | sample SubbioR11Jul_8B1_FD_184816 | JGI IMG/M metagenome (GOLD analysis project Ga0208733, IMG submission 184816) | Serpentinite rock and fluid subsurface biosphere microbial communities from McLaughlin Reserve, California, USA - CR11Jul_8B1 (SPAdes) | ecosystem: Environmental > Terrestrial > Deep... | reverse complement strand
TCTTTTTTTCCATGGTCCTCACCTGGACAGGAGAGGTATGCGTTCTCAGAACCACATCCTCCGAGATAAAGAAGGTGGCCTGCATCTCCCTGGCAGGGTGTCCTTTTGGAATGTTGAGGGCTTCGAAATTGTAATAGTCCAATTCTACTTCTGGACCTTCCACGACTTCAAAGCCCAGCCGCGAGAAGATATGTATGATCTCATCCAGGGTTTGAGTGAGGGGATGCTTTCTCCCTAAGATCATCCTCCTGCCAGGAAGGGTCACATCAATCTTCTCCCTTTCCAGCGCTTCTGCTCTCTCCTGTTCCTGGATTCTCCGGAGGCATTCCTCAACCCTTGCCTCCAGATCTTCTTTGATCTTGTTTGCCCTTTGGCCTATCTCTTTTCGCTCATCCTCTGGAAGCGTTCCCAGCTGCTTGAGAAGTTGCGTCAGGATTCCCTTCCTCCCCAATACCCTGACCCGGATGTCGGAGATCTCCGGCCCGGTCTTTGCCAGAGCAAGGAAGGTCTGGCATTCCTCTCGAATCTTTTCAAGCTCCTCTTTCAACGCTCTCTTCCTTAAAGGACTCCCATGTGGGACGCACTATGAACGATGGACAACGAAATTCCGAATTAATGGAAGATTGGAATAATGGAATATTGGACAAAACCAAAAGGAAAACTTTTTTCTAACCCATTATTCCACTATTCCATCATTCCATCCTTCCAATAGGTTTGGTTCATCGTTTAACGTTCATTGTCCTCAGGCTTTTATTTTTTGGACTTCTCCGCTTGCCTTGGCCAGATCAACAATCTTCAAAAAGGCGCCGGGGTCGCTCACTGCCAGATCGGCCAATATCTTTCGGTCCAATTCGACATGGGCTTTCTTTAAGGCATTCATCAGGCAGCTATAAGAAAGGCCGTGGATCCTCGCCGCCGCATTGATCCGGGTGATCCACAACCTCCTGAAATCCCTCTTTCTTGCCCTGCGGTCCCGATAGGCATAAGCAAGGGCGCGGTGGACAGCATCCACAGCCGTCCGATAGAGCTTACTCCGTCCTCCCACATAGCCCTTGGCCATCTTTAAGACCTTTTTCCTTCTCGCTCTGGTCTTTGGTCCACCTTTTACTCTTGGCATCGTAGTTCATCCTCCTGATTAAGAAGTGTAGGGCAAGCCTTCAGGCTTGCTTCGTGACGCAGAGCTGAAGCCCTGTCCTACGCCAATCATTTATGATGATCTCGTAAAAATTCGTCACTCCGGTGAAAACCGGAGTCCAGGGTATTAATAAGCATTTGAAAATACTGGATTCCGGCTTCCGCCGGAATGACAGAAAAGGACATTTTCAGACCTTTTACGAGTCCATCATTTATTGCTTTCAAACTTATTATAGGTAGGGAACCAATTTCTCGATCCCTTTAACATTCGTCTCGCTGATCATCTTGGGTCTTCTGAGGCTTCGTTTCCTATTGGCCGATTTTTTCGTCAGGATATGCCGTGCGAACGCCCTCTTCGCTTTCACCTTTCCGGTCCCGGTCTTTTTAAATCGTTTGGCCGCCCCCCGGTTCGTCTTTAATTTTGGCACAATCTCCTCCTTTTAAAACAAAATTACTTTCCCTATTGTCACAACTTCCCCTCCCCTGGCGGGAGGGGATTAAGGGGAGGGGGATCTCCCAATACTCACCCCCCCCTCTCCCGTCAAGGGAGAGAGAAAATAATAACACTCTATGGTGTTTTCTGGCTTGGCAGGGGAGCCAGGATCATCACATAATTCCTGCCTTCAAATTTAGGAGGCTGTTCAATCTTCCCCCACTCTTTCGCCTGCTCTGCAATTCGTCCCATCATCTGTTTCCCCAGGTCAGAATGGGTGATCTCTCTTCCCCTGAAGATAATGGTGACCTTGGTTTTATTGCCCTCTTTTAAAAAACGCTCGATATGCCGGAGTTTAAACTCCAGGTCATGTTCCTCTGTCTTGGATCTAAACTTCACTTCCTTGAGATGGACGACCGCCTGCTTCTTCTTCGCATCATGGGCCTTTTTGCTCTGCTGATATTTGAACTTTCCAAAATCCATAATGCGACAGACCGGCGGTTCCGATTTCGGCGAAACCTCCACCAGGTCTAAATCGGCATTGGCCGCTGCCCGAAGCGCCTCTACCAGTGGCAATATCCCTAACTGCTTTCCTTCAGAGTCGATGACTCTGACTTCCTTTGCCCGAATCTCGCGATTGATGCGCACATCCCTGCTGATAAACCCCACCTCCTTTTCTTAGAGAGTGGATCGTAGAGTGTGGTGAGTAGTTAAACCACCATCCACACTCCACTTCCCGCTTTCTGCTTTTTACTTTTTACTTTCTACCTTCTACCTTCCACTCTCCACCTACAAATTTGGATAATCCGATTCGACCAGACGGATGAACTCCTCCGCGGTTATTGAACCAATCGTTTCGCTGCTCCGTTTGCGTGGAGAGACGGTTTCCTCCCTCTCTTCCTTATCTCCTATCACGAGCATATAGGGGATTTTCTGAACCTGCGCCTCCCGGACTTTGAATCCCAGCTTCTCATTCCTCAAATCCCTTTCAACCCGAATCCCCCTCCGGATCAACTGACGATAGACCTTCTCCGCATAGGGGATATGCCTTTCCGTCACCGTCAAAAGAATGGCCTGAACAGGGGCGAGCCAGACCGGAAAAGCTCCGGCATAGTGTTCGATGAGCACTCCGATGAACCTCTCCATGGCCCCGAGGATCACCCGATGGAGCATGACAGGCCGGTGCTTTTCTCCATCGTTTCCCACATACGTGAGATCGAACCTCTCAGGCATGGCGAAGTCAACCTGAATCGTGGCGCACTGCCATCTCCGGTTCAGGGCATCTTTAAGCTTCACGTCAATTTTGGGACCGTAAAAGGCTCCGTCCCCTTCGTTGATTTCAAAAGGGAGGCTCTTTTCCTTAAGGGTGTTGAACAGGGCATGGGTCGCCTTCTCCCAGTCTTCATCAGTTCCGATCGACTTCTCCGGCCGTGTGGATAACTCCATCTCATATTCGAAGCCGAAAACTTTCATCACGTCATCGACGAATTCAATGATTGCATAGATCTCATCGTTCAGTTGATCCGGGCGGCAGAGGATATGGGCATCGTCCTGAGTAAAACCCCTGACCCGAAGAAGCCCGTGGAGTTCCCCGGATTTTTCATGGCGATGGACCGTCCCCAGTTCAAAGTAGCGAAGAGGAAGATCCCGATAGCTTCTGATCTGCGATTTATAGATCAACATATGAGCCAGGCAGTTCATGGGTTTGATCCCGTATTCCGCGTCCTCCACTTTCGTGAAATACATTTTGTCCCGGTAGTTTTCAAAATGTCCGGATCGCTTCCACAGATCCAGTTTGAGAAGCTGGGGGCCGATGACGATCTGATAGCCCCGCTTCAGGTGTTCCTTTCTCTCAAAATCTTCCAGGACCGTTCTGAGAAGGGCGCCCTTGGGATGGTAGATCACCAGTCCCGGGCCGGCCTCCTCGTTGAGGCTAAAAAGGTCGAGATCCCTTCCCAGCTTCCGGTGATCCCGTTTACGGGCCTCCTCAAGCATATGAAGATAATCTTTCAGTCCCTGTGGGTCCGGAAAGGCTGTCCCGTAAATCCGCTGGAGCACCTGATTCCGGGCATCTCCCTTCCAGTAAGTTCCGGATACGTTTAAGAGCTTGAACGCCTTGATCTTCCCGCTTGAGGGAAGATGTGGTCCCTCGCATAGATCAACAAAAGAACCCTGGCGATAGAGAGAGACGCGGTTAGGAAGGTCTTCCATGTGCTCTACTTTATAATCCTCACCCATCTTTTTGAATGTTAAGATCGCCTCATCTTTTGGAATTTCATTTCGAATAAAAGGCTCATCCTTTTTGACAATCTCTTCCATTCTCTTTTCAATGGACTCCAGGTCTTGTGGAGTGAAGGTCTTCTCATAATCGAAGTCGTAATAGAAGCCTCCTTCCGTAGACGGGCCAAAGGTGAGCTTTACGGAAAGGAAAAGTTCTTTCACCGCTTGCGCCATCACATGAGCGGCGGAATGGCGCAAAATTTCAAGCCCCCTTCTGGAGTTGACCGAGATGAAAGATATCGATGCATCCCTTTCCAGCCTTTTTGAAAGGTCGACCAGGGCGCCGTCCATCTGTGCGGCCACAGCCCCTTCGTCAGCAATCTCTAAGAGTTTCGTTCCCTTCGGAACCGATCTCTTTGTGCTATCGGGAAATGTGATTGTAATTCTCTCTTCCATTTTTACCTGAATTCAAATGGAAGAGGCATCACCCATGGGAAATAATGAATGATGCCTCTCCAATTTTCTTGTTAAAATGTCTTTTTTCTCAATAACTTATCTTCCACTTCTTAATAAATCGGTTTAAATGGTAGGCACGTGGGGATTTGAACCCCAGACTTCTACCGCGTCAAGGTAGCGCTCTCCCCCTGAGCTACGTGCCTATAAACCTCCTCCTTACACATCGGCGCCCGCTAAAATTTCCCTGTATGTATAGCCCCTTTTTTGATTAATGTCAAGAAAATTATTAAGTTATGCCTCTATGCCTTGAATGCCAGTTCCCCTTTCCTGCCATCCATATCCACTGTGACCGTATCCCCTTCCTTAAATTTGCCCTCCAATATCCTTATCGCCAACCTATCCTGAATCTCCTTTTGAATCACACGTTTAAGCGGACGGGCGCCATATGCGGGATCGAATCCTTCTTTTGACAGGAATTCTTTTGCTTTTTCAGTCATCTTGAGGCCTATCCGCCTTTCTAAAAGCCTCTTTTCAAGCTTCTTTACCTGGATTTCAACAATGGCCTTTATCTCCTCAATTCCGAGACTATGAAAGATCACCAACTCGTCAATCCGATTTAGAAATTCCGGCTTGAACTGGGCTTTCACCGCCTCCATCACACGGCGCCGCATCTCTTCGTAATCTTTCTCTCCAAGATCCACAATCCACTGACTTCCGATGTTGGAAGTCATGATCACGACCGTATTCTTAAAATCGACTGTTCTTCCGTGGCCATCGGTCAACCGTCCGTCATCGAGAATCTGAAGGAGGATGTTGAATACCTCCGGATGGGCCTTCTCAATCTCATCCATCAGGACAATCGAGTAAGGTCTTCTCCTGACCGCTTCCGTGAGAAACCCTCCTTCCTCATAGCCCACATATCCGGGCGGCGCTCCGATGAGCCGCGCCACCGAATGCTTCTCCATAAACTCGGACATATCGATCCTGACCATGGCCTGTTCATCATCGAAGAGAAATTCGGCCAGGGCGCGGGCCAGTTCTGTCTTTCCCACGCCGGTTGGGCCCATAAAGATGAAGGAGCCGATCGGATGGTTCGGATCCTGCAATCCCGCTCTTGCCCTTCGCACCGCATTTGAAACCGCAACGATCGCATCATCCTGACCCACCACCCTCTGCCCCAGCCTCTCCTCCATTCGGATGAGCTTTTCAACCTCGCCCTCCAGCATTCTTTTGACCGGGATGCCCGTCCATTTTGAGACGACCTCAGCCACATCCTCTTCATCCACCTCCTCCTTGAGCATCTTCCCTGCCTTCTGTAACTCGGTAAGCTTCTCCTCTTCCTGTTTCTGCTCTTTTTCGAGATGGATCATCTCGCCATATTGCAATTCGGCTAATTTTGAGTAGTCGGCCTCGCGCTCAGCCTCCTTCATCATCTGTTTCGTCTTCTCCATCTGCTCCTTGATCTGCTGGATTCGCGAAATGGCCTTCTTCTCGTTCTCCCATTTCAGTTTCTTCTCCTGGACTTCATTCTTCAGACCTCCGAGCTCCTCTTCAAGTTTCTTCAATCTTTCAACCGAGGCCTTATCCTTCTCCTTCTTCAGGGCTTGCCGCTCAATCTCCAACTGCATCACCCTTCGCTGGACTTCGTCGATCTCCATGGGCACGCTGTCGATCTCGATCCTGAGCCTCGATGCCGCCTCATCGATCAGATCGACCGCCTTATCCGGAAGAAAACGGTCCGAGATGTATCGGTGGGAAAGCATGGAAGCCGCAATCAGCGCCGAGTCCTTGATCTTCACGCCGTGGTGAACCTCGTACCTTTCCTTCAAGCCCCTTAGAATTGCAATCGTATCTTCAACCGAAGGTTGGGCCACATAGATCGGCTGAAATCTCCTTTCAAGGGCGGCGTCCTTCTCCACATACTTTCGGTATTCGTTGAGCGTGGTGGCGCCCACGCATCGCAACTCTCCCCTTGCCAGGGCAGGCTTGAGCATATTGGAGGCATCGATCGCCCCCTCTGCGGCTCCGGCCCCTACCAGGGTGTGGAGTTCGTCGATGAAGAGGATGATATTTCCTGCGGCCGCAGTGATCTCTTTTAAAACAGCCTTCAATCTCTCTTCGAACTCCCCGCGGAATTTCGCTCCCGCGATCAGGGCTCCCAGATCGAGGGCAACCAGTTTCTTATTTTTCAGGGTCTCGGGGACATCTCCCTTAATGATTCTCTGTGCCAGTCCTTCTACAATCGCTGTCTTCCCCACACCGGGTTCACCGATCAGTACCGGGTTGTTCTTCGTCCTCCGCGAGAGAACCTGAACGACCCTGCGGATCTCATCATCCCTGCCAATCACAGGGTCGAGCTTTCCCTTTCTTGCCTCCTCCGTCAGGTCCCTGCTGTATCGCTTCAATGCCTGATACTTCTCCTCCGGGCTCTGATCTGTCACCCGGTGAGATCCCCGGATCTCCTGCAAGACCCTGAAGATCGCATCCTTCGTCACCCCGTTTTTCTGGAGGATCTGCGAAGAAGTTCCTCCTCTCTCATCCGCAATGGCGATGAGAAGGTGCTCGGTGGAAAGATACTCATCCGTCAATCTCTCAGCCTCTTTCCACGCCGTGTTCAATATTTCATTGAGCCGGCTTGAAAGATAGGCCTGACCTATCCCTGCTCCGGTCACTTTGGGAATCCGATTTAATTCCCCTTCCAGTTGGGAGCCGATGAGATTCGGATTGGCCCCCAATTTCTGGATGATGGGGATCACAATTCCCTCTTTCTGCATCAGAAGAGCCGATAGAAGGTGTTCCACATCAATCTGCTGATGGCTTCTCTGCTCAGCGACACTCTTGGCGGCCTGCAATGCCTCCTGCGCTTTTAATGTCAATTTATCTATATTCATTTCTTTTACCCCCCCGTGATGATCTTCCCATAAAAATAATCATCCCTCAGGGAATTTGCAATCAGGGTATTACACATTGAAGTCTGAGAATTTATCTCTAACATTTATGCCTACAAAAACTCTCCCCTCCCTTGGCGGGAGGGGATGAAGGGGAGGGGGACCAAATTCCTTATTGTCCACCCCTCTCCTAGCCAGAGGCTCTATGAGCCGGCGGCCACCCTCACCCTCCCCAGGTGGCACTGGCATCTTGCCCGTGGTGACAGGCTAGAAGCCTATTCCACCAAAGGGGGAGGGGATATACTGGGGAAATTTCGAATATTTTTGGTTACGATTTACTTCCCCTTTTTATTTCAGAACCTCTGACAGATGGATAAATTCCTTTATGGAAAGGGTCTCAGGTCTCCTCCTGGGATCGATACCAACTTCCCCCATTCTCTTCTCGATCAAAAGAGGGAGAGGAAGGCCGGAATGTTTCAATGAATTGATCAGAGTCTTCCTCCGATGGCTGAAACTTGCCTTCACGACCTCTTTAAACCACTTTTCGTCATCCTGCTCAATCCATGGCTCTTTCCTCCATACGAGATGGACCACCGCAGATTCCACTTTCGGGCGCGGGAAGAAGGCAGAAGGACTGATAAAGAAGTGGACGGAAGGGTTAGAAACCATCTGGACAAATATGGATAAGGCCCCATACTCTTTCACTCCCGCAGGGGCGATCATCCGTTCGACCACCTCTCTCTGCAACATCAGGGTCAGACTGGAAAAAAATCTTCTCGACTCGATCAAACGGAAAAGTAAAGAGGTTGAAATCTGGTAGGGCAGATTGGCTACGACTTTCAGGGGTTTTTCCGCCTGACAGAATAACGATTCGAAATCAACTTTTAAGATGTCTCCCCAGATAATCTTCACATTGGGAAGATCCGACATCTTCTTCCTTAAAATCTCAACCAGCTTTGAATCAATCTCAACGGCGATCACTTTTCCAGCCTTTTGGGCCAGAGCAAGGGTCATCTCTCCAAGGCCAGGCCCCACTTCCAGAACCACATCCTCCTTATTCACCTCCGCAGTCCGAATCACTTTATCCAAAATGTTTCGATCAACAAGAAAATGCTGCCCCAGTCTCTTCTTGGGGAATAAGCCATATTCTCTCAATTCATTCCGCATGGATGGCATAAATAAATCAAATATTTCACTAAAATATTTCTCCTCCCCTGGCGGGAGGAGATGAAGAGGAGGGGGAAAAAACGTTTTCACCCTCACCCCCTGCCTACCGGCAGGCAGGCAACCCTCTCCCGTCAAGGGAGAGGTAAAATGATTCTGTTCTTATACTTTGTGCGCAATCAAATCAAAGCGGTAGATTTGAGAACGCATTGAGTGACCATGACGATCGTAGGCCCTTTTTCAAATATTCATATCCCACTACGCCCACCATGGCCGCATTGTCAGTGCAGAAGGCAGGAGAAGGAATATGGACCCGCATCTTCTGTTTGGATGCCTCCTCTTCCATTCTCTGTCGGAGAAGCCGATTGGCCGCTACTCCTCCTGAGATGACCACCTTCTTTAGACCCTGATGCTGTGCCGCTTGAAAAGTCTTTTTCACCAGAACATCGACGACCGCCTCCTGAAAACTGGAAACGATATTGCGAATCATCTTTCCCGGAAAACCTCCGGGCGGTTCGGGGTGAGCCTTCACGAAATTGACCACCGCTGTCTTCAGCCCGCTGAAACTGAAATCGAAGGAGTTCTTTCCGATGGATGGCCTGGGGAAACGGATAGCCTTCGGATCACCTGTTTTCGAAAGCTCATCGATGATCGGTCCGCCGGGATACCCCAGTTTTAGATGTTTTGCGACTTTATCAAAAGCTTCCCCTGCCGCATCATCTCTCGTCTGTCCGAGCCTTTTATACTCTCCGAATCCATCCACACGGAAAAGAGAAGTATGGCCTCCTGAGACCACCAGCCCGATAAAAGGAAACTTCGGAGGATCCTCTTCAAGAAAAATCGCAGAGAGATGGGCTTCGATATGATTGACTCCGATGAGGTCCAGTCCTGTGGCAAAGGCCAGTGATTTGGCAAAAGAGAGACCCACTAAAAGCGATCCCACCAACCCCGGCCCCTGGGTGACCGCAATGCCATTCATCTGCTTTAAGGTCAGCCCTGCTCTGTCCAGGGCTTCTGTCACAACAGGAACGATCGCTTCGATATGTTTTCTCGAAGCCAGTTCAGGAACAACCCCTCCGTATTTCTGGTGGACAGCGACCTGTGAGGAGACCACATTGGAGAGGATATTCCTCCCATCCAGAACCACGGCCGCTCCGGTATCATCACACGATGTCTCAATCGCCAAAATTCTCATGGATTTCCTAAACTATCCTCTATTCTTTTAGATAAAAAAGATACCCCATAAATACATTAGATGCAAAAAAATATGGGGACCGAAGTAGTTTTAATATATGGCGGTGGTTGATTCATTAAACAGAAATTGCACCTCCCTTTGGGAAGGTTGGGAGGGATTTATAGAAATCATTTTCGGAACATTTTCCCTTACGTCCCTTCCTCACAAATAACATTGCTGGATCAATCAATGGGTTTTCGAATGCGAATACCACCAGGAGTGATGACACTGAAGGCTCTGAGCAGCTCTTCGCCATGTCTTTTAACAGCGGAAACTACTATTTCTGCCTTTCTGTTTTGAGATTGACCTGCCAGGCGTAGGAATATGACGCCTTCGGTTATCCGGTGCTGACGGAATACCATTTCCCCAAAATCTTTATCAGCGGTCAATAAAATTGAACCTTCATGCCTTGCCAATTCTAAAACATCTTCATCGGAAGTCCCGGGTCCAATCTCAACGATATACCGTATACCAAGCCCTTCTCTCCGAAGGCGTTCAACAATTTGCTGATCCACGCTTTCATCGGCCACGAAGTTCACGCGGCAGCCTCATCGGTGGGGTAAACTACATCGGAACGTAAAGTTTCCGCAGCAAAAGACAGGGCCGCTTGAATTCCCTCACGGGTCAGATGCGGATAGGCGTCAAGAATCTGCTCAATTGTTTCACCAGCAGCCAGTTTCTCCAGAATGAGTTCCACTGTAATCCGCGTACCCTTGATGACAGGTTTTCCCATCATTACCGCGCGATCTGAAACGATCAATCCTTTCGGCATCTCAATCCTCCCTGATTCATGAGATTGTTTTCCGACTTTCCGATTAAATTTTATAAAATGACCTTAAAATAGTCAATACTGTTTACTCCAAAGCCTAATGATGAATGACTCAATGACGCGAAATTGTAAAGGCACTGGCAACCAAATCCATTCTCACCTTCCTTGCAAAAGCAAGGAATTTCCCCTCTTTGGCCTCCGGCCCATAGGATCTCTGGCCCGGAGGGCAAAGAGATATAATTGCCCCTCCCTTGGCAAAGGGAGGTTGGGAGGGATTTAAAGAAGTCATTTTTAGAATGTTATGTCTTCTCAACTACGGACTCCCAATAATTATTCTTTATCAATCTATGTCATGTTTTCAGGATAGATGTTTTGTAATAAACTGTTCATAGATGTGCTTTGAGAACTGCTCCCAGATTATTTTTTGTCCCGTGTCAAGGGCCGCCCCCTATAACCCTCCACAAAACCCACGGCATCCTTCCCAGTCTGGTGCAAACTGCAAGAAGACAAGGGGGCCATCCAAGGAAGTTTCTGCAAACCCTCCTCATTGCAGATACAGCAACGGCTCAAGCTGTGCTGTATAACAATTCAAGCTGACGCCTTGATGGCCAACGGGTAAAATAAGGACTGAACTGTTACATCCCCTTAAGGGAGAGTCTGAAATTGTTTTAAGAATTAGAAAAAAAGAGAAATGTATTACTGAAGGGTAATTTTCTTAAAGAAATAATTTTTTATATTGTTTTTTTTCATATATGAAAAGGTTTTGTATGAAATAATAGTACCTATTGGGAATGATATTAAAAGAAGGTACAAGAAAAACTTGAAAAGATAATAGCCCCACCTCGTAAGCTTAATTACTCCCAAACCAGTAACAAGATCCCAAATAGCAACGAATATAACAAAATAAATATGAACAGGCGCAAGTTTTTCTTGTAAAGAAACCCAATAGAAAAACAATGGGCTAATGACACTTAAACCTATCAAGACATAGCCAAAAATTTTTATAGGCCTTATCTTTCTATCTACATTATCCATCTCCCCACTCCTATTTAATTGCATAGTTAATTTTCAGATTTCTCTTTTTTACTTGTAAATATTTCTTTTACTCTATCAATCAAATTAAATGTCTGTGTAGTGATTGATGTATACGACAATCCAAATCCTTTACCACCAATTGACAAAGATGTGCCTTCTTTACCAGTAGCAGTTTCTATGGAAGTAATGGTTCGTATAGCTACTGTGCTAGAACTCTCTCGAGATTCACCCAAAAATTCTTGAAAATTACCTTCTATTTTCCCACCAAAGATGCCAATTCCGATATTGAAACCAACAACTTTGTCCTCGGTTTGGTTAGCTGTTCCCCCAGTTGCAAATATTATTGTTTTTTTCATTTCAGTATCATATGCAATACCATATCCGGCCTGTGTACCGTACCCCCTCTGGTCTTTTTTGGCAATGGCACCAATATTACCTATAAAAGCGGCCGCGCCACCCCCAATATAATAGACATCGCGGCCATCAGGGTCCAGGTATTTATAAGGATTATTTAAACCATAGATATAATAATTGATTCTCTGGGGATTCAGAAGATTTTTATCATTTACCTTTCCTGTTTTGGGATCAACTGGGCCGACAGGATCGGTGGAAAGAAATCTTCCAATCTTCGCCTCCATATACCTGGCTCCGAAGTAAAGGAGGCCTGTCTCTTTGTCCTTCTCTTTGCCCACAAACTTCAGCTTGTTTTCGGGTTCTGGGGTTATCTCCATCTCTTCCCCAAAGGGTTTGTATTCTCCTCTCCACACCATATTTCCACTGGCATCTGTCATTGCCAGTGGCGTCCCTGCAGGGTCGGTGTGGTAAAAGAACGTTACTTCAGCTGCAAGGGCAGGCCCATGCAAAATCAGAATTACCAATCCAATATACCCGAATAATCTTGCCGCTGCTATCATTAGATTTACCTCCTTTCAAAGTCGAAAGTCGCCTTCTCGCCAATATGGCAAGAAGGCGACTTTCTTTTATTTTTTTAATATGAAGCACGATTAGTGGTAACCGGGATATCCGATGGATCCCCACCCCAACCTGCACCATACGGTAAACCACTCGAAGAGGGGATGATATACCAAGAACCAGTGCTTTTACGGTAGACAGCGATGTCCGTCTTTCCGTCTCCATCATAGTCTCCGGGTACAGGGATATCCGATGGATCCCCACCCCAACCTGTACCATACGGTAAACCACTCGAAGAGGGGATGATATACCAAGAACCAGTGCTTTTACGGTAGACAGCGATGTCCGTCTTTCCGTCTCCATCATAGTCTCCGGGTACAGGGATATCAGAAGCGTCACCGCCCCATCCGACTCCATAGGGTGTCCCTGGCGGTAATGAGGGGATGATGTACCACTCACCATTGCTACCTCGGTAGATGGAAATATCGGCCTTCCCGTCTCCGTCATAATCTCCAGGAACAGGTTTATCGGAGCCATCACCTCCCCAACCCACTCCGTAAGGAGCGCCACCACCGGAAGGAATTACATACCAGGCTCCGGTGCTTGCTCGATAAACAGCAATGTCAGTCTTTCCGTCTCCGTCATAATCACCGGGAACGGGTTTATCCGTCGGATCTCCACCCCAACCTACTCCATAGGCTGGAATACCCGAAGAGGGAATGATCCACCAAGCGCCATCTGTAGTATTATAGATCGCAATATCGGTTTTCCTATCGCCATCATAATCTCCGGGTATCGGTGTGACCCCAGGCCCACCCCATCCCACTCCGTAAGGAGCGCCACCACCAGAGGGAATGATATACCAGGCCCCTGTGGCCGCACGGTAAACAGCAATATCGGTCTTTCTGTCGCCATCAAAATCGACTAATTCTCTATACAAGAGCAGTGAAATATTGGCAGTATGAGTGGATATATTCCCCGCGCTGTTTCGATACTGCACATACACTGTCCTTACGCCATTCCCTGGAGTTAGAGTCCACTGTTTTGTGGAGGCATACGTTTCCCAATCAGACCAATTGGTCCCGTCATTGCTGAACCTCATCTGAGAAACCCCGCTCTGGGGATCGGAGGCAGAAAGCGTAAGCGTGACATAGGCGGTATGGGTCGAAACCCCTCCTCCATTGATGACGATGGAACCGGTGGGCGGAGCCGCATCGTTAACTTTCTTTGCCGCCAACTTCCCATTGAGATAGATGTAATCTGCAATCAAATTGCCATTGCCGTCATCTTCTGAAAGAACCCTGCCCTCCTGATCATAATGGTAGACAGTGGTTTTACCGCCGGCTGTCTTCGTTACCCTCATCCCATCCCCATCGTAGGTGAAATCCGCGATGGAGTTCGATCCTTGTCTGTAGCTCAAAAGATTGTGGAGTGTGTCATACTGGAGGATGTGTCCATTTATACCTATCGCGTCGCCGTCATTGTTGTAAGTGAAAGAAAATGATTCTCCGCCGGAAGTGGAGGTCAGCCTGTTGCTGGCATAGGCATAGTTGGTTGCCACTCCCGCCACTGTCTTGGTCAATCGATTCCCCCTTGAATCATAAGTAAAAGACCCCGTGCCCCAGGGGCCATTGAATGTATTGAGCCTATTCAACCCGTCATATGTAAAAGTGTGGTTCTTTGAACTATCCAGATGGTTTGTGATCGAGGTCATGTTTCCTCTGGGATCGGTGTAAATATACCCCATATTCAACACCAACCCTGCATTGATCTGGGAGGTAAAATTCCTGGTGTTGTAGGTCAGGGAGGTGGTACGATTGTTTGCATAGGTGAAACTCGATGGAAGGCCCGTAGAGGTTCCCGATGTGTAGTAATTCACATTAGTGACAAACCCTGGTATGGATGTCACCTGATTATTGGAGTTATATCGATATTCTACACGTCTCCCTGAGGGAAAACCTAAAGGAGGATAATAGGTATTCGTCAGGTTGTCGTTGCCATCGTACCGGTAGTCCGTATAGTAGGTTCTGCCTACAATGGTTTCGATCTTTCGGGTGAGACGGTTTGCGGGATCGTATTCATAACCGATGGTTGCCGAGGGATTAGTCATGCTTGTTCTGTTATCTGCATTGTCGTATCCGAATGTTACAGTTCCAGTGCCATAATGGATTGTTCGAAGCCGGTTTATTGCATCATAGGTGTATGAAGTTGCTCCCAGACCATCGGTTTTCGAGGTCATGTTTCCAACATTATCCCTTCCATAGGTGACAGTGCCCTTTTCAGGATGAGCCTCAGAGGTAAGAAAGTTCTTCGGGTTGTAAGAAAAGCTCCTTATAATACTGCCCTGAGTAATACTGGTCAGGCTTCCAAGAATGTTGTAGTTGTAACTTGATACGTTTCCAAGTGGGTCCGTCACTCCCACGAGCCACTTCTCTTCAGGGGTCCCAAAAGCATTATAAGTGAACGTCGTATTTCTCAAAGACTCGTCATTCATGATGACATTGCTCTGGAAATACTGGTAGGTAATTCTGGAATTGTCCTTATGGGTGATCTGTGTGACTCTACCAAAGTTGTCGTAGTAAACGGTATCTCCAATGTTCGAAGCAGAGTAGTTCTTGGGCCCGCAACTTTTGTAAGCAATGGTCGTGGTGATGCCTTTGGTGTCGCTTGATCCGGTCGGCTTCCCGAACCCGTCATTGAAATGGGTTATTGAATAGCCTCCTCTTGTCTCTTGTTTGTAAGAATTGTTAGCCGGGTAGCTGAACGTGGTCGGATTTACGCCTGGTGGGGCTATGCTTGTCAAACGGAGATTCCCATCGTAGGTGAAAGTGGTGGTAAATCCCCTTCCATTGGTCTCGCTGGCAATCGTGCCGTTTTGGTTTATAACGCGGGAGATAAAATAGATCGGATTGGTTATCCTTGAGACTCTCCCGTTGGTCCAATGATAAGTGCTTGTATTCCCATTGGCATCGGTCTTTGTCCAGAGATTACCCTGGTAATAGGTGTAATTGGTCACTACTCCATATTTGTTCACCTGGAGGAGATTTCCGGTGTTGGTGTCATACGAATAGTTTGTTGTGAAGGATCCTGAAAAACCCCCAGAAAGTGTCTCTGACAGAGGCTTATTCTGGACGATGTTCTTCGCGGTGTTATACCAGTAGGCGATGCTTCTATTACGTGCCTTATCTCCGGTTTCTGAGATGGTTTGTGGGTTGCCATAAGCATCATAATTGCTGTAGTTGGTTGTATAGGTTCTACCATCTCTTGTGTTTGACTTCTGGATTAAGAGAGGAACATAGATCTCAGAATCCCTGTTCAAATACGGGACCACATAATCATCGTAAGAGATCGCTGCCGAGTTGGTCCACCCATACACCACCATCTCTTCTCCAACGATCTCCCTCGATTTGGGAAGGCCGATTTTCCACATGCTTCCCCACTGTAAACCCTCTCCATATCCGTGATACTTGTATTTATGAATCCTCCCACATGGGTCGGTTATCTCAGTATAATCCTTTTGTGGACCCTGAGAAAATCTTATGGTCCACGTTCCTGCCGGAACTTCGCCACCGGTCGTTTTCTGAACCACCGCCCAGATATAAAAAGGCGAATAACTCCCTCTATTAATGCTCGCAAGGTCATAGCTATAAGTAATCACTCCTCCGGATGGAGTTGTAAGCTGTGTCAGGTCATATGTGGACTGGTTATATTGAAACTGCCAGGGATTCCCCAGGGGCGGGTTTACTTGAGTCAAAAAAGTTTTAAACCAGGTTGGAGTCGATTGATGGGTATAACTGATACTTACTCCTGGCCCTGTTATGGAAACTAATCTTTCTACACCATTAATCGTTGATGTATTAAAATTAATCCTTCTCCCTACCGAATCAATAACATGATCAATCTCCATGCCCCAATCATCCTTGTAACCCACCTTCCGGAAACTATGGTGCAACTGATTGATATAATTAAGTTGTCTTTTTATTTTTATGGACTACATTATCATTTTCGGCATTTTGATTTCCAGTTTGTCCAGCAAATCCTTCTGCTGGAAGT
>Ga0208733_100523_pt1 | contig 16320 bp, 16 predicted proteins | sample SubbioR11Jul_8B1_FD_184816 | JGI IMG/M metagenome (GOLD analysis project Ga0208733, IMG submission 184816) | Serpentinite rock and fluid subsurface biosphere microbial communities from McLaughlin Reserve, California, USA - CR11Jul_8B1 (SPAdes) | ecosystem: Environmental > Terrestrial > Deep... | reverse complement strand
CATCCTGACAGTCACCACCATGCCCGGCGACGATGTCACCCACCCGGTGCCGGACAATACCGGCTATATCACCGAAGGGCAGCTCTATCTGCGCGGCGGCAGGATCGAGCCGTTCGGCAGCCTAAGCCGCTTGAAGCAGCTAGTTAACGGCCAGACCCGCGACGACCACCGCGCCATCATGAACACCATGATCCAGCTCTATGCTGCTTACCGCGAGACCCTGGAGAAGCAGGCGATGGGCTTTCGCATGAGCCGCTGGGATCAGCAACTACTGCGCTACGGCGGTCAGTTCGAGGCACGGCTGATGGACTTGCGCGTACAGCTGCCGCTAGAGGCCGCCCTGAATGAAGGTTGGCGCGTCCTGGCCGAATGTTTCGAACCGGCTCAGACCGGCTTGCCAAGCGCGCTGGTGGCCAAGTACTGGCCGCAGGTGTAGCTATGGCCCGGATCAAGACCAGCAAGCAGGAGTTTAAGCGCCAGCGCGACGCCTTGGCCCGTTTTGAGCGCTACCTGCCGACTTTGCTGTTAAAAAAGCAGCAGCTTCAGCTCGAGCTGCGGCAGGTCGAGATCGATATGAGCAAGCTCAGCGACGAAGAGACGCGGCTGCGCCGCCAGCTGGCCGACTGGATCAAGCTCTTCGCCGAGCCGCAGCCCTTGAGCCAGCACCTCAAGCTCGAGGCCGTACAATATGGCGAACAGAACATCGCCGGGGTCGCCGTGCCCACCTTAGAGCAGGTGGCGTGGCAAGAGACAGTGCCCGACTTGCACCTGACCCCTAGCTGGCTTGATGACGCGCTTGAAGCGCTCAAGGCCGTCCTCACCTTGCAACTTAGGCGCCGGGTGCTAAACGAACAGCACCATCTGCTCAGCGCTGAGCTACGGGTGACTACGCAGCGCGTGAACCTGTTTGAGAAGGTCAAGATCCCCGAGGCGCGCGACAACATCCGCATCATCCGCATCGCTCTGGGGGACTTGCAAGCCGCCGAGGTGGTGCGGGCCAAAATCGCCAAGGCCAAGGCGGTAGGGGATGGTGCGGCGTGATCGTCCCCATGAAACAGCTCACTTTGGTGGTGTTAAAAAATGAGCAGACCGCCGCCTTAGAGGTGCTGCAAGACCTGGGCGTGATGCACCTGGCCGCTGCGCCGCCACCTGATGAGGAGGCGATAACTGCCATCCGCGCCCGATGGCAGGAGGTCAGGCGTGTCGCCGAGGTGTTGTCCGGGTTGCCGGCGAGCGAAGCTAAGCCTACGGGTACGAGTATGCGGCTCCAGCCACCGGAGATCGTGGCCGAGGTACGGCGCCTGACTGAGCGCTTAAGCGGCTTAAACGATACCCGGCTCGAGCTGCTGCTCGAGCAGGAGCGTTTAGCGCCGTTCGGCAACTTCGAGCCCGAGGCTATCCGCCTGCTTGAGGCGCAGGGGATCGGCGTCCGGCTGTTCCGCCTTCCCGTGCGCCAAGCCTTTGAGCCTCCTGACGGTACAGCCTTGGTGGAGTTGTCGCGTGACCGCAGGCAGCGCTATCTGGTGCTGGTAGGCCCTGTGGCGGCGGTAGCACAGGCGGAGATACTCGAGGAGGTGCCCATGCCGGACACCTCTCCTGCCAGCCTGGCTCGGCAACTCCTTGAGGTTGAGCGCGAAGTCACCCGTATCAAAAACGAGTTGACCGTCCTCGCCGGACATTTAGAGGCGGTCAAACTGCTGGCTGACCGTACTGAGGATAAGCTCCACTTCGAAGAGGCCAGAGCCACCATGACGGTGATAGGGACGCTGGCCTATTTGCGCGGCTTCTGCCCCGAGCGCGACGTTCCGCAAGTGCAAGCGCTAGCCGAAGCCCGCGGCTGGGGGCTATTGATCGAGGAGGTCAGTAACCCCAACGAAGTCCCCACCAAGATCGAGAACCCGCGTTGGGTTAAGCCCATCCAGCCGGTAATGTCCTTTCTGGGGGTGATCCCCGGCTACGACCAGGTCGATATCAGCGCGCCGTTTTTGATTTTCTTCAGTCTGTTTTTCGCCATGATCGTTGGTGACGCGGGCTACGGGCTGCTCTTTTTGCTGCTGACCCTATGGGGACAACGGCGCTACCCGCAAGCGCCGAAAAACCTCTTTTCGCTGCTCAAGCTGTTGAGTGTCGCCACTATGGTGTGGGGCGTGCTAACCGGGAACTACTTTGGCGTACCGGCTATTCCCGCCCCGCTCGAGCTGCTGAAAGTCACGTGGTTGCTCGAGCAGGAGAATATCATCCTGCTGAGTTTTATTATTGGAGCCGTTCACCTTACGCTGGCGCACGGCTGGAACGTGGTGCGCTTTTTTCCGAGCAGCCGCGCCCTGGCCCAGGTTGGCTGGATTCTCACCACCTGGTCGATGTTTTTCCTGGCCCGCACGCTGGTCCTGGGGGCGCCTTTCCCCGAGGCGATACTGCCATTATTGGCGGTCGGCGTGGCCTTGATCGTGGTTTTTATGACCCCCTGGCGGCAGCTCAAGCACGAGTGGTTTAACCACGCCATGTTGCCGCTGACCTTGGTCAACAACTTTGTCGACGTTATCTCCTATGTGCGGCTGTTCGCGGTCGGCGCCGCGACCTATGCGGTGGCCTCGGCATTTAACGAGATGGCTTTAGCGGCCGGGGCGGGCGGGCTCCTGGCGAGCATCCTTGCCGCGCTGATCTTGTTTTTTGGTCACACTCTCAATATCCTGCTGGCCGCCATGGGGGTGCTGGTTCACGGCGTGAGGCTTAACACCCTGGAGTTTGCCGGACACTTGGGGATGTCCTGGAGTGGCCGCCCCTATCGCCCGTTTGCGCGCAAGGCGCGGCGTGAGGTGGCCTGATGCTCCTCCTTGTTGTTGCGAGCCGAGCTTGCGAGGCGAAGCAACCTCGTCATTGGCGTTTCCCGCATCTACCCAAATCGAGATTGCTTCCCCTTCGACTTTGGGGGCGCAATGACAGTAACAATTTGGCAGTCATACCGCTTCTCAAGCTCGCCGGTACACGCTTGCCACGAGCTGACGTAAAGGAGACGTAAATGGACCCTGAGCTAATGGCAGCCTTCGGCAAAGCCGGCGCCGCGGCGGTGCTCGGCCTCGCGGCGTTCGGCTCAGCGCTCGGCACCGGCACCGCCGGCATGGCGGCGATCGGTGTGTGGAAGCGCTGTTTTGCCCAGGGCCGGATGGCGCCGTTTATCCTTTTGACCTTTGTCGGGGCGCCCTTGTCGCAGACCATCTACGGTATGATCCTGATGAATACCGTAATCGGCGCTGCTGAGCAGGCTGCTGCTGCCGGCGATATGGTGAGCTGGCCGGCCATGATCGGCATCGGGCTGTTCGGCGGCCTGGCCATGGCCGGGTCGGCCTGGTATCAGGGCAAGGCCGGCGCGGCAGCGGCCGATGCGCTAGGCGAAACCGGCCAGGGGTTTGGCAACTACCTGATGGTGATCGGCATCGTTGAGACGGTGGCGCTGTTTGTGCTGGTCTTTATCCAGGCGGCACTGTAGGCGTTAAACTAGGCAGGTGATCCGCCACTTCGAGCACACCGCCGATGTGGGCTTTGAGCTGACGGCCGGCGACCTGAATGCGCTCTTTGACGCCGCCCGGCGGGCCTTGCTGGAGCTTTTGGTGTCTTGCCCGTCGCGTGAGGGGTCGATCCCAAGGTCCATAACCCTAGAGGCCGAGTCGCTCGAGGGCTTGCTGGTCGCTTGGCTTGACGAGCTGCTCTACCTTGTTCAGACCCACGGGCTACTGCCAGTGCAAAGCGCCGTAGCGGTAAGCGCCGCACCTGCTGGCTACCATCTGGCGGCCTTGCTGAACTGTGCGCCGCTGGACGTTGAAGCGCACGGCTGGCAGGGTGAGGTCAAGGGGGCTACCTATCACGGGCTAAAGCTGGTGCAGGAGAATGGAAACTGGCGGGCGCGGGTGGTCTTGGATGTTTAGGTGTTATGGACAAACATCTTTGCTGCTCGCCGTCGCTACGCTTTGTCTAATGGCCCAGGGCTGCGACTTCGTTCGGCAAGATCGTCGTAAGGTTAACCCGCACCGCCAGTGGAGCAGCTCGTGCCTCAAACTCGGTTGGCCCCGATGGGGGTTTGGCGGGCGTTTCTCGGATTAGGGAGAGAGAGCTGGGAGCTGCTCCAGCGCCTTCCCTCTCGAGGCAGCCAGCCTTGCCAGTTGCTCGGTAGCCCCACCCGGTGCCGCATGGATTACCAAGAGCCTCGAGGCCAGCGCCACCACCAGCCGGTTGCGCCGCTCGGCCCTACGGCTGTCCGCCCTTCGAACCCCATCGCCGAAGGGTGAGACCAGCAGCAGTCGTCCGGCCTCGAGCACCCTGTCAAGCTCGGCGGTCAGGCGCATCCCCCCCAGCCCCCGCGCCGGACAGAGCACCACACTCCCTGTACCCTTCAGCACTACCCGCAGAATCTCCTGCTCCACCGGCGAGTGGAAACCCCCCACCAGCGCCAGCCCCTGCGCTCTGGCCGTCTTTGCCCAGTCCTGCGCAGCAATAATCAGCCGGGCCGGGCACTGGCGCGAAGAGACCACCCCCACCAACGGCTGATGGAGCAGCTCGAGGTTTCCCAGCCCGGTCAGCTGCTCAAAGCCCCAGTCTGCCAGGCCGGCGGGGAAGTTTGGGTGGGAGGGCTCGAGCTGGGTCATGGCCTGACCTTCGCCGGGAGTCTTGATAAAACAACCGACCGGACAATGGTAGCCAGATGCGCGGCCTCCTGGGCAACCTCACGTTCAGGCCAAAACTCGCTGTCGTAGCGAAGGATGACCGCATAGTCACTCAACTCCGCCAAGTTTAGACTCGATAGCTCGGCTTTTAAGGAAGAGTCCAGCGCCTCACAAAGACGTGCGAGTTCCTCGACGTCATGCGGCCGAGGAATAGCTTGTTCATGAAGGGCGAGCACGCTCTTGAGGTACTTCTCGACGGCCTGCTGCGCGTGAAAACAGGCCGTATCATAGGGGCCTGGTCCGCTCAATATCTGCCCAGCGGCAGAGAGGTCGCTGTCCCCTTTCATGAACCAGCCCCTGGCGTGCTCGGCGCTATCTTTCATAAAGCACCACCCCCTCTCGCAGCGCGGCAGTGATGAATGCGTTGTCGATGGCCTGCCACTCTCTGACTTCCTGTGGGGTCCATACCACGATGTCTTTGGAAGGAAAGAGGCCCAGAAGCGCCTGCCGATAGCGCCCGGACCGTTTGTAGCGGGGCAAGTCGGACTCCTCTATGACCAGCAGGTCCAAGTCGCTATCCGGCCTCGCTTCACCCCTGGCCCTTGAGCCGAAGAGCACGATCTTAATGGGAGCGCCGACGGCCAGCATGCGCCTGACCGCTTCGGCGAGCAGTTCGTCCGTGACTTCAGGATAGGGAAGCGTCATGAATGATTCAAGCCCAAAAGCCTTTTCACATCCTCCAGAGGCGTCGTCGTCGCGTCGCCTTCCGCCTCTTTCGCTTCACGTAGATCGATCAAGTCCTGAGCGTCCGCCAGCAGCTCCTGCAACGCCTCGAACTCCTCATAAGGGAGCACAACGAACTGCTTCTTGCCGTCCTTGACCAGGTATTCCGGGTGTAATTTCAGCGTCATGATGCTCCTTTACCTGTAAACGTCCTTGCGCTGCTGAACGCGGTAGATGACAACCTCATTATCCTCGACCTCGAAAAGCACGCGGTAGCTACCTACACGAAGCCGATACTCCGGCGTTAAGTTGGCCAGCTTCTTGACATCGCCGGTCAAGTTGTCCCGCATCCTCTCGATCGCCTCCAACACACGCCGCTGGTCCTTATCCGGCAAGCGCTCGAGGTCTTTGATGGCGCGCGGTTTGAAAACGACTCGATAGATCATGAGCCGTCGCCTTCAGACAAGCTGTCGCCCATGCGGTACTTGATGTCGTAGTTGATGATGAAGTCGAGTTCCTCGGGCGTGAAGCCGTAGTGCTGGGCGAGAACGCGGTCGATTTCGTCGATGATGGGTTTAGATAGTCCGACATTGAAATTCACTTCTAACTGTTGGGCGCCTCCTTGCCTCTGACGGTGACGCTTTGTCGCATTCTTCCACAAATCTGTGAGCAAATCTTCACCAAGGCTAAGGTTAAAACTACGTTCCATAACGAGCGAGTATAGGTTACCACAGCTTTCGGCGACATACTCCCTAACAACATATTCCTTTTTGACTTTGCTGTACTCCACATAAGGCGGATTCCCGATAATCACATCAAACCCACCCCCGCTCATAATCCCGTAGAAGTCCACGAACCAGTGGAAGGGCTTGTGGCTTTCTTTCCACTTTTGGTAATCGGCGGGTTTTTTGGGGTCTATGCCGTACTGGGCGGCCAGGTGGCGGTTGAGTTCTTCGTCCAGGGCTTGCAGGCGCTGGCGCAGGGTTTGTTTGTCGGCGGGGGTGACTGCGCCGCCGTGAGTGGTTTGTTGCAGGCGGAACTGCTTGAACAGGGACTCGACATCGTCCAGTTTCTCGACGATCTCCTTCTCGAAATCGCCGTAGTCTAGCCGCCCGCTGAACGAATCGCTGATCTCTTTTAATGTAGCGAAGCCCACCAGGGCGTTGCCGGCGCGGATGTTGAAGTCTATGTCGGGCAGGGGTTCAATCTGGCCGGGGTGCTCGATCTGGCTCATCAGTTTCAAAAAGAGGCGCAGTTTGGCGATCTCGGTGGCCTCCTCCATGATGTCCACACCGTAGAGGTTGTTCACCACGATGCTCTTGAGCACGTAGTAGCGCTCGCTGGGATGCTTGGCAACCTCGGCCAGGGTGCGGCGGAAGTCGGGGTACTTCTGGGTGCTGCCCGCCGCATCGGCCTCGGAGACCAGGGCCTCCATCTTGTCCAGGGCGCTTTCGTAGAGGGGTTGCAGGATGTTCAGGGCGGCAAACAGGAAAGCCCCCGAGCCGCAGGTGGGGTCGAGCACCCGGATCTCACTCAGGGCCTTCCAGTACGAGCGCACCAGGTCGGCCCCTTCGGCGCTGTCCAGCACGTCCTGGGCGAACTGGCGGATGTTCAGGTTCAGGGTGATCAGGTCGGAGGTGTTTTGCACCCTTGTAGTGAGCTTGTCGAACCTATCGCCCGCACTCAGCTTGGCCTTGAGGCTGTGGTAGCGCTGCCGCCGGGTAATGTACTCGCGCCAGGTCTCGGTGGGCAGGGTGAGGGGCCTGCCCTCGGGGTCTTTCAGGTCGGCCTGGCCCAGGTTGTAGCGCTTGTCGAACATCCGCGCTTCGGGGTCGCGCATCCCTTTTTGCACGAACTCGGGCAACTGGGCCTCGGGGTGGTCGGCCCCGCGCCGCACGGCCTGGTAGATGTAGCGGTCGGGGTCTTGTTGCAGCAGCTTCCACAGGCTGCCCTGGCCCTCGAAGGCTACCCGGCAGCCCTGGCGGGTGGTCTCCAGAATGTGCGGCAGGATGGTGTTTTTGGCGATGTACTCGGTGATGTCTTCCTTGGTGTAGTAGGCCCCCATCTGCTTCTGGTTGATGTACTTCTCGAAGATGTAGCCCAGCACGTCGGGGTTAATCTCGTTGCCCTGGCGCAGCGGGCGGTCGTCGAGGTGCCACTGGTACTGCTCGAAGAAGGCAAACACCTGCTCGAAGGCTTCGTCGGGGATCTGGATACCGGTGTGTTCGGTTTCTAGCGGGTGAATCTCGAACAGGCCGCCGTTGAGGTAGGGAATCTCGCCCAGCAAGGCCCGCAGCTCGGGGTCGGTAGGGCGCTGCTGGCTGCCCAGCCCGTCGTGGAACAGCACCAGCAGAAAGTCGCGGTAGAAGCTGTGAAACCTGCCCTTGCCCCGGAGGGCCTGCACCTTTTGCAGGCGGTCGCGCAGGTAGTTGGGGTTGCCATCCAGAAAGCCTTTTTTCTGCACGAAGTAGACAAACATCAGCCGGTTGAGCATCAGGCTGGTGTACCAGCGCCGGGCCTCTTCGGGTAGGCCGCTCACCTGGGCAAAGAAGGCCCCGTGCTCCCTTTGGAACTGCTCGTAGAAGCGCTTGGTGACCCGCTCGACGTCGAAGGCTGTTCTGGCGCGCTGTACCACATCGGTCAAGCCAAGACCTGCTTCTTCCTCCTCGATGCTTACAGCCAGGGCTACTAGCTTTTGCAGCAGCACATCCCCACTGGTTCCTTTGGCGTAGCGGGTGGTGCGTAGCGCGAACTGCTTGCCTGGCTCACGCCGTGTCCACTGCCAGACCTGCTGGGTCCGGCTTTCGTCGGAAAAAACCACTAGATGCTCGTAAGCCTGGCGGGCCAGCTCACGCTCGAGTTTCATCCGGGTGGCATGATCGGGAATCTCGGCTGAGATGCACTCAAAAACTTGAAATCCGCGTTTTTCGGCGACGGGTGTGAAGTAGAAGGTAGACCCGTTAACCTCGAGGGTTAGCGGTCTACCTGCTAAGCGGTCCCAGCCAAGATCGTTGAAGAGCTCCTTGAATCTGAACTGTTGGAGCTTATCCCGCAGTGCTGAAATATCGCTGGCCATCTTCACCCTTTGACCAGCCCAATCGAGCAGATGATACGCGGTTCACGCACGCTTGCTGCTTCCTGGACTATACACAAACGGTCTTCTAATCGGAGTGCGATGGCCAGGTCGGCCAGTTGTTCATCGGAAATACCGGCTTTGAGCTGGCGGTTCAGGGTGTCCTTGGCGGTTTCGCGTAGCGGATAACGGTAAATCTCGTCAATGGTTTTGGCAAGCTCGGCCGACTCGAACAGGCTGCCCTTGATCTTTGCGGCATGGCGCTTCAGCCGCTCATAGGTCCGAAACCGTGCCCCAGAGGGCCGCCCCAGTTGACCACCGGCGTTCTGTTCCTCATGCGCCAGGTGGTTCATACCCAGCCTCACCAGCTCGTGGTGGGCGGGGTTGCGCGGGGCAGTGGGGGTGTCGGGGCTGCACTCGGCAGCCTGCAAGATGCGAAGCTGGGACATGGTGACAGGCACGCCCTGCTCGTCCACCCAGGCCAGGGCGTCGTTGTCCTCGGCGGTCTTGATATAGATCAGCACCCCGTTGGGATGGTGGGGAGCAGCGGTGTAATGGCGGGCCGAGTAGATCAGGTTGGGTAGCTCCTCGATGCGCTTCTTGAGGGCCGGGTTGTCTTTGGTGGCGTTCTGCCAGATCTGGTAGGCGTAGGAAGCCAGGTCCACCTCGCCCTCGCCGTCGCCATCCAGCAGACCGGCTTTCTCGTTGTATAAATCCACCAGCGGCGCATCGTTCTGGTCGTCCTCGAAGAATACCTCGTCGGTGCCGACCACCTCGGCGTTCTGGCGCAGCCGCTCGCGCACCCTAAAGCGCAGGGCGATGATGCGCTCGACCCCCTCGGCAGGCAGGAAGGAGTAGCACAGAATCTGCTCGGCCTGTTGTCCGATACGATCCACCCGCCCGGCCCGCTGAATCAGTCGGATGATGGCCCAGGGCAGGTCGAAGTTGACGATGATGTGGGCGTCCTGCAGGTTCTGGCCCTCGGAGAGCACATCGGTGGCAATCAAGACGCGCAGCTCTGCCTCGGGCGGGACTGGCTTACGGTTGGATTTGGGCGAGAAACGCCAGGCCAGTGCGGTAGGCTGGTCGCTGTCCCCGGTTACCCCAGCCAACTTCCCCACACCGCGTCTGGTCAGCTCCTGGCTTAGATACTCGACGGTGTCGGCAAACTGCGTAAAGACCAGGACTTTCTCTATGGGGTGCCGCTTGGTCAGCAGGGTATGGAGGGCCTCGAGCTTGGTGTCCCGCGAAGGCTGCCAGGCCCCGAACTGCCGCAGCAAGCCCAGCACTGCCAGCGCGTCTGAGGCCAGGTGTTCACGCAGCTTCTGGGTAAAAAAGAGCGGGCGCAGCCAGTGGAAGCTCCGCCGGTGGCCCCCGGCATACCTTGCATAGATCTGGGCCGCTCGAGCGCGGTAGGCAGCCTCGTCGCTGGCCTCGGGCAGCTTTAGCCCCACCTCGAACCCGCCCTCCTCGTCTTGCAGCAGGGCCAACTCCTGATCAATGTCTTTTGCATCCGCCGGGGCCACTTCGAGCAAGCCTGCATCCTGGGTGCCCAGCGGGATGGGCAGGCCCTGTTCGATGGCGTGCAGGAACACGAAGTTCCGCAGGGCGTGGCGCTCGAGCGACTGAATAAAGGCCGGGCCGCCGCTCTCGAGGCGCTTGAACAGGTTGGTCCGGGAGAAGCCCATCAGCCGCTTGCCTGCCCTGGAGAGATTGCCCAGGATAGTCTTTTCGTCGGCGGTGGGCGGGTCGGGCAGCCTCTGAGCCAGATACGCACCCAGTCCGTAGCGGGGCAGATGCAGCCCATTGATGCTCTGGATAACCGAACTCGAGTACAGCCGGGCATAGGGGTCGGCGGGGTCGTCGTCGTTGATGGCAAAGGCCAGGGTACGGGGGACTCGAGTGGGAAAGTAGGAGCGCTCGCCGTTTTGAAACAGCAGGTAGTATCGTTGTCTGTCACTGTCGAAATATGCGTAGTTCTGCTGGATGAAGCTGCGGGTGCGGCGAACCATGAACAGCCGTAACAGCTCCCGCCAGTCATCGGGGTGCTCGCTCTTCTCGAAGGCCGCCAGAGAACGTACCGAGGCCTGGTGACGGCGGATGAATTCGGTCTCACCCAGCTCGCGCAGCAGGTTCTCGGGCCGGATGCCCAGGTCTTGGTCCTCCGGCACAAACAGCCGCAACTGCCCCGAAATGTCCAGGTACGATTTGTTGTAGGGGGTTGCCGAAAGCAAAATGCACTTGCTCTCGTTCTCGGCGATGTACTCCTGAATGGCGCGGAAGCGCTTGGCCTCACGGTTGCGCAGGTTGTGGCTCTCGTCCACGATCACCACCTTATAGCGCCGCAGATCCTTGAGTTCGGAGGTTACGCGGCTCAGGGGCAAGACCCTACCCAGCACCCGGTAACTATCCAGGTAGTCCTGCCACATGGGCTCGAGGTTCACCGGGCAGATTACCAGGGTATCGGTCAGGTAGTCTTCCTGCATCACGCGGGCTAGCGCCGTGGCCATTAAGGTCTTTCCCAACCCCACCACGTCACCGATGACCACCCCGCCACGACGGTTGAGATGATGGGCGGCAATGCGCACGGCTGCCGCCTGGAACTCCAGCAGCTCCCCGGCCAGGTCTCGCGGCACGTTGAACTCCGCCAGCCCCGAACGCGCCTCCTGCGAGAGGTGGTAGACCATCTTCAAGTAGGCCTGGTACGGCGTGGGGAGAACCTCGCGTGCCCAGCTCTGGTCAATGATCTGGGCAAGTTCGGTAGAAATGTCCCAGCACCACCGGTCCTGCCAGCGCTCCTCGAACCAGGCAGCTAGCTTCTGCGCTGCGTCCTGTTCCACCACATCCAGGTTCAACTCGCCCTGTTTCACCAGCCCGGCAAGGGTCAGGTTGCTCGATCCCAGAAACCCCACCAGGGGGGCTACCACGTCGTGGCGATACAAGAGGTACAGCTTGGCATGAAGGGCATGTCTGAGAAATAGTTTGACCTGCACACGCGCAGCCTTGAGCTGCTGTGAAAGGCGGCGCAGGGCCACCTCGTCCTTGTTCGTCGGAACACCCAAGGTCAGTTGCTCCCGGAAGTGCTCCGCCACCCGGCGCTTCAACCGGATTGCTGTCTGCTGGTCCAAGAGGTCTGCCTCTACGGAACCGCGCAGGGCCTGCCGCAGTTCCTCCTCGGGAAGCGTAGTCATGCCGACCATCAACCGACACTGAAAGCCGTCCTTATCAATCAGGTCGTCAAGCTGCTGCCAGCCCCGCAAATTGAAATAGCCCACACAGAAATCAGCCCTGTGAGATACGTTCAGGGTTTCTCTAAGCGAGGGAAGTAAGTCGAGGTTAATATTGTCGAAGACTCGGGGCATTACTAGCAGGAAACTCTAACACAGCTGCGTCGGGGGTTCGCTGCAATCGCGGCAAAACCCGCTATCCACGCTATACTAAGGGCCAACACGGCCTGCATAGGAGGCGAGCATGGCGGAGCCGATTCACTTCACGGAGTTAGCGCCCAACCGCTACCGCATTCCGGCGTTTGGGGCGATGCGGGTGGACGCGGAGTTCTACGCTTCCGAGACGATCCTGGCCGACCTAGCTGCCGAGGACTACGCCTCGCTGCGGCAGCTTATCAACGTCGCGGCGCTGCCGGGGATCGTCGCGCCGGCGCTGGCCATGCCCGACCTGCACTGGGGGTACGGCTTCCCCATCGGCGGGGTGGCGGCCTTCGATGCCGCTCAGGGTGGCGTGGTCAGCCCGGGTGGGGTCGGCTACGACATTAACTGCGGAGTGCGCCTGCTCACTTCGTCGCTTAGCCTAGCGGAGCTAAGACCCAGACAAGAGGCGCTAGCTAACGCCCTCTATCGCCATGTCCCGGCTGGGGTCGGCTCGGCCCGTAAGGCCGATAAGCGCTCGCACCGCGAGCTTGGAGCGCTGCTTCGTGAGGGAGCCCGTGCTGCCGTAGCCCAGGGCTACGGGAGCGAGAGCGACTTAGAGCGCATCGAGTCGGGCGGGAGGCTTTCCGGCGCCGACCCCGAGCAGGTCTCGGCGCGGGCTATCGAGCGCGGTCTGCCACAGCTCGGCACGTTGGGCTCCGGCAATCACTTTCTCGAGGTGCAAGTCGTCGATGCCGTCTATGACGCTGAAGCCGCGGCGGTGATGGGGCTTGCTGAGGGGACTATCACCGTGCTGATCCACACCGGCTCGCGGGGCCTGGGCCATCAGGTCTGCACCGACTACGTGGGGCGGTTTCTCAAGGCTGCACCTAAGTACGGCATCGAGCTGCCCGACCGCCAACTGGCCGCCGCGCCGATTAACAGCCCGGAAGGGGCGGCGTATTTAGGGGCGATGGCCGCCGCGGCCAACTTTGCTTTTGCCAACCGCCAGCGGATCGCTGCCAGTGTCGCTACCGCCTTCGAGGAGGTCGGTTTCACTCCCCGCGACCACGACCTGCGGATAGTCTACGACCTGGCTCACAACAACGCTAAGTTCGAAACGCACCAGAGGCGGGAGGTGCTGGTCCACCGCAAGGGGGCGACGCGGGCCTTTGGCCCCAACCAGGACGACCTGCCGCCGGTCTATCGCGGCATCGGCCAGCCGGTGCTGGTGCCGGGCGACATGGGCCGCTACTCGTTTGTGTTGGTGGGGACCGCTGAGGCCATGCAGCTTAGTTTCGGCTCGAGCTGTCACGGGGCGGGCCGCCGACTGAGCCGCCATCAGGCCAAGCGCCAGGCCCGCGCACGCAACCTGATCAGCGAACTGGCGGCGCAAGGGATCCTGGTGCGCTCGGCCAGCCGCGCCACCGTCGATGAGGAGATGCCCGACGCCTACAAGGACGTCGCCGATGTGGTCGAAGTGGTGCATCAGGCCGGTCTGGGGCGCAAGGTGGCACGCCTGCGGCCGCTCGTGGTGGTGAAGGGGTGATTATGGATAAGGCGCTAGCTCCGGAAGAGCTCTATCGCTGCTGTGAGGTGTCCCGGCTGCTGTTTACCCGCACCGACGAGCTGGCGCATGAGAGCGACATCTTTGCACCTCACCCCATCGCAGCGATTAAGCTCAATGAAAACCGCCATCCTCAAGTCAGCAAGTAACTAATGAGCCACAGCATAAATACGCCACCGGCTCCCACAAGAACTGCGTAGACGGTAACGGTCGTGTGCGTGACAAGTGTATGCTCGGCGGGTTGTTTGACGATTTTTCCATAGAGGGCGAAAAGCAGTGCCGCTGCAAAGACAACCGTGATGAGAGTGCTCATCGCGATGAAGCTTTCCCCGAATATGGCATCGAGCCAATCTTCGAAACCAGGGAAGGCGACCGTCGAAGTCACCATCACCAACAGGAATCCGATAGCAGCGGTGGTAGCTAGGAGCACGCACACCGGAAGTCTCGACTTGTTGCTATTCATATTCATCCCCTCAACTCCTTGTCATTCCATCAGGTTTAGCCGACCCGTCGCAGCGACGGTTGCACCAACAGCCGCCAGAAGAGCCATCACAACCACCAGAAGAAATGCGAGAACCAGTACAGCACGCCTCAGCCCGCCGTCCGCAGCAACTCGGTCGCCGACTTGGGAGAAGAGCACGGCGATCGAGAGCCCCACGAACGGCAAGAAGTGGAAAACGTGCTCCTTCCAGTCGAAGAGAACAGCATAGACCCAGGGGAACGGCCCGGCTTCGATTCGTTCTTCGATCGGTTCGAAGAGCTGTACATACAGGTAGCCGCCCACCACCCAAGTTACGACCAGGAAGACCGTACCCAGGACAGCGGCGGCTCGTAGCCTGGGGAGATGCGATCTCTCACCCGCAACGTAGAGCTCGATAAACACCCACAGGAAACTGAGAAGAGCAATCGAACCAGCCAAGACGTGCGCACGTTGTACAACCGAGTAAAAAATGTCCATGCTAACTCCTTGAGTTTGGCCGTTTTTATGAATCCTCCGGTTGACGCCGCCTCACTGCGACCGCCGGCAGCGCGGTCAGCGACGCTGTGGCGGCGACGGCGGCAAGACATGAACTACGAATCATCCTTGGTCCTCCTTGTCGGGTTTGTGCTAAATCAGGTTGCTGGGGTCGAGTCCCAATCGTTCTGTAAAATCCTCCAAGGGCCGTCACGGTTACGCGGCCAGTTCGATCACCTCCTTTCGATGATCCTCAGCTACCTCGGCCTCCTCAAGCAAGTTTATGCCGAGATATTAGTCATGTCAAGAATATAATTGAGTCTTACCTAAAAGTCAACAAGACTTTTGCTACAACTGCGCAATCAGCTCGCTGCGGGCAAAGCTCTTGCCGCCATACCACCACAAGATGGCCGTTACACCCCACAGCGCCAAGCCCAAAAGCAGCACCAGCCAGACGCTAAAGACCATCACCCCGGCAATCTGGCCCACCACCAGGAGCAACACGGGCACAACCACCACGCCGCCAATCTGATAGGCCTCCTGGAAGCTCTTGACCTTAGACGAGACCAGCACCGAGACCCCCAGCCCCATCCCGGCCACGGCGGGCATCACCCAGACCAGTAGCGCCAGCCACATCCAGGTCGGGAAGAAGATCCGGCCCATCACCCCCCAGGCCGCGAGGTTACTGGCCAGGGCGTAGACGATAAAGCCGAACAGACCGGCCGCTACCGCCGGCAGCCAGGCCGAGAGCAGCTTGGCCACAAACAGCTCGCGGTCGCTCACGGGGCTATAGATTAGCGCCTCGAGCGTCTTGCGCTCCTTTTCACCGGCGAACGAGTCGGCGGCGATGACGCTGGCCACCATCAAGGGAACGATCAGATATAAGGGCGCAAAAAGGTAGACCAGCACCAACACCACAGGCTGCTGGGCTGCGTTTAGACCTTCGAGCGCGGCCCTGAGCCCAGCGGGGAGTTCGGCCATAAACTGCTCCTGGCCCCCCGGCAGATTGATCAGCGCCGGCCCAGCCAGCCCGACCAGGGTTGGTAGCAGGACAAAGATAACCAGCGGCACAATGACGATGGGGATCATCACCGCCTTACTCTGTAACACGATCGTGAGGTCTTTGCGGACGATGGCGGCAATGGCGCGGCGGTTCATGGCTGCACTTCCTGCGCTTCTTGCGTTGGAGCGGGCGCTGTGGCCTCCCTCTGGTGCAGGGCAAAATAAACGTCCTCCAGGCTGGCCTCTTGCGGTTCAACCCGATAGATCTTCACGCTCTGCGCTGCCAGCGCTGCTACCAGCTCCGGGATGCGCTGCCTCGAGAGCCCGGTCAGGCTAATCTGGCCGTTTTCGGCTTTGACCGCTATCCCCTAGAAACCCCGGACGCAGGTCAATGCCTGCTCTACGGCCATGACACCCAGCGCTGGAGAGAGGCCGAGCACCTGTGCCAAGAAGCCCTGACGCAGCCACCAGTTCGGCCGGATGCCTCACTTATTGACAGGGCTAGAGGACGGTTTTAGCGGGGCGACAAACGTCTTGTAAGGATTGGGCCCCTCGGCTGCGCTAGCGCCGTATCCGTAGTGGAGACTGCCCTGTCTGGATGGGGCAAGGTTGGTCACCACCAGCCCTAGGACATCCACGCCGACGCGGCGCAGTAGATCGACGGCGGCTCGTACCTGCTGCTGGCTGGAGTCTTTGATGCTGGTCGAGACGATGACGCCGGTGCATAACGGGGCGATCGCCAGGGTGTCAGCGAAGGGGAGCAGCGGGGTTGAGTCGATGATGATGACATCATAGCTGCCGCGCCAGACCTCAAGGTGTTCGCGCAAGCCCTGGTTGAGGAGGTCGACCGGCGAGCGCGCGGCCGAGAAGCTAGGGATAAGGTCGAAGCTTCGCTTGCCGTCCACCCTTACACTGATGGGCAGATAGCGCTGATGGGGATTTTCCAGATAGACCTCGAGCGGCGTGTACTCAATGGG
>Ga0208733_100521_pt1 | contig 16326 bp, 9 predicted proteins | sample SubbioR11Jul_8B1_FD_184816 | JGI IMG/M metagenome (GOLD analysis project Ga0208733, IMG submission 184816) | Serpentinite rock and fluid subsurface biosphere microbial communities from McLaughlin Reserve, California, USA - CR11Jul_8B1 (SPAdes) | ecosystem: Environmental > Terrestrial > Deep... | reverse complement strand
ATTGGATAAAAAAATCAGTTGTTTGTCTTTTGAACCCACCATTTCGTAGATTAATCGGGCTCCTTGAGGGTTGATGGTTTTGTCTTTTTCGCCCTGTAGAATTAATATAGGTTGGAAAATAGTGGGTAAGATTTTTATTATTTGTTTTTGTAATTTACTCAGTTGGCATACTCCTGGCAGTGGAAGAACGTTGTACCCTTGCCAAGGCATACTACCATCCTCGGATTCATCTTCATCCCTAAGATACTCCTTGGGCTTGATTTTTATAAATGGAGCTAACCAGCACGCTTTCCATATCCCGGAAATTTTGATCGCAGGCGCTAATAGTAATACCCCAGAAATTTCTGGAAATTTGCTGGCCAGGTACAGGCTTAACAATCCGCCCATCGATTCGCCGGCGACCATTACCCGAGTACAGGTTTGTTTCAATTCCAGGTATGCGTTTTCTGCGGCGACTGCCCAATGACGCCAATGAATTTTGAACATGTCTTCGGGTTGGGTACCATGGCCGGGCAGTAAGGGTGCTAGTACCGAATAACCATTTGAATTGAAATACTCTCCTAATGGGCGCACCTCTAAGGTTGTAGCAGTGAATCCATGCAGCAAAAGAACTCCGTTCGTAGTCCCGGAATAATAAAACGAACGACCATCCAGATGCGGGTTTTGAAATACAGGTCTTGTCATTGCCCCTCCATGGACGCCGGTGCAATATAAGGGATTGAATTTGTGGCGAATGGGAGAATCGCAACTCTTGGTACTTTTGGAAAATGGAGCAGCGCTTTTTGAAGGCCATCTTCTATTGAGTCTACAGGCAGAAGTAAAAATTGATTCAAAGTTTGGTGTGGCATTAAAGAAACAAAATAGATTCTGTATTCTTCTGCTTGGCGTGCTAATTGAAAAGCTTTATGGGGGCCGATTTGAAATCCTTGTTCGCTAAATTTTTCAAACACCTGATCGAATGAGGTTACGCCGGCCATAAAATTTTCAAAATCCTGACTACCGGACCCTTCAGGGCAGGCTGCAGCAACGATGATTGCCCCACCTTTCCTGCAAAATTGGGCAGCATGGGATATGGCTTTTTGTGATTGGTAGAGGTTGATATCTTTTGGATGACCCCCAGGCGAAGCGATGACCAGGTCGTACAGTTCTTCAATTTGGATCTGGCTAACATTTCTGGAGATTTGTGTCCCTGCCTTCATGACAGCCTTCGGTGATCCGAACAGCACGTTCATCATTTTCTTTTCCGCAGTCAAAATTGCATTTAATGCAAAATGGACATGAACCATATCGCCCATCTCTTCTACGTCTTGGCGCATCGGGTTGCGGTCGTATTCCCCTAGGCTCGCCAAAGGATCCGTCAGCATGGCATGATTGTGGTTTATCGTTTGCCGGCCTGCCAGACCAATACAGGCACTTTTTACACCACCAGAAAAACCCATAAAGTGGTGCGGTTCGATTTCTCCAGTAACGATGCGGATATCCGCCATAAGGAAACTTTTATTTATCCACACTGGCGTACCGCGGTAAGTTTTTCCAAGATACTCCAGGTTGTCTAGATCGTCACAATCATGTGAGCGGACCCTCACCTTATCTAACACCTCTTTTGGAACTATTTGGTTATGCTCTTCTCTGGTTACAGGTGTATGGGTCCCGGTGGCGATCCATAAGCATATGTTTTCTGGAGAAATTCCAACCGATTCTAATTTTGCAATGAGAGGTGGAAGAAACAAATGGTTTGGCGCTGGTCGAGTTTTATCATTGATAACGAGGGCGACACTTTTTGCCCAAAGGAAATCTTCAATCCTGACACCGTCGATAGGATGTTCGATAGCAGTGACAACTGCGGATAGAGGATCATTGTACGGTTCAATATTTAATGGGGTCATTGTGTCAGCAGGAATAGGCAATGCAAACTCAAGAACACCCCTCCCATATGGTATTTGGTATTTTGTCATTCCAATTCTTTCGATAGATTAATAAGAGCTCGTGGTCATCAAAAGAGAGCGGTTCCTAAAGTGGCTGCCACAACCTCATCATTCCGGAACAACATACAATTGACACCTTGAACCGCTCCTTCAGTGGTTGGGATTTCGCCGGCAAGAAAACGGATAATTTTTGCCTGGCGAGAGAGCAGGAAGAGGTCCGATTCGGGGGAGGCAGCAACGGCAGCAACCACCCTGGTCGCTTTCATAGCTATTTTGCCAATCCCTCCTGGAGATTTGTTGGGCGCAAATCCGGTCATTAATCGAGATGTACCTTTTCCATCCGCTGATAGGATGCACACCTGCCCTTCCGCTTGAATGGCAGTAACCGCAACGAGTTGATCTCCTTGGGCGAGATTTATCCCTTTCGAGCCCTGGGGTGGAAGGGATTTTTCATTAAAACGAATTGCCATTCCATTCATGCTAACTAAGAACAGATCATCATCACCCGAGGTCCAACAAATGGCTGCCAATGGACCAAATTCACTCAGATGGTACATGCTTGTGCCAGGTTTTAAGTGCTCACCAAACATATGGTGTCTCAAACAACGGACAAACCCTTTCCGGCTGGCCAGGGCGAGGTAGCCAGATGCCCGTTCAGGAATCGCGGCAACGATCCGCTCATTTGGTTCGAGGGGCAAGTGGTCAAGAAACTGACCTTTACTTCGCGGTGGACTTTCCTCAATTTTGCTCAGTGGATAACGAAAGACACGAGCGCGATCACTGAAAAGAAGTAAGGTTTGATTTTGTTCAGCGCCGACCAAAAAAATGGGTGGGTCGGAGGCTGGAGTTTCCAAATCGAAAATCCCCATTCCCCCTCGGTGTTGCCGGTAATAATGGTGGCGATGGGTGCGTTTTATCACGCCCGATTGACTGAAGGTGATGATATTTGCCGTCGTGGGTGGTTCAGTGAATGAATAATCATCCTTGGCCTGGAGAGAAGAACTGCTTCCGGTAGATGTTTCCATTCGGCTGGCAGCAATTTTGCTCTCTAAAAATTCGATGTATTCACGGATGAGGATGTCTGCATTGGTAAGGTCGGGTCTTTGCATAAGAATGCTCGATAGAACGTTGGATATGTAATTTGATTATACCAATGAGTACGTCTACGGAAACAACTCCTTAATAAGAAACAGGAAACGAGAACCCTTTCGGGATAGGTCAGTCCCAGCTTGTTGTATCAAAGTTTCACCGTTCTAGGGCGTTTTAATGGTTTCTACCCATTAAGATTTGGAAACCGGGAGTATTTGTCGGGACAATTTTTAAGATTAAAATTTCCTATTGCCAGACTGATTGGACAAGATTATTTATGTAAAAATAGTATACATTTGATTTCCACCTGGATACAGGTTAGAATGGAATAAAAAAGGCAGTCAATGACAGGTTTAACTTCCATTTCAACCAAAATCGGCAAAATAGCACTGATTGTGCCGGATCTCGCGCGTGCCAGCAGTTTTTATCGAACTGTACTCGGTTTTCAAATCCTAGAAGCGAGGGACGAGATCCAAACCTTAGGCGCGGGTTTAAATGCAATTGTGCAACTCGTTAACAAACCAGGCGCAGTTCACAGCCCTAATTCGCCTGGTTTGTATCATTTTGCGATCTTATTACCCGACCGCTTTAGTCTGGCGCGAACTCTTTACCAATTGGTCGAGTGTAATTATTCGTTGCAGGGTGCTTCCGATCACGGGGTCAGCGAGGCACTTTATTTGGCAGATCCGGATGGAAATGGGATTGAGCTGTACTGCGACCGGCCTGATCCAATGTGGCCGCGCGAGCCGGATGGGACCCTAAGTATGACCACCCAGGCGCTCAACCTTGATAGGTTACTTTTCGAACTTAAAGGGAAATTAAAACCATGGCTCGGGATCGACCCTCGCACGGTGGTTGGGCACGTGCATCTGCAAGTCAATGATATTAAAGCTGCAACAGATTTTTACACAAAAATTATTGGGATGGACCTGCAACAGACGTACGGTTCGCAAGCTGCTTTTTTCTCGAATGGCGGTTATCACCACCATATCGGGGTCAATACTTGGCACAGCTATGGAGCTGACCCGACCGTGGAGGGTGCGGCTGGTTTGGCTTATTTTGAGCTTAAACTGCCTGGATCCCACACAATACAAGGAATAATTGAACGGGCGGCAGCTTCTGGGATCCATATTGATGAATTGGATGGTGGTTGGATCATTCGGGATCCTTCTGGTAACCGTGTGTTACTCAGTACCGATTAACAAGAAGGGAACCCTTCGCTGCTTAAGCAAAAGCCATCATCGTTTATCGATGGATAGGGATTTGTTTATTCACTTACCTGGAATATCAACAACGTCTGGATGTCACTAGTTGAAAGGGTTAGGGTATTTTCATCCCATTCATAATGCGTTACTGAGTTCAATGCACTCAGGAATGCAGCTTCCACATCCATGCCTACTTCACACCACATTTCGGTCTGAAATAAGTTTCTAGTTTCCAGGTTGCCGCCTGCCCTGAATACCACTTCGCCCCCATAACTATTACAACCAGCGGAGCCGCCGACCCCGTTATTTTCTCTAATTTCCAGGGTAATCGGGTGTGAGGTAAGGATATCGATACTTGCTCCATCCACGGTTAAGGTATCAAGGGTCCAACTGGTTCCGACATCCGGCGAATTCCTTGGCAGGCATCCAGAGATGAGCATACTTAGCATGATAAATAACAAGACTGAACCAGATAATTGATGATCCTTCATATGGGTCAACCTCCTTTTGTCTGAAAAGAACTGGAAATGGTTTATATATCGGTTATCTTCTATGGATAGGACGTTTAAAAAGCAATGAAGTTCCACTACGTTAGGAAGAACCATATACTGGTGAAACATTCAGATGGGTTGGTTATTTTTTTTCTAAATTTGTTGTCTACGTGATTAAAGAATCCGGATAACCGAACTCCATTTGTAAATACTTGGTCGAGCGGTCCTCAATTTTCAGAGCCAACGATGCGGAGGAACAGTTCAGCCAATTCTGGATCGAATTGTTTCCCGGTTTGTTCACGGATATAAACGATCACTTTATCACGAGACCATGCTTTACGATACGGCCGATCGCGCTGTAAGGCATTCCATACATCGACAAGGGCAAAAATTCGCGCAGAAAGTGGGATATGTTCGCCTGCCAATCCACGTGGATACCCTTTTCCGTCCCAGTGTTCGTGATGACAGTAGGGGATTTCTAATGCCGGTTGTAAATAATCGATTTTTCCGAGCAATTCAAAAGCATAAACTGGGTGCTTCCGCATGATTTCCCATTCTTGCTCGTTGAGTGGGCCATCTTTTAGCAATATTTTATCGGGAATTCCCATTTTACCAATATCATGCAGCAAAGCTCCGCGCCGAATGTGTTGAATCTCTTCCTCTGGGATTTCAGCAGCTCGGGCAACCCGGATAGCCATTTCAACAACATCGTGAGAATGCCCGCGGGTCTCCTGATCACGAAGTTCGAGTGCCGATGCCCAACCTTCTAAGGTCGTGTCATAGGCTCGAACCAAATCCTGGTTGGCGTTAACTAAATTGGAGAATAAATTAGCATTATCGAGCGCGATTGCGGCTGTATTGGCAATCAAGCCCAATAGATCAGCATCGGTTGCTCCGAAACAGCGATTAATGCAACTTTGTACTTGTAATACCCCTAGAACGCGACCGCCGGAAATCATCGGAACTAATAAAGCCGAGAGCGGTAATGGGTCGAATGGAATACCATCTGCGGGCAATTGCAATCTGAAGGGCGGATCATTGACGATTTTTGATTGTCGGTTTAGGACAACCCAACTTAAACCATCGTTTCCGCTTGGATCCAGGGGGATTGGGGCGAGAATTTTGGGGTCCTGGGTAATGCCATCCTGCATCAAAAAATCACATTCGATTGTGGCATCTTCGGGAAGGTAACGCGAAACGATTAGGTAATCACGTACATCGAATACATCGGCGACCGCCTGAGCCAGAAATCGGTAAATACCTTGAGAATCCAACATCTCAGCCATCGCGCGACCCATAGCGCCGATCACAGTGAGATTTTGCGCATAAAGGCGGGCTTCTTCAATTAGAGTTTGCCTGTGGATGGCTGTGGCGGCAATATCAGCGACGGCTCTCACCAAACGGATTTCTTCTGGAGTGAATATAATTTCGCGGTTGAGGCACAGAACACCAATCATCATTCCTTGGGCAATTAATGGTTCAATCAATCCAAAATTAAAGTCATGGTCGCTGTCTCCGAATAAAAAGGATGGATTCATTCGTAAATCGATATTAAGGATTGGCTCTCGGCTGGAAAAAACCTGCCCGCAGAGGCTGTTGTCTATCGGAATTTCATCATTGCCTGTCCACATAGCACAAGCACCTTTTCGTGTCTGAAATTTTAGGGTTTCGCCATCGGGGGTTGGATCCATAATGGCTGAGCCTTTGGCATTGACCAGCCTCATTAATTGGTCTAGCAGGATTTGGGTAATTTCTTCTGTATTCTTGGCTGTCCGCATTGCCATAGAGATAGCCAACACCACTTCCATTTCTTTCTGATGCTGAAGAGTTTCATGGATATCGAAACAAGCGCCTATTATTCCGCCGAAATTATTATTTGGATCCTTGAATGGGGTTCCGACATCCTTTATCCAGCGATAACTACCATCACGATAAAGAAAGCGGTATTGAAGTTGATAGGATTTTGCATCTTTTACGGCGTTGGAATAGTGCTCTAGGGCAGTCTCGCAGTCCTCAGGATGGATGAATTCCATCCAACGGTCTCCTAATAAAGCTTCCGCGGGTTGGTTCGTAAATTCCATCAACGCCTGATTGATGTAATCAAGTCTTCCAAACCGATCTGTCCGCCATATCATCGCAGGAAACAGTTCGAATAAATTCAGATAAAAATCCCGCGCTTCGCGAATCTGGATCTCGGCAAGTTTTCTCTCCGTTATGTCGCGGGTGACCACTCCCAGGATAACCCCATGAGCGGTTGGAATCGTAAAAAGATTACTTTCCAATATATTTTCCTGGCTATTTTGATGACGTATACCGATTTCAATATTCTGTCTTAACCAATCCGCCTTACCGGTTTTCAAAAACTCCAGAACACTGTTTTTGATTATTACAGGGGCAAGTTTAGTATTCCCCTGGGGGGAAAAAAATTCAACTTGCACTTCCCAAAGCGGTTGTCCGATTATCAATTCGCCCGTGATGCCAGTGATTTGCTCCATCCCTTTACTCCATTTTAAGATAGTACCATTTTCATCAACCAAGACGATTCCATCAATGGAGTTTTCGATTACACCCCGGAGAGTTCGTTCCTGTTCTTCGAGTGCTTTTCGGGAAATTTCGAGCGTCGTGATGTCCTTCCAGGTAACCAGACCACCTTTGAAATGTCCATTTTCAATCATCGGTGCCGCCGACAATAATTGAACGACCTCATGGCCCTTCGCGTTAATCATCGTGCTGATTTGGTTTTGGATGGTTTCGCCCCGCCGAAGGCGTGGAAAGAGCAAATCAGTTTTCTTCTGAAGATTACCCTGATGATCTTTCAGAGTGAGGGATTTGGCCAGGTCAAGGTAATGGATCCCGGTTGGATCAAGGCCATAGCCGGAGGCCGCAGAAGGGTTCGCTCGAACAACGACTCCTTCCGAATCGTATATGATAATTGCATCACTGGCCGTTTCAAAAATTAACGCCAAATCATCGGCTCGTTGCTTTAATTCGGCCGCTTGCTTCAGGAGGAGGTTATTGGTTGTATTTAGTTGGGATAGAAGGACCTCGCGATCCAGTTGGTTTTGTTTCTGGCCGGTAATATCTTGGATTGCCCCGATGACCCTTACAGTCCCATCCGCCAACCGGCGGAGGGGTTGGGCGATTTCATGCAACCATACAATATCCCCATTCTTTTTAAGATATCGAAAATCGAATTCGCATTCCTTCATTGCCAGTAAATCATCGATCGATTTTTTAACTGCTGGTAGATCTTCCGGAATGATGTGCGAATTTATCCACCCAAGATTTTCGAATTCTTCTTTTAACAACCCTGATGTTTGGTAAACCGCTTGGTTAAAAAGTAAATCGATGATTTCTTTTTGTGGGCTAATATTAAACGTGAAAATGTCGTTCGTAACCATCTTGATGACGGCTTGATTTAAGTCGTTCTGGGCTTCTAATGCTGCTTTGGTGTGCAGAAGTTCTTTGCGGTAATTTGCATCCCTAACTTCGCGGTTGATAACCACACCTAAGCGCGATAGGTTGTCTTTGGGGATGTAATCATGGACTCCCAATCCCATTGCCTTTACAGCCACTTCTTCGGTAACCGTCCGAGAGACAAGGAGGAAGGGAATATCTTTCCCGGAATGCTGGAGGATATCCAGGCCTTCAAGGCTATTGAACCCAGGGAGAACGTAATCGGACAGGATGACATCCCAATGTTGGGAAAGCGCATTTTGAAAATCTTCGATCTTCTCCACTACTTGATATGTCAGTGCGAATCCACATTGTTCCAGGTGATTTAGAATCAGAAATGCATCTTGAGGAGCATCCTCAACCAAGAGGACATGTAATTTTTGTTTAGATTCAAGCATATGAAATTTCCTGAAATAACTTTTTGTTTAAAAAGGGGCGAAATTTGCGAGGTAGATACCCCCTATGACAGGCTATAATCAAAACTTGGTTTATTCCCACCGTTTATGCACACCAGTATTTATATAGCTTATTCAATATAAACCTTTTTTGCCCCAAGGTCAATCAGTGGTATTAACCTGTGAGAAGGGGTCAGTTTTGTTTATGGGTCGGGTTGGGTGGTATGCGGCGGTTGGCATTCCGCCCTCCCATCCTGCGCTTGATGTTACCTGAAACCCATACCACCTAACCTACTCCTCCTGTCGGCTTGCTCTTTTTTCAATCCCCACCACCTGTGGGACAGATACGGAAATCATCTACAATTATGGGAGGAGAAAATAATATGACAATTCAAGCCGCAATCGAAAAAAAGGGGATGGGTTTTAAAAAAGTCTTTCGGGCCGGGGATATGACCTTATTTACTGTGGCTGCGATATTGGTAATCGATACACTGGCCCCATCGGCAGCCATCGGCCCTTCTTCGATTTCCTGGTGGCTTATTACGCTTGTCTTTTTCTTCATACCCTATGGTTTGATCACGGCCGAACTTGCAACGACTTATCCTGAACAAGGTGGTTTGTATGTGTGGATCAAAAGAGCCTTCGGAGATCGATGGGCGGCTCGGACAACCTGGCTGTATTGGATCAATGTGGCTTTGTGGACACCTTCGGTTTATGTATTATTCGCCGGTATGTTTGCTCAACTGTTCTTTCCTGAAATGAGTTTAGCTCAGAAAATTTTGATCGGGATGGTCATGACCTGGATTACGGTTGCAATTGGGATACTAGCCTTAGAGATTGGTAAGTGGGTACCCAATGTTGGAGCTTTTATCAAGGCTTTAATCATGGGGGTCATCGGGGTGGGAGCCTTTGTTTACGCAGGGCAGCATGGGGTTGCCAATGACCTTTCATTCACCCAGCTCCTGCCTACCTGGGGAGCAGGCTTGGCGTTCTTGCCTGTTATCGTTTACAACTTTATGGGATTTGAATTGATGTCCGGTGCAGGCGGGGAAATGGAAAACCCAAAACGCGACATCCCGCGGGCGATCATTCTTGCGGGGATCGTAATCACGGTTTTCTACCTGCTCGGTACAGTCGGGATGCTGATGGCTTTGCCCGTTGAAGAACTAGGTTTAGTTACAGGGATAATCGATACGCTGCGCGTGCTGTTGGGTGACAGTGGTATGGGTGGCGCGGCGGTGACTATTCTGGGAATTGGAGCATTATACACTTTTCTAACCAACATGGTCACATGGACGATGGGCGCAAATCGGACAGCCGCTGAAGCTGCTATGGAAGGTGAGTTGCCCAAGGTTTTTGGCAGGCTGCATCCCGTGAATAAATCACCGGTAGGCGCTTATCTTATTACCGGGGTGGTATCCACGGGTGTACTGTTGATCTACGGTTTCATGGCCGGTACAGCCGAAGACCTATTTTGGACACTTTTTGCCTTCTCTGCAATCGTTTTTCTACTTCCTTACCTGGCTTTGTTTCCGGCTTTCCTCAGGCTGCGCAAGATCGATAAAACTTCCGTTCGTCCCTATAAGGTGCCAGGTGGAATTGGGTTTGCGAAAGTATTGACCACGATTTGTATGCTTTTTATTGCCCAGGCTATCCTCTTCTTCGTGTGGGTACCAGGGCAACCAGTGGACTGGGAATTTGCGCTTCCTGTTCTGTCCGGGGTAGTAATTACCATTATCGTAGGCGAATTCCTAATCAAAAGGAAATAGGCGTCCTTCGACTTTAGGGAGGGTTAGCGCTTATCGCGATAACTTCCCGAGTTATTTACTCAAAATTACGGTCGATCCATTACAACCTGGTAAAAGCCCACAAAGCTTGAGGAATTTAATCCTACTCACCTACAATTACAGATCGTATTAATCGCCGATTGATAGGGTTGCAGGCTTATCCATTTTTCGTTGAGTTTCAAGGGCAGGTTGGGGCGTCTTCAAAAGTGTCGTCATCGCAGCAGCGAGAAGTAAAATTCCGGCTGCCAACAGGTAGGCATTGTTATAAACGCCATACATATCCTTAATTACTCCGGCAAGTTGGGAGAGCATGAAACCACCTAAACCCCAAGCGGTATAAACCATGCCATAATTTACGGCAAAATTCTTGGGGCCGTAATAATCCTTTGTAATAGCGGGGAAGACCGATAAGTTTGCGCCATAATTGACACCAATTAAAGCAACCATCAGCATGATTGCCGGTGTATTTGCCAGAGAGCTGCCAGTCACGATCCGAGAAAGCACCAAAATCAAACCAGCCTGAAAGATAAAAGCGATGATAAGTACTGTTTTGCGCCCAATTTTATCTGACAGGGTCCCATAAATCACCCGTCCCGCTCCATTACCCAGAGCTAAGGCCGACACCGCCACTGCGCTCACCGCCGCTAAACCAATTTGCTCAGTTACGATCGAGGCCAGATTTCCGATGACCATCAAACCAGCGCCTGACCCAAAAGCGAATGCAATCCATATGATGTAGAATTGCCAAGATTTAATGACCTCACGGGGTAAATAATCTGTCCGCTTTACCGCAGCCGACGCCTTAGCCGGGTTATTTACGACCGGAACAAAACCGGATGGTGGGAATTTAATGAATTGGGCAAAGCCCACCACGGCAATTAGCATACCTATTCCTAAATACAACATTGTAGTCTGAAGTCCAAGCGATGCAATCATGGAACGGGCCAATGGCGCTACCCAGGCGCTACCCATTCCAAAACCTGCCACCACAATTCCAGAGATCAACCCGGTCTTTGAAGCCGGAAACCATTTGAGTGCTGATGGACTGGCAGACGCATACACAAACCCGATACCCGAACCGAGTAAAACACCAAAAGCGGCGGTGTACACCCAAGGAGAGGTAGAGAGACTAGAAATAATTACACCTGAACCGGCTAAAATGCCCCCGGCGCTGACAATTACGCGCGGTCCAAAACGAACCAACAACCTGGCGCCAACGAATGTCATGATGGAAAAAACTACAATTGAAACAGAGTAAGGTAGTGTCTTTTGCGCTTCGGCCCAACCCCACTCTACGGGGATGTTAGCCTTGATGACGCTCCAGGCGTAGAGCACACCTAGAGCTAATAAGGCGCTTGTTCCTGCAAAGGTGACCAACAAACCTTTATTAGCAACAGGTGCTTCAGAGGGGGGTTTATTTTCCATGATTTTCTGATAGATCCTTTTTTAGTTATGATTAGATTTAACAAACGGTATGATTTTGTAGATCAGGCATGATCGTCAGAGTTGGCTGGCACGCATGGATTGGTTAAGGCAGACATTTCTATAAAAAAGATATTGTCTGACAACCTATTATATATGAGTTGTCAGACAATTGTCAAGCTTTTTGGATTAGATCCCTTGAAGATTTTTAGGGTGGTGAGTGGAAAAAAGCAAACCAGTTGGGGGGAAAAAATATTTATTGGCGTGCAAATTCAATGGCCGCTTTTATCTGGGCAAGGTGGGTTTGAAGGTGGAGTGGGCCTCCAGTCTCTCCGTACGCAACTCTCCAATACGTAGCTTTTTGCTGTCGAAAGCTTTCGGGCAAGCGTTCGAACAATTCTATTGTCTCTTTGCCTACCCGTTCAAATTCCAGACGGAGGTCTTCAAGGGTCGGGAAGACTGCAACGGTTGCCTGTACCCGGGCATGGATATTTCCGCCAAAATCGTCGTAATGTGGTTCCTGGCTGGTTACTACCTCGCTCAACCATTCCTGGTAACCACGTTCACCATGGATTAGGTGAGCGATAACCTCTTTGACATTCCATTCTTCAGGGGCTGGACGCTTCGATGCCTCAGCATCCGTGATCGCCTTAAGAATTAAATCGAGTTCAACCTGAGAATTCTTAACCCGCTTGCGAACGATTTCAACCAGGGCATTGAGGGATTGTGGCATTGGTGGGACAGGGCGGCCGGAGAGGGTCATCGGAGTGGTCTTTCGTTCAGACCCACGGTAGAATACAACTTCGACTGTATCGCCGGCGGAATGGGATTGGAGAGCAGCCGCCAGACTACCCCAGTCAACAACCTCTTTGCCGGCTAATTGGATGACAACATCGTCCTTAAGGAGACCGGCTTTGCGAGCGCCCATCCCTTCAATTGTGCCATCAAGACGAATGCCCTGGGTGACGGGTACACCGAGGAGGACTGCAACTTCTGGGTTGAAATCCGTGGTCATGATTCCTAGCATTGGACGACGGGTAAAACGTTGGTCTTCACCGGTGTCAAGCACAGAAGTAAGATTTTCAAGGCTGGTGACCCATCCTTTTTCAATCTCCTCAATGGTTTTCCTCCACTCGGGTCCAATGCCGACACCTTGTTGTTCGACTCGCACCAAAGTGGCTCCTTTTTCCTCGGAGAATGAAACCGTGACGGTTGTCGGGGTTGGTTCATCACGCCCATTCCAAAAAAGCGAAAAAGATTCGTTGGGCTGAAAGGCGAGAAAGTGTCCGGATGCATAAAACCCAGCATTCCAGCGAAAATAAAAGCGCCCACCGGCTTTGGGTTCGATTACGGAGGTGTCGCAAAACCATTCGCGAAGCAAGGTGGAATTGGTGAAGGCGCGAAATACCTGTGCAATGGAAGTTTTAACCGTTTGAGTGAAAACGAGAGTTCGTGGTTCTGCAGACATAAAGGGGCTCCTTTAAATAAAAATTGTTGGAGAAACGAGACACAAAAATCGGGGTAAACATGGAAAAATGTCCGCCCCAAGAGTGGTGACCACGGAGGGATCTGCTCTACCAACAGTATAGAGGGTTGTACTATAAAGTCAATGACTTTTAAAAGATGTGGTCTATAATCCCCAACGTTTCACTTTTTGCTCGGTGGTCATATCCAATCCGAGAGTACCGCCGGGGTTCATCAGGAAAGTGGGATCGAAATGCTTTTTGAGAGCGCGAATGATTTCCATTGTGGAACCACCGATTTGATCCTCGAGCCATGGGGCGGTTTGTTTCCCCAACCCGTGGTGATGGCTGATGGCAGCCCCCGACGTGCGGATCGTTTCGAGTAATCCGTAAAGAATTTCTAAATATTCCGGAATAGATTCCGTCCTGGTTATAAAAATAAAGTACAAATTACCCCCTTGAGGGTAAGCATGGGAAAGGTGGGTCATGCACACCATTCTTGGATGAGACTTTACAAAGGCACGCGCTTTTGCATGCACATCGGCCATTTGTGACCAAGTGACAGCGCATTCGAGGGTGTCGATGAGGATGCCAAAATCTTGCAGGTCATCACGCATATAGGGATCCAGAAACCGATTATGCTCCCATTTTCGGGTAATGGGCAGAAGGCTGACATCTAAGGCGCGTCGCTGTGTACACACGCGGCGAATAATGCGGCATATATTTTTCGTATAGCCATTTTCCCCGTCCGCTAAACCCAACAACAAGCAGCGCTGCATGGGCTTGTAACCCAACGTTTGTAAACCGAAATCGGCAATGGTGTCATGAACGCCGTACATCCGCATCGCAACATCCGTTTCTTCGGGGTCGGAAAGGCGAAATACTGAGGGAAGGCCACCCTCGCTTTGCAGGACTTCACGGCTGGCGTCGAGGGCGTCATCCCAATTTTTAAAAATGAAGCTAAATCGCCGGCGGTTGTGCGGCATTAGGCGAAAAATTCTTAATGTAACAGAGGTTAGGACACCGAAGACGCCTTCGGAACCCATCAGGATTTGGTCGATATCCGGACCGGTCGCTTTGCGCGGGTGAGGCAGTGTGCGGATGATGCCTGCCGGGGTCACCATTTCCTGGGCGAGGACGATATCCTCAATTTTGCCGTAATAGGTTGAGTTTTGACCTGCTCCCCGGGTGACCACCCAGCCACCGACCGATGAATACTCGAAGGATTGGGGAAAATGACCGCAGGTATAACAACCTTGAGCGCCCAGACGCTGCGGAGCGTTGTTCAGATGTTCTTCAAGTTGTGGTCCCCACATGCCAGCTTCAACCGTTATGGTTTGATCCGTTTCATTGAATGCGATGACGCGCCGCATGTGGACCGACATATCCAGGGTAATTCCGCCTCTGACCGCCTCCATCCCTCGGGTAACGCTGGAGCCTGCACCCCAGACATACAATGGGACATGTTCAGCCACACACCAATTAACTAAGGTGTGAACTTCAGCGGCGGAACGTGGCGCGACTACTGCATCGGGGATATTTTCGATGATTTTATGGCGTAATCGCAAAAGATCGATCATGCCTTTACCGTAAGATGCGCGTAAGCGCAAGAATGTGTCGAGAAAAATATTTTCACTTCCTGAAATCGATATAAGGGCATCGATTTGGGAAGAAGTCAGACCCATTGGGGTTTCAGGCATAACCGGATCGAGACCCAGATTTTTAGGGGAGGCAAAATCATCATCCGTCATCCCGAAAATCTCTTGCATCATCGTTACAAGGCCGCGATTGGGGTGTTTGTAGGCGTAAGGGTCACCCCATTTAAACAGAGCCCGATAAGAGTTTGGGGGGATTTGGCCTTTGTACCAGTTTGGGAGGGCAGGCTTTTGTTTGCTCATGGAGCATACTCGACAAAATGTAACGCTTTACAGAAGGAGTTTTACGCCACGGTTGACAACATTTTCCGCAAATTCGAATGCGAGTGCTGGATCGATGATGGTTCCTCCGAAGGGGAGGGTGGGTTGATTCCGCTGGGAAAAGGTGCATAAAACTGCTGCCAGATTTGAAGGTATCTGGCTACTTCAGCTATCCAGCGATTTTCCGTCCAGCCTAATTCAGGTTGTACTATTTGCCGAATACGTTGGATGTGGTCCATACCACCTCGAGGGAGGAGCAATCCAAGGCGGACACGGCGCAACATTAGGTCGTCCAGGTGCATCACATCTCCGGATCGGGCAGCCCAACGCAATTCGGCCCATAAAGCAGGTGTGGTCTCGATGTTTACCAACTCGCCCTTTTGAGCAGTATTAAGTAAGTTAATGGTTTCGTGACCGTAGCGACCAACCAGGTAGAGCAAGGTGGATGGGTTGAGGCCAGGGATTGGGTCGATTCGCGGAAGGGGATCGAAAATAGGTTGTTTGTGTTTAATTTCCAATGGAGGACTAAAACGGGAAACCACGGCCTGTAATGCAGCCTTAGCCATGATACGGAAGGTAGTCAATTTACCCCCAGTGATGGTCACAAGTCCAGAATCTTCCCAAACGACATGCCTGCGTGAAACCGCTGAGGGAGGTGCCTGGCTATCTAGACGGATGAGCGGACGCAAGCCAGCATAAGTGGAGTGAATATTGGCGACGGTTAATTCGGCAGAAGGAAAAATATGTTGAATAGCAAGCATGATATATTCAATTTCATCTTGTGTTGCGAAAGGTTCGGTTTTTTCCCATTCAACGGGGTGGTCAATGTCGGTTGTACCGATAATGGTAGTTCCATCCCAGGGAATAACGAACATCGCACGGTTGTCTTGAGGGTGCATTAAAGTAACAGCCGATTTTAGGGGAAATTGATCACCCGGGATAACCAAGTGACTACCGCGGCATTTGCGCAGACGTGGGATAGCACCAAGATGTGCGCGTAGGTCATCGCTCCAGGGGCCGGCGGCATTAATGATTGCCCGCGCGCCAATTTCCAGGGTAGATTGGAATTCACCAGAGGTGTCTGAAACCCGAACCCCGCAAACCTGGCCGCTTCGATCGCGAAGCAGGCTTTCAACTCGGGCATAATTCAGTGCGACGGCACCTTTCTGAACAGCTT
>Ga0208733_100515_pt1 | contig 16492 bp, 15 predicted proteins | sample SubbioR11Jul_8B1_FD_184816 | JGI IMG/M metagenome (GOLD analysis project Ga0208733, IMG submission 184816) | Serpentinite rock and fluid subsurface biosphere microbial communities from McLaughlin Reserve, California, USA - CR11Jul_8B1 (SPAdes) | ecosystem: Environmental > Terrestrial > Deep... | reverse complement strand
AACCGTTCGGACTCGAGCTGGAGACTCCGGCACGGCGATCCATGCTTTCTCACGGTCTCCTAGACCTTGGAGGTAACGGTCTGCCGTGCCGTGTCCCAATCTCAAGATACAAGGAGGTGATAACAACGACGCCAACGCGCAGCAGATTTAACCGGTTCAAGACAGCAGAAACATCTTAACGGGAGGAAGCAACATGAAAAGAGCTATGGCTTTACTGCTAGGATTTACGATGCTTTGGGGCCTTGTCGGCACGGCCTGGGCCAGCAGGCCCGGCGTGCTCACCATCTGGGCCGATTCCACTCGGGCGCCGATACTGGCCGAACTGAGTCCGGCCTTCACAGCGGAGTTTGGTATCCCGGTCGAGGTTCACGAGGTGCCCTTTGGTGACATCCGGGCTCGGCTCGGCGTTGCCGGGCCGGCCGGCGAGGGCCCGGATATCATTATCGGCCCACACGATTGGATCGGCGAGTTCATCGCCGACGGCCTGCTGGAGCCACTCCGCTTTCTCGAGGGGATACGGGATCAGTTCGTCCCCGTCAGTATTGAGGCGTTTTCAAGCGGCGGGGAGATCTGGGGCCTGCCCTACCTCACCGAAGCCATCGGCATCCTCTACAACCGGGACCTGGTGCCAGCGGTGCCGGAGACCTACGCTGAGTTCATCGCCCTCGCCCGCGGGCTCACCGACCCGGAGAAGGGGCAGTTTGGCTTCCTGACTAACATCCCCCAGCCCGATCCGTTTCATAGCTTCCCCTTCTTCACTGCGTCCGGTGGCTATATCTTTGGGCTGGACGAGGAGGGCGTGCTCGACCCCTGCGACATCGGCCTGGCCACTGAAGGCGCGATCCGCGGCGGCCACCTCATCCTGGAACTGATTACCGCCGGATTGGTGCCGGTAGGAACCGACTATGCGGCGATGACCGGCCTCTTCAACGATGGGAAGGCGGGGATGATCCTCACCGGCCCGTGGGCGGTGGCAGATGCCAGGGCAGCCGGGATCAACTACGGCATCGCCAAGCTCCCTGCGATCGAGGGACAGCCCATGCGGCCGTTCGTCGGCGTGCATGGGTTTATGGTAAGCTCGTTCAGCGCCAACAAGCTCTTGGCGATGGTCTTCTTACAGGAGTTCATCGTCACTAAAGAGGCGAAACTGGCGCTCTACGAAGCAGATCCACGCAACCCGGCCTTCCTACCCGCTCTGGAGGTGGTCGCGGCCGATCCGGAGGTGGCAGCCTGGGCCGCTAACGAAGCTGTCGGCATCCCCATGCCGAGCATCCCTGAGATGGCTGCGGTGTGGTCAGCCTGGGCCGATGCCCTGACCCTGATTGTGACTCAGCAGCTGTCCCCAGAGGACGCCCTGCGGGACGCTGTGGCACGCATCAGCGGACTCATCGGGTGTCCTAGATAAGGAGCAAAGAGGGGGCCGGCTTGCGCCGGCCCCCTGGTGACTATGGCCGTCATCTTGCTTAAAATTTTCCTCCTAGGGCTAACCAATGCTCTGGGGGTGTGGGCCGCGGTAGGGCTTTTCTTGGCCGGCAGTTGGCTGCCCCTGGGCGGCCTGGTGTTAGGCCTGGTGGCGTTGAACTTGGCCGTACTCAGCAAGCGCGCTTACCCGTTGCGCTACCTCTTGCCGGGACTGATCCCGTTCTTCCTGATGGTTGTCTACCCGATCGCCTCCAACATGGCTGTTGCTTTTACCAATTTTGGAACAGGGCATCGGCTTACCAAAGAGCAGGTGATTGCCCATTTCGAGAACCGCTTTTACCTCCCGGAGGGGGGTGAACGGTTTACCTATCAGGCGTTCAGGGGGCCTGCCGGGAGCCTGATCTTACTCCTTACTTCCACGCTTACCGGCACGAACTATCTGTCTGAGAGAGGTATTTTACAAGCGGTAGAGCTAACTGATCCACGCTTCATCTTTGACGGCCAGGAGATCGTTGAGATTAACGGCCACCACCGGCTGAGCCGCAGAGAGCTGGTCCAGATGATGGGAGAGCTTCAGGGGCTGAGCCTGCCATGGGGTGACGAGGCAGTCCGGCTGGTATCGCTGGCTGAGTTCGGTGTCGCCAGGCAGCAGTACCGCTACGACCCTGCGGAGGGCGTGTTGACCGATCTGCGCACCGGCATTACCTATACGCCCGTAGAAGGGATCTTCACCTCGGTCCATGGCGAGAGGCTCCAGCCGGGTTTCGTGGTTTTCATCGGAGCGCGAAACTTCTCTGAGATTATTACCAACCCGCATATCTCCGGACCCTTCTTCCGCATCTTCACCTGGACCTTCCTGTGGGCGTTCCTGAGCGTAGCTACCACCTTCACCCTAGGGCTCGCTTTAGCCCTGCTCCTGAACGATCCCTACCTAGAGCTGCGCAACTTCTATCGCACCCTGCTGATCGTTCCCTACGCCATTCCAGGGTTTATCTCGATCCTGGTCTGGGGGGGGATGCTGAACGTCGACTTCGGTATCGTCAACCGTATGCTGCAGGATCTGTTTGCCACTAAGATCCCCTGGTTTCACGACCCCCTCTGGGCCAGGGTGGCCGTGTTGCTGGTCAACCTCTGGCTCGGCTATGCCTACATGATGATTGTCTGTTTGGGAGCGCTGCAGAGCATCCCTCAGGAGCTCTACGAAGCGGCCCGCGTCGATGGGGCCAATCGGTGGCAGCAGTTTGGGAAGGTCACTCTCCCCCTGTTATTAATCTCAATCGCCCCCCTGCTCGTCGGCTCTTTTGCCTTTAACTTCAACAACTTTAACGTCATCTTTCTGCTTACCGGAGGGGGTCCTCCGATCCCTGGAGCGATCACGCCGGCTGGGGCAACCGACATTTTAATCAGCTATACCTACAATTTAGCCTTTGGGGCGGCCGGAGCTCGCTACGGCTTCGCTGCGGCGGTCTCCCTGATTATCTTCATGATCATCGGTACCATCAGCGCCATCAACTTCCGGCTCACCCGCAGCTTGGAGCGGGTGGGAGAGAGCCTCTAAAGGAGGAGGGATGTATAGTCGTCATACCCTGCCGGGGAAGCTCCTGCGCCATCTGCTGATCTGGGGGATGATCGCCTTTGCCCTCTTTCCTGTCCTGTGGATTTTCTCGGCCTCAATTAACGCCGGCAACACCCTGTTTGGACAGCGCTTTATCCCGCCAAATCCCACCTTAAGCCACTACCAGGAGCTGTTCACCAGCCCCCGACATCCCTTCGGACTATGGCTGTGGAACAGCATCAAGGTCTCGGGGATAGCCTCGCTCCTGACCGTATCCTTGGCCGCTTTAGGGGCCTATGCCCTCTCACGGTTCCGCTTTCGCGGGCGCCGGACGGGGCTGTTAGCCTTGCTTATCATTCAGATGTTCCCCCAGATGCTGGCCATGGTAGCTATCTACCTGCTGCTGCTGGAGATCGGGCGCCATCTCCCCGGCTTAGGACTTAACACCCACGCCGGACTGATCATGGTCTACCTCGGTGGAGCGATGGGGTTTAATACCTGGCTGATGAAAGGCTATTTTGATACCATCCCCCGCGACTTAGAGGAGTCGGCCATGATCGATGGCGCCACTCATTTCCAGGCCTTTCTGCAAATCATTCTCCCCCTCGCTAAGCCGATCTTGGCGGTCATTTTTATTCTCAGCTTCATCGGGACCTACTCCGACTTCCTCTTGCCGAGCATTCTGCTAACGGGAACGGAGAATTTTACCTTCGCTGTGGGCTTGAGGCTGTTCATCCTGGGGGAATACGCCACCCGGTGGGGCATCTTCGCGGCGGCCTGTATGCTCGGCGCCATTCCGATCCTGGTGGTATTCCTGTCGCTGCAGCGGTTCCTCATCTCCGGACTCACCCGGGGCGCAGTGAAAGGTTGAGAGCGCGTTTCGGGGCAGGTAGCAAGTGGCGTTATGGGACTACGGTGGGGGTGGCACCACCTAACATGGCGCCATCTCGGTAGGCGCTAAGATGCCTAAGATGAAGCGTGATAAGGAGACCGCTGTGACCAAAAGCTTCCATGCGCTCAAGGCGCTCGTATTTAGTACCGTCCTGGTGCTGGGATCCGCAGCCTGCAAACCGGGCGCTAACGCTCAGCCCGGCGAGGTCAACTTCGAGATCGAGACCGTCAGCGAGGGCTTCAACCGCCCCTGGGGGATGACGTTCTTGCCAGGAGACGGGCGCCTGCTGGTAACCGAACGCCCCGGCACCTTGAAGCTAGTCGACCCGCAAAGCGGCGAGGCCAGCTTAATCTCCGGCGTCCCCGAGGTGCATGCGCAAGGCCAGGGCGGGCTACTTGACGTGGCGGTGCATCCTGAGTTCGCGCGTGAGCCCTGGGTGTACCTGACTTGGGCCGGTGGCGGTGACGGCGGCAGCGCCACCTTCCTCGGTCGCGGCCTGCTCGATTTGGCAGCGCGCGCACTTAGCAACTTCGAGGTCCTGCACGTCGCTGGGCCGTTTGCCGCTAGCAACGCACACTACGGCTCGCGGATTGTCTTTGATCAGCGCGGCTACCTCTACATGACGGTAGGCGACCGCAACGACAAAAACTGGGCCGATCACCCCTCGCAAGACCTAACCGTCTACCACGGCAAGACGCTGCGCTTTCATGCCGACGGCTCAATCCCTAATGACAACCCCTTTGTAGGCGATCCCGAAGCGCTCGACGCCATCTACTCCTACGGCCATCGCAACTCGCAAGGGATGGCGGTACACCCCGACACCGGTGAAATCTGGCAGAACGAGCACGGCGAATTCAACGGCGACGAGATCAACGTGATCCGCGCCGGAGGCAACTACGGCTGGCCGATCGCCACCTACGCGGTGGACTACCGCACCCGCCAGCGCTTTGCGCCCACCCCGCCTGAGGTCCCGGGCACCATCGCCCCGGTCTACTGGTGGGAGGCCGACCACCCCGAAGGTTTCCCACCTTCAGGCTTTGCCTTTTATGAGGGCGATGCCTTCCCTGCCTGGCGGGGCCATGCCCTCATGGGCAACCTTGCGCACCGCTACCTCGGCCTCTTTGCCATCGACGGCCGCACTCACGAAGTAGCGCAGGTCGGCAGGTTGCTCGACGGGCGTGGCTGGCGTATCCGCGATGTCGCCGTCGGGCCTGAGGACGGGTTCGTCTACGTGCTGATCGACGGCGACAACGTACCGCTGATCCGCCTGCGCCCGGCTGAGTAAAGTTCCTGCCCAGGCTAGAGTTTGCGCTAGCTGTTTCTAACCGCGTTGACGCAATAGTCGGGATGTTTTTCGACCAGGTAAATAACGACACAGCTGTCGAGGTAGATCATTCATCCCACGCCTGACGCTCGCCGGCAATGTCCGCCTCGATCGCGGCAGCTGTGCGAGCTGAAGGGGGAAGCGACGAAAGCTCATTCAGAAAGTTCAGCAAAGAAGCCCTCCGATCCATGTCGTCTTTGGCCAAAATGACCACCTCGACCGGCCCCGAGGGGATCTCCGGCGGGACCGTAAGGTTAAGCTGACGATCTTCGGGCAAGACGGCTTCCAACTTGACGGCGCGCATCCAAGGCACCTCCTCAAAACCAGTGTAATCGAGTGTTGGCGCTTTGACGGCGCGATCAACCCCAGCAGGTTGGTATGAACGCAGCCGGGCACGGCAGCGGGGATGTCGCGCCCGCGCCAGGCGTCAGGAACACCGTTAAGGGCCACTACCGTCCAGGATTTATCAAGCGCCTGGCGGATCATGACTGGCGGCCGACCGGCTCGAGCCAATCCGCCGTGAGCGTGAAGCGGGCTCGAGCGCGGATGTCCTGTGCAGACGCCCCCACCAGCACCTCAAACTCGCCCGCCTCAGCGACCCAGGCGGCCTTGGCATCGTCGAAGTAGGCCAGCGCCCGCATCTCGAGCGGTAGGGTGACGGTAGCGGTCTCGCCAGGCTGTAGCTCGACCTTGGCAAAACCTTTTAGCTCTTTTGCGGGCCGCATCAGTTTGGCCTGCGGGTCGCGCAGGTAGAGCTGAACCACCTCTTGCCCGGCGCGCTGACCGGTGTTGGTAAGCTCGAGCGTCACCGTCAAGCTCTCACCCGGCGCAATGGCTGCGACGCTCAAACGCAGGTTATGGTAGGAAAAGGTGGTGTAAGAGAGGCCGTGGCCGAAGGGGAAGAGCGGAGAGAGCCGCTTCTTGTCGTAGTAGCGGTAGCCGATAAAGAGCCCTTCGCCGTAGCGCACCCGACCGTTCTCGCCGGGATAGTTGATAAAGGCAGGGTTGTCTTCCAGGCGCACCGGGAAGGTCTGCGGCAGGCGGCCAGCGGGGTTGACCAGGCCAAAGAGCACATCAGCAATGGCGTTGCCGCACTCCTGCCCCGGATACCAAGCCTGCAAGACGGCGGCCACCTGCGCCAGCCAGGGCATCGCCACCGGCCCGCCAGTTTGCAACACCACCACCGTCCTGGGGTTCACTGCGGCTACCCGCGCAATCAGCTCGTCTTGGCGGCCCGGCAGGTCGAGATGGGGTCGGTCCTGCCCCTCGGTATCCCATTCGCCGCTGGCGCCGACGCATAGCACCGCCACATCCGCAGTAGCGGCTAGTTGCACAGCCCGCTCCAGGGCCTCGTCACCGAGCGGCTTGATCACGCCTAGGCGCACCCCTTTAATGCCCAAGCTACCTTCGACCTGAGAGCTATACTCGACCACCAGATCGTAGCCCTGACCAGCTTGCAGGGTTAGCCGGGCCAGCTGCTCATCGCTCGCCTGGCCAAAGTAGTTTTGCCCTGGCTGCCAGCTCTGCCAGTTATCGATCAGCAGCTCTCCGTTCACTAACAGCCGGCTGCGCCCAGCGCTGACTAGGCCAAAGTGATACTCACCCCCTTCAGTCGGGGTGAAGCGTGCCGCTAGACGCGCCGAGAAGTTTCTCGGATCGACGCCCGGCGCAACCGCGCCAAACCACAGCAACCCGGCCTCGGCGAGGTTGGCACTCGCTACCGCTGCGCCGGACAGGTCCGGGCTGTTGTAATAGGTGACGCTGACCTCTGCTTGCAGCAGGGGGATAAGCCGATAGTTGGTGCAGCCCAGCTCATAGCCCAGTTCGACCCCATGAGCAGCTAGCCCGTCGAAGGGGCTAACGCTGTAGTGCGCATTCACCTGCGCGCTGCCGCCGCCCATGATCTGCGCCGTCTTGGCGTTGGGGCCGATTACTGCGATCTTGCCGGAGGCTTGGGGCCTGCCCTGAGCGTAGTCGAAGGGATTGATAGGCAGCAGCCCGGTGTTCTTTAAGAGCACGATGCCCTCAGCGCCCGCTTGGCGGATGATGGCCCGATGCTCCGGGCGGTCGATGGCCCGCTCTTCGGGGATAACCGGGTCGGCAAAGGCGCCGACACGTGAATAGAGCCGCAGCAGCAGCCGCGCGCTCTCCTTCAGGGTATCGGTGCTCACCGCGCCGTCACGCACCGCCTTAACGAGCTTCTCCCCGCGGTGCCTGGTCGGCCCCGGCATCTCCAGGTCTAGCCCGGCGTTAATGGCCTCCGCGGTAGAATAGGTGCCAAACCAGTCGGACATCACCAAGCCGTCATAGCCCCACTCCTGTTTCAGGATCGCTAAGAGGCGCGGGTGCTCACTGACGTAAGTGCCGTTGACCTTGTTGTACGAAGACATTACCGCCCAGACGCGGGCCTCCTTGACGGCGGCCTCGAAGGGGAGCAGGTAGAGCTCGCGCAAGGGGCGCTCATCGATCTCCGAACTGATGGTCATGCGCTCAAACTCGGAATCGTTACCCACATAGTGCTTGATGGTGGCGGCGACCCCCTGGCTCTGGACGCCGTTGATGTAGGCCACCGCCAACCGAGCGGTGAGATAAGGGTCCTCCGAATAGCACTCGAAGTTGCGGCCGTTAAGGGGCGAGCGGTGGAGGTTAACGGTGGGCGCCAGCAGCACCCGCGCCCCCTTGGACTTGGCCTCTTCGGCCAGCGCCTGCCCGATCTGCTTAACTAAGGCTGCGTTCCAGGTAGCAGCCAGGGCGATCCCCACGGGGAAGCAGGCCGCTTTGACGCCGCCCACCAGCCCGCCGCCGCCCCGCGCACCGTTCGGCCCGTCGGTGACTTTAATAGCCGGGATGCCCAGGCGTTCAACGGGCACCGTCGTCCACAGGGAGGCTCCGGCCAGCAGGGAGGCCAGCTCTTCCAGGGTCATGGTGTTAAGCGGCTGCTCTAGGTCCATCTTCGCCCTCCTTCAAGAGCGCACTGTTTATAGGTTATAGGATCCACTCTCGTTGCAAGGTCGGCACGTCAGCCGGCGAAACCTGTCGGGTGCATGCGCTGGTTCGCCAGCCCGAGTTTTGGGAAAACATACTACCTCACCTTACGCACGTTGTCATTGCGAACGGAGCGAAGCGTAGTGAAGCAATCTCTAGATGCACGTGCTGCACACAAACCGAGATTGCCACGTCGCTCCTTTGTCGCTCCTCGCAATGACAAAAAGGGCTTACAGCACGGTGCCTGCGTAAGGTGAGATACTACCCCACTTGAAAGGTCTGGCCCAGCGGCCGAAACTCAGCAACTTCCTGCTTTTCTAACTTCTGCCGAATTTGCTCAAAACGCTTGATGGTTTCAGCCGCATACCATCGCTCGCCACACTGTAGGCATACCTCGGCATGAATTCTGAGCACCGCCGTATGCATCCCACCCTTGAGCAATTTTGCTACTTCTTTCTTTCTCCACCAATTCGCCGCCGCAAACAGGGCACTTTTCAAAAGGTTTCATCTCTTTCTGCCTTGTTGCTTCAAATCATAGGCTCGGGGTTGATGAGTGTCAAGCTATGAGCCATCGGCTAGCCGCCGTTGTACCTGGCATCTTGCCGCAGCCGCTGCACATCACGCAGCGGCGGCAGGCCAAACAGCCTTTTGTACTCCCGGTTGAAATGCGAAGCATCGTCATAACCCACGCGATAGCCGGCGCTCGCCGCGTCGAGGTGCTCGCCGAGCATCAGCCTCCTCGCCTCCTGGAGCCGCAGCCGTTTCTGGAACTGCAAAGGGCTCATCGCGGTAACGGCTTTGAAGCGGTGATGGAAGGTCGAGACGCTCATGCCCAGCTCCTGTGCAATCTCCTCAATGCGCAGCGGCTGGTTGAACTCTTTACGGAGCCGCTCGAGCGCCCTGGCGATGCGGTGGGTGTGGCTGCCCTGGACCGCCTGACGGAGCCGCTCAGCCTGCTCGCCCATAAGCAGCCGGTAGATAATCTCCCGCACGATCAGCGGCGCCAGGAAGGGAGCTTCACCCGGCGTAGCGAGAAGCCTGATGAGCCGCACCACCGCGTCTAGCAGGCCGGCGTCGAGCGGGCATACGCTAATCGCCCTCACGTCGGCCTGGCTGCGCGGTAAGACGCAACCGGCCTCGACCATGACCGAGCCGATCAGGGTGGGCTCGAGCGCTAAGCGAAGGCTGAGATAGGGCCGCTCCGGTGATGCTTCAATGACCTGGCCCACGACGGGCAATTCGACGGTGGTAAGCAGGTAATGCGCGGGGTCGTAGCGGTAGCGGTTGGCACCGAGCCATACCTCCTTGCTGCCTTGGGCAACGACGCACAGGGCCAGGTCGGTCGTGCCGTGCGCCAACTCGGTGGGCGAGGAGCTACGGTGGAGATGCAGCCCTCTTAGCGGCTCAACCCTGCCATCTTCGTGGATGGCCCCTGCAATACGCTCAACCAGCTCTTCTCGGTTGGCTTGTGCTCGGCGCGCCTCCTTCGCTTCACCCAGGCTTCGCCCTGAGGCTTGCCCTGAACGAAGTGAAGGGGCTCGGCCCGAAGGGACAGCGTCGCGCTCGACCTGCTGGGGGTTATCCATGGCAACTGCACCCTCCTTTAGCGGTTGCAGAATCGTTCAACAACTAGCGACAATCATTCTACCACCTTGTGCTCCAGGAGGTCTAAGATACAGCTCAGGCAAGGAGTTGATCTCGCCTGCTACCAAAAGCTCGTGGCTAGTGGCTTGTACGGCTCCGCCTCGGCGCTTCGCTGATGGGGTTGTCCCACAAACTACACGCCATAAGCTACAGGCTCTTTATCAGCGAAAGGAGTAGCGATGCAGAAGCGCAAACTTGGCCATAGCAACCTGGAAGTCTCGGCCCTTGGCCTCGGCTGCATGAGGATGAGCTTTGGCGACAGCCCGGTCGACAAACAGGAGATGATCGCCCTCATTCGCGCCGCCGTGGAGCGCGGCGTCACCTTCTTCGATACCGCTGAAGTGTACGGCCCCTTTACCAACGAGGAGCTAGTAGGTGAAGCGCTCGAGCCCTTCCGCGGAGAGGTAGTGATCGCCACCAAGTTCGGCTTCAAACACGATTCCGACAAAGGGCCAAGCCCTCTGACCGGCTTAGATAGTCGGCCAGAGCAGATCAGGCGCGTCGCCGAAGCCTCGCTGAAGCGGCTCAGAGTCGAGGCTATCGACCTGTTCTATCAGCACCGCGTCGATCCCGACGTGCCCATCGGAGAGGTGGCCGGAGCGGTCAAAGAGCTGATTCAGGAGGGGAAGGTCAAGCACTTCGGCCTCTCTGAAGCCGGCGCCCAGACCATCCGCCGCGCCCACGCCGTCCAGCCGGTCACAGCCATCCAGAGTGAGTATTCGCTGTGGTGGCGCGAGCCTGAAAAAGAGGTGCTGCCGACCTGCGAGGAGTTAGGCATCGGCTTTGTGCCCTTCAGCCCGCTCGGCAAAGGTTTTCTCACCGGCAAGGTCGACGAACATACGACCTTCGCTCCAACTGACCTGCGCAGCCGGATCCCCCGCTTTGCGCCGGAGAACCGGAAAGCTAACCTGGCCTTGGTCGAGCAGATCGCTAAGATCGGCGCGAAGAAGGGGGCGACACCGGCGCAGATTGCCCTTGCCTGGCTGCTGGCGCAAAAGCCGTGGATCGTGCCGATTCCGGGCAGCCGCCAGCTAACGCGCTTGGAAGAGAACCTCGGCGCCGTCAAGGTCGAACTCACAGCGGACGACCTGCGGGATATCGGAGCTGCCCTGGCCAACATCACGGTCCAGGGGGAGCGCTATCCCGTAGACCTGCAGCGGATGACCGGTCGCTGAGCGATCAGGGGGTTGAAAGGCAGGTTGGTCGATCCCGGCAGCGATTATTGGAGGAATTGTCCATTAACTATCGTTCACCACCGAGGATGAAGAGGCGATCAGTCTTTCAGCTAGTACGGCTTCGCCTCGGCCCGCCCTTCGGGGTGCAAGGCTTCGCCCGAGTAATTTCGCGAAGCGCTGACCAGGCTATCAGCATAACCCCTGGCTGACAGAATTACTCGGGCGAAGCCTTCTGAGAGCCTGAAAGACTGCTAGGCTTAAGCGTTTCGCCCCTACTTGAATACTTGACTACTTGACTACTTGACTACTGACTTTCGGAGGAGAGATGCAGCGACGCAGACTTGGCAACAGCAACTTGGAAGTGTCGGCCCTCGGGTACGGCTGCATGGGGTTGAGCGCGAATTACGGTCCGCCAACCGATCGGCAGGAGGCAATCAAGCTCATTCGTGCCGCAGTCGAGCGGGGCGTGACCTTCTTCGACACCGCCGAAGCCTACGGCCCCTTCACCAACGAGGAGCTCGTCGGCGAGGCGCTGGCCCCATTCCGTCAGCAGGTGGTGACTGCCACTAAGTTCGGGTTCGGAATCAACCCCGATGGCAGCCGATCTGGCCTCAACAGCCGGCCCGAGCACATCAGGCAGGTCGTCGAGGCGATGCTCAAGCGCCTAAAGGTCGAGGCGATCGACCTCCTCTACCAGCACCGCGTCGATCCTAACGTCCCGATCGAGGACGTCGCAGGCACGGTGAAAGAGTTGATTCAGCAGGGCAAGGTGAAGCACTTCGGCCTGTCGGAGGCGAGTGCCCAGACCATCCGCCGTGCCCACGCCGTCCAGCCGGTCACCGCCGTGCAGAGCGAATACTCGCTGTGGACGCGCGACGTCGAGCAGAACGGCGTGCTGGCGACCTGTGAGGAGCTGGGCATCGGCTTCGTCCCCTGGGGCCCGCTCGGCGCAGGCTTCCTCACGGGGACCATCGACACTGCGACGACGTTCGACCCCAGCGACTTCCGCAACAGGGTTCCGCGCTTCGCCCCCGAGGCCCGCGCGGCCAACTTGGCCCTGGTCGATCTGCTGAAGAGGGTCGCCGAACAAAAGGGGGCGACGCCCGCCCAGATCGCGCTCGCCTGGCTGCTCGCCCAGAAGCCCTGGATCGTGCCAATCCCCGGCACTACGAAGCTCCACCGCCTCGAGGAAAACCTCGGTGCCACCGCCGTCGCGCTAACGCCCAACGATCTCCGCGATCTCGCGGAGGCCGCCTCAAAGATTACTATCCAGGGCGCTCGGCTTCCCAAGGAGGTGCTGGCGCTGTCTAACCGCTGAGTGGCAGGACTCACACCCCGTTGCGGGAGGAGAACATGGACATCAAACGAAAACGAACTGCGCTTGTGACCGGCGCTAACCGAGGCCTCGGCCTTGCCATCGCTCATCACCTCGCGGAGCTTGGAAACTCAGTGCTCCTGGGATCACGTGACCTTAAGGCTGGCGAAGACGCCGCTGCTTCCCTACGTCGTCTCGGCCTTGACGTCGTACCGGTCCACCTGGATCTGACAGATCCGGCGACGATCGACGCTGCCATCAACGACTTCGACACAGCTGGCCTGCGGGTCGATATATTGGTCAACAACTCTGGCGTACTACACGATAAGGCACTGCTCGAGCTGACAGACGCGGAAATAGCCGAGTCGATCGCAGTGCATCTGACCGGACCGCTGCGCCTGATCCGTGCGCTTGTGTCCAACATGGCCGCGACTGGCTATGGCCGAATCGTTAACGTGTCGTCCGACTGGGGATCGTTCGCCGCAGGGCTCGGTGGACCCGAGCTATACGGGGTGACGAAGGCGGCACTGAACGCGCTCACCGTGCGCCTGGTGAAAGAACTTCCACCCACGATCAAAGTCAATGCGATGTGCCCCGGCTGGGTGCGGACGCGCATGGGTGGACCGAGTGCGCCCCGAACCCCGGAGGAGGCTGCCGACACTGCCGTCTGGCTCGCCACGTTGCCCGAGAATGGTCCAACCGGCGGCTTCTACCGAGACCGCAAGCCCATTAAATGGTAACTCCGTGAGCGCCGTTGATTGACACGCAGGCCCACGCGACCAAGATCCGTGTGGTGCCCCGCCAGACTTAAGCGAGGAAAAGAGGATGAACTGATGGGCTTAAAGGCTGCACAAGGAGATAACATGAGCGAAAAGAAAGTTTGGTTTATTACCGGTGCCGGCCGCGGCATGGGCGTCGATTTCGCAAAGGCTGCGCTCGCCGCCGGCGACGCCGTCGTCGCCACCGGCCGCAACACGAACGCCGTGGCCAAGGCTGTCGGTGAGGCCGACGACCTGCTGGTCGTCAGACTGGATGTCACCAGCCGCGCCGATGCTGAGTCAGCGGTGCAGGCTGCCGTCGAGCGCTTTGGCTGCATCGACGTGCTGGTCAACAACGCCGCCAACTTCATCGCGGGCTACTTCGAGGAGCTGACGCCGGAGCAGATCGAGCGGCAGCTGGCGACGAGTCTCATCGGCACGATGAACGTCACCCGCGCCGCCCTGCCGGTGATGCGCAGGCAGCGTTCCGGCCACATCATCGCAATCTCGTCAGGCGCGGGCCTTTCCGGCTTCGAGTTCAATTCTGCCTACTGCGCCGCCAAGTTTGGCCTGGAGGGCTGGATGGAGTCGATTGCTCCCGAGGTCGCCCCGTTCGGCATCCACACCACCATCGTCAACCCCGGCTTCTTCCGTACCGAGCTCCTGACGCAGGAGTCAACGACCTACGCCGAGCCGACCATCGAGGACTACGCCGACCGTCACGCGGAGCGGGTGCAGTGGTACGAGGCCATGAACGGCCAGCAGGCCGGTGACCCCGCCAAGCTCGCGCGCGCCCTCATCACGATCATTAGCCAGGAGCAGCCGCCGCGCCGCTTCATCGCTGGCGCCGATGCCATCGCTATCGCTGAGCAGAAGGTCGCCGCCTTGCAGCAGCAGATCAACGCCTATCGTGACCTGTCGACCTCGCTGGCGCTCGACGATGCTTAAACGGATAAGTCTGAAACTAGGGTGACCAAACGAGCAGGCGAAAGCGTGAAGGGAACTCAGAAGATGGATATAAAGAGAAGCGGCTCACGACCTTCCGGCCAAGGGCCAAGCGAGTGGTTTACCGGCACGGTGCGCCTCGACCCGCTGTTCGAGGCGCCCGCACCGGCACGCGCGCGTATGGCCAGCGTCACCTTTGAGCCCGGCGCTCGCACCGCCTGGCATACGCATCCACTGGGACAGACCCTAATCGTTACCTCCGGTTGCGGTTGGGCGCAGAGCGAAGGTGGCCCAGTCGAGGAAATCCATCCGGGTGACGTGATCTGGTTCCCGCCCGGCGAGAAGCACTGGCACGGTGCTACGGCGACCACGGCCATGACCCATATCGCCATTCAGGAGGCGCTCGGTGGCAAAACTGTGGACTGGCTCGAGCCGGTCAGCGACGAGCAATATCGCAAGTGAACAGGGAGGTATTCGTGAACTTGACTTTTGAGAACAAGGTCGCACTCGTTACTGGTGCGGCCTCTGGCATGGGTCTGGCGACGGCCAAAGCCTTCGCCCAAGCGGGAGCCGCGGTGGCGCTGGCGGACATTAGCGAGGATGCGGTTCGCTCGGCAGCAGAAGAACTGGTCTCCGCCGGCCACCGGGCGATTGCCGTCCGCTGCAATGTCGCTGACGAGTCTGAGGTAGCAGCCATGATAGAGCAGACGGTAACCACCTTCGGTCGCCTGGATGCGGCGTTCAACAATGCTGGCGTGCAGTCGCCTGCTGTTGAAACCGCCGATGCCACCGGCGCAGAATTTGATCGGGTGATCGGGATCAATCTGCGCGGCGTCTGGAACTGCATGAAGTACGAGCTGCGCCAGATGCGCGAGCAGGGCAGCGGCGCGATCGTCAATAACTCGTCCATTGGCGGCCTGATCGGCATCCCTGGCCGAGCCATCTACCACGCCTCCAAGCACGGCGTGATCGGCCTGACGAAGAGCGCTGCGCTTGAATATGCCTCCAGAGGCATTCGGATCAATGCGGTGTGCCCAGGAGCCATCGAGACGCCAATGATTGCGGACATGATCGCCAAAGAATCACTCACTATGGAAGACTTTCTGAGAAACCAGCTGCTCGGGCGGCTTGGCCGGCCTGAGGAGATCGCCGCTGCCGTGCTTTGGCTGTGCAGCCCTGGCGCAAGCCTCGTGATCGGTCACGCGCTCGCGGTCGATGCCGGATATACCGCACGATAAGCAATGCGGTTCTGTGGCTGTGTTCGGATGCGGCTTACTTCGTCACCGGAGCTGCGCTGGTCGTCGACAGCGGCCAAACGGTGTAGTGATGTTCGTCGCCAACCGTACGGTGTTCAGTGAAGGCGTAACCAACGCACTTAATATTCGAAGGGAGATACACCATGAAAGCAACGGTCCTTTACGGCCCCCGCGATGTGCGCTTCGAGGAGCGCCCCGACCCGGCGATTAAGGAAGCCATGATGAAGCGAATACTGTTTCTGATCCTGATTCTGGCAATGGTACTGGTCAACGCGACCGGTGCTGCCGATCAGGCTTCTGTGCAAGGCATAGTAGAGGAGGCAAGCACCCTGAAGATACGCATCGATGTCGAAGGAACGGTCATTACCGCCACCCTCATCGACAACGCAACATCCAGGGATTTTGTATCGCTTTTACCCCTCACGCTCACGCTAAGGGACTACGCTGCAACCGAAAAGATCAGCGATCTTCCAAGGAGATTATCAACTGAAGGCGCGCCCGCAGGTCATGATCCTTCAATCGGCGATATCGCCTACTACGCTCCTTGGGGGAACCTGGCCATCTTCTATCGGGATTTCAGCTATTCTCCTGGGCTCATCCACCTGGGAACGATAGAGGCCAGTGTCGAAGCGTTGAGCGGACCCGGCCCGCTAAGCGTGACCATCGAACTTATTGAGGAGTAGCAAGAGGGCTAAAAGGAGGACCCACCATGCCTTCGTGGTCGCAAGACGAACTGCGCCAGATCGCTGAGGCCGACGACCTGCACATCTCACCGCTGCGTGAGGACGGGGTGACGTATGGTACGCCGACCTGGATCTGGTCGGTTGCGGTCGATGACGCCCTTTATGTGCGGGCCTACCACGGGCAAAGCTCTCGCTGGTATCAGGCTGCAATGCGGCAAAAGGCGGGGCGGATCACGGCTGCCGGCATGACCAAGGAGGTCACCTTCGAGCCGGTCGAGGGAACGATTAACGACCGCATCGACGACGCCTACCGGGCGAAGTACCGCGGCAGCCCGTACCTCGGCTCGATGATCGGACAGCGCGCTCGAGCCGCCACGGTCAAGGTCATGCCGCGCGAGGCCAGTGCCTGACCGTCGAGCACACTCCGGAACAGTCGGCGAGGGGTGTGTTGGGTAGCGGAGGCCACAAGGGAACGCCGTCTGGCAACGGAGAGGGAAGCATGGAGCGCCTGTGGACCAAGTCGTTCATTCTCCTGACG
>Ga0208733_100509_pt1 | contig 16660 bp, 18 predicted proteins | sample SubbioR11Jul_8B1_FD_184816 | JGI IMG/M metagenome (GOLD analysis project Ga0208733, IMG submission 184816) | Serpentinite rock and fluid subsurface biosphere microbial communities from McLaughlin Reserve, California, USA - CR11Jul_8B1 (SPAdes) | ecosystem: Environmental > Terrestrial > Deep... | reverse complement strand
AAAGCGGTAACGATTGGGTGGCCTTATGCTTAGAGAATGGATTGGTGGGGCAAGGGATGACAAAAGAAGAATCGGTTGGAAAGTTAAAGGAAGCTATTGAGTGTGTTGAGGATATTAAGTGAGGGATAGAAGGGTCAGGTCTCAACAATCAACAAGTATTTGTAAAAAGTTGAGATCAGGCCCCAATTCTTTTTCGCATAGAACTCCTCAAATCTTTCCCTTCACCGCCTCCAGGAATTCTACGGGGGATAATTTTCTACTTGCCTTCATAGTTGGAGCCACAGCCATATTTCATAAGCATAAAAACTGAGAAATTATTTGTTTGAAGTTTATATTTTCTTGGCGTATATATAAAATAAAACTAGGAAGGTGTTGATTCCATGGGGAAGAAAGCTTTTGAAATTCCGTCAGATAAAATTGCCGACTATTGCCTGCGCTGGAAGATTACTGAACTTGCTCTTTTTGGTTCAGCACTCAGGGATGACTTCGATCCGGAAAGCGATATAGATGTATTGGTCACCTTTGACAGGGACGCCCATTGGACTCTGTTCGATATGGTTGACATGCAGGAGGAATTGAAAGATATTTTTGGACGTGATGTCGATCTCGTAAGTCGACGCGGTATTGAGTCAAGCCATAACTATTTGCGTCGAAAAGAAATATTATCTTCAGCGAAGGTCATTCATGTCTCGCGATAGCGCCTATCTACTGGATATTTTTGAAGCGGCTAAATTGGCCTTGAGTTATTTGGAAGGCAAGACCAAGGAAGAGTTTTTCAAAGATACCCAATGCCAAGATGCTGTTATCCGTCGATTGGAGATTATTGGCGAAGCAGCAGGAAGAGTTTCTGGGGCAACGACTACGAAATTTCCAAACTTACCATGGAAGAAAATGGTTAGCATGCGCAATATCATGATCCATGAATATGAAGATGTCGATTTGGATATTGTCTGGGACACAGTCCAAAACGATTTACCGCCTCTGATCAGTCTATTTGAACCCCTCATACCTAAAGAAGGAACATAAGTAATCAAATTTGGGGCTTAATTATTGACGTTGTAGATGACTTCTTCTTTATCTCCTTTTTTTACAGAAAAACTACTATACGGATCGACAAAACAGTGTTACTCTACCCAGATCTATGCTAATATTAGAAAAAATGGTGACCGCGACGGAGGTAAAGCGATGGACTTTTTTACTATGGTGTTAAGAAAAAGCGGTAACGATTGGGTGGCCTTATGCTTAGAGAATGGATTGGTGGGGCAAGGGATGACAAAAGAAGAATCGGTTAGAAAGTTAAAGGAAGCTATTGAGTGTGTTGAGGATATTAAGAAAGTTGAAGAAGATGTGTACAGCGCCCCCATATCGATCAATGAACTCCACGAATTTCTGACGATAGAGGGGGAAGAACTTGTCTCACAGACCTTTGAATTAAGGGCAGTAAATGCCTAAGAATATTCCTTTACAAAACCCAGTAACTTGTAACTGGTGCCTGACCTTGAAATTTGACAGAAGATTTTATTGAAGTGTGGGGCGAATGCAGGATCAGGTCTTCAATATTGGCGGAATTGGGTGGGAAAGGTGAACGCTAAGAAAATAGAACTGACCCTCATTAGGTTACACAGAAGGAAACGGTGGCAATCAAATTTTGAGGGTTTGCCCCGGTGCCTTCTGACATGAATTTGGAAAGGAGTTCAAAATCCTTTGGATGATCAGTTAAAAGAAAAAATAGAAGAAGGTTTACGAAAAGTTCTTAATGCCCATGGATACGGTTTTCATTACGCCGTACTAAGAAAAGCTTATAATTTGCATGCAAGTGGAAAGTCCCGATGGGTCTTTGAAGCCGCAGAATTTCCTGTCACAGTCGGGGGCTTTGATACCCGAATTGATTTCATCCTTAGGACCCAGGATCAGTTTGATGTTTATTGGAACTGTTTTTTGGTGGCTGAATGCAAACGTGTTAACCCAGCATTTTCTAATTGGGTTTTCGTGCATACCCCCTACGTCCGCAGAAACCATAAAGACTCCGTTGTAATGGAGAGGCTTATTCTTTCAGATTTTGATCCTCCAGTAGCTAGCGGCAACCCTCTATTTTCGGATATAGGAAACACTTATCATCTTGGAATAGAGGTCAGCTCTGGTGAAAAGGGAGATAGTGGAGGCAAAGGACGTGGACTGATCGAAGATGCGGCAACGCAAGTCTGCAAATGTCTAAATGGACTCATCGAGGAGTTTCAACGCCATGGCAAAGGGTTTCAAAAGAAAGAGCCCAAAGCCAGCATCCACTTCTTGCCTGTGATCTTTACTACGGCCCAGATATGGACCAGCGATGTCGATATAGGTGGGGCAGACCTTCAAACCGGCAAGTTTGCACTCAAAGACATAGACGCTAAGAAGAAAGGCTGGATTTGGTTACAGTACCATCTTTCTCCTGGGATAAAGCATTCGCTAGATTCGTACAACGTACCAAAAGGGTTAGGAGAAGTCCTAGGCCAAGAGTACATTCGAACGATCGTGGTTGTTAGCGTTGATGGGATTGAGGAATTTCTTGGAAAAGATTGGTCAATATTTATATGATGTAACTGGTGCCTGGGCTTGAAACTTGATATAAAATTTTATTGAAGTGTGGGGCGAATGCAGGATCAGGTCTTCGATATTATTGGTGGAATTTAGTGGAAAAGGTGAACGCTAAGAAAGTAGATTTGATCTAATTTTCCAATTATCAACTCTTAAAACCAGGGTCATCACTAAGATACAAAGCTTATGGATCGGTTCCCTTTGAAATTAGTTTTGAATATCCAGTGATCATCTTCTTAAATTCCTCATCACTTAAGATCCTGATTCCTAACTCCCTTTGGTCATCTGCACACCCATGCAAGATTTTAAATGGTAATCCTCGAAAGAAATATTCCACATCTTCAATCTTGACAGTTGACCTGTTTACGGACTATATTTGGTCATACCCAAGAAATGGAGGAATCTTCCATGAGACTATCCAGCCAGATTAAGCCGATCAGTTACCTGAAGGCTCATGCCGCCCAAATTGTCAGGAAGCTAAACGAACGCCGGGAGCCACTGGTCATCACCCAGAACGGCGAAGCCAAGGCGGTCTTACAGGACATCAAAAGTTACGAACAAACCCAGGAAACAATGGCGCTCCTGAAGATTCTGGCGCTCGGGACCCGCCAGATCGGGGAAGGCAAGGTCCGGGCCGCTGAGGATGTGATCAAAGAACTGCGCAAACGACAGGAGGCTGACTGATGCCATTTGCGGTTTTCCTGACCGATGATGCAGCATGTGACCTCGATGAGCTTTATGACTATATTGCTCTGCACGATACACCCCAAAAAGCAGACTACGTTTTGCAGAAGATCGAGAGAGCCTTCTCCAAACTGTCCGAATTCCCCGAGCGGGGCGCCCTTCCTAAAGAACTGCTGGCGCTCGGGATTCGTGAATACCGTGAAATTTTCTCCAAACCCTACCGCATCATTTACCAAATCATGGATAAGAACGTATACGTTCTGCTGATTGCTGACGGCCGTCGTGACATGCAGACGCTGCTGCAACAGCGATTGTTAGGTGCGTAATACATGGCGCCGGATTGCCGAATGGGAGCGCGATCTCAAGAAACTTGGGGTCAGGCAACGGAAATTCGGCAAACATAGAAATAGGGATAAGATTGTAGTGATTGGTTTTCGTTACGGGTGCCTGATCTTGAAATTTGACAGAAGATTTTATTGAAGTGCGTAGGGAATGCAATATCGGGCCTTCAATGTTAGTCGAATTTTGCGGAAAAGGTAAGGCTGGGAAAATAGAGTTACCCCTCATTAGGTTACAAAGGAGGAAACAGCGAAAATCGAATATTGAAGGTGCGGCCCCAATCGATTATTTACAGAGAGGAGGAGAATAGCATGGCTGACGTTAAAATGCCCCACTGGGGACACGACGAACACCTGTGTCTGTTAGAAAACATAGGCTATGTAAGGGTGAGTTTCGACGACTACAAGAGGTTGGTTAAAGGCGGAAAATTTGTTTGCAAAGAATGTGGTCGTGTCGCAGGGGAAGCAAAAAACCTCTGCGCCCCAGAGAAATTATAAGTAATCGAAGATGGGCTTTAATAGGAAGGATGTTTCTGGGCACATAGAAACACCCTTCTATATTTTCTCAAATCATAGACCTGGCCTTCATTATTTAGATTTAGACGTGGTTGGGAGAATTGAAAGTGTCTTGGAACATAGATCTCCCTTTAACCCTTTCTTATCCATCGATCAATTTTGACTGGCCCACCCTTTCGTAGACCATTGGAATCATCGGCTTGCCCACTGGGTTGAGCGCCTAAGTTTCCTTAAAACAAATTAGGGTAGGACTATCGATCTATTATCGTTCTCGATTGAAATGAGGATTGACCTTTGGCCGTGTATCGAATAAAATCTTCCTGCATGGTTTCAATAATCATTCTGTTACGGAGGCAATGCGGATGGAGATCCTTTATTTGAGTCGTCAGGATGTGGAAGGATTAGAAATTAGCATGAAAGAGGTGATTGAAGTTGTCGATCAGGGTTTTCGCCTGAAAGGACTGGGAAAGACCGAAATGCCGCCCAAGCCCGGAATTCACACCCGGCCCCATGCCTTCATCCACGCCATGCCGGCCTTTGTAAAGGAGATGGAGGTAGCCGGCCTCAAATGGGTAAGTGGATATCCTTCCAATCCGGAGAGGGGGCTGCCTTACATCACAGGGCTGCTCATTCTCAACGCCACTGAAACCGGCATCCCGATCGCTGTCATGGACTGTGGCTGGATCACAGCGATGCGCACAGGCGCCAGCGCAGGCATATCAGCGAAATATCTGGCCAGGAAGGAGAGCAGGGTTGCGGGTATTTTGGGCTGTGGAGTTCAAGCCCGAACAAGCCTCAGGGCCCTGGTCGAAACCTTACCCGGTCTTTCAAGAGTTCAGTGCTACGACCTCTTTCCTGAAGCAAGCCGCCGTTTTATCGCAGAAATGGGCCGTATGTTTCCCGCACTCCAGATGGAGCATTCTAAAAATCCTGACGAGATGATGGAAGGAGCGGATGTGGTGGTTACGGCTATTCCTATTGCCACAGAGCCAAAGCCTCCGCTTCGGGCCGGAATGCTGAAGGAGGGCGGGCTTGCCATTTCGCTGGATTACGACTCCGCATGGACGGGGCAGGCGATGAAGGAGTGTGACAAATTCGTCTCCGACGATATCCATCAATTGCTGTCCACAAAAGAAGAAGGAACCTACTTTGGAACCGTTCCTGAAAATATCTATGCCGATCTTGGAGATCTGGCGGCCGGATTTAAACCAGGCCGGGAAGATCCGATGGAGAGGATTTTTTCGATGAACATGGGCATTGCCGTGGATGACATGGTCACAGCCAAGCTGGTCTATGAGCGGGCCAGGGAGAAAGGAGCAGGCGTCAGGCTCCCTCTTTAAGGGAACCCTTTTGAATTGAACCACTCATTTGGAGATGATCCAAAGGATTATCTTCCCCTCAAGCCGAATTCCTCAGAAGGACCCTAAGGAAAGGATATGTTGCCTTGAAACTTATTAAGGGGCTCAAATTTCGTTGTTAAAAAATTCGCTATTTGAAATCATTGGAGAAATTGCCCATTTTCTCCTTAAAATGACATAAATTTGACAAAGAATGAAGTTAAGGTGCGGAAGTTGGGTTAGAAGAAAATTCTTAAAATAACACAGAGTTAGATTAAGCGAATTTATACTTGACAAATAGACGTCTAAATGTTAAATAAGATTTCAATGATTGAGCGCCCTTTCTGGATACAACATATTCGACAGGCATGGGAGAAGCGGCCAATTGTATGGCTGTCGGGGGTTCGCCGGGCAGGAAAAACAACCTTAGCCCAAATGTTTTCCAAAGCCATTTACCAGAATTGCGATCTCCCATCGGTGGTACGCCAATTAACAGATCCGGAGTCTTTTTATGACAGGATTGATAAAGGAGCCATTGTCATTTTTGATGAAATCCACCGTTTGGAGGACCCAAGCCGTTTGTTAAAGATTGCTGCAGATGCCTATCCCCACCTGAAAGTGCTCGCAACAGGTTCTTCTACTTTGGCGGCTACTAAAAAATTTCGTGATAGCCTGACCGGACGAAAAGAGATGATTTATTTGCCGCCGGTACTGTGGAGTGAATGCATCGATAAATTTAATATCAAAGAACTGGATCGTCGATTACTGCACGGAGGGTTGCCAGAGCCCTTGCTGTCGGAAACGAAGAATACGGCTTTTTTTTCGGAATGGATGGACAGTTTCTATGCCCGGGACATTCAGGAGCTTTTCGGTATCCGCAACCGGACTGGTTTCATAAAATTATTGCATCTGATGCTGCGACAAAGCGGGGTCCTAATAGATTATACCCATCTGGCCCGGCTAAGTGATTTAAGCCGGCAAACTGTGAAAGCCCATGTGGAAGCCATGAGCGTCGCCCACGCCGTTTTTTTACTCCCTCCATTTCATGGGGGAGGTCGGCGTGAAATTACACAGAGACCTAAGTGCTACTCCTTTGACACGGGTTTCGTCACCTTTGTCAAGGGTTGGGACAGTATTCGGGAAGAGGACCGAGGTCTTCTATGGGAGCACCTGGTACTCGATGCCCTGCGTACGATTGTTAACGATCATCATTTGTTTTACTGGAGGGACAAATCCGGGCGGGAAGTGGATTTTGTCATCAAAGGTGGGCGGCAACAATCCGATGCGATTGAATGTAAAATTAATCCTGATCACTTTGACCCTGCTCATCTTGCCATATTTCGCTCTTTATACCCTGGAGGAAAGAATTACGTGTTAAGTCCAAACATTAAATCTTCCTATGAGCGGCGCTATGGGAAACTAAAGGTGGACTTCATTTCGATTCGGCAGATTTACGACTTAAAAAGGAAATAGAGACGGATACAAAACCTTGAGTTGTAGATGATGGGGTCCTACAATATAGCAATGCGGTAAGAATGGTTAGGTATGCGCTAATACAAGACCTGACCGTATGGATGACCCTATTGACGCATAAGGGCAAGATTAGAATGTGGTGAGTTCGGGCGTGCCTTTCTGCTATCCGTAATTTTTAACAATGCCCTCTTTGTCAAAGAGGATGACCAGGGCATCTTTCTTCTGTTGAAATGGTGATTTGCAACGCCGACAATTGAAAATTGAGCATTGAGCATTGAGCATTGAGTATGGCTCTATCTTCCTCCCATTTCGTATTTATCCGCCACCTCTTTAAAACCCGGCAGAGATTTTTCGATGACCCTTCTATCGACGGCATAGGCAATTCTAAAATAACCGGGTTTGCCAAAACCCGTTCCGGGCACGGTGAGGATTCTTTTCGACTGAAGTTCTTTCACAAAGGCGATATCATCTTCAATGGGCGCTTTCGGGAAGAGGTAGAAGGCGCCCTCCGGCTTGACGATCCGGTAACCGTAAGAGGATAGGGAATGGTAGAAGAGATCCCTTTTCTCTTCGTATTCCTTAATGTTGATCGAATTTCTCTGAAGGGGTGCGACCAGCCTCTGCATCAGAGCCGGAGCATTGACAAACCCGAGTGTCCGGTTGGCAAAAACGATGGCGGTGATCAATTCCCCCACTTCTTCACAGGAGGGGTTTGCCGCAATATAACCGATCCTCTCACCTGGCAGGGAGAGGTCCTTGGAATGAGAGGTAACCCGTATGGTGTGAGGGTAGCACTGGAAGGCAATGGGGAGTTTGACCTGGTCAAAGACAATTCTGCGATAGGCTTCATCGGTGATGAGATAGAGCGTCCTTTTCAGCTCCCGGCTCTTCTCCTTTAACAATTTTCCCAGCTCTTCGAGAGATTCCCTGTTATAGACCACGCCTGTCGGGTTATTGGGAGAGTTGATCAGAACGGCCTTGGTCTTCTTTCCAAAGGCTTTCTCGATCTCTTTCAGATTGAGAGAGAAATCGTCATGGGTTTCGACCAGACGAATCCGGCCGCCGCTATTTTCAATATAGAATTTAAATTCCATAAAGTAAGGGGAAGGGACGATGACCTCATCGCCTTCATCGAGGAGAGCTTTGAAGACGACATTGAGCCCGCCGGCTGCTCCAACAGTCATCACGATATGTTTCTCTTCGAAAGGGAGCCCTGATTCTTCTGCGATGTATTGGGCAATGGCTCTCCGTGTCTCAACATAGCCATTATTAGGCATATAACGGTGCATTCCCGCAATGGGTTGATCGGCAAGGGCTTTGAGCGCCTTCTTTAATGAAGCCGGAGGCTCGAGATTGGGATTTCCAAGGGAGAAATCAAAAATATTTTCCTCGCCATAAAGCTTTTTCAATTCCTCTCCCTGCTCAAACATCCGCCTCACCCATGAGGCGCCTTCTAATGCGTTCTTCACCTTCTCTGAAATCGCCATTCTTCATACTCCTTTCTATTGTTAAAATTAACGAATAAAAAAGCCATAAGGCTGCCCCTATGGCTTAAAAAATGGAAAAGCCATGGGGCCTGATCGGTCACCCATGGCTTATTATCCCGTTATGGGAGTGCCTTTATGGGCGACCCTTATCAAAATAAAAATAAAAGTAGAAGAAACTATAGATGCTTCCCATGGGCCTTCCTTTTTTGTTACGTTCAATTTAAGACATATCCAGTTGAATTGTCAAGGGAAATTTTAGAGAGCTCTGAAAAACTACTTTCCGCTCTCTGATTACAAAGATTTTAAAAAATGATTCCACAGATTTTTCTCTATTTATCAATGGATTTCTAATCTGTGTAATCGGTTCCTAATCGGTGGAATCAGAGATTTCTGTCCTTTTCAAGAAATCTCTTTGACATTTATCAAAAATCCCTTTAATATTGCCGAGATATATCTCCTTTAAATGGCGGATGCAGAAGATGGCCGGAGAGAAGCGGCTCGCTCGCACCAGAAATATAGGGTTTATGGCCCACATCGATGCCGGAAAGACAACTGTCACCGAAAGAGTCCTCTTCTATGCAAAGAAGACCCACCGGATGGGCGAAGTCGATGATGGAACCGCAGTGATGGATTGGATGGTCCAGGAGCAGGAGAGGGGGATCACGATCACCTCTGCGGTGACGACGGCGGAGTGGAAAGGAAAGATCATCCATATCATCGATACGCCGGGCCATGTGGACTTTACCATGGAGGTTGAACGCTCCCTACGGGTGCTCGACGGAACGATCGCCATCTTCAGCGCCGTGGAAGGAGTGGAACCCCAATCGGAGACGGTCTGGCATCAGGCGGACAAATATCGTGTCCCCAAATTGGCATTCGTCAATAAGATGGACCGGCTCGGGGCCAATTTTTTCGAAACCGTCAGGATGATGGTTGACAGGCTGGGAGCCCATCCGCTGATCACCCAGATTCCCATCGGCATGGAAGACCGGTTTATCGGGGTCGTCGATCTCATCCGCTTAAAAGGGATTGTCTGGGATGAGCACAGCCTGGGCATTGAATATAAGGAGATCACCATCCCCAAAGACATGGAAGAGGAAGTTGCCCTTCATCGGTCGAAATTGATCGAATCCCTTGCCGAGCTGGACGACCATTTAACGGAAAAGTATCTCAATGGAGAGGAGATCTCCGAAAGGGAGATGAAAGAGGTTCTCAGAAAAGCCACCATTTCGATGAAGGCCGTTCCTGTTCTCTGCGGGGCGGCCTTGAGAAATCAGGGAATCCAACCCCTGATCGACGCCATTGTGGACTATCTTCCTTCTCCCCTCGATATCCCTCCTTCCGAGGGCACCCATCCGGTCACCGGAGAGAGAGAGGAAAGGGCGCAGAAGGATGAAGCGCCCTTCAGCGCCTTAGCCTTCAAGGTGCTCATGGATGAAGGAAGGAAGTTAATCTATATCCGGATATACTCGGGCGCGCTCAAAGTGGGCGGAGAGGTCTATAACCCGAGATTGAAGAAGAATGAAAAGATTTCGAGAATCTTCCAGATGCATGCCAATCAGCGAACCCGGGTGGAAGAGGCAAAGACGGGAGAGATCGTGGCTGTCATGGGTTTGAAGGGGACGACTACAGGAGATACGCTCTGCGAACGAGGCCATCCCATTCTTCTTGAGCCGATCGATTTCTATAAACCGGTGATGTCGGTGGCCGTGGAACCGAAGACAGGCCGTGATCAGGAGAAGCTCGCTCAATCCCTCGAAAAATTGAGCGATGAAGACCCCACCTTTCAGGTCAGGTTAGATGAGGATACGGGTCAGACGATCATCTCCGGGATGGGGGAGTTGCATCTCGATGTTCTGGTCAATCGTCTCCTGACCGAATACCATCTCGAAGTGAATGTAGGGAGACCGCAGGTCGTCTTTCGGGAGACAGTGGAGAAGGAGGCAGAGGCTTCCTTCAAATTTGCCAAAGAGATGGAAGAGATCAAGCTTTTCGGGGAGGTTTTTTTGCGCATCTCACCTCATGGCAGGGGAAAGGGGATCGAATTCCATTCCGAGGTCCCCGAAGGAACCCTGCCACACGAATGTCTTCTCTCCATCGAAGAAGGGGTGAGAGAGGGTTCCACCGTAGGGGTGATCATGGGTTATCCTTTGACAGACATTCGTATTACTCTGTTAAAGGCCAATGCAGACCCGAATCATCCCTCTCCTCTCGCCCTCAAGATCGCCTCATCGAATGCCTTGAGGGAGGTCTGCCGGAAAGCACAGCCGGCGCTAATGGAACCGATGATGGAGGTGAACATCATCGTCCCTGAAGAGTTCATGGGAGAAGTGGTGGGGGATTTAAAGGCACGAAGAAGTTCGGTTGAGGCGATCACTCCAAAAGGAAAGATCGCCCTGATCAAGGCCCTCTCTCCGCTGACCCGGATGTTCGGTTACTCCACGGACTTAAGGTCATTGACCCAGGGCCGGGGAACCTTTTCGATGCAGTTCTCACGGTATGATAAAGTCATAAGTTAGAAGATAATCCCAATTATCTCCCTCTCCCCTGGTGCCTGCCTGCACGAAGCGATTCGGCGAAGGCAGGGGAGAGGGTGGGGTGAGGGGGACCATGTCATTTCCACCCCCACCTTAATCCTCCCCCGTCAAGGGGGAGGATAAGACTTGGCCATTTTCATAGATTACGCCTGATTGTGCCTTACTATATTAGGTTCAGAATCTGCGGTAGACAGAGGGAATTCCGATGGATTGAAAATGGATGATGAGATTCTCAAACTCCTCAGAGAACACCCTACCAGCTTTCTTTCGGGCGAGGAGATCAGCCGCCGGCTGAATGTGAGCCGGACGGCGGTCTGGAAGAGAATGAGACATTTAAGATCCCTCGACTATGAGATCGAGGCATCGACCCGCTCAGGTTACCGGTTGATTCACTCTCCTGACCTTCTCACTCCCTCTGAAGTCAAACCCTCCCTGAAGACCAGATGGATGGGAAAGGCGATCCACTATTTTGCCCGTCTGGATTCAACGAACATTAAAGCCTATGAGCTGGCCGCCCGGGGCGCAGAAGAAGGAGAGGTGGTTATTGCGGAGTCTCAGGAAAAGGGGAGGGGGAGACTGGGGAGAGACTGGTTTTCGCCCCCTTATTTAAATCTCTATCTCTCCGTCATCCTCCGGCCCAAAATTCCTCCCCATCAGGCTCCGCTCATTACTCTGATGGCGGCCGTGGCAACGGCAAAGGCTGTTGAGAAATGTTCGGGCCTTCGCCCATTGATCAAATGGCCGAACGATATTCTTCTGAATGGCCGAAAGGTGGCAGGCCTTCTCAATGAGATCCAATCGGAAACGGATCGAATCCACTTTGTCATCCTTGGCATTGGTGTTAATCTCAATGTTGACGAGAAGATGTTCCCCAAGGGGATCCGCTCAGTTGCCACTTCGATGAAGAAAGAGATGGGGCAAGCGATTTCGAGAAAGGATTTCCTTTCCTCTCTTTTACAGCAATTGGAAGAGTGGTATGCCATTTATTTGAAAGAGGGCGGCGATGTTATTCTGAACGCCTGGAGAGAACAGGCCCAGATCAAGGGGAAACCGGTCAAAATCACCTCTTTTGGCGAGACCCTTTCAGGCATTGCGGTCGATGTCGATTCGGACGGCGCTCTCATATTGAGAATGGAGAATGGGAAACGGAGAAGAGTGGTGGCAGGAGATATAGAATATCAAAAGAAGAAAGAAGTCTAATAGTCTAATAGTCGCATAGTCTCATAGTTTTATATTTTGACTATAAGACGATAAGACTGGGGACTAAAAGACTAAAGGGGGTTATATGCTATTAGTCATCGATATTGGCAACACGAACACGGTTCTTGGAGTCTATGACGGGAAAGTCCTGGTTGATCACTGGCGGATCAGGACGGAGAGGGAGAAGACGACTGACGAGTGGGGGATCCTCTTTCGCGATCTCTTCAGGTTTGACCACATCGACATGAAAGATTTTGACGGAATGATCATCTCCTCCGTTGTCCCGCCGGTTCTGGACATGCTGCAGGAGATGGCAGGAAAATATTTTCATGTCAAACCGCTGATCGTCGGGGCAGATATTGAGACGGGAATGGTCATCTCCTATGATCATCCCGCTGAGGTGGGGGCAGACCGGATCGTCAATGCGGTGGCGGCCTATGATCGGTACCGAAGGAGTTGCATCGTGGTTGATTTCGGAACAGCCACCACTTTTGATTATGTCTCCTCCCGGGGGGAGTACATGGGGGGGGCCATTGCTCCGGGAATTGGAATATCGGCAGAAGCCCTCTTTCAACGGACCTCAAAGTTGCCCAGAATTGAGATCACCAAACCCGGGAAAGTTGTCGGAAAGAATACCATTCACAGCATGCAGTCGGGCATCTTTTTCGGATACGTGGGACTGGTCGATGAGATAGTGAGACGGATGAAGAAAGAGACGAAATCGAATCCCAAGGTGATCGCCACAGGTGGGTTGGCTCCCCTAATCGCCAATGAGTCAAAGACTGTTGAAGAAGTGGATGAATTTTTAACGCTGGAAGGATTGAGGATCATCTATGAGAGGAATCAAAAAAGAAAGAAGGCAGGAGGCAGAAGGCGGTAAGAAGAAGACAGGAGTCAGAAGTCAGAGGAGGTCTTTTTTCTTGGGATTTGCCTGCCTATCGCAGGCAGGCGCAGGCAGGGATCGAAAAATCTTAAATCAGATGTAAAAGTTGATGCCTTACCCCACAGACAATGTCAAATAAAGAAAGAAGTACTTCCTGTAATCAATCTTTGACAGATTCTACCAAAAGGTGTAGACTTCAATTCATAATCAATGAACAAGATGGGCTTCTCTGATATTGGACAAGAATTAGGGACACTTCCCTATTTTTGAGTGGTAAACCTGTAGTAAATTCATTACCCCCTGAACTTACCTAATTTGGCAGGGAGTGCCTTCGGCTAACTTCCTGCCAAAGGGCCTTACCCAATTTATGATTATCTATAAAAGCGAAAGAACCTTGAGTCCTTCAACCATTTTATAATGTTTTCGGTTATTGGTAAGAAGAGTTAGATTGTGGTGAAGACAAGTGGATGCGATGAGAAGATCAAAATCGCCGATCATCTTCTTTACTTGTCTTAATCTTCCCCGTTCTTTTCCGAAAAGTCTGCAAATTTCATCTTCAATCCCTATCATTGAGACACCACTCAAGAAATCATCCAAAGCCCTTTCGTTTCCGTCCGGATTGGTTGAGTAGTAAATTCCTTCATATAATTCCGCCAAAGAGATGACGCTGATGGCAAACCCCTCTTTTTCCAAAGATCTGAGCTTTGCAACAATATTTCTGCTTCCATTCAAATAATGGATGATCCAATCGGTATCGATAAGATAAGAGAACTTCATAGCCTGGGTTCAACCCTTGTGGGAACGAGGCGATCCGCATAAATATTTTCAATTAATTTCTTTGCATCAATTGTTCCTTTCCATGCCCCTGCCGATTTTTCAAAGGTATTTTTTTTGCGTGTCAAGGGGATGTCCATGATGATGACGGTGATCTCTTTCCCATCAGCGATATCTACCTTCTCCAAGGGTTCAATTTTTCCCTTAGAAAACCTGGCCCTGATCGTTTTCCCCATCTTCCTCTCTCCTTCGATATTTAGTAAGTTTTTCATACTTTCTTTTCCAACTCAAACTTATTTTAGAGAATCATAGAGTAACTGTCAACAATCTTTCAAAATCTTTCAAAAGGCTGAAAAAAAACTTTTTTAGGCACTTTAGTCACTTATAACTTTAGTCACTTTGTATTTTTATACCACTCCACAAATCGTTTGATGCCTTCCTCCATTTCTATCTTGGGTTGATAGTTGAGCAGTCGTTTAGCCTTGGTGATGTCGGCATAGGTGATGGAGACATCGCCGGGCTGGGGTTCCATTGCCAGAATCTTTGCCTTCTTGCCGAGGCATCCCTCGATTATCCGGATGAGTTCTTTAAGGGAAGTGGTCCGGGACTCCCCGAGGTTATAAATCTCAAAGCCTTTGTGGCGCTGAAGGACAGCCATCATCCCGTCGATGAGGTCATCGATGTAGGTGTAATCCCTTTTTGAAGAACCATCCCCGAACATGGGAATCTCTTTTCCCTGGTCCATCAACGAGGTAAATTTGTGAATGGCCATCTCCGGCCTCTGCCGGGGCCCATAGGCCGTGAAGATCCGAAGGCAGGCGATATGGATTCCGTAGAGGTGATGGTAGGAATAGCAGAGAAGCTCTCCAGCCCGTTTGGTGGCCCCATAGGGTGAGATGGGTTGAATATCGAGATCCGTTTCAGAAAAAGGAACCCTCTGATTCTCTCCATAGACTGATGAGGAGGAAGCAAAAAAGAAGTTTTTCATCCAAAATTCTTTACAGACCTCCAGGAGCGTGATTGTTCCCCTTAAGTTCACATCCTCATAGAGCAGGGGATGTTCAATGGAAGGTCTTACCCCGGCTCTTGCGGCAAGGTGGAAGACAGCATCGATCCGATTCCTTTTGAACAGGTCTGTGAGATGGTCACGATTCCTTATATCGCCTGTGACCATTGTGAAGGGTTCAGGATATTTCTTGCTGATCTCCTCGGCGTTTCTGATTTTCAGATTGGGATCGTAATAGCTGTCAAAGTTGTCGAGGCAGATCACGGAATGGCCTTCCTCGAGGAGCGTTTCGCAAAGATGAGAGCCGATAAAACCTGCCCCGCCTGTCACAAGAATTGAATTCATTTATGGCTCACCTGCTCACCCTTTACTTTTCTTTGAGAGGGTATTTTATTAATAAGCCGAGAAGAAATGCGACCCATGGTAAAACCAGGATTATTTTCAGCGCCATGGGAACTCCCCAGATGTCCGCAATCATCCCCAAAAGGGTAACCCCTATCCCTCCTGCGCTGATGGTAAAGCCGACCATGATCCCCGAGGCCATTCCGAGATGTTGAGGGAGAAGGATCTGGGCCATGACTGTGGACAGAGCGAATGAGGAGATCAATACGATTCCTGAGATTCCCAGAAAGATGAAGGTCATGAAACCGCTGCTATAATAAGAGAGGAGAAGGAATGGGGGGGACAATAAGAGGGTGATCAAAAGGAATTTTTTGTGGCCCCATCGGTCAGCCAGTGGAGCGCCAATGAGAGTTCCCAGGGCGCCTGCGATCAGGAAGGTTGAGACCAGTTTCCCCGCATAGAGAGGACTGCCCTTGAGGTAGTTGATATAATAAAAAGGAATATAGGTCGCCAGGGCCAAATGCGCCCACGCCCTGATGGTTGCTACACCGACCAAAAGAAAAAAGGAAATCTTTTGAGCTTTGGAAAGAGGTTTTTTCTCTTCCTTTTGGGCCTCCTTGTGAGCGGTTTGGATAGGGGACGTGAGCATCGAAATATTAAAAAATAGGATGATCCCCATTAGAATTCCAGGGACGACCATGCCCAGGGTTCCATGGAGGCCAAAAGAGGTCACCAGGAGGAGAGCCCAGATCGGACCGAGTGCGATGCCGAGATTCCCGCCAACAGCGAAGATCGACATGCCCGTTGCCCTCTTTTCACCCGTAAAAAAATGGGCTGTTTTAAAACCTTCCGGATGGAAACTGGCGACTCCGATACCGGCCACGATGACACAGATGAGAAGGAGGAAGTAGTGAGAAACAAAACCCGTGATCGATATTCCCAGGCAGGCAATGAAAGGAGACAGCAGAAGAAGCCATCCGATTGGTTTTCTATCCGAGAGATGTCCAAATATGGGCTGGATTACAGAGGAAGTCAGATTTGAAAAAAGAAGAATGGCGCCCGCCATCGTATAAGAAAGGTTCAGCGCTTCCTTGAAAAAGGGGAGAAGGGCTGGAAGAGCTCCCTGATTCAGGTCGGTGACGAAATGGGCGGCGCTGAGGAGGGCCAGCGGCTTCTTGTTCATCTTCAACATGACCCCTTTATCATCATTGATTGGAATTCGATTTGTCAAATGGTATTTGAACCTATGGGCATTGGGGTCAGACCTGGAAAGTTTAATGGCAGTATTGCACCCCCCCCAAATTTTTGCCATCCCCTCCGCCAACGTAATGCGTCACTGAAGCGGGGGGAAATCTGTCCATCGGGCAGTCATGTCTCCGAAAATCTTATCAAGCGGATGGTTTATATTTTTTTGGGCAAGGGCAACATTGCCCATTGTAGAACAGTCCTTGTCATACAGAATCATCCTTTTAGTTTACGGACAAGGTGATGTTTCCGCTATAAGAT
>Ga0208733_100503_pt1 | contig 16836 bp, 14 predicted proteins | sample SubbioR11Jul_8B1_FD_184816 | JGI IMG/M metagenome (GOLD analysis project Ga0208733, IMG submission 184816) | Serpentinite rock and fluid subsurface biosphere microbial communities from McLaughlin Reserve, California, USA - CR11Jul_8B1 (SPAdes) | ecosystem: Environmental > Terrestrial > Deep... | reverse complement strand
GTCACCGGCTGGAAATTGAGCGACTGTCCTTTATAATCATCATTTCCCACATTTGTATCGTAAGGCACCGTCTGCTTGATCACCCGCCCGTAGGCGTCGTATTCGTAATCCACCACCAGGTCGCGCATGCCGCCATCAACCGCGGCATCCAGCTGGCTGGCGGTGAATACCTGGCCGTCCTCAACTCCGACGACCGCTACCACTCCACTCGTCTTTTCACCCTGTTGAATGCCCTGCAAACCTGCGGCCGGCGTTTTGCCTTTTCGAAAATTTTGCATATCGACCCGGACGGACAGCCGCACCCCTACCAGCAAAACTATCTCCAGCAGCTGCAGGAAGCCAGGCTTTTCCCAAGCGTGACCTTTGAGCTGCTGCGCCACAATATCGCCGCCACCACCAGCAACTTTTTCTTCCAGCGCGGGCTTTTTGAGCGAGTCGGTCCGCTTGCGCCTTACGTCACCTGTCACGATTGGGATTACCTCCTGCGCGTCATGCTGGTTGAAGAGCCTCTCTTTGTAGATCAGATCCTGTTGGAATATCGCATTCACCCCCAGGGGACGCTGCAGGTCAACCTGGATGTGGTCGATGAAGAGGTGGATCGGGTCCTCTCCGGTTATTTTGAGGCGTTAAGCACGTCTCGGAACGCATTTACGCCAGGACCGGACCAATGGGGCGATTATTGGGATGTGTTCGCTTCCCACTATTTGGAACACCTGTTGCCTTATCCGCGGGTGCGCGCCAGCCTGGCAAAGCTTTCTGGTTGGGAAAATCCCATCAGCGATCCCGATAAGTATACGCTCATCGTCCGCGCGTTGGAGCAGCACGGTCACCTGCTGGAGGATCACCGGGAGGAGATCGCTTTTTTATCCGCTATTTGAAAACATGCCCTGCTTACGGAAACAACCGCCGCGCTTTAACTTCTGCCACAGCATCTGGGCGGTAACGGTAAAGCTGCGCTGGGCGGCCTTCGCCGATCCGCCGGAATGCTGTCGCTTCAATGATTTCGGCTTCCAGAATCCGCCGCCGGAAATTGCGTTTGTCCAATTTTTCACTTAGAATTAATTCGTAGGTATCTTGCAGCTCGCTTAGCGTAAAGGTTTCAGGAAGCAGCTCAAACCCGATGGCGGTATACTCCAGTTTATACCTGAGGCGGCGGAGAGCGTAAGCCAGGATTTCATTGTGGTCCATCGTCATTGCCGGCAGGTTTTCAACCGCATACCACTTCGTCTTTTCCTTATTCGTCAGTTCACCATCCATAGAATTGGAAGGAATGAGGGCAAAATACACGACCGAAATCAGCCGCCGGGCAGGGTGGCGTTCTGGATCACCATAGGTGTACAATTGTTCCAGATATACTTCGTTGGGTTTGGTTAGTGCGACAATGCATTCGGCTGCGCTTGCTTCCAGCGAAACATACTTACGAAGGATTCCCGCTGGCAAAGTCCATTGATCCACGAAAGACGCATCTTCAGACGCACATAGTAAAACTTGCAGGCAGCTCTCTTGCAGGCCAAAAACTACCACGCGAATTTCAAGATCTGCATGGGCGAGGATATTTTCTTCGGAAAAATTTAGGGCTTCCATACGGTACCGAATCGGGTTAAGATAGATTATAACTGAAATTGAAATTGGACGGATTGGTTGAACATCAACAAAGGAGTGGAAGGATGAACCTGCGTATTCGGATCAGCCTGGTTGCAGTCGCCTTGTTGGCTGCAATGCTGGCTTGTAATTTGCCGGGCAGAACAGCGGAGCCCACGCCCTCGGAACCAACCCCCAACAGGACCATGACGGCCCTATTTCAAATCATCACCCAACAAGTGACCCTGGCACCGCCATCAGTCGTGAACACACCGGATTTGCAGCTCTCCACCGCGACCGAAATGGTCAGTTCACCTTCGCCAACGGCTGCCACGACCCCGCTCCCCCCTGCTACTGTTACGCCGACCAAGGCTGCAGAACTGCGACCGGCAGGTAGAGCTGCTGCTGCTTTTCTTAGCACTCCGCCGGTAATGGATGGTGTTTGGGATGAGTGGGGGACGACCGCCTTCCCGGCCCGCCTGGTTGTTTTCGGAGAAGAAAACCACGATGGCAAAGAGGATCAGGAAGGTTCTTTCCGCATTGGCTGGGACAGCACCTATCTCTACCTGGCTGTCAAAGTGATCGATGACGAGTATGTCCAGAATGCCACCGGCGTGGATATTTTTAAAGGTGATTCGATCGAGCTGCTTTTCGATGTCGATTTGCAGGGTGATTTGAACTCCACCGAGCTTAACCAGGATGATTACCAGCTTGTAATTTCACCTGGCAGGGGCGGCATCGCAGGTCCCAAGGAAGCCTACCTGTATTACCCATCTGCCAGGGTTGGCGCTCGCACAGATGTGGTCATTGCATCTGAAGGCGGTGATGGATTATACCGGGTTGAAATCGCCATCCCCTGGACTCTTTTTGGCATTAACCCGGCTTCCGGACAGCAATACGGTTTTTTAGTCTCAATTTCAGATAACGACAACCCGGCTGCTAATGTTCAACAGAGCATGGTCTCGAATGTGGCCAACCGCAGCCTGACCAATCCCACTACCTGGGCCTTATTAACCCTAAACCGGTAGAATTTCTAATTTCCTGATACTCAGCCGAAAGCCATCGTTTACAAAGGAATTAGAACAAGATCGAAGCAAGCTCACGCCGGTAGGTGCGAGCTTGCGGATTCTCGTCCCCCAGCAGTTCGAGCAAGCTAAGGGCAACCTGGCGGGTCTGTGGATTTTGGCGATCATCGCGCAACAGATCGAGCAGCCCATCCAGGGCTGCCAGAATTTGTCCGCGGGCAGCCAGGCGGATGGCGTTCCAATAGGCTGCGCTTTGATCGTCGGCTTCCTCACCCATCGGGTGGTGCTTCAAGTTGGTCAAGTCGAGCGCGAAGGGGCGTAAATTTTCGGCGCGTGAAAATTGGCGGCTGGCAGGAAAAGATGTCAAAATCGACAGACCTTCGTGCCCCTTACCCTGAGCCAACAAAGCGCGCGCCAAACCTAATAAACCTTCCGGATGATCCGGTACATGGGTGAGTGCTTCGCGGAAGTGTTGTTCCGCTTCGCTCCACTGTTCGGAGGTGAGCAACCCTGACCCTCGTTCAATCGTCAGTACGGCCGGGCTGGGTGGTTGGATACGGCTGAGAAATTCCCGCAGGCGTCCTTCTGGAATAACCCCGCTAAAATCGGCCACAACCTCGCCGCCGCTAAAGGCTTTCACGTTCGGTATGCTGCGGATGGCGTATCGCAGGGCAAGGTTAGGGTTTTGGTCCACGTCGACACGCGCTAACCTGAATCCGCCTTGGGCCTGGCGAGTAAGTTTTTCTAAAAGTACCGCTAAAGGTTTGCACGGGCGGCACCATTCCGCCCAGAAATCCACTACTACCGGTGTATTTTGGGAATAGGCAATCACTTCGTATTCAAAATCTGCTTCTGTAACGTCGATTATGAACTCGGGCGTCATCATCGATTTACTCCATTAATCTTATGGTTAAGGAAAATCAATCTACGTAACAATATAATGATTGGGCATAAGATTTCTATTGGATTCTAGTCAGGGGGTTAGGTATGGAATGGAGGGGTTATTCATCCCCTTCGCTGCTGGCGATGGTGGGTTGGTCTAAACGGATCACTTCACCATGAAAATTGATCACCACCCGAAACCCCAACATCCCCATATAGGCTCTCCCAGCTTCAGGAATGCCAGACTTGAGCAATGCCTCGAACTGCCTATCGATATTTTTAATTTGATTGTCGATCATCGCTTTCGAAAACAGGTCTTCCTGACCAAGCATTTTGGAGGTCTGTTCGCTAATTTGGTCTTCATGGCCGCTGATCTGGTCCTTCATCATGCCTAAAATTTGGCGGTCAACTTGCTCGGCTGGAATATGGCGGCGAAAACCGGCATCGTTGACCACATACACGGGTTCGTCGCCAACAAAGGCAGTTTCAACGAGATGATCGTTTTCGTCAATCACTAATCCGGCAAATAGAGCCTGGGTCATGGGGTTCCTCTCAAATTTCGAGTGGTTGATCGATAATATGTACCATTGTACCGGTTTTTTCTTTCTTCGTCACGGTGCCGAGCGGAACAACCGGTAAACACCAACGGTAAATCCAGCGCGAATCTGGGATCGAAAGGTTGATACACCCTCGGCTGCGTGGTCGTCCAAAATTATTATGCCAGTAGGTGCCGTGAAAAGAAATTCCGTTTTCCATCAGATAAGAAACCCAAGGGACTCCTGGTAGATCGAAGCTGTTGGGTGCGGCGCGGTCACCGGCTGCCATGTGGCGGGATGGCCGCTTACGATTCGTTATATAGGTCCCTGGTGGAGTGCGATAATCGCCGTCAATAAAACGAGCACCGGTGGCTGTGCGCGCCATCCAGACCGGCCGGTTATATTCATACGCGATCACAAATTGTTCTGGCAGTCGGATTTCAATTCTTTTTTCGTGAGCCGGAACAAGGGGTGATATCGGGGCTATTTCTTCCGGGGTGATGATGTGCAAGTGAGCGCTGTTGACGAAATAAAAAATCTGCCATTTGTCGTCCTTGATCCGGTACCAGTAGGTCCCAACTTTGTCCTGAACGACCTCATGCACCCAATAAGTGCTGCCGTAATACAGCCGGTAGGCAACCCAATCTGGGCGGCGGATATCCCACAAGGCATCGCTAAATGGCACGCTGATCTCGGCGAGCTTACCAGAAGCCGGGATCGAAAGGTCGGGAGGGTTGGTATGCACATCCACCGGTTGAAGGTCGCCAGAATGGACGAAGACGTCGTTCTCTACCTGGTACCAAACCCGATTATGGCCTGATTCTGGATCGCCAACGGTCACCCCAGTAATTGGAATAACCAGATCGCGCCAGTAACTCACCATCAGGTCCCCCTTGAAGGATGGTTGCTTAAAACCATCAATTTTAGTGGCGGTCACCCGCCCAAGTTTCGGTGCGGACTGTTCTAGGGCGGCCAGCCTACCTGCTTTTAACCCGGTGAGGTTCAACGGCAAGAGCAACAAACTACCCAGAGCGCCAGCGGAGAGTTTAAGAAAATCCCGACGTGAATGCGACCGGGGTTGATAAGGGGTCAGGCTATTCATCGTGGGGATTAATAATGAATGTTGACAACCGTTCCTACCGAAGCAAAATCGAACAACCAGCCGGCGTCTTCCGTCCTTAAATTAACGCAGCCATAACTCATCGGGGTCCCGAAGTTATCATGCCAATAGGTGCCGTGCAAACCATAACCTTTATAAAAATACATGGTATAGGGTACGTCTTCAAGAAAATATCCTGGGCCCGACATATTGGTGTAACGGTATTTTACGTATATTCTGAATTGTCCGGTTACCGTAGGCGTGCGCCAGGTGCCGGTCGAGACCAGAAAACTATTGACCACCTCATCGCCAACCATTGCATAAACCATTTGCTCGGTTAAGTTGATATTGATCCATCGTTCATCGCTGGCCACATCTGCCGGGCGTTGTCCGACCGCAGGGGGCGGTTCGGTGGGCAGCGGGGTGGGTGTGGGGGTTTCGGTTGGGGTGGCTGTTGGCGTGGCTGTCGGCGTGGCGGTTGGTGTGGGTGTAAAAGTTGCTGTGGCAGTTGGAGTGATTGTGACCTTAAAAAACACTCCAACGGGGCGCGGCGCGCCAGGGTTGCCAGCCAGAGCGATCTTTAAATTAGGCAAGAACAGCCAAACGAGCAGCCCCACCCAAATGAATAAAACCGCCATTGAGGCGGTAATTGCCCAGGCCATAGTTCCGGGTTTCTGGACAACCGCCTGGGGCGTTTTTGGTCTTTTGTCCGCTTTTGACTGCACGACCGGCGGGGGAACATCAAGGGAGGTTTGCTTGATCTGTTTGGTGACAACCGGCAGCGTTTCTCCCGGGTCGGGTTGTCCGGTTGGTTGATCATTGCCTGCCGGGAATACCTGGGAGTGCTCCGCTGCCCGCAAGCGCTGGGCAGCCCAATGCATTCCCTTGCGGGCGCGTTCGCTGGTCGGATTGATCTCTAAGGCTTTCCGAAGGTAATCAATACTCGCCCGACCTTCTGCCAACGCCGCCAGGATTAACCAAGGATCTTCCATCTCGGGCGCGAGGTGGGCAGCCTGCGAGGCTAGTTGGTGGGCATCTGTCCGGTTTCCTTGGCGGAGCGCCTGATGGGCTTGCCTAATCCAGATGGCTGCTTGATGGCGGTTGGCTTCGTTCATTCGGGGCTATCCATGGCTGGTACTGGCTCATTCCGAATGTAGCATAAAATACCGTAGGTAATCCCCTGGGCAACCAGTTCAGGCTGTTCGGTCAGGATGCGGCGGTCCAGGTTGAGAAAGCCGGTTTCGATAATGGCCGCAGTCGTATTGGTGTGTACCTCACTGAAGGTGTGATAATGTGTCATGTCGGGGGTAATGGAATGAGCATGGAATTTCATCCCGGTAGTCTTTGCGTAGCGGTCAATCAGGCAGGCATTTAACCGGTTAGCCTTCTCGGGGAAAGCACTGGAAGCGGCCGCCGCCACTTTAAAACCGGTTGCCAGGTCATTGATATAAACACAAGAGTCGTTATGGATCGATACCAGAGCAAGCGCCTGGTATTCGTACAGGCGCTCATCGAATTCCTCCAATAAATCGACCTCGAACCCTTCGGCAAGAAGCTGATTTTGGACGCGGGTGGCGATTTCTAAATTGACTTCTACCTCGGTAAGACCATCGGCGCAAACCGCCCCTGGGTCATTTCCCCAATGCCCGGCAACTATCCCAATCCGTATTCTTGGCATACTGGTCGGTGTTGGGAAGGTCAGAGTCGGATCTGTCTGCGCCGCCTGAAACATTCTATCCAGGAACTGGTTGGAAAACAGGTTGGCAGGGGTCCATAACGTGAACAAGGTTGCCATTACCAGGGCAACGGTCAAGATCGTCCAAAGCGAGCTGAACACATTGGGATTTTTTACCGTTTTTGAACTAGATGGTTGAGAAAGACTGTCTTCACTCATATCGACCTGATTAGATAGTACCTTAACTCGATTGGAAAAGGCAAGGATGAAGTTCGCATAGAAATAAGTAGAGCTGGTTAATTATACACTGGCAAATTCCTCTTGACTTGTAATCGAGACCCAAGTATAAACGAAGTTATAAGGTGGGGGTGCAATTAACCTGCCAACCTGATGGCTTTTTTCCCTCGAAATTTGTGCTGATGGTTTGATTTGGCGCAAATGTTTTACCAACTTTGCCAATGAACTTAATTTGTGATTTTGGGAGGTAATGATAACCCAAGTTACACCCGAGGTTTTACGCCATGCTTTGCGCCAATGGACGACCGGCGTGGCGATCGTTACGAGCCGGTTTGGTGAGTTGCAGCATGGCATGACCGTCAATTCTTTTATTTCGATCTCGCTCGAACCACCACTCGTCGCAGTTACTTTGGCGCGCTCTACCCGTACCTGCAGGCTTGTGGAACAATCCGGGCGGATTGGGATCACCATTCTGGCAGAAGATCAGGCTGACCTTGCGGACCGCTTTGCTGGAAGGATCCCTGATGACGGAGACCGTTTTGCTGGTTTGGAGTTTTTTACCCTGCTCAGCGATGTGCCGCTATTGGAAAATGGCCTGGTAAGCCTGGATTGCAAGGTGGTATACCCTTACGAAATGAACATGTCTATTCTTTACGTGGCTGAGGTTGTTGAGGTAAAACACACCCGTGAGGGACAACCATTGGTTTATCATAACCGCATCTATCACAGGTTAGGATAATGAATGAGGGTGGGTTAACCCGTGAAGAAAAAAAATTCCTATTAAATCTGGCCCGGGAGACGATCCAGGCGGCAGTTATCGGCAAACCCCCACCGCCACTCGATCTGGAAAAACTTCCCCTGCGTCTGCGCCAACCGGGAGCGACTTTCGTCACTTTGACAAAAGATGGGGCTTTGCGCGGCTGCATCGGTGTATTGGAGGCCTATCAGCCGCTGGCTGAAGATGTACGCGAACATGCTCTCGCAGCCGCAATCGATGATTTTCGCTTCCCCCCGGTACAAGCCGATGAGGTTGGATTGTTAAAGATTGAAATTTCCTATCTTTCCCAACTGCAACCACTCGAATATTCAAACCCTTTAGAACTGCTCCAAAAACTTCGTCCGGGTATCGATGGGGTGGTGATCAAAGACGGTAGCCGGCGGGCTACTTTTTTGCCTCAGGTGTGGGAGAGCCTGCCCGATCCGGCTGCTTTCTTTGACCACCTGTGTAAAAAAATGGGCGCGCCGAAATCCTTGTGGCGAATAAAAAACCTGAAGGTATTAACCTATCAGGTTGAGGAATTTCACGAAGGTCAAAAATAATCCTAAGGGTACACTAACGGCATGTGAGCTGTTAGCATACCCCTCACCCTATTTATATTTCTCCCTTACTCGCCTGGAATGTAGGCCAGGTTATTGCTAGCCTCGTTGTAGGCCTGACCGTATAAATGTCCCATGACTGCATGGCTGTACGCCACCGTCAGGTATACGCCAATGAAACAGGCGATATATCCGATGGGAGCGATGAACCCGACCAATAACATCCCCAGGAAAACCATAAGGTAAGCCCCGATCGACTTTTTCACCAGACCGAAGACCTGCCCGACGTTGAAAGCTGCGCTTAAGGAGCCCTTAGTAACAAACGTACCGTAGGCGGCTGGTAGGAGTAAGGCACACACAAAGCCATAAACCAGGGCAAACAAGCCAATACAGTCGCTTAGAATTGCCACCCCCCAACCGGCCGCATCCGAGGTGGCTTGGGTGGTTAGGCCAGCACTGATGAACCCTAAAATAAAGATGAAAAGGATAATTGGCAGTACGTATACAAAGGTGATAATAAAAGCCGAGAAGCCGCGCCCCAGGTCGCTGCCAAAATCTACATTGGGCAGAGTTTCTGGATCGCGGTTGATGACCCGTTTGGTGATGTTCAAGGTCCAGCCGTGAACAACCATTTGACCGAGGATAGGGATAAGCAGGATGGCTCCGGCAATCGCTACTTTCTTAAACCAATCCGGATCCTTAAATACATAAGAAAATGCCAGGCCGAAATTCATAATAAGATCTCCCTGTATAGTTTTTCTGCGGTTTGAAAAAAAATTATTAATGCAACCTCATTACTATAGCCACTTTCAACCTTTTTTTCAAGAGAAAATAGGCTTGCGTTTAGGGCAAAATCGCGAAGAATGACCAACACCCCATAGAATCTCCCTGCCTGGCGTTTTTTGGGGCGGGAAGAGCCTCGTTATTGACCGCCGGTGAGAAATACCTGGACCCACCCGTGGCGCCGGTTTGGCCGGATGAGTGGTGGGCGCATTGGCGCTTGAGAATTTAAACTCGTGGTCAGCAAAACACCGACGGAAAGGGCTAAACTTAAGATTAAAGGTAGTTGCCCTTGTGCCCCTGGTTTACATGCTTTCCGGTAGGTTAATGCGATCGAAATAGGCTTTAACCGCAGCGTCGTTGTAGAACACCAGGGCAAGGATGCCAACGGTCATTGCAACCACATTGCCAACCACTACACAGCAGATTTCTAAAATGGCGATCGTTTGCGAGAATTTGACCGCAACCGGTGGGTTGGCGATGATTTTGACAGCATACAGGATTTCAAATATTCCCAATACACCGGGTAACATCGTGATTGGGGCGCACAACAAGCCGATCCCCAGTGTTCCCAATACGATCCCAAACGTCAAACCCAGGGCAGTCAAAATGTTCAAGATGCCGCTGACCAAAGTCATAATCCCCAGGGCGGTTACCATGCCTGGTTTTTGGTACATGTTATTGGATTGAACGGGTTGTAGCTGCATTAAATCCTTACTCCTTTACATTAAATCCGATGTCATTTAGGTAAGTTGATTGAATTTCTACCCTATATACGTGTGATCCACTTGCAAGGTTGCAGCCCGCTGGTTAGAAAAGCGGAGGTTTACTGGGGGATTAACCTTTGCTTTCCCCATTTCTTTGCGCTCTTTCCTGGCTTACTAATTTTTTTGATAGACTTATCTTTTTTTCTTAAGCATGGTTGTGCAGGCCTAGAAATGGTCGAAATGATCGATATTTACAACAAAGATGACCGCTCGCTGCTCGCCCCCATCACTAATCGAAGCTGAAACGGCCCCACGGATCAGCCGCAGGGCTTTGTCCACCTGGTCATCTTCCAGGCCGATCAACAAAGTGCTCTTGCCGCGGCGCAGAAATCCGCCCGAAGAGGCGATACCGGTTACGCGGAAGTCATGGGAGGTCAGGGCTTGCGAAACATGGTCACTCTCGGAATCTCGTACGATAGCAATGATCAGTTTCATGGCTACAACTCCTCGTAATGATCAATCTTGAGGGTGAAGATCGTCGCACCGCCGATAACGATTGGGGTGGGTGTTGGCAGGGGTAAGGGCGCGCTCTCCAAGGGTACGGCGATATATTCGATCCGCTGCCGGCAGTTTTCGTTTAAGGTGTCCAATGCATCCTGGCGGCGATTGGACGATAAGGCGACCAGTAAGGTTGCGTTGCGGCGGCCTAAAAAACCGCCAAAACTGGGTAAGCGGGTCACCGTCATCCCAAGGTCCTCAAGGGCGGTTTCGGCATTTTCCGCATCCTGGGCCTGGACGATGATCCACATACAAATATCGGGCTGTTGGATGTCTTTTGGAATGTGCATTCCTCCCACGCTCCTTTCAGGAAGAGTGATCCAACCCTTCAAGCCAGGCTGATCTCGTGCGGGCCATCGCCGCTGATGATCACCGGCCTCCTTCCAAGAAAAGTAATTTGGGTGTTGTCGTTAAAAAACTCCATTGTCGTGCCTCGATATTGTACCGTAACTGGCCATGAAAATGGGTTAAATCCGTGGATGATTAATTTTTTACCGCTGATTTTTTGCAAACCGATGATTTTCAAAAACAACCCAACCGGTGCTAATCCGGTTAGGATATTTCGTTCACCCCTGCCTGTCCCGTTCATCGCATGATAGAACTCACGGCTGGCATGGTCGCTTCGATAGGTCTGGATGATCGCTCGCATCACCCCTTCAAAAAGTGCCGCAGCTTCTTTTCGGTATAGGTAGTGTAACAACCCTTCGATGATCATTTGGTTCCACGGAAGGCGAACCAGAAAGGTCGAATCGCCATACTGCTCCGGGTGGTCCTGCGGGCAGATGGTCAGGCCAAAATCCTGCTGGTAACGAGTCGGGATGGTGTGTTCGACGATTTTTTTAGCCCGCTGAGGAGAAGGAATGCCTGCCCACAAGGGGAGTAATAAGGAGATATCTTCCAGGCTGAAATCGATCGTCGCAAAATGGCAAGTCTCGCCGGGGGCTAATCCGGTGACGGTGATTTCTTTTAAAAATGTAAAATGGTTTTTACTTGTATACCGGCCGGTGCCGTGCAGCCATTGGATGGCGCGCGGAGGGATATCCTCCATGATTCGTTTTTGGCCATTCTTTCCGCTTAACTTAATGTGTGTCCGCCGGGTTATCTCTTCTGGCGAGGTCACTTTGAGGATCACCCGTTGGGGAAACCTAAATTCATGGGAAAGTGAATACTCCCCTGGTTCATGAATCAGCGAGAGGTCTTCACCTTTAAGACTTTGATGGGTAAGCGTGTCGCGCGACCGATAACTGGAGATTTGCTCATCCCAGGTTTCCTCAACAAGACTTTGTAATTTTTCGATTTGCCCATTCAGCCAGGCAGTATCCTGCTCATTCTTCAAAACCCGGGCCATTTTTTCTAATGCTCTTGACTCTTTGATGAGCATGACCGCCAAGGCCGGGGTCTCAATTGCACTTACCTCCACCGCCTGGCCGCTGTCTTGAAGCAGGTTGAAAAGTGGCGATTCGTCCAAACCCAATTGGTACGGATGGCTGCACTCGGGAAACCCATCCTGATCGCGATCGTTATCAATCTCCAGCCAGAAGCGCAGAAACGCCAGCAATTTGGGATATATCCTGGTAAGCCAGGCTTTATCCTCAAGAATCTCATGGGCTTGCCATGCCAGGTGGGCTAACAAGGGTTGGGCAAGCCTTGCGCTTCGTTGGCCAGCCAGGCCGGGTTTCCAATCCACAAAACCATTTTGCAGGCCAGATGCCAAAAAATTTTCTACCCATCCGCGGACCAACTCAACCCGGGCGGGGAGGAGTATATCTCCCAAGTAGCAGGCATCCAAAACGGTTTGCCCATTCCAAACGTGGTTATAATCGCTGCCATCGCCGCGCATCGAATAACCATTATCAGGCTGGCGTGTCAGCACGAAGGAAGGATTGGGCAGAGCTTTGGAACCTGGAAAAATGAGTTGGTTGGCTGTCCGTTGAGCGAGCATGAATACAGCATCCCATTCAGGATCACCGCTGGTAATATGGATACTATCACTCTGGTTGGTCAGTTCTATCCGCGCCAGTTCAGCATCCCAGGACCTTGCACTGGATTGGCGGGCCAGGTCATACGCCGTTTGGCTGTCGGGTTGGGCTGTCAATACCCAGGTAAGCTGGCTTGAATCTCCTGGATTTAAATCGATTTCCAATTTAAACCCAGGATACGGTCCGCTGCCTGGTTGTGGTGCGCCAGTCATGTAACACAGGATATGCAGATCGTCGCTTTCACCATACAAGACGTTATGGAGCCCCATCTTGGTGACTGCCAGGGCGGAACCATATTCGAGGGGGCTGAGCAGCCCGTTCCATTCGAAGGTGAACGTCTCGCGCACCACGCTGTGATTGATAAAATTGATCCGTCCTGCCATTACTTGCGATGAGACGGCCCAGTATTCTGCCTGGATATCTATCCCACTAAAGGGAGTGTATTGAATTTCGAGAAAGTTGGAGTATAGCCGGGTAACTTTTGGCTGGTGCTTAAAATCGAATGGATTGGTGAGGGTCTTCTCACCTTGGATGAAGCGTGGGAACAGGCGCATCGACCTTGCCCGCAGTCCGAAAGTTGTAAACAACGCCAGAGCTGTTGGTTCGCCGTCGCCAAGTCTTAACTCATAAATATGATCGTTGGTATATTGGTTTTCATTAAAACGGCAATCCGCTGCCAGCACCAACTGGTAGGGATCCGTAAGACCTAAATTCCAAGTACGCATGAGTCCAATTTCATTAAACAGAGCCAGGATTTTTTATGCTAGAATAAAATATTTCGTCCTTACGGGAACTTTTGAATGGCTGTACTGTCTTATATTTGTATTATAACCGCCAATTAAATGCCGGTTTGATGGTATAAAGGTTGCAGCAAGGTTAATCAGCAATCTTTAATTGGTTTTACAGGATATTCACTCATGAGTATGGACAATAAAAATCCGAAAGAACAATTAACCGGGGAGGATACCCAGCCAGGCAAACGGCTGCGCCGCTTGCTTGCATCGGCCCAAGATGGTGATACTTCTGTGCTTTCATCCGGAACAGGACCACAAAACCTTGCCTCTAGCCCTAAAGATGAAGCAACCATGCCTTCGGTGAAGGGATTATCAACCGAACCGGATGAAAAAACGGCGACCGAGGGTGATCCGCAACCAGACCCGGATAACCTCGAAGAGACCAAAGCTGCAACGACCCCAATAACCCAAGTTCATCCGGTTGATGATCCGAATGCAACCGAGGAAGGGGTTGGAGAACCGCAGGATCCTAACTTTCAAGAGGAGGGGCCGGTAGATACCGCCGCGCTCTCACGGCATCCCACCGGCGACCCGGATGCCACCGGTGGCTGGTACGGGGAAGGATTGGAGGAAACCCAGCCTCGACCATCATCGGAAAAAGATGCAAGCGATGAAGAAACTCAGGCGGTCGCTCCCTTTATCGAACCTGACCCCATATCGCCGGAGAGTGCCCAAACACGGGTTGTGTTTACCGATCGCAAAGGATCTCCACCGCCAACGCCGCCCTTCAGCCAAGGCCGTTCTTCGCTTCCGAACCGGGTTGAAGAAGTGGACGTTAATGCCACCCGGGTCACCCAGGCCGCATATTCACCAGCGGGCCGCGGAGGTAAGCAGCCTCCACAATCGGGTCGAACCCGCCTTCCCATTTCGCCTCCGCCGATCCCACCCGCCCGAACCATTTCGCCCCCCTCACAGCCGCGCGGCAATGGTGGTAATAAAGCGCTTGGGTGTTTGGTACGGTTCATGATTGGGATGGTATTCCTGGCAGTGTTGGCATTTATTGGGGTCGGTTCTTTCCTGGTCGTTCAGTACTTTTCCATTGCTGCCAGCCTGCCGAGTGTCGAGGATTTACGTGCCAACGCCTCGCAATTTGAGACCACCCGCATCCTGGACCGCAACGGCGGTTTGATTTACGAAATTATCGATCCGAATGCCGGGCGGCGCACTTTTGTGCCCCTGGATGAAATTTCCCCCTATTTAATCGCCGCCACCATCGCCACCGAGGATAAAGACTTCTACACCCACCCCGGCTTTTCACCATTGGCGATTGCCCGGGCTCTATGGCAAAACTATACCAGCGGGCAAATCATCTCTGGGGCTTCCACGATCACCCAGCAGTTGGCGCGGGTCTTATTATTAGGACCAGAAGATCGGTTTGTGCGGACGGTCGAACGCAAGGCGCGAGAAATTGTGCTCGCGGCCGAAATTACCCGCCGCTATAGTAAAGAGGAGATACTGGAACTTTATCTTAACGAGAACAATTATGGTAAACGCTCGTATGGGATCCAGGCTGCTGCGGAGACGTATTTTAATACAACCGCCGACCGGCTGACCTTGGGGCAGTCTGCTTTTTTGGCTGGAATTCCCCAGTCGCCAGCGATCTATGATATTGAAACCAATCGTGAGGTTACCCTCAATCGGTTTCGCACGGTTTTAGTGTTATCGTTCGAACTCAGCCAGGAGCGTAATTGCATCGATGTCAGCACGGCTGTCCGCCCTGTGTGCATCGACCAACAAAACGCGATCGATGCGGTGCGCGAAATTGAAAATTTTGTCTTCCAACCTACCCGTCAGACCTACCGCTACCCCCATTGGGTCGATTACATCAGCGCCCAATTAGAATCCCGCTACGACCCCAATACGATTTATCGATCGGGTTTCACCGTTTATACTACCCTCGATCCGGCTCTGCAGGATGTCGCTGAACAATTGTTGCGTGAGCAGGTCGCTCAATTGGTTGAAAACAATGCCAAAAACGGCGCTCTGGTTGCCATAAGACCTGCCACCGGTGAAATTTTGGCTATGGTGGGGTCACCGGATTTTAATAATGCTGCCATTTCAGGCCAGGTGAATATGGCGATTAACCCACGCCAACCCGGTTCGGCTATCAAACCGCTCACCTATACAGCCGCATTTGAAAAGGGCTGGACTCCGGCCAGCCTAATTTGGGATGTGCCGAGCGAATTTCCGCCTTCTGGCGATCCGAACGATATGAGGGAACCATACCGTCCGGTCAATTACGACGGCCGTTTCCGCGGGCCGGTGACGGTTCGGTCAGCGCTGGCGAATTCTTACAATATCCCGGCTGTCAAGGCCTTGCAATATGTTGGTATTTTCGATAATCCGATTACTCCCGCTTCAGACGGTCTGGTCAATTTTGCCCGCCGGATGGGGATAACCACCCTGACGCGCAACGATTACGGCCTGGCGTTGACCCTGGGCGGGGGTGAAGTGACTTTACTCGAATTGACCGGCGCATTTTCCGTTTATGCCAATGAGGGGCGCTTAATCCCTCCGGTAGCGATTACTAAAATCGTCGATTTTCAGGGCAATGTAGTTTATGAATACCAGTTTCCCCCTGGCGAGCAGGTCATCCGCGCGGAACATGCCTTTTTAATCAATTCAATCCTGTCCGATAACCAGGCCCGCGCCCCAATGTTTGGAACCGATTCGGTGCTTAACCTGGACTTCCCGGCTGCCTCCAAAACCGGGACGACCAACGATTTTCGCGATAACTGGACGGTTGGCTACAACCCGGATATCGCCGTGGGGGTTTGGATCGGGAACGCAGATTACACCCCGATGGTCAATTCCACCGGTCTGACCGGAGCGGCTCCCGTCTGGTCTGAATTCATGCGCAGCGCGGTCCACCGCCTTAGCGGGGGAAATCCCTCTCCGTTCATCCGCCCGGCCGGAATCGTGGATCGGGTTATTTGCTCTACTTCCGGTACGGAACCATCGGAATGGTGCTCGCAGCAGCGCAATGAAAGCTTTGCCCATGACCAACTGCCTTTGCCCAGGGAAAATGATTTGTGGAAAAAGGCGGCCATCGATACCTGGACTGGTTTACTGGCTTCCCCTGCCTGCTCCGATTTTGTCGATGAAAAGTTTGCCCTAAATGTCAGCGATGAATCGGCTATAAAATGGATTTTGGAGGATTCCGGAGGCCAGCAGTGGGCAGAGCAACATGGGTTTACCCAACCGATCTTCTTCTTGCCCGCCCGTGAATGTACGGTAAATGACCAGCGGCCTTTGCTGCTGTTTGCCGGCTTAAGTGAAAACCAAACCATCACCCAATCGCCGCTGGCGATTTACGCGCTCATTAAAGTCCCGGATGGCTATGAGGAGTACCGGGTCGAGTTTGGGCTGGGGGATGACCCAGCCGAATGGGAAGTGATATACCGCGGCGGGCCGCAATCCGACCAGCCCCAGTTTCTCACCGATTGGGACGTGCGGGATATTCCTTCGGGAAGAATCACTTTACGAATTTATCTGACCAGCCAGCGGGATACATACGCCGTTCGCAGTATTCGCCTTAATCTCCAGGTGCCAACCCCAACGGTTACACCGACCCCTACGCCTACCATCACCCCGACCCCGACCCAAACGGCCACAATCACACCCACCCCGACCCTCACGCCAACGCCCACCCCGACAGCCACCCCA
>Ga0208733_100502_pt1 | contig 16845 bp, 12 predicted proteins | sample SubbioR11Jul_8B1_FD_184816 | JGI IMG/M metagenome (GOLD analysis project Ga0208733, IMG submission 184816) | Serpentinite rock and fluid subsurface biosphere microbial communities from McLaughlin Reserve, California, USA - CR11Jul_8B1 (SPAdes) | ecosystem: Environmental > Terrestrial > Deep... | reverse complement strand
ACCTATTTGCAAAGTGTAAATATTTTCCATTAGATGTTAGTTCAATCCAATGTCGACCAACCCAATCGTTTGAAATTCGATCACTCTCTCGGGACAGCACCGTCCCCTCAGCCTTTTTCATTCCCCTTCTCATAGCCAAGACATACGACCTTCGACCCTCCCTTGGAACTTCCCCCTGTTAATTTATTCTTAATTATCCGACATTTTTCCCTTGACAAACCCGCTTTTTTATGATTTTATTAGTGTCACGATGTCAGAAAATCATCCCACACCAGAAGTCAAATTCGCTATCGTCAAGGAAGCCTGGGCAGGCCGTAAGATTGCCCAAATCGCTAGAAGGTATAGAGTTTGCAGGGATTCCATCTATTCCTGGATGCATACCGCTACCCAAGCCTGCCTCCATGCCCTCAGCCCCCAAAAGCGTGGCCCCAAATTTAAGAAGGCCTTAAAGAGTGAAGAAGTCATCCTTTTCCTCGAACAGAAAGTTTCCAATCTTGAAACTGAAATAAGGAGATTATCACACGATTCACAATCTATTCCCTCTGTCAAATATGCCAAGCTAATTCGCCCTGACCGCTGCCCCCATTGTGGTCATACCCGGATTCTGCTCAATGGCTACTATCCCGTTAAAGGAGCGGATGGCGCTTTTGTCGATATGCCGAGGTTCATTTGCAAACAGTGTCGTAAACGCGTCTACTTGTAACTCCAGGATCTCAGATTGAGAAATCTCTTTCCTTTCCATTTAGGGAATGTGATCCGAAAACTCAATGAGATCCGTATTGCCATTAACCCCAAACATCAGCAGCCCTTTCCTAAATCGAAAAACAGGCTCCTTTCTTATTACTGCTTTGTTCCCAGACGAATCAAGATCCATCCCTCCGGGGAGATCGCCGGAGGGCTCTCCCGTTTTGTCACTTCCCTGATCGATTTCTCTTTCGTCAGATCCATCTGCGCCTCTGCTTACTCTTCCCGAGGAGGGCATGCCTACGATCCCGTCAGCCTCTTCCTTTTAGAACTGTTCCGATACCTCGAGAAGTTCCCTGATCTAAAGACTTTCCTCTCCACGGTCCGGGATCAAGAAAAGGGAAAACATTATCGCCTCTATGCCGGTCTCTCTCCTTCTCATGTCCCAAGGGATGCCGATTTCACTCACCTCAAAGATCGGTTGGGAGAAGCCCTCTATATCGAAATCTCTCAGGTCCTGGTTGAGATCGTTCGCCTCTTAGGCTTTCTCTCCTTTAACATCCTCTCTACCGACGGTACCCTCTTCCCCTCCTACTCCCACTACAAAGGCTGCACCTACTTCTGCGAGGAGTGTCAGTCCATTGAATTCAGAGGCCTGATCGAAAATGTCCGAAGAAGAATCCTCTATAAATTGCAAGACCCCAAACGCCTCGCCCTCGGCAAAGAGATCAAGGTTCGTGTCGATTGCCCCTCCACTCGTTTCCCCGAAGGGGTCCTTAAACCCAAAGTTGATCTGCTGACCCTGTCTCTTAAAATTGCCGACCCCGAACAGCCAAACCCCTTTAGTAAGATCTTCGGAGTCGATGAACTACTAAAACCCCATGGCCTCGATGTCAGCGTCCGAAAGACTCATCTCCACAGCATCAGTCTCGATCAAATCGACTCCTTCTTCTTCCGCTGCCCCAAACTGCCTTCCGATCGTGATGCCCGTATCGGAGTCAGAAGAAATCCCAAAAACCCGGATAGGCTAGAAAAAATCTTCGGATACAATGCCATCATCACAACATCCATTGAACTCTCTTTAGGCATCGAGCTCCCTGTCGGTTGCCTCAACATCTCGGGAAATGCCGAAGAAGGAAATCAATTCATCCCCCTCAAAGAACAGCTCTCAAGGCATCACCCCAATACCAAAGTCGATCTGGCCGATGCCAAATACGATGAGCTCCACAACTACGAGTATGCAAGAAAAATGGGCTCCATTCCCCTCATCGACTATAACGTCCGAAATGAGAACGTCTCAGCCGACAGCTTAAAACTCAGAGGCTACGATCGAAACGGCTGGCCCTTCGCCCCATGCGGTGTCCTCTGCCGTCCCAATGGCTTCGATCCAAATTGTCAAAGAGCAACTTTCACCTGCCAAAGGCAGTGCGTCTTATCCCAAGAGGATAAGCTCAAAGAATACTCCCAAAGCTGTCCTTTCTTCATCAATTACCACGGCTTCATTAAACATATGCCCATCAAACAGCATCCCAGGCTGATTACCGAGATCATCCGTGGCACCCCACGCTACCAAACCCTCCGATCTCTCCGCCCTGCTTCCGAAAGGTTGAACAGCACTGCTAAAGAGGATCTGGAGATCCTTAACAAACCAAAAGTCAGGGGCCTGAAACGAGCAGGTATCCTCGCTCAACTGACCCTGATCGCAATCCTCCTCAAACGGGTCTCACAATTCATCATCAAGGTCACCCTCGCCGTGAGAAAAGAAAGAATCAAAAACCCTCGCGGCTTTATCATCATCCGGGGACCTAAGGTCCCCAAGTTCATCCTCAACCTCGTTCAGAGGGAATGAAGTGGTCATGGGTCTATTCCGCCTTATCGTATTTATCTCCTCATCAACCCGCAGGGGATCTCTTTCTTTAAGTCGGCCTAGACCCGAAAATCCTCCCCCTTTCATCCCCTCGCCAATGTCTTAAATCCTACAATCCAGGGCTGATCCATCCCCTCTCAAATGCGATCCAACCTGGAAACGCCGCCCCATTGGTTCTAAACCGAATTCTTCAATTGCCTCGAATCTAAGTTTTTTCAGTAACTTAGTCTGTTCATAGTTGAAATATGAAAAACTCCTTAGCATTCAAATAGATAGCCGTTAAGAGGTGGAGTCAAGTGTATAGCCCTATTTAATTATTCGGTCAAAACTCTTGTGTTTCGTTAAAGGCCTTGGATAAGTGGTGTAAGCCCTGAATTCTTATCCCCCGGTCCCGTGGGTGAAATAATAAAGGATAGAGTCTTTTAAATGTATCCAATTAGTATGCAAGTTGTATACTGAAAAAGAAAATACAATAAAGGAAATAGTTTGTCAAGAAAAAAATGAAAAAAAATGAAATGATGTGCATACCCCCTATATTTATTTACGAATAACCTCTAAATGAATAGAACGAATAAGATTGTATCCGGAGTGAAGTGAAGCGGAATTCCGGGTCCACCTTATTATTTGTTATGCAAAGTTCTTTTATCCTTACCCAGTGACAGTTATGATTTTCCTGTAACAACTTCTTTAGACTGTGTGCAGAGGGAAACGTATGCCAGCTTTTATAATACAGTATCTCCCCAAAAAACCACCTTCGATTAGAAGTAATGCCGCTAATAATATAGTTAGCATACTTCCGTTATCGACAACATTATAATAGATTAAAAGTCCTAGCGGAATTATTAATCCAACAATGATTACCCCGATATTAAATAATGGTTTTTTCAGAAGACGTATAGATTCGGCGGTTGTAGTGGTATTGTAACCGCTTGCCCACAAAAATACTCCTAAAAGAAGTAGCTGTAACAAAATAAAGGTAATTTCAATCATCGACAAAACATGGAGATCTTCTATGGGGATTCCTACCAGCAATCCGCCTATTAAAAGGAGAAACGCCATCGCTGTGTATAGGCTTGAGAAAAAAAAGAGCAATGGCAAGATGGGTGTATTCCAAATGGGGATACGTTTCATTGTACTAAAGAGCATTCCAGTATAAAGCATAGTCATAAAAGAGAAAAAAGCTGCGATTCCTCCCACAACTTTTCCAAGTAATGTTGTTTTGTCCAAAAGGGTCCAACCAAATAAACTCCAAGAAAATACTGAATATGCAATACCAAAGATAACAAATCCTGTGATAAAAAAAGTACCCCTTGTCACCCATGAAGATGGGTTGATAAAGAGTCTATATAACCTGCTCTTGCTGCCAAGGTCGAAAAATAGGATTAGGGTACCCATTAGGACCAGAATAAGTCCAGTAATAGCCCCAATTTTTGTAATATTTTGAAATCTGTTCATAAGGTCCATTATAAAGCTGATGAAGAATATACCTGCACCAGCTCCTCCTAAAAATAAATCGATGGCTATAAGTCCGCCAAAAGAATTTTGTTTTTCTATAGTCATGATGGTCACTCCTTCATTCTGGTAAATAGTAGACCGAAGGATTTGTCCCACACTCCTTATGAAGTTGGAAGCCATGCTTTGATCTTATTCGCTTTGAAACTTCACTTTTTGGATCATCCAAGTCGCCGAAATATCTAGCTTTCCCTACACAGGTCTGAACACAAGCTGGCTCTTTTCCTTGTTTCAATCTATCAATGCAAAAATTACACTTTTCTACTACTCCCAGCTTATGCTGCCTATAGCCAATCTTCTCGCTAGTGGTTAATTGATCCCCAAAATAACCATCTGGATCCCCATTAAAGTACCGGGCCCCATAGGGACAATTCTCAATACAAGATTTACAGCCGACACAATTGTCATAGTCAATAACAACAATTCCATCATCCTGTCGATAAGAAGCTCGGGTGGGACATACCTCAATACAGGGTGCGTTTTCACAATGCATACAAAGGGTAGGCAAAAAAAACCTCCTTACTGAGGGGTATTTACCCACTTCTAAATCTTTAACAATATTCCAGAAGATTCCTGGCCGAGTTTGATTGGTGGTTTTACATGCAATCGTGCAAGCCATACACCCAACACATTTTTTCAAATCTATCACCATTCCGTATCGCATGTTATTTTCTCCTTTTCTCTGGGTGCTCCTTCCATATCTTAGCTTTGATCACATGTCCCTGTTGAACTCCGATCACTGGATCGGTCCAATTATAGTTGATTGGTAAGAGTGTGGAGAGTGTCACTCTACCTGTATCCTTTGCAACCGGCATTGCCCATTGGCCGAACTGACCTGTGATTAGCAGGGTATCTGGTCGTATTCCCTCACACAGCTTTACTTTCCTCTTGACTCTACCAACAGGAGATTCAACCCATATTTCGTCTTCATCTTTGATTCCACGAGCTTCCGCCGCGCTGGCATTCATCAAAATGTCTTCCACCCCTGTTACATGTTTTGCAATTTCATTGATCCAGGGGAGACCCAAGTTTGAACCATAACTAAACATGATAGCTCGGCAAGTCGTAACATAGAAATCATATTCAGGGGAGACCTCATCCAATTTAGAAGGGAAATAGGTCGGAAGAGCTGTATATTCATCAGTTGGCCACCAATCAATACCCACGTTTGCTAAATTGTGGGCAAGGCTCTCTCCCACTTTCTTTACTTGCTCCATATAAGGGATTGGATATCTTAGTTTTTGAGCCTTCATTTCGAGATGAATATCATATTGTTCTTCAGCATCAACCGGTCGGACCAATGCACTATTCTTTTCAAACCAATCCAAATCATAAGCATTGTTGGTATAAGATTTGCAGACCCTATTCGTTATATCCATCCAGGTGTACTTTTTTCCGGACTCCAACTTGTTGAGGTCACTTAAGTTCATCTTTTGATTCACTATCTTATTAAACTCGTTCAACATTCCTATTCTATCAGCAAGTTCAATCAGAATATCGTTTATATTCATGGTATTTGCTAAATTAACGACGGGTTGTGCTAACGCAAGCATGAAATACTTCTTATGTAAAGCATTTCTTATATTGAAATAAGGCATGTATCTTTCAAACTCAATTTGTTCTGGCAATACTATATCAGCAAACTCAGTAATTTCGTCCATAACATATGAAATACTTACGATAAAAGGAATCCTCTTTATTGCTTCGAAAATAAACTCGTTCTCTCCGAGCCCTAACAAAGGGTTAGTTCGATATCTTATCCACATTTCAGGCGGAGGGGGGACTGGTAGTCCCTTTGGAGGATCCACTAAGTTTCGCCAGTTGAGATGATCCATTTGAAAATGCCACTCGCTTGGATCTGTATATGGAGCCTTGGCTGGTGCATAATCCGACATGGGGCATAGAGTTTCTATGGCTCCATAAGTAAGGGGCGGCCAGATAAAAGGATAATGGTTAACTTCTCGCATCCCGTCTTCGCCTGGGATGATACCCGCGTCCAACTGATACAGCTTCCATAATATTCCATCTTTGTACTTACCTTTTTGAAAAGTAGAACCACCCATATGCCCACCAGGTATCTCAATGGAGCCAACGAGAGCTGCTAAGACATGGTTAGCTAACATGGTTTGGTAAGAGCGCATGACACCCATTACTCCACGACCCAATTTTGTGGCCACAGGCCTATAAGGCAATTTTACTCCTTGGATCTCAATCGTACTTCCTATGCGTGCGTTATCAACGAACTCTTTGCTTATTCGCCGAATGGTTTCAGCCGAAATGTCCGTTATGGATGAGGCCCATTCAGCTGTATACCCTTTTACATGGTCCTTGAGACATTGGAATGCTGGTTTACAAATGATGCCCTCAACTTCATAGTTTCCTTCTAATGCAATATCTTTGATTATCTCATCGTCATAGGCTTTAGGTCTCTTATCAACCGAATCCCAAATGAGGACCTTCCCTTTACTCTTATCTCGCATAAAATATCCGTCTGGCTGAACGAGATAAGGTGAGTTGGTCATTTCTTTAAGGAACTCCTTATCATAAATCTTAAATTCATTAATGATCGTATTGATCATAGCTAACATAAAAGCAAGATCCGTACAGGGCCTTATGGGTAGCCACTCGTCCGCCTTTGCAGCTGTAGGAGAAAGGACAGGATCAATAGCTACTATTTTTATACCCCTTTCTTTCGCAGAAGAGAATAGCACATTCTCAACAGTACCTCCTGAGGTTGAGGTATTGGATCCGAAGAGTATTAGGTAATTGCAATAGTCGACATCAGGTTCGCACTGAAATGCACCATGGATTCGATTGCCAAATGCATGTTCATTTTGATCGCAGCGGGTGGAGCGTCCTCCATAAAGTGATTGTGTAGGTCCAAATGCGTGAAAGAATATTGGCCAACATGCTTGTCGCATACCACCGATTCCTCCACCTTCTGCAAGCCTTTTCGTGTCTTTCTCCCTGATGTTCTTAAGCTTCTCAGCAATTAAGTCCAATGCTTCATCCCAACTTATGTTTACCCATTTTGGATCTACACCACGTCCTTTTTGGGGGTTAGTCCTTTTTAGCGGACCTTTGATGCGATGTGGATTGTAAAGTTTTTGTAAAAGCCCGTAGGGTTTGGGGCATAGTCTCCCTTGGTTCTTCGTAAGTTTTTCGAAATCTTCTATCCCCGTATTTGGTTCAATATTCATTGCCACTCCATTCACCCGACGGACTTTGAGTAGACAAGGAGCGTCAGCACACTGCGACTCGCATAAAGTAGAGATCCAGAGGTCTTCCTTGATTTCCCCCACTCCTGTCATACTTTTCGTTGGTGGTTTTTCTGAGCTTTTAAAATCATCCTTTCTCATGGCTTCCCCTCTTTCGTAACATGAATAAAGGCTTTCCTATGTATCCAATTAGTATGCAAGTTGTATACTAACAATGAATATACAATGAAGGGTGTAGTTTGTCAAGAAAAAAAATGAAAATGTCAGTTAAAAATCAAAAGTGCACTGTTTTTGAGTGATTTAAAATTCAAAAGTGCACTCCTCTATGTTAATCTGAACCCATAAATTCAAATGAAACATGGAGGGAAAAATGACAGATCATATTCACAAACGACTTACGGACGAGCAGGTAAGAACGATTTTGGACAGGTATCTTAAAAAAGAACTGAGTGGAGAGCAAGGGATGAACTTACTTGGATTGAAACGGAGGGGATTTTTAAAATGGGTTAGAAGATATAAAGAACAGGGGAAGGATTTCAGCATTGAATACAAGCGGAGCAATGAACACAGGAAGATTAGCGATGCCATAGAGAAGAACATTCAGAATGAATTGAAGATAGAAAAGGCATTGATTGATAATCCTGCGATGACCGTTCGCTTTTACAATTACAGCTTTATCAAGGATCAAATAGAGAAGAAATATCAACAGGAGGTCTCTTTGCCAACCATCATAGATAGGGCGAAAAAAAGGGGTTTTATATCCCAAGACCGGAGAAAAAGATCCATGTGCATATTCCGACGCATTCCGGCCACCTATTCCGATTCATTCCGGCCACCTATTCCGATCCATTCCGGCCGGCCATTCCGATCCAATCCGGCCACCCTTGAAGGGGTAATGAAGCGGCGCTGGATAATCGAACCTTAAAGCCATTATCCTCCTGAAAAAACCTTTCAGGAGGAATTTATGGCAACCAGGAGATTATCCATGCGCAAGATCAAAGAGGTATTACGGTTACATTGTGAAAAGGGTCTATCAACCCGACAGATTGCCAAGGGTCTTGATATTAGCCGCAGTACGATCCGAGATTACCTTGACCGGGCCGAACGGGCGGGATTTAGTTGGCCGCTGCCTTCGGAACTCGATGAAGCCTCCCTGGAACATCAGCTCTTCCCTTCCATTAATGCTGTTGCTCAAGAAAAGCGTCAGATCCCTTCCCCGGAGTATCTTCACCAGGAGTTAAAGAGGAAGGGCGTTACGCTTCAGCTTCTCTGGCATGAGTATAAACAGAAGAACCCCGATGGCTACCAATACAGTCAGTTTTGCCGAATTTACCATCAATGGGCCGGAAAACTGGATCCCTGCCTCCGCCAGGAATATCGGGCCGGAGAAAAGCTCTTCGTCGATTATGCCGGACAAACCATGGAGGTCACGGAGTCCGAAACCGGAGAGATCCACGAGGCCCAGATCTTTGTGGCAACTCTGGGGGCCAGCAACTACACCTTTGCCGAGGCCACTCTCTCCCAGGACCTCCCCTCCTGGATTCAGTCCCATGTTCATGCTTTCGAATTCTTCCAAGGAGTCACGGAGATCCTCACTCCCGACAATCTCAGGGACGCGGTCACGCGGTCCTGCCGCTATGAACCCGATCTCAACGCCACGTATCGAGAGCTCGCCGAACATTATGGAGCCGTCGTTATCCCTGCCCGGGTCAAAAAAGCCAGGGACAAAGCGAAAGTCGAGTCGGGTGTCTTGCAGGTAGAACGCTGGGTCCTTGCCCCTCTGAGGCATCACACCTTCTTCAGTCTCCCAGACCTTAATGAGGCGATTGCGGTGCAATTGGAGATCTTAAATAACCGCCCCTTTGAAAAACTCGACGGCACCCGCAAGAACCTCTTTGAGACGCTTGATAAGCCAGCCCTCAAACCCCTTCCCCTCCATCGCTTCACGTACGCCGAATGGAGCAGGGCAAAGGTCAATATCGATTACCATATCGAAGTGGATCACCATTACTACAGTGTTCCTTATCAACTGATTCATGCAAGGCTCGATGTCCGCCTGACCGATACCACGGTGGAGGTGCTCTTCAAGGGCCGAAGAGTCGCCCTTCATCGCCGCAGTTACCTCAAAGGGAAACATACCACTTTACACGAACACATGCCCAAAGCCCATCAAGAACATCTCGAATGGACTCCCTCCCGCCTGATCCGATGGGCAGGACAGATCGGCCCTCAAACTCAGAAACTGCTCGCCTGTATCCTGGAGAATCGTCCCCATCCCGAGCAGGGTTATCGCTCTTGCCTCGGGGTGTTGCGGTTGGGGAAACGCTATTCCCCGGAGCGCTTGGAAATGGCCTGTGCCCGAGCCCTGGCCTTCAAGGCCTATTCCTACAAGAACGTGGAATCCATCCTCAAGAATGGATTGGACCAACAGCCTCTTGTGAGCGCTTCCCCTCAAACCCGCCTCCCCCTGCTTGAGCATGAAAATCTGCGAGGAAGAGAATATTACAAGTGAAAGGGGGGGATACGGGGGTATGGACAAGGCGAAGAAAATGGATTGTAGGGCAAATGGGGAGGTCATTTTAGAAGTCAGAAAACCGCTACAGCCTGATTTCTGTGAAAGGCCTTATAAAGAGATGGCCCGTCATTCAATCCAAGAACAACCCCTAGGAGGGCCCCCGTGCCGCAGCAACGATTCCAAGAGTCGACTGATCGGTGCTTTTAGGATCGAACGCGTATGAAAAGAATTCTTGATTCGGCCTTCATTCACGAAAATCTGAAACAAGGGACAGTGCCCCCATTTCTCTCGCTAACGCAAAAAAAATAAGACGACTGCGAAAGGAGAACGCATGCTTAATGAACAGACCTTTGATAAACTCTACGCCATGAAGCTCATCGGGATAGCCGAGGGTTTTAAAGAACAGCTTGAGCAACCTTCCTTCCGAGACCTCTCCTTCGAAGAACGTTTTGGGATGCTGGTCGAGCGCCAGTGGAGCTGGAAGCAAAACAAACGTCTCAACCGCCTCCTCAAAGATGCAAAACTGAAACTCCAGGCTTGTATCGAGGACATCGACTACAGAACTCCCCGAGGAATGGAAAAATCGGTGATCTTGAGCCTCGCTTCCTGTAACTGGATCCGCAACCACCAGAACCTTCTCATCTCTGGCCCCACTGGGGTTGGCAAAACCTTCCTCGGCTGTGCCTTCGCTCAGAAAGCCTGCCGTGAAGGCTTTCGAACCCTCTACATCCGCTCCCCTCAGTTCTTCTATCAGATCGCTCTGGCCAGAGCGGATGGCAGCTACGGCACTTTGATGAAGAGGCTCTCCAAAACGCATCTGCTTGCCATTGACGACCTGGGGTTAGCGCCTCTCACGGATACGGAACGAAGAGACCTGCTCGAAGTCATCGAAGACCGTAATGGATCGGGTTCCACCCTGATCACCAGTCAACTCCCTATCGAAAACTGGCATGATCATATCGGGGATCCCACGATTGCCGATGCCATCCTGGACCGACTGATTCACAACGCTCACCGAATTCAACTTAAGGGAGGATCCATGCGAAAGAAACAAAAACTTGACGGAAGCTGATCCTTATGTGAAAAACAAAGCGCACAGTCAATGCAAAACACTTCGGACCAAAGACAAGAAAGATTCAACCCATGGGGAGTTATCCATCCCGCCAAGGCAGGACTACGAGATCTCCGAGATTTTGCCCTTCGGGCCGCCCCGCTCCACCCAAGGGGGGATGGGCTAAAATCTCTCTGCTCTCTACCCCCTTATGGATAACTCCTCAGAGCATCCCTGTGCAGGGTCAAAACAGAAATACCAGCGTCGCTTCGCTCCGACGGGACCGCCCGAAATCCTTCGGAACAAGTATTCAGCTTCCGTCGGAACACGTGCCCAGAATCGGATTGGATATTCACCATCATCGGAATAGAATAAGGACGCAATGCTCACTGATCTCACCGAATTCAACTGAAAGGAGGACCGATGCGAAAGAAACAAAAACTTGACGAAAACTGACGGATAAGTAAAATATCAAATACCAGCGTCGCTTCGCTCCGACAGGGTGGCCGGAATGGATCGGAATAGGTGGCCGCCTTCAATCGGAACAGCCGGCCGGAATCCTTCGGAATGAGTGGCCGGAATCAGCGGAATAGGCACCATGATCGTGAGGTAATAACCAACCATGCAGGAGAGCTGATTCAGCACGATTCCTCTCATCATCTCTGGTCTCCATACATTGACGAGACATGGTATCTGATAACCAGCCTTGATGATTACAGCCGGAATCTGCTCTATGCAGAGCTTGAGGAGAAAGAAACAAGATGGGCGCATATAAAAGCCCTTGAAAGCGTGTGGTTACGGCATGGATTCCCTTTCCAGTATTATACAGACAGTCATTCTATCTTTCGGTTCGTTGAGAGGAGAGACAGTGTTTGGAGGAAGCATTATCTCAAGACTGATGAGGTGGATACTCAATGGAAACGGATAATGAGCGAATGTAAGGTTAAGCCAATCTATGCCCTTTCTCCGCAGGCGAAAGGGAAGATAGAGAGACCGTATAGATGGTTGCAGGACAGGATTGTAAGAACCTGCGCCAGGGAGAATATTCGGAAGATAGAAGAAGCAAGAGAGGTGTTGGCTTACGAAGTGAAACGCTACAATGAGCAGCAGGTGCATAGCACTACAAGAGAGATACCGATAATTCGCTTTGAAAGGGCAAGAAAAGAGAAGAAAGCCCTGTTTCGGCCCTTTGAGATTCTGTATCCCTATGAATCTACAAAGGACATCTTTTGTATAAAAGAGGAAAGGACAACCAATGCCTATAGGAAAATATCTTTTGAGGGAATAGAGCTAAAGGTGCCGGGAGTCAATCCTCATGAGAAGGTGGAGTTAAGGATGGTTCCGGAGGAGGAGACAGGACTTACGGAGATACGGTTCTGGCATAAAAGCAAATTGGTTGGAACTCAAAAAATCAAAAGCACGGAACTGAAAAGTATGCAGTTTTGAGAGTGCACTTTTGAATTTTAAACAGTGCACTTTTGATTTTTAGCTAACAGAAAAAAAATGAAAAAAAATGAACTTTTTATAATATGCTTATTGAGTTAACTCCGAATAAATATGGCTGAAACATGTTCTGTTAAGGCCTTAGGAACAAAACTGTAAAACTCGTTCAAATATCTAATACATCAATAAAATTAAATAGTTACAGTTTGTTTTCGGAGTTAACTCAATAAGCATATTTTATAATGCCTCACTCTCCCGTGGATTTTTCCCGAGATCCGGTGGGGATTCCGGAGAAAATCTTATAGCGGAAACCTCAGCTCGTCCATGAACTAAAAGAATGATCCCTCATGACAAGGACTATCCTATAAAGGGCCAACGTTACCCTTCCCCCTAAGAATATAGATCATCCGCTTGATAAGATTTTAGGGGGAATTCCTGCCGGATCATCGGAACTCACCCACGACTCAGTGAGAAGGTGTGAAAAAATCACATTTCCCAGATCGGCATCAATCAGGCCCGCATGGTTGGGGGGATTGGAGAAGCTTTAGGGCGGAACATCTAATATTAAACTATGTTGTCTAAATCTGGGTAATCGCTCTGATTTACCGAAAACGAAGGTTACCCATAACATCTAATGCCTCGCGCCCTAAAGCTTTGGCAAGACGTCCAACCATGTGGGCCGAGGCACAGGCCGCCAATTTTTTCACACCTTCTGAGGCATTGCAACTTTTTCATTGGTTATGCTAAAAAATCTTACCCCTCACCCAATTACGACACAGTCTCCAAAGGGGGAGGGTTAATATTGGGGAAATTTCAAATATTTTTGGTTACGAATTTTGGTCATTGATAATTGGTTATTATTTGGTTATTGGCCTGCCTGCGCGAAGCCCCGCCTCCAGAAGCCTTGAGGAGGGCAGGCGCTCTCGCCTGCCAAAGAACTTGTTCGGCGAGCAGGTCGGCGAAGGCAGGTGCTTGGAATTTGGTAATTACGGAGTTACATCTTTTCCTTCAACTCCATGGCCTCAAAAATGAGCTGCGTCACCTGGTCGAAGTTGAATGGCTTGGAAATTATGAGATCAATTCCGTTTTGGCTCATCTTCTCTCTATTGAGTTCCATCCCCCACCCGGTAATCATGACAACGGGGATTTTCGGATTCAATTCCTTCAGCGTCTTTCCCACCTCCCAGCCTGAAAGCTTTGGCATCCCGAGATCGGTGAAGACCAGATCAAAGGGTTGCTTCTTAAACCGCTCTATTCCCTCGTCCCCATCCGAAGCCGTCTCCACCTCATGGCCTTTGGTTCTCAGCATCCGGGAAAGGATGTCCCGGACAGCCTCCTCGTCGTCGATCACCAGGATTTTTGCCGATCGCATCATCCCCAGAGGCATCTCCAGCCTCTTTTCCGCCTCCTTGACCTCTTCCCCGTAACCTATGGGCAGATGGAGAACGAAGACGGTTCCCTTGCCGGGTTCGCTCTCGATAAGGATCTCGCCTCCATGGCGCTTGATGATTCCGTAAGAGACGCTCATCCCCAGTCCGGAGCTGGTCACCCCTTTCGTGGTGAAGAAGGGGTCGAAAATTCTTTTCTTCACCTCCTCTGACATACCGATGCCCGTATCGGCGATCCTCATCTCCACCCAGCCTTCCGAATGGGGTTGGGTTGAAAGGGTGATATTCCCTCCTTTCGGCATGGCATCGACCGCGTTGAAGACCATGTTGGTCAAGACCTCTCTTAACTCCGATGGATTTCCCAGGACGGGCGGGACTTCTCCAGGCCTTTTGATCAGCTCAATGTGGATTCCCTTCTTTTGGGCCTGGTCCTTCCACCTCGGCTCTGTAATGGCCGACACTTCATGGACGAGATCATTGAGGGAAAGAGGGATAAACTCCCTGTCTCTTCTTCTCCCTGTAAAATCCTGAATGCGGCGGACCGTCTCCGCCCCATCCTTTGAAGCCTTTTCAATCGTTTTTAACCGCTCCCGAATCTCCTCGGGCCCATAATGCTCAAAGGAATGGAGAAGGAGTTGAATATTTCCAAGGATGGCGGCCAGGACATTATTGAAATCGTGAGCCACTCCGCTTGCCATCTCCCCCATGGCTCTCAACTTCTCGGCCTGGATGATCTGATCCTGAGCCTGTTTTAATTCATTCAGGGTCTGGTTCAAATCAGAGAAGAGCTGGGCATTCTCAATGAAGATGCTCACCTGGCCGGCATAGGAGGAGAGAGCCTGCAGATCCTCTTTGTCAAACCCCATGAGATCCTTGCTTTCCACATTCAGCACTCCAATGACTTGGTCCCTGATTTTAAGTGGAAAGGCCGCTTCCGATTTTACATCTGGAAAGTCTTTAATATATCTTGGGTCTTTTGAAACATCGGGGGCATAAAGAAACTCACCGCTCTTGGCCACCCAACCTACAATGCCGTCCATACCGGCCCTAAACCTTAAATGCCTTACTTCTTCGATGTCCCGGCCGATCACCTGCCGGATATAGAGTTCATTCTTCTCCCGATCCAGGAACAGAATAACACATAGCGCATAACCCCATTGTGTTTTGAGAAGTTCCAGAGCATTCTTGAGCAACTCATCAAGATCGAGGGTGGAAGAGAGTTTCCTTCCGACCTCATGGAGGATCGTCAATTGCCTGATCTTGGCCAGAGAGTCCTCATAGAGTTGAGCGTTTCCAATGGCGATGGCCGCCTGCTGGGCAAAACCAAAAAGGATGTCTATCTCACCTTGCTGAAAATGCTTTTTGGGATCGGAGGCGCCAATCACCATGACTCCAATGACCATATCTCTGACGATCAAGGGAACGCCCACGACCTCTTTGAAATGGATGGAATCCAATTCTTTCATTCGATTGGGATCGTGTTCATAATCCTTAAAAAGGACAGGACTCTTCTTTCTTAATACTTCTCCCACCATACCAACGGACGAGGGTGAAAATTCTCTTCCGATAAAGGATTCGGGCAACCCATGAACAATGACGTTCTCATAGGTCTGTTTCCGGTTGTCCCAGAGAGCAACTGATCCGGCCTCGACCTTTAAGAGTTCGACGGCGCTCTTCACTATTTTTTCAAGAATCACATTTAGTTCGAGGCGGGAGGCGATTTCCTTGCTGATGGCATACAGGGTCTTCTGCTCTTCGAGGCGTTTGACATTCTCCGTATAGAGGTAGGCCCTCTCAAGACCGCTGCTGATGATCTGTCCGATGGAATTGAAGAGGTTCCTGGTAGAGGGTGTGAATGGATAAAATTCCTTTCGGGCAATATTGAGGGTCCCGTAGATCTTCTCCCTCGATTTAAGAGGTATGACCGCCACAGATTTCAAGCCCTCTTCGATGGCAAAAGGGATGGCTTCCGCATAGCCGGGATAGTCCTCAATGAAGAGGGGCTCCCCCGAAAGGGCAACCTTTCCTGTCGCTCCTTCACCCAACTTCAATCGCTTCATCCCCTTTGAAAAGGCCATTGAAAATCCCTTGTGAGCCGCATAGACCAATTCACCGGTCTTCTCCTCTAAAAGGTGGATGCCTACCGACTGGATCTCCGTCATCTTAACGATCTTATCCAGACTCTTGTTCAGGATCTCGTCGAGATCAATCGACTCGTTGACGGTCTGGCTGATGGCATTGAGGATCGAAAGCTCATGGTTGAGCCTGACGATCTCTTCTCTTTTTCCCCTTTTCTTCTCATCTTTCATAAGGCCATCTCTTCCATCCCCTTCAATCCACTAAAATCAATCCGAAGATATTCTGTTCATCTTCGGAAGTTCGCACCACCCGGATGGGAAAACCATTATCCCTTGCCGTCTTATAGACATCCACCCCGCAGGCCTCCATGGAGGGCCTCGCCTCCATCCCGTGTTTGCAAAGGCTGTTTAAATCACACTCCTTACAGAGGCGGCAGGGCCCGGAGGTCATGCTCAGGGCTTTATAATAGCCATCGAGAAAAATTTCAACCTCGAGTCGAACAAGAATCTCATTAAATTGCTTCGTCTCCTCCCGCCTCCTGGTTCCATCGGTGATGCGCCGGTGGAGCAGGACCGCCTTTTGATAGGAATCGATCGCCTTCCGGGTGACCTCTGGCGTGGGGGTGTGGGGAGGACAGCAGTGGCTTCTTCCAAATCCCGGGCATCCGAACTGACATTTCAGCCTGACCCATTCGGCTGTGGCAATGGAGCTGGAATCGATCGCCTTTGCTCCATCCACTCCTTTCTCGAGAGCGCTTTTGCAATATTCCTCAACAGGTTTCATCCTATCTCCTTCCCTTGTAATGCTGAAAGAAATTAAACTCTAAACTCTAAATAAACTCAAATGCCCAAATACAAAACTTAAAAACTGAATGACTTAGGAAAAAGAGTAGTCCAGATAAGCCTTTTTGAACATTTGGATTTCGAGTTTTGTGTTTATTTAGATACTTACACCAGAAAGTCTGAGAATTTATCTCTAACTTTCTATGAGATGTCTCCAATAAATCTCCCCTCCCCACGGCGGGAGGGGATGAAGGGGAGGGGGGACCAATCGGTCTCTGTTTTGTCCACCCCCACCCGCAACCTCCC
>Ga0208733_100500_pt1 | contig 16929 bp, 14 predicted proteins | sample SubbioR11Jul_8B1_FD_184816 | JGI IMG/M metagenome (GOLD analysis project Ga0208733, IMG submission 184816) | Serpentinite rock and fluid subsurface biosphere microbial communities from McLaughlin Reserve, California, USA - CR11Jul_8B1 (SPAdes) | ecosystem: Environmental > Terrestrial > Deep... | reverse complement strand
CGCCCGTTACAGCCTGAGGTTGAGTTATGCCGCCTTCCTGTTGCCTTTTGTCTTTATCTATGACCACTCCCTTCTCCTCATCCAGGGCAGCCTCTTCGACACGCTTCTATGCCTCATCCGAACGATCATGGCCATGACCCTTTTGAGCGCTGGTTTTATTGGACAGTTTCGAAGGGAGTTGAATCTTCCGGGAAGGCTTATCTTGCTGGCTCTGGGTATTCTATGGATTGTCAATCACTGGCTCTGGGATCTCGCGGGCCTTTTGGGAACGATCCTCATCGTCAGAGACCGGAAATGGATCTATAAAAATTGACGCCGTGGGGGTATGAGATTAACCTGAGAGATGTTCAATGAATCGAGGTCGCCTGAAGGAAGAGGATCTGAAGAAGTTATTCTAAAATCCAACCCCGCTGCAACCGCCAACCCAGAGGGAGCAGCAGGGCATTATTGTCTCAAAGGAAATATTCGATCCTATTTCTTCTCCTCTTTCTTTTCCTCCCACTTTTTTAATTCTTTCTTGAGCCCTTCCACCTTGTCTCTAAATTCATCGGTGACTGTTTTTGACTGAATGTGGTCGGTGATGATATGAGGAGTCATCAGAAGGACCAACTCTCTTTTCTTATCCGCGAAGTCTTGGGTGCCAAAAAGCGCCCCTAAGATAGGAATTTTGCTCAGGAACGGAATACCCCCTTTATTTCTTTTTCTTTGATCATCAATCAGTCCTCCGATGACAATCGTCTGCCCTTCCAACACCGAAAGAACTGTTTTGGCTGTCGTTTTATTGAAGAATGGAACATTTGTGCGATCAAAAACATTTTTCACATCGGCAGTGCTTTTCTCGACCTGGATATCCAGTGTGATTAAACCCCCATCGCTAATCCGGGGCGTAACGGTGAGAATAATACCGACATCTTTGTATTCAATCGTGCCTTCCACCACGCCAATTGTGGAGGTTGCGGTCGTCGTGAAAGTATTGGTCAGGATGGGTTCTGAAGTCCCAATTTGAATCTTGGCTTCCTTATTATTGGAGGCAAGAATGTGAGGCGAGGAGATCACGTTCAACCGGTTATCAGCTGCCGCTGCGCTAATTGCGGCGGAGATCCTCCCTCCGAGTTCCACAATAGAATACGTAATGCCGGCCTTGGGAACACTTGCGCGAGCCAGAGCAAACGGGTCGGTAGGAGGTCTTGCCTGCACGACTACTTCCTGAGCATTAGGAGGGTGGCTTGAGAGGAACCTCGCCCATTCAATCCCGAATTTGACCGAATCATCGAGGGTGATATCCGCGAGGAAAGTTTCGATCAACACCTGTTTGGGATAGATATCAAGCTTTTTGATGGTCTCGACGATGCTTTTATAATCTCTTGCAAAAGCCCTGATGACGAGGGCGTTGTTTGTTTCATCAACTACGATATTGATCTCCCCTTCGGGCACGGCCGTTGCCTCTTCCTTCGGATCGGGAGCGGCCGTCGGAGGCGGCTTGACGCCTCTGGGCAGGGCAGGCTCAATCACCTTCTCCTTGAAATCGGCCTTCTTATCCTTTGGGGCTACATAGATCTGTTTTAAAACTTCTCCCAGATCCTTGGCCTTCATGTTCTGAACATGGTAAACAAAAACACTCAATTTTGTTCCTTCGGCAGGAGTCCTATCGAGTTCCTTGAGCCATCCTTCCACTTTCTCGAAGACGCCTGGAATCGAGCTCACAACGAGCAGAGAATTGATCCGTGAGATGGGTGTAAAGGTGATGCCTACTCCTCTTCCTGACTTGACCGAAACCTCAAAAGATGAAAAGATTCGCTCCATCTCCTTGGCAATCTCGGCGACATCGGCATTGAGGACAGAATAGATCCTGACCAACAGATCGGTAAAGATGTCGAGGTCGAAAAGTCTGATGATATCGAGGGTTTTTTTCACGTTGGAAGCGACATCGCCGACTATCAGGATATTATGGGGGGAATGCTCTATGATATCGGCTCCATCCGAAAGGAAGGGCTTGATGATCTTTGAAACCTCTGTCACTGGAATGTATTTCAGCGGAATGATTTGAATCGTGTATCTCTCTTCGGAGGGCAATTTGCCGGGATCTTTTACGGCCGAGGGCGGAATGTATAGTTTCTTTGCGTCAATGAAAGGGACGATTTCATAAAAATTCTCTTTTTTTACGGCGGCGGCTCCGTTCAATTTTAGAATTGATTGAAAAATGGGGAAGATATCTTCAGCCGTAACATGTCCGGAGGTTTGGATATTGACCACCCCCCTGACCCTTGGGTCAATGATATAGTTTATCTTCATGAGCTCCGCCATGACCCGAATGACTTCATAGAGATCCGCATTATCGAAGTTAAAGACAACTCCAGGGCCTTGCGGCGCCGCGGGAATCTTTCCCGGCGAGGGCGCGGTTGGAGGAATTGGACCAGGAGCGACTGGTTTGGGTGGAGAGGGAGGAGCTGCGATTGCCGGCGTTGCCTCCGGAGAAGGTGGAGAAGGCGGAGTTGAGGACTGAGCCATGATCGAAGTTTGAACTTGACGCTGGGATGGAGTTTGAGTGAGTTCCGCCGGTTTATCCCCGGTTGAATGAGGCGATCCCGTCTGGCTTTTGAGAGGATCCTTTTCGGCATCCTTCATCATTTGGGAAGACATCCCGGAACATCCCATCATCCCTGTCATCAATAATAGAACCGTTATCTTTATCCAAAAATTTCTCAACCTTCTCATTGTCTCATAACCCCTTTCTTTACTGACCTCCGGATCCTGGAGCGCCGGGCGCTGGCGGCGTCAATGGTATGGGTGTCGGCGGAGCCATTGGTATAGGTATGCGTGTTGGTGGAGCCATTGGTATGGGAGCGGGCGGCGTCATCGGCGTTGGCGCGGAAGGCATGGGCCCGGATGGCGTCGTAGATGGTGTCATGGGCGTCGGCGAATCCGGAGATGGAGAAAGCGGCGTTCTCCCCCTTCTGGCAGGCGGCAACGGAGAGATTGGCGCCGCGGGCGCGGAGGGCGGAGATGGAGCAACCCTCTCGGGACCAGAGGGAGCCGGAGCAGGGGCAGCGGGCGCCGGAGAAGGCGTGGCGCTCGCCACTGTTGCCGGCTTGATTTCTGTTTTGACATGAGTCCTCTTCTTCGGACTCTTCGTATCATAAAGAAGGACTTCAAAGGAATCCTCGCCTGATTCCATCATCACCCGGTCCGATAAGATCTTCGCCACCTTGTATTCCCCGACAGCCCCTCCCACTTTAAGGGTCATCGTCTCCTTTTCGCCTTTTCGAAGGGGCCTGCCAGGATTGGAAACGGTGGCGGATTGATAATCCCCAACAAGGGTCACGCCGTATAAAACAATTTGCGGGCGGACGAGGGGTTTTTTGGTTTCCCCCGCCATACCCGGGGAGATCATAACCGGAAACTCCTTTCTTTCAGGGGAGAAGACATTCTTTTCGGCAACCGAAATGTAGGTTTTGATGGGGGTTGTCTCTTTCTGTTCTTTTGGGGAGGGCTGGGTTTCTGATTTTTTATCCTGTTTCTTCACCTCCTCCTTCCCTGAAAGCGGTTCTATGGGTTGATTCCATGTTTCATAATTTTTAAAAATAAGGAGGATGAAGACAACACCCAGGAATAGGCCGAGTATTCCGTATCTCAATGACATTTATCCTTCCCTCCCTTTCTCTTTTATTTTAGAGCTTTCATCCACCCGGAGATCACGATGCTTCCCTGCATATTATTGGGCATTCGGATATTGGGGACGATGAGGTCCATCTCTGAAATCAACAGGTCCTTTTCGTAACTCTCAATATCGTGAATAAACTGCCCGAGACTGAGCAGGCTGTTGGTGGGGTTGAAGTCAATCTGGAGCGAGACCTTTCGATAAATGTCCATTTCTTTAGGCTCCAGAATTCTGAAGCTCCGGATTCCAATTCCATTCTTCTCCGAAAGACGTTTGATGATCTCCTGAAGATTTGCCGCCCCGAGCTGGGGGGTCTCTCCGGGTAGGAGCTTCTGTCGGATGCCTTCGACCTGTTTGAGGGTTTGGTCGAGCTCCTCCTCGATCGTTTTTCTGTTCCGGATATGCTCTTCATATCTCGATAAAACCTTCCTCTTCAGGGCGATCTCCTCATCCGCCTTTTCTTTCGCATCGATCAGAGGAAGAATCCCATAAGCATAGAGCAGGATAAGAACCGCCGTCCCTATAAACCCCCAGAAAATATTTTTCTGTAAGGAGCCCGATTTCTTCAGCAAAGCCCACTTTTTCAAGGCTTCTCCTTCCTTCCCTCCAACCTCAATTTGATCTTAAATCGCTCCCTCTCCTTCTCAACCCCTTCTCGCCTTTCCCTCTCCTTTGTAACCGGAGCTGAGAATTCCACTTTCTCAAAAAGGGGAGACTTATCCAGAAGGGAGATCAGATCGGAGGCGGAATCCGCAAACCCGCTGATTTCAATCTCCTTGCCGGTATACTTAACATTCCAGACCCAGACGGCAGGGGGCAAAAGCTGGGACATTTCTTCCAAAATCACCAACTTACTGATCTCCCCCGATTTGATCTTATCGAATTCAGAAACCTCTTTAATCAATTCCTCCTTCTGTTTCTGTATTTTTTCGATCGTCTCCACCTCCGGCTTTCTCTTTTTCATCTCGCCGTCGACCTCTTTTAACCCTTTCTCAAGGCGGATGAAAATCCCTAAGGCCCACGTGAAACAGAGAATCAGAGTAAGGAAGGCGAGAGCGATGAAAAGGGGTTTTCCAATTTGCCTCTTTTTTCTTCTCATTTCTAAAGGCAGGAGGTTAAAGTCAAGGAAAGTTCGAGTTAACCCTTTCAAAGGAAGGCCGATGGAGGAATAAATTTTATGGGGGATGGGGCCTCCGTTCTTCAATTTGAGGCGGCTCACAGGGGGAGGTTGAACCCCTTTGACCTGACCTGTTTCCGGGAGAGTTGGAAACATCTTCTCGGCGGCATCCAACCCATAGATGAAGAAAGTGGGTTTTGGAAGAGAATCCCCCTTGAATGGCAGCCGTTTAAACGTTTCAATCATTTTTGACTCTCTTCCCTCATTGGGCAGAGGGAGATGGAAACTCTCTTTCCAATCTTTTCCCCGGATGAAATTCATTTCGAAGAAGGGTTCAGTCACCTCCAGCAACACCGAGTTTTCGCCCCCCACCTTTTCCCCATGATAAAGGAAAAGGTTGATGGCTGCGGCGGAGGGGATTTGAACGGAGACCGGCTGGATCCCTATCTTTTTTAACAGTGACAGATAAAAATCTAAATCCGATTTTTTTATAAAGGCCGTAAAAACGCGGACCTCCTCTTTTTCCTCTTTCAGCAAACAATAGTCGAAGTAGGCCTCCTCCCTTTCAAAGGGAACATATTTGGGCGCCTCATATTCGATGACTTTCCGGAGGTTCTCTCTGGCGGCGATGGGCAAGTTGATGAACCGCACGACCGTTTTTTCCCTGGGCACGGAGATGGAGACCCTCTCCCGGCTCAACTGATTTTTAGAGAAAAAGGCGTCGATCAGGCTGATGACCCGGCTTTCCCATTCCTGCACCTGTCCCTCCATGGGAACAGGGTGAATGCCGTAATCAACCAGCTCGATCCTCCCGAACGATTTTTTCAAGGAGGTCAGAATGAGATGGCGCTGTCTGAACTCAATTCCGGCGCTGATTTCAAACATCGTGGTCGGTTTCTTCCTTCCGTCCTGCCCCTCCCTTTCAAGGCGGGAAGAAAAGGTGAAAATCGGGTCAAACTATTTTATCCACCCATTGAATCACTTTGTATCCATTCTTATTTTTCGGGTCAATCTTGACAATGGCCTTTACCCCCCGGAAGGAACTCCCATCCTGGGTCTTCGCCCTTGCTTCAATAGTATAATATCTTGCCGGAGATTGAAAGACAATAAGCCTTCCCGCGTCTCCCATGAACGGAGCAATCTCGGGAATCCTCTGGAAAAGATCCTGTATATGCTGGAATTCTTTTTCCTCACGGGCTTTTACAATCCGCCGGGAGATTTCGCCCGGAACGCCAAGGACGCCGCGGATCACCGGGGATGAGGCGCTGTTGATGTCAATCTGTTCCCCGATGGCGTAGATGGAGAAAATATCTTTCAATCCCGGCCCGCCGTTTTTCCCATAAAAGAGATCAGGCGCGATCCCCCGGACAAGGAGGAGTTCTTCGATTGTGTCGAGGTCTCCATTCTTGCAATGGTAGGGTTCTTTCAGAGATTGATAATAGTCATTCTCCGCTCCGTTCAGGCGGTAAAAATCGTCCGTGTCCCTCCAGTCCAGGATGGAGGAAACGACGATGTCCCTTTCCTCGCCTTCCAAACCCAAATTTCCGATGACCCTTCGAAGCATGGATTCCGAGGCCATGTTGATATTGATCTTGCCTCCCTCGCTCATGACGCGGACCTCGCATGTCTCCTGACCGAACGGCAGAAGGTACGGCCTTCCGTCAGCAACCCACTCCTTTTTCTCCGGCGGGACCTCCTCTTGGCTCGGGGTCTTTCTCAGTTGCCGGACTTTCGGATCAAGCTTGTAGATCAGCTCCGCGACCCCCCGTTGAACCCCTCCCTGGGCCAACGCATAGAGATGGAATTCCTCTCTGTAATGCCTTGTAATATTGACCTCCGTCCTCATGGCGAAGCAGAATTCCATGGCGACCACCGAGAGAATCGCCATCACCCAGAGGACCATGACCAGGGCAATCCCCCTCTCTTTTGGAAATTCGGAACTGAGAATACGGAATCCGGAATTGATCATTTTGGCATTTAACCTGCTCCTTCAGGGCATTCGCGGAATGGACCTTGGCCTTTGCCCCGGCGAAACGACCCTCACTTCTTCAAACTGGTAAGCCGGCAGAGAGAGCGCCATGAGAAAGGCAGTCTCATTTTCTTTTTCCTTCCTGCCTTCCTGCCGGTAGGCAGGATATTGGAAGGTCATTCTAATCGCTTTTGGAAGGGCTTTCTCCTCTTTTGCATTCCACTCTTCGATCCATTCCTCCGGTCGATTATTCTGAGGATCTTCTTCGCGTAGATATTCAAAACGGATGTTAGAGATTCCTTCCATGAGAGAGACCCCCTGATCCTCCTTCAACTCTTCTTCAAAAAAATCCTTCATAAGGACTCTCTGTTCGTAAAGGACCAGGCGGCCCGCTCCCTTTCCTCCTTCTTTAAATTCATAGAAGACATAGACGAGCCCCTCGTTCTTATTCGCTTTGAGGGGGAGGGCGGAGACAAATTTCAGGGATGCGGCCTTCCCCTCAAAAGCGAGATAATCTCCCCCGGCTTTCTGGGACTTGATCTTATAAGGGAAGACCGACTTGATCTGCTGTGAGATCAACTGGGAGAGAACCCGTGTCTTCTGGTATTCCTCCTGGATGGCTTCTCCCCTTTCCCAGGCGGAGAGACCAAGGCGGAAAACTCCGAAGATGATGAGGATGATCAAGCCCAGGATGACGAGGGTGACCGTCACCTCGATCAGGGTAAACCCCTTTTTTGCAAATGGGGGGGAGACTTTAACTCTTCTTTTCTTCATCTTTTATTTTTAATGTTTTGTAAGATTCGAATCCGATCGTTCTCTCTTTTGCCCCCGAGCTCCAGAGGACATTGACGCTGAAATGAAAGAGGTCAACCGGCGGCTTGAAATCCACGTCCTTTCCCGGGGGAAGAATGTCCATTCTCTTTATCTCCGCCCGCCAATGGAACATCCCGTCCCATTTCCCTTCTGTGATTCCCTCTTCAAAAGAAGGTTGGATCAATAACTCTTCCATTTTCATGCGGGCAAAATCTACGGCCTTTGTATATTCCACAGAGGTTCTTCCAAGGCGGAGCCCCCCGGAAAAGAGTTCCATCATGATCGTCAGTCCGATTCCGAGTATGGCAATGGCAACGACCACCTCGATCAGCGTAAACCCTTGTCCCCTTTTTTTCCGAACGTTCCAATCCTTATTCTTCCGGGAACCTCTAATAATTCCCAATTTGTCACTCCCGCCCCGTATCGAAGTACGGGGTAAACTCCAGCGGGAGTCCAGTAATGTCAAAAACTTATGGATTCCGCTGGAGTTTATCCCGATGGAAATCGGGGCAGGAATGACATTTTTAAAGGTATTTTTCATTCTCAAGCAGACCTTAACCCCAGTCTTGGGCGCTTAGCGAAATCACATCGACAAAAGATTGTCGATATGCCCGATACAGTTATCGTGTCAGATTGTAGCGCCCTCGTTTATCGGGGGCGCAGCTTTCGTCCCGACTAAATCGGGACGCTACAAAAGACAAAAGATTGTCGATGTGCCCGATACAGTTATCGTGTCAGATTGTAGCGCCCTCGCCTGCCGCAGGATCGGGGGCGCAGCTTTCGTCCCGACTAAATCGGGACGCTACAAAAGATAAAACGTTCATTCACAACTGCCCCGAAGTCCCGCAAGAGGCATAGATTCTTACACATTAAAGTCTAACCAAACATATTTGAAATTTTCCCCATTTAATCTCCTCCCCCTTCGATGGGGGAGGATGAAGGTGGGGGTGGACAAAACTAATTTGGTCCCCCTCCCCTTGAAGGGGGAGAGAATTATTTAGTAAATTTCAAATATTTTTGGTTAACCTCTAAACTTTCTCTATCTGAACCATCCCCGTTAGAAAGTCGACATTGATCCTGTATTTTTTATGATCCGGAGTATCCAGGAGGATGACCCCTCCGTTCGAGCCTCCGTTGGGATAAAATTCGATTACTGGAAGATCGGAAGGATATTGAGAGAAGCCCATCTTCACCTCTCCGATATCAATTCCGCCTGGAAGAGTATATCTCTTCTCAAACACTTTTTTTACCCCTTCCTCTTCGTTGGCTGTTTCCGTTTTGACGGAAAAAATTCTAATCTCCCTTAAATTGGAGTCGAAAAGAATCTGATAAATCCGCCCTTTATTGATGGATTCGCTCCGGCAATACCGAAGGGCGGAGGACACCTTCTGAGCTGTTCCCTTCAATTCGGTGGCCCGGGAAAGACGGGTAAGAGACGGCGTCACCAGGGCGATGGAAAATCCGACCAGGACCAGGACGATGACCAATTCGATCAGAACAAAACCTCTGTTCCTCATTTTCCGATATCCTTCCAGCTCACAATATCCTGATTCTCTCCTTCGCCTCCCTCCGCGCCGTCGAGACCATAGGAGATCAAATCGTATTCCCCGTTCTCTCCGGGAGATTTATAGATGTAAGGGTTTCCCCATGGATCAAGGGGGATCTCCTTCGGAAGATAAGGACCCTGCCATTTCTCCAATCCGGAGGGCCTTTCCCTGAGGGCCTTTAACCCCTCTTCGGTCGTCGGGTACCTTCCCACATCGAGGCGAAGGGTATCAAGGGCCGTCCCGAAGAGTTCGATCTGCGCTTTGGCGGACTTCTGTTTTGCCGCCGAGAGCCTTCCGAATAGCTTCGGGCCCACCAGGGCAGCCATCATGCCGATGATGATAATGACGATCATGATTTCGATCAGCGTAAAGCCCCGTTCGTCCCGCTGTTTCCTCTCTTCCATTTTTACCTCTCAATCCTCATAAAAAATAAAAGTCGTTGGTTTGAGGGCTAAGGCATCCCTGCCTGCCGGCAGGCAGGGATGCAGGTTTTGTCAATGGGTTAGGTCATTGGTTCTAAAGATTTCACTTTACCCCTTCACTTTGCCCAAACCGGCTTCCTAACCATAGCCTTAACCTAAAAAATATTCATTAAAAAGGGATCTCATTGATGCTGAAGATGGCCAACAGCATTGAAATGACGATGAAGCCCACCACGGTTCCCATCACCAGAATAATCAGCGGTTCCAGTAACGAAACGAAACGTTTCGTGGCGGTCTGGACATTCTCCTCATAGGTTTCAGCCACCTTGATCAGCATCTCATCGAGTTTTCCCGTTTCCTCTCCCACTCCAATCATGTGGATGGCAAGAGGAGGGAAGACATCGGTCTCCTCCAGAGATTTGGAAATCCCTTTCCCCTCCTTCAACCGGTCATGAACATAGCCGATTGATCTTGAGATCGCACGATTTTGGGAGACATCCTTCACCAGATTAAGGGCGGGGAGGATCGAGACGCCTGTTTGCAACAATGTCCCGAGAGTCCTTGAAAAACGGGCCACTTCAATCTTTTTGATGAGATCTCCGATCGCCGGCCACTTCAACTTAAAACGGTCCCAGCGGAATCTTCCCTCCTCCTGTTGGGTATAGGTTTTCAGTCCAAGGATGATCAAAACCAATATCCCCAGCCCCAACCACCAGTAATCCCTGACCAGATCGGTGGCCGAAAGCATGATCTGAGTGGGCAGAGGGATCGCTCCCCCCATATCAGAGAAGATCTTTGCAAACCTTGGAATGACAAAAGTGACCAGAACCGCAACGGAGATTCCGCTGACCCCGGTGAGAATCAGAGGATAGATCATGACAGAGATCAGGTGGTCCCGGATCTCCTTGGCGCTCTGGAGATACCGCGCCAGGCGGGGCAGAATCACCTCTAAGAAACCTCCGGATTCTCCTGCCTTGATCATATTGAGATAGAGTTTCGGAAAGATGTGAGGGTGATGGATCATAGCCTCGGACAGGGAATGTCCTCCTTCAACCCTCTTCAGCACATCCATCACCGTCTCTTTCATTCTCGTGTTCTCTGTCAGGGAACCGAGAATCTGGAGGCTCCGGTCAATGGGCAGGCCTGCTGAAATGAGAGTGGAGAGTTCCTGGGTCAATACAAGGAGGTCTTTTATTCCCATTCTCCGGAGCCGGAGAGATGACCAATGAAATCCCGCCTCTTTCTTCTCGGTTGAGATGATCCGGATGGGGATGTAGCCCAACCGCTGGAGGTTCCGGACGATGGTCTCCTCGTCCTTCCCATCCATCAGGCCTTCAACCGTCTGTCCGCCGGAGGCGGCGGCTTTGTATGAAAATTCTACCATTTACTTTGGCAAGCCTTTGAAATTAAAATCTTCGATCCTGAATCAGAATTTTTTATAAAATCTCCTCTTCCTGGGTCACCCTCAGGACTTCCGGGATGGTGGTGATTCCCTGCCTGACCTTTAGCCATCCATCTTCTCTCAATGTCCTCATGCCATTTTTGCGGCCCGCTTCCTTAATGATGTTGGAATCCTTTTTCTCCAGGATCAGCCTCTGGATTTCATCGGTGACTTTGAGAAATTCAAAAATTCCTGTCCGGCCAAAATATCCCGTATGGGAGCACTTCGCGCATCCGTTGACCTTGATGACGTTCCAATCCCCGGCCCCGACAGCGCTCTTTTCCATCTCTTGAAGGACCGCCGGCTCAGGGACATAGGATTCCTGGCAGAAGGGACAGGCCACTCTTACCAGTCGCTGGGCCAGAATGCCGATGATGGTGGAGGAAAGGAGAAAATCCTCCATTCCCATATCTATGAGGCGCGTGATGGCGCTCGGAGCATCATTCGTATGAAGGGTGCTGAAGACGAGGTGTCCGGTCAGGGAGGAGTGGATGGCAATCTCAGCCGTCTCCGCATCACGGACCTCGCCGATGAGGATCACATCCGGGTCCTGGCGGACAATGGAGCGAAGGGCATTGGCAAAGCTGAGGCCGATGGACGGTTTCACCTGCATCTGGTTGATCCCCCTCAATTGATATTCCACGGGGTCCTCCACGGTGATGATCTTTCTTTCCGGGGAGTTGATCTTTTCGAGGGCGCAGTAAAGAGTCGTCGTTTTTCCGCTTCCGGTAGGACCGGTGACAAGAATCATTCCGTGAGGCCTTTGGATGATCTCTTCGAAGTCACTTAAGATGTCCTCCGGGAAACCCAATCTCTCAATATCGAGCAGGATGCTCCCCTTGTCCAGAATTCTTAAGACGATGCTCTCCCCATGGATGGTGGGAATGGTGGAGACTCTGAAATCAATCTCTTTTCCTTTCACGCGAAGCAGAATCCGCCCGTCCTGGGGAAGGCGTCTTTCCGCAATATTCATCTTCGCCATGATCTTGATCCGGGAAACGATCGCCGCCTGAAGGCGTTTCGGCGGGGAATCCACATCCTGGAGGACTCCGTCAATTCGATACCTTACCCTGAACTGCTCTTCAAAGGGCTCAAAGTGGATGTCGCTCGCCCTCGTCTCAATCGCCCGGGTGATGATCAAGTTGACCAGCCGGATGACCGGAGCTTCGGACGCCAGGTCCCGGAGGTGGTGAATGTCCTCTTCCTCTTCGGCCCGATATTCCGGAATGCCGTCTATATCCTCGATAATTTTTTCCATCGAGGTAATGCCCGCGCCATAAGATCGTTCGATCGCTTCCAGGACTTCGGTCTCCCTGCCCGCAAGGACAGTGACATTGCAACCCGTCGCCAGGCGGATGGCGTCCACCGTGTAATAATCGAGGGGATTGCTCATGATGATCGTCAGGTCCTTATTCGCCAGGCGGGCGGGAATGAATTTCGACCCTTTCATAAACGGAACCGAGAGGTGATTGATGGGAAGCGGTTCCTGCGGGTAATCCTCCTTTGCGGCAAAAGGAACCCCGAAAAATTCTTCAACAGCCCTGCAATACTGATCCTGATTGAGGATGCCCGAGTGGATGAGGCGCTCTTCCAAGGATAGGCCCTCGGATGATTGGCCCAAAGATTGAAACCTCTCTGCCTCGGGCTTCTGCATCAACCCTTTCTCCACCATAAAAGAAAACATTCGCGTTTCGATAGGATTCATCAGGGTGGTCTCCCCCTATTAAATTTAACCGAATTTTAATATCTTATGCAAGGTTTTTATATCCCCCGCCGCAACCCCTCAGTTACAGGTTGTTTAAATTAACTACAACTTGTAACTCAGCCCTTCAGGGCTGAATTTTCCAGGGCTAAAGCCCTGAGTTACATATTCGACAAAGCATTTATCCTTCATAACTGAGGGATTACAAAAAGCCGGGAGAAAATGTTGTAAAAATCCTGCTTGACAACTATATTGAGGTATGCAATCCTTAATTTAAAGACTTTGAAAAATAGCAAAGTGAGGACAAAATGCCTGTTGTAGCCATTCCGAAGATATTAAGAGAGCGTCTTACCGATGAAGGGGTAGATGAGTTTATCGCCATCATAAAGGAGGTGGATGCAGATGCAAGAAAGGATGCTATTGCAATAGCGGAAGAGAGATTTGAAAGAAGACTTACAGAAGAGGCGTCACGGCTCGATAAAAGAATAACGGAAGAAATATCAAGACTCAGGGTTGAAATGGCTGAAAAATTTGCTCAACTTGAAACAAAGATGGCTCAACTTGAAACAAAGATAGAAACTAAAATGTCTCAACTTGAAACTAAGATGGAAACTAAAATGGCTCAACTTGAAATAAAGATGACATCTTTTAAAGCGGAAATCATAAAGTGGATGTTTCTCTTCTGGCTGGGACAGATTGTTGTTGTAGCCGGATTGATTAAGCTTTTAAAATAAACCATAAAAAAGCAGGAAATTCTTAAAGCATTCACCTTGCGCAGACAGACAGAAGTAGTCCTTTACAGGAAAAAAATTTCATAAAGGCGCGTCAAATATGGCGCGCTTTTTTTAGTCCCCTTTAAACGAACCACCCTGTGGGTTCCATTTCAGAAAGATTCCAGCGAGATTTGGCGCCCCGCTCGGTTTCCTGCCTACCGGCAGGCGGGCCGCACCGACTGCCTGCCGGTAGGCAGGGAATTTCAGGGAGTAAAGAATCATGTCAAGAATCAGGGCCTGCCCCCCCCATACTTTCACAGGACTCCAAGGTCAAGAAGAAGGGAACTGATGAGATTGAAACTTTTTGCGGCATTGGCCTCTATCGTTATTGTCAGTGCGGTCAGCGCTGTTCCAGTGATGCCGAATGCTGCGTTGATAAAAGGAATTGTCTTAGAAAGTGAGGGAATTTCTTCAAACCTATTAGGGATACAACCGGAACAAACAATCTATAGACTATTGATTCATTTGGTATGTTCTAAAGACATCAGTGAAATGCGTAATTTTCTCAAGGGAACAGAGGGAAAAAACATGGTCTTTTACACAAAAGAACCCTTGCCCTCGGGCATTGTTAAAAAAGGAATTAAAGCAAGGGTTTCATTTAGGGGGGATGAACGTGGGGGCCTATGGTGGATACTCGAAATGGAAATTCTCAATTGAGAGAGTGAATGGAGGAGGGAACATGTTTGCTCGAAAAATTTCAATAAACTGTTTAGCGTTGTTTATGGTTGTTCTGTTTGGGAGCTCGGCCTTTGCGGTTCCCGCAGCGCCTGTGGTATACACACTCGGCCAGCCCGATGGGTCTACCTTTGAAGCCCGGCAATGGGGAGACGAATGGCTTCGTGGCTGGGAAACAGTTGAGGGATACTCCATCGTATTTGATAAAGACCTTGAGAAATGGGCCTATGCCGCTCATGGCCCTGATGGAGCCCTCATAAGTTCTTCACGGGAGATTGGAAAGGATCATCCTCCGGACGTTCCAAAATATATCCGGCCAAAGGGACAAGCCCGTTCGATGAGCCCGGTGAAGAGACATTCGAAAGAAATCATTTTCCAGACTGCTCCTCAAGAAGTTGTGCCTCCCACAGGAACAGCCAACATCCCCGTTATTCTCGTGAACTTTAGCGACACAATAACAACTTATACGGCCACTCAATTTAACACGCTTCTCTTTGGAACGAGCAATAACAGCATGAAGGACTATTATCAACAAATCTCTTATGGCGCTTTCAGCGTTTCTGCCGGACCTGCCGGGATAATGGGATGGTATATTGCATCAAATACACATGATTATTATGGGACTAATGTTTCAGGAGGTGACCAGTGGCCTGGAGACCTTGTTTATGAAGCGGTGGCCGCTGCAGACGCTTTAATAGATTTTGCTCCCTATGATCAGGACGGCGACTGTAAGGTGGACGTAGTAGCCATTGTTCATCAGGGTTCGGGTGAAGAGCAGAGCGGAATTTCAACAGATATCTGGTCTCATCGGTGGAGCCTTGCGGGAGCTCTATCTGGGGGAAGAAGTCACTATGGAGAATATACAACTGATGATGTTTGTATAGCTAATCCTGCCCAATATGTCAAAATAAATGATTATACCATCCAGCCGGAAAAAGATTCCTCGGGAAATTTGCAAACGATAGGTGTTTTTGCCCATGAATACGGTCACGCCCTCGGACTCCCCGACCTTTATGACACAGACAATAGCTCTGAAGGCATTGGTAAATGGAGCCTGATGGCTGCCGGGTCATGGAACTATGTGACACTTCCAGGAGACCGGCCTGCCCATATGGACGCCTGGTCAAAGTATAGACTCGGCTGGGTCACGCCGACACAGGTCACAGGGACTCTAACCAATGAGTCGATACAACAGGCGGCCACAACAGCCGATGTCTATAAGCTACTGACGGGTAGCGCTAATCCGCCTTCTGGTGAATATTTTCTGGTGGAAAACAGGCAACGTGCCGGATTTGATGCAGGATTGCCGGGAGCAGGACTGTTGATTTGGCACATAGACGAAAGTAAGACCACTAACCAACAGGAATGTCCTGGTGGGCCTCCGTGTTCAAGCCACTACAAAGTTGCTCTCGTCCAGGCGGATGGCCTCTGGGATCTTGAAAATAACAGAAACAGGGGCGATACAGGAGATCCCTATCCCGGGAGCGCCAATAAGACATCCCTTACTGCCTGTACATCTCCCAACAGCAATCTTTATAGCGGAACCGCAAGTGGTGTGAACATCACAAACATCAGTGCGTCCGGTTCGACCATGACGGCTACGTTGAGCGTCAGTGGCCTTTTAACATGTGGCGGCGGGCTTTACGCTATGAACCCTAATGCACCCTATTCTTATATCCCTGATGCAGACAATCTAATTACCTCCTGGGTAGGCACTGCGGATGATGGTTACTATGTTCTATCCTTAGCAGGATTCGATTTTCAATTCTATAGAATGCCTGTGACGAGCGTAAGGATAAGTACGAACGGCTATATTACATTTGGAACAACCGGCACAACGGGGACAGAACATACCAATGTTTCCATTCCAAACGTTAGCTTACCAAACGGCATCATTGCTCCTTTCTGGGATGATCTAACCTTGTCAGGAATTACTTCTCCGCGAGGCGTCCGGTGGAAATTTTATGGAACTGCCCCAAACAGATATCTGGTAATAGAGTGGTATCAGGTTCCAATATATGGCTACCCAAGTTCAACATACAGTTTCGAAATCATTCTCTATGAATCAACTGACAGGATTAAATTCCAATACCTTGATGTTGACTCGGGCACACCTTATGACTTTGGTGCGGGGGCGACGGTCGGCATTGAGAATTTCGATGGCGCTGCCGGTTTGCAATTTTCGTACAATACAGCCTTCCTGCGTAATGGTAAGGCGATAGAATTCATTCCTAAGAAGTATGACATCGTTGATTTCGACGGAGATGGGAAGACCGATACTACCGTCTATCGTTCCGACACGGGAGACTGGTATGTTTATCCCTCAGGCGGCGGATCTCCCTATGGTTTTGGCTGGGGTGGAGATGCTACGGACAAACCCGCCCCCGGTGATTATGACGGAGATGGAAAAACTGATATCGCGGTCTATCGTGCGGCCACAGGGGCCTGGTATGTGATTCCTTCAGGCGGAGGCGCTCCATACGGCATAGGCTGGGGAGGGGATGCAACTGACAAACCCGCCCCTGGAGACTATGACGGAGATGGTAAGACAGATATTGCGGTCTATCGTGGGGCCACAGGGGCCTGGTATGTAATTCCATCCTCAGGCGCTTCACCCTACGGCGTAGGCTGGGGAGGAGATGCCACTGACAAACCTGTCCCCGGTGATTACGACGGAGATGGAAAAACCGATATCGCGGTCTATCGTGCGGTCACAGGGGCCTGGTATGTAATTCCATCCTCAGGCGCTTCACCCTACGGCGTAGGCTGGGGAGGAGATCCGAGCGATAAACCCGCGACTATGAATCTTTCA
>Ga0208733_100499_pt1 | contig 16934 bp, 23 predicted proteins | sample SubbioR11Jul_8B1_FD_184816 | JGI IMG/M metagenome (GOLD analysis project Ga0208733, IMG submission 184816) | Serpentinite rock and fluid subsurface biosphere microbial communities from McLaughlin Reserve, California, USA - CR11Jul_8B1 (SPAdes) | ecosystem: Environmental > Terrestrial > Deep... | reverse complement strand
TGGAGAAGGTCAGGGTGGAAAAGTATGTCCTTGTGTCGTTGTGTGCGTTAACGGCATTCCTTTCAGCCTTCATGGAGAATGTCGGCGTTGTGCTTATCATGGCTCCTGTGGCGATCGCCGTGGCAAGAAAGCTCGGTTCCCCGCTTTTTCCTTATCTTATCTCCATTGCCATCAGTTCGAACGTCGTCACAACGGTGACCATGGTCGCTGACCCTCCCTCGATTATCCTGGCCATGGAAACAGGAATGAAGCCCCTTGACTTCTACTGGTTTGAGGGAAGGCCCGGCCTGGGAACCCTCACCGTGGCCGGCGTGATTGTCGCCCTGCTCACCCTTCTTTTCCAATTCAGAGGGATGAGTAAAAAAGTGGATATCCATCCGGAGAAAATCCATGCCACAAAAGGAGCCTCTGTCCTGTTCGTCCTCGGAGTCGCAGCACTTGTCCTGGGACCCGAAATCGGAATCCGGGTTGGAATCGTCGGACTGACCGTGGGCCTCATCGCCCTGGTCATGGGAAGGAAAGAAATTAAAACGATGATCTTTGACTTTGACTGGAACTCTTTTTTCTTCATCCTCGGAGTCTTCATGGTCATTTACACCGTGAACCATTCCGGGCTTCTCAAGGATTTTACCGAATTCCTCGTCAAAGCCGGTTTTACAAGTCCATCGTTCATGCTTGGCCTTTTCACCTGGATCTCGGTTGCCTGTTCGTCCTTTATGGACAATGTCCCCTACACCGTTTTAATGATCCCCGTCTGCATTCATCAGGCCAGTCTGATCGGAATGAGCCAATGGCCCTTGCTCTATGGGATGCTCGTGGGCACAGGGATTGGGGGAAACATCACACCGGTCGGCGCCACGGCCAATGTCTTTGCTTGCGGGATCCTCGAGCGGCATGGCCACAAGGTTGAACTCAAAGAATATTTGAAGATCGGCATTCCTTTCTCTGTCGCCGCAGTGGCCACGGTCCACATCCTTCTTCAAATCTTCTGGCTGTGAGGAGATTTTTCTTGCATTTCCTGTTTAGGCAAGATATAATTTGTAAAAATCTTGTAAAGAGAGGGTTTGCATGAAGACTAAAGTTACAACAAGAGGACAGGTCTCCATTCCTGCCGGAATCCGGAAGAAAATGAACATCGGCTCGGCGACAAAATTGGAATGGTTCGTTGAGGGAAACACCATCCGGATCGTTCCCGTTCCTAAAGACCCGATCTCTGCCTTTCGGGGAAAGGGTAAAGGGATCTATACGACCCAGGACCTTTTGAAAGACCGGCGGCGGGAAAGGAGAATGGAGGATGAACGGGACCGAAAAAGATAAATCCTTTCTTTTGGACACCTCTGCCCTGTTGGCTTATTGGAATGACGAAAGAGGGGCTGATGAGGTTGAAAAGATTTTGAGAACGGGTTCATACAAAATAAAGATTTACATCTCCTTCATGACGTTGATGGAAGCCAAATACCAATTATGGCGACGAGCGGGAAAGGAGACCGCAGAAGAATTTGAAATGATGGTGAAAAATTTGCCCATCTTAAGGATGGATGTGAAAGATACGATACTGAATCAGGCAGCGGAAATAAAAGCGACCGCGAAATTATCTGTGGCTGACAGTTGGATTATTGCCACAGCCATAGAAACCGGATCAGCATTGGTTCACAAGGACCCTGAATTTGAGCAGGTGAAAGAACGATTGTCCCTCATCGCCTTACCTTATAAAAAATAATCTGTCAGAGGTGACAATATGAAGCATTTCGAAAAAAAACCTTTTTTTAGAATCCCTCTTTTTATCTTCTTTCTACTTTCCACTTTCCACCCTCCACCTTCCATTGGGCTGCCCGCCGAAGATATTCAGCTTGTGACCGATGCACAGTATTTTCAGGTGGCAAAGAAGATGATCCAGGAGGCGAAGGGTTCGATTCGGGTCATGATGTTTGAGATGGGGTATTATGAAAAGTACCCCAATACACCGACTAACCTTCTCATCCGGGAATTGATCGAGGCCAGAAAGCGAGGCGCCAAGGTCGAGGTGATCCTGGAGGTGAGAGAGGGAAATGACCGAGCCACCGAACGAAATCGGAAAACCGGGAAGATCTTATCGGATGGTGGCGTGGAAGTCATCTACGACCCTCTCTTTAAGACCATGCACGCAAAATTGATGGTGGTGGACGGGGAGAGCGTTTTACTGGGATCCACAAACTGGACTTTTTATGCTTTGACCAACAACAATGAGGTCTCTGTCCTCATCCAGTCAAAAGAGTTGGCCAAAGCGTTGATCGACTATTTCAATCAGGTGAAAGCCACCGGCACTAAATCTCAAAAGAAGGAATGATGATAGACTCGTAAAAAGTCAAGAAACAGGAAAAATGTCATGCTGAACTTGTTTCAGCATCTAATAAAATCAAGAACTTACGAGACCCTGAAACGAGTTCAGGGTGACAGATCGGGACTTTTTACGAGACCATCAATGATGGAATGTTGGAATAATGGCTTAAACCCAAAACTTATCTAAAATGAGATTACCCCAATATTCCAGTTTTTCATTATTCCCGTATTCCGATCTTTGATCATGCTCATCGATTCTCACGCTCATCTTGAGATGCCTGATTTTAGAAAAGACCTCGAAGAGGTCCTCCTTAAAGCGAAGGATTCCGGCATCGAATATATCTTCACCGTTGGAACAGAAAAGAAGGACTGGAAGAGGGCGCTCGAAATTGCCGGTTCATATCCCAATATTTATGCCATTCTCGGCGTCCATCCCCATAATGCGAAAGAGATCGATCATGAGACCTATCCGACCTTGACGAAGCTCTGCCAGAATGAGAAAGTCAAAGCCTATGGAGAGATTGGCCTGGACTTTTATAGAAACCACTCTCCCAGGGTTATCCAGTTGAACCGATTCCGGGAGCAGATCGGTTTGGCAAAGGAACTGAAACTTCCCATCGTGGTCCATGATCGGGAGGCCCATCAGGAGACCCTCGACATCCTGAAATCTGAAAAGGCATGGGAAAATGGAGGGATCATCCACTGCTTTTCAGGGGATGAGACGATGGCGAAAGCTTGTATCGATATGGGTTTTTACATTTCGATCCCCGGAAGCATCACCTATAAGAATGCAGGCCCATTTCACGAAATGGTTAAAAGACTTCCCCTGGAGTCCCTTCTGGTGGAGACAGACGCCCCATTCTTGACCCCTGTGCCCTTTCGGGGAAAGAGGAATGAGCCGAGCTATGTTCGATATACAGCGGAGAAGATAGCTGAGGTCAAAAAGGTTCCTTTTGAAAAAGTGGCCGAAGTAACCTCTGAGAATGCGTTGAGGGTTTTTAGGTTATTATGAACTAACAGGCACGAGACACGCTTGCGCGCCGAAGCGCTACAGCGCGCAGGCACGGTCACGGTTTTTTTGATATGAAACATTGTGAACAGGAATCCATCGATCAGATCATAAAGATGCTCACCTTGCGGGAGAGGGGAACGATCGAACATTCTTCCTTCGCCCGTGCGGCTGTTCTTGTTCCCCTCTTTAACAAGGAAGGCAGTTGTCATCTTCTCCTCACCAAGAGAACCGATCAGGTCAAATATCACAAAGGGGAGATCTCTTTTCCAGGAGGCATGGTGGATGAAGATGATCTTAGTCTGGAGAACACAGCTCTCCGGGAGGCGTTTGAGGAGATCGGACTGAAAGAGAGCGATGTTCAGATCATCGGGGCTCTGGATGATATCGTAACGGTTACGGAATTTATCGTCACACCCTTTGTTGGTCTCTTTCCTTATCCTTACCCATTCGAAACGAATCCTGTCGAAATTGCCGAATTGATTGAAGTTCCCCTCTCCTTTTTACTCACCGAAGAGAATTTCAATGAGCAGGAAATCACCAGGGTGGGTCGAAGAGAGAGCATCTATGCCTATCAATACGGGGAACATACCATCTGGGGAGCCACCGCCCGCATTCTAAAACAATTCTTAGACTTAATTACTTCCTCAAAAGGCACTTAAAGCTAACCAAAAATATTTGATATTTCCCCCATTTAATCTCCTCCCCCTTCGATGGGGGAGGATGAAGGTGGGGGTGGACAAAACTAATTTAGTCCCCCTCCCCTCAATCCCCTCCCACCAGGGGAGGGGAGATTTTTGGGGGGCCAAAATGTTAGAGATAAATTCTCAGACTTTATTGTGTAAGAATCTATCATCCCATTTGTCTGTATAATTACGCTTATGGTCGTAAATATTACAGCTTATTTTACGATATGCCAAGATAAAATCAGAATCATGTTCAAACATGATTTCGTAGTTGCAATTCCAGGGGGTGCGGATTGAGATAGACCTGCTGTTTGAGGTAAGGCTGATCATATTTTCGGACATAATGCTGAATCAGTGTGATGGGAACAATGAGGGGGACATATTCCTGCCTATAATGATCAATCACTTCCAGTAATTCTCTTTTTTCGTCTCCAGACAGTTGTTCCTTAAAGGAGCCTGTTCTCTTTTTTAAAGGGATGACCAGAAAGAGAATAGAGTTCAAGTTGATGTGAACAGTCTCCGGGAAGGGACAGCCCAAAGATTGGGTTCTCCAACTTTCTGAATCGTGTTACCCAAATAGACCACAAGTCCCCCTCGCCACTCTTTGTCAAGCCCTTTCGCTACCTCCCGCATTGCACTTAGGTCTCCCGATGCCACGGCCGTCCTGGCCTTTATCTCCATTCCGATGATCCCCTTTTCGGTCTGTAGGAAAATATCCAGTTCGAGGCCGGAGCGCGTGCGATAGAAGTAGATCTCTTCTTGTCTCTGAACCGTTTTCATCCATTTAATGATTTCGCTTATTACCATCGTCTCATAAACCTCGCCGGAAAGGTCTCCACGAAAACCGCTTAGGGAACGTACAATTCCAATGTCAAGCCAATACAGTTTTGGCGTTTTAATGACAGAGCTCGTTATGTTCCGATGATAAGGCTGAAGCAGAGCTGTCTGGTAGGATAAAGTGAGGTATTCGAGATAGCGCCTGGCCGTATCGACACTGAGCGATGCATCACGGGCAAGCTCGGAGTAATTCAGCAGCCTCGCCGATCTCAATGCCGCCAGCTTCTGGAAGGTCCTGAAAGGAACGAGATCATCGAGCCGAGCCAGATCACCGAGATCCCTTTCAAGATATGTGAATTGATAATCCCTTAACCATTTCCATCGTTCTTCCGCTTGAAGGGGAAGGAGCGCTGGCATCCCACCCCATTGGAGCAGGTGTTTCTCCGCCTCTTGGATGCGGCCGTCTTCCGAAACGAGTAGGACTTCCGGGATATCCCGGAAGATCTGTTTGAGATCCTGGTTTGAAAAAAGGCGATCGAGTAGCGGAGGCGATGGGGTCTGAGTATCAGGCTCGGATGTCAGTTCCCCCATGAGTAGAGGCCAGAGTTCATAAACGGAGATGCGGCCGGCCAAAGATTCGCGGATTTTTTTGAGGAGAAGGATTTGACTCGATCCCAGGAGGAGAGAGAATGAAATATCACCTCTGTCAAATGAAAACTTGACCTTTTCAAAAAGAGAGGGTTCTTTCTGGGCTTCATCGATCACAGCATTTCCGACACTCCTCGACCAAGAGGCTGTCGGCATGCCACGAATAGCCTCGCGATTCTCTGGGGCATCAAGGTTGATATATCGAAGATCCGGATACTTCCTAAGAGCTAAAGTTGTCTTTCCAGTCTGCCTTGCCCCCGTAAGAAGAACGAGGCGTTTCTTTTTTGAACTCGGCAAAAAGTTGTTTAAAATCCTGGGTTTCTGTATAATTTCGCTCATGGTCGTAAATATTACAGCTTATTTTACGATATGTCAAGATAAAATCAGGATCATGTTCAAACATGATTTCGTAATTGCAATTCCAGGGGGTGCGGATTGAGATAGACCTGCTGTTTGAGGTAGGGCTGGTCGTACTTTCGGACATAATGCTGAATCAGTGTGATGGGAACAATGAGGGGGATATATTCCTGCCTATAATAATCAATCACTTCCAGTAATTCTCTTTTTTCGTCTGCAGACAGTTGTTCCTTGAAATAACCCATTATATATTGCAAAGCATTGGCATTTTTTTCGGGGTGGTTTTCAACTCCATAGATTCCATGAGAAGTGTTTGGTATTTTTGGTAGAGTTCTTTCAAGGGAAGATCTTTAGCTTTCGCCACGAGTTTTCCCATTGTTTGATAATGCTTTGGGCTGTGGGAGAGGATCAACAATTTATGCTTCGTATGGAAGTCCACGAGGTTTCCACGACTTTCCTTTCTTTCAAGGACCTCCCGCCACCTTTTCAAGGCGAATATTCGCTCTATGAAATTGTCTCTTAGCTTGGGATCATGAAGACGACCCTCATCTTCCACAGGAAGCAAAGGGAAATGTTCTATAAATACCCTTGCAAACATGCCCACACCCTTTTTCACCGGCATTCCTTTCTCATTATAGACCCTTACCCGCTCCATACCGCTACTCGGGGAATCACTCTTAAAAATAAATCCGCAAAGACCTTCTTTCTCCAAGCCTGCGACACGTTTCCTGGCCCACTGAATCATCCGCTCCGTCAAGTCCTGTTTAGTACGAATCGTCACCAATTGTGGAGAATCCGGATCTCCCTCGAGATGCATCGATTCTCTTGGAACAGGGAGACCACATTCCACCTCAGGACAGACAGGGACGTAGTCCACATATTGTCCCAACGTATCGGTGAGAAAACGGTCCAGCTTATGCCCTCCATCATAACGGACGTTTTCACCAAGGAGACAGGAGCTGATTCCCAGTTTGATCTTTTCCATCACCCATTTCTCCTCAATCCGTTTGAGTTTGAGATAGCATTAGATACTTCAAGGATAGACCAAAACCAGTTCGATGGCAACCTCAAGAGAGAACCCAAATCCCGATTTAGGAAATTGTCTTTGCGAGCAATATCAATCTCGCCTTTTTTAACGGGATTGCCACGGTCGAAACGGCCTCGCAATGACACAACAGTAAAGGAGTTTCATTCTCTATGTGGAAATTTGGGTAAAATGGGGGGCTTCCTTGAATTAACCCCATTTTATGATTATAAATAAATGAAGGGGAGGCGCCCTTGGATAAAGACTTCTTGATCGAATTAATCTGTAAACACTGCGACTTCTACAAAGAATCTGAAAAAGATTTGGAGTGTGGCGCCTTTAAGATCCTCAGGGAACTTCTCGAAAAAGGTGTGATTGCTCCCGAAGAGATTAAAGATGTCCTTCCCAAATAAGTTCTTCGCGTTAACTCCCCATTGTACATTAAAACATCTTGAAAAACCTTATCTTTATGACATCGAAAAGGATGATCTCTATGAATTGAGCCAGGACGCTTTCGAATTTTTTGTCAAATGCTCTCAAGGCAAATGTCCTGCGGTAAAAAAGGAAGGTGAAGAGTTTATCCAATTCTGTCTCGCAGAAAATTTAATCATTTTCTCAGAAGTTCCCATTAAAAGAGAATTAACCCTTTCCCCGTCTCCAATCCCCTCCCTTCGGTATCTCGAATTCCAGATCACCGATCGCTGCAATCTTCGTTGTCAACACTGTTATGTTGGGGATAGCCGCAATCAAGACCTTTCGTTTGAAAGAATTGAACAGGTATTAAAAGAATTTGAGGACGTTCAGGGGTTAAGACTCCTCCTCTCTGGAGGGGAACCCTTAACCCATCCCCAATTCTGGAAGATCAACGAGGTCTTGAAAAAGTATGCTTTTCGATCCGTCCTTCTCTCAAATGGCACATTGATCACCAAAAAGGTAGCTCAAAGACTTCAGGTTCATGAGGTTCAAATAAGTCTGGATGGAATGAGGGAGGGACATGAATCTCTCCGGGGGAAGGGCGCCTTTAAAAAGGCTCTTCAAGCCATCGACTATCTTCAGGAGGCCGATATCCGGGTGTCTATCGCCACGATGGTGCATCAAAGAAATCTTAAAGAATTTGATGAGCTGGCATCTCTGATTCAGTCAAAAAAAATCGAAGAGTGGAATGTAGATGCGCCCTGTATGGCAGGGAGACTTGAAGAAAATCGGGAATTCTGGGTTGCCCCCTCTGCAGGAGGACGATTCCTCCAATATGGTTATGGAGGGGGGCTGCATTGTTCAGAAAAAAATGCTACCTGTGGGGCGCATCTCTGTGCTATACTTCCTAATAGTAATGTCTGTAAGTGCGGACTTTTCAGTCAGGAACCTGTTGGGTCTGTTGAGGAAGGAATCAGGGCTTGTTGGGAGCGGATTCCTCGAATTCCATTAAAAGACCTGATTTGCAACTGTACAGAATTAGAAGAATGTCGGGGGGGATGCCGCTTCCGGGCAAAATATTTTGGGAACCTTTATCAACCTGACCCCTTTCAATGTTACGCGAGAAGGGTTTTGAAAGGAGGTGAATAAAATGACTATCAAGAAGATCGCCAAGAAGTTCTCTACAACCTGCAAATGCAAAGCATCCTGTTGAAGTCTATTTCGGACTCCCTCTTAGGAAAAGAGGGAGTCCCTTTATGATTTGATAAAATACGAATCGAACATAACAGGTCTGAAGACCTGTGCTCAATAAACCCGAAGGTGATGAGGTCTTTCCGATTCCTCTTTCCCTCTCTTCTTCTCAAATGAGAAGGAGAGAGGGATTTTTCATTCTGGTGAACGATGTATCTTGGAATCGATTTTCTTATTTCCCGCAGTCTCAAACCCTACGCGGTTGAGGTCAATGTGGGCCTTCCAGGCGGAGCTCAGGAATATGATCTTGTCCATCGGGTCTGTTTTGGGAGGCCCTCGAATATCTTTACAAAGATTGAGGAGACCTCTTTGAGGGTCTATGGGAAAGGGTTTAAGGATTACCTTCACTCCCTCCCTTTTATCGAAAGCCTGAAACCCTTCAAAATCTGGATGGATGGAAAAGGCCCACTGCCTACTCTCTTGCATCCGGGCTTAAGACTCGAAGATAAATGGATTCAGTATCAGCTGATCAAATCGATTGCGCCTGTGCCTGAGACCATGATCTTTCATCCTGAGAATCTGGCAGAAGCGGAGGCGTTTCTAAAAAGAAAGGGTAAGGTGGTTCTGAAACGCCGCCTCGGAAGAGGAGGAAGGGGATTTAAGGTTGTTACCGAACCAATCTCTTTACACACACTGGATACAGAAGGTCATCCCTGTGTTCTCCAGGAATATGTCGAGTCCAAGATCGATGGATATGTTTTTTCCATCCGTGCCGTTGCCTTTGGCGAAGAGTTTATGTGTATGTATGGCAATCTTTCAACCGGGTCTCATTCGAATCATGGAATTCTCACGTATGTCGGAGAGGGAGATTACTTTGGGCTGGCTGACAAAGAATTCATCACAGAATTCTTTTGTCAGAAATCGTGGGAGGCAGAGATATGGTTTGGCGAGAATGATCCTCCCTATTTGAGGCGCAACCTCTATGAGGATGAAGTGGCCAAAACAAGCCTTAACCTACAAGCCCCACTTTGCCGTTTGATTCAGGAACTGTCTGTAAGAATAGAGAGATTTTATGAGGGTTTGGAGCTTTCAAGTTTACCAGACGCCTGTTTTGAAGGGGAGGTTTTCAGAAAAGACCTCCCCTCTGTGAGACAGGAAGATCAATAGTTTTCTGCCAGGAGTTCGAAGTGGGCTCGGGGATGTTTGCAGACAGGACATTGGTCAGAGACTTCCTTTCCCTCAAAGACATAACCGCAGTTTCGGCAGTGCCACTTCACAGAAGAATCTTTTTTAAAGACCTTGCCTTCCTTCATATTTTTAAAAAAACTCCGATACCGTTCTTCGTGGAATTTTTCTACTTTTGCGACCTGTGAAAAAGTTTCTGAGATTTCTGTAAAACCTTCCTTTTTAGCGACCTCAGCAAAATTGCTATAGAGGGTTGTCCATTCCAGGTTTTCCCCATCAGCAGCGGCTTTCAAATTGGCAGCGGTATCTCCAACCGGTCCCGCAGGATAGGAGGCAATGATCTCAACCTCTCCACCCTTCAGGAGATTGAAGAAAAGTTTGGCATGTTCCTTTTCGTTTTCCGCAGTTTCGAGAAAGATGGCGGAAATCTGTTCATAACCCTCTTTTCTGGCGGCGCTGGCAAAGTAGGCATAGCGATTTCTGGCCTGAGATTCGCCTGCAAAAGCGGCCAATAAGTTCTTTTCGGTCTGACTTCCTTTAAATTCCATAAACATTCCTCCTTTCGTCAAAAAAAAATTAAGCGTCAACTTCCTTTATTCTATCTCTTCCCCCTGATCTTTCCGGCCACCTGAAGGATGGTCTCCCCATAGGGGTCACTACGATTGTAATGCCAGAGGAGTTTTTTCTGCTGAGGGACCGAAAGACCCTTCTTCCATCCATGCGATTTCAAATAATTTCCAATGCTGAAGATAGCGGCCTCCGGGTCGTAAAGCCACTCCTTAAAACTGTTCTTGTTCAAGGCATAGGCCTTATAACTTGAGGGAATGAACTGGGGCATGCCCAATGCGCCGGCGATTGACCCGTAAACTTCGAGAGGGTCGATCTCCTCAGACCGGATAATCTCAAGGAAATATTTCAGTTCCTTATAGGCCCAGTTGGCTCTCCGATTAGCCAGATATTCGATCCAGTCATAGGAAACTTCAGGATTCATTTCCCATATCGTCGAATAATTTTTCAGGAGATTTTCCCTGGAGTCCATGATGGCGATGCTTGCCAGCGTGGGGATGACCCTGTGCTTCCCGATATTCTCACCGAAACGCGATTCGACCAAGAGGATGGCCACCGCCACTTCCTTCTCCACATCGAACCTTCTCTCCATCTCGTTCAATATACTGCGGTTCTGACGAAGAAAACTTTTTGCGAGAAGGATCCATTCCAACGTCAAGAATTTGGCATAGATTTCTGGAATCTCCCGGGTGAGCAGGGGAATCGCCATCCGGTTTGGGATCGGTTCTGCGCGTCGGTCAAGGAACAATGGAAATAAAAATTCCTTATCCAAACCATCTTTGATAAGCCGATCGAGAAGGGCCTGATAGTGAGGGGGGATGTCCTGGAGATCATTAGCGAGGCCGGAAGAAGAAAACCCCACCAGAAGGATCAGGATCAGCAAGAGATGCTTCAAATCCGGTCCTCCTTTAAAAAGGCGATGAGCTCACCGTAATCCTGAATCAGAAAATCAGGTCCACCGGAGAGGAGATCAGGCGCGGGATTTTCTCCGCCCAGAATGATGATCACCCGTAACCCCGCTTCTTTTGCCGCCTGGATATCATCAATGCTATCTCCGACGAAGAGAGCTTTCTCTTCCGGAACTTCAAGACGATTCAGGGCGAGGCGGATCCCATCGCCATTCGGTTTAAGTTGGCGAACATCGTTTCGGCTGACAATAATATTAAAAAGGGAAGAGAGGCCTAACTTTTTAATCGCTTCTTCCAATGCCTTTGCCCCCACATTGCTGACCAGACCGGTCTGGATGTCGGAGGTTTTCAGGGAATATAGAAAATTTTTTGCCTGAGGCCTGAGGCTCCACCGGCTCAAGGCATCGGCGTCAAATCTGTCATAGATCGCATCGATCTCTTCTTTCACCGGATCAGGGGATTGTCCGATTTCGGTTGCAATGGCCATAGCCTCGTTCTTGAGAAGGGAATACTTCTTTCCCTGGAGCCGGTCCACGGGAAAGCCCAAAGCATTCAACCTTTCCAGTGTTTCCTGAACGGCTCCCTTGAGATTCCATTGAAAGTCCACAATCGTCCCCTCGAAATCAAAGAGGACCGCCTCCACTCCCTTAAAACTTATCTTACTCATGACTCGACATGTTAACAGTTCGACTCACTTTTTTCAAATGATTTTCATGCTCAGAAAGACATACAGACCGAACAGCAGGATGAGGATGCCCGAAATCCTGTTGACCCACTTCAATTCACGAAGGTTGAACTTTGCCCGAAAAACGGCAACGCCGCCGCTCAAGAGAAGCCACCAGAGGGCTGAACCGCTGAATACGCCCAGGACCAAAATACTTGCAGAGACATAATTCCCCCCGGCGCTCGCCAGCCCCAGTCCGGCAAATATGGCCGCAAAAGAGAGGATGGTCATCGGATTGGTGAGCGTGAGGAAAAACGTTGAGGCATAAGCGCCGACGAGTCCCTTTCCTTTACCATTAGCCGTTTGTTCCGCCGGCCTGGAAAGGAAAGCTCTGAGGCCCAGAAAGCATAAAAAGAAACCACCGACAACACGAAACCATACTTGCTGGCTGATGAGCAGGGTTGAAATGAAGGTCAACCCGAATCCGGCGATGCAGCCATAGAGTGCGTCAGCTGTGGCCGCCCCGAGGCCGGAGACCAAACCAGCCGTGCGTCCTTCTGCCAATGTCCTCCGAATACACAATAGACCGATGGGCCCGACAGGCGCCGCAATCGAAAAGCCAATAATCAAACCCTTTAATAGAAAACCGATGTCCACTTCTCCTCCACACTGTGATTCAGACAGTAAGACTATAGACCTCAGACGTCAGACTAATGAGTAGAAATAAGCCAGGGATGACAAAAAGATAGCGGGACAGGAATGTCCCGCCTATCGATAGACGGGGTTTTCTAACCCCGTCTGCGAAGACCGGGGCGGGAATATCAACCTTTCTTCTTTTGGATATAGAATCGCTCAATTTAGGTTTCATATATTGGAAGAGCTTGAGGTCTAACGTCTAACTAATCCTTTTTTTCTCGGTATCCGCCCGCAAAGATAATAACGCACATGGTATGGTAAGCCGGATGTGGACCGCAAGCAATACCCACGACACGGAAATTTGGATTCAGGATATTTTGCCGGTGGCCGCGATTGGGAACGCCATCGTCAATGATTAAGGATAGGATGGCATCACGTGCGTGCGCGTACCCATAAGCGATATTCTCTCCACCTGTTTTCTCCCAGCTTCCGTAAAGACCGATTCGTTCGTTAGGCCTCCTTCCTTCTGCGGAACCGTGTCCAACAGATCCAGTGGTTTGTTGAACCTCGACGTGATCACGGGCTCCTCGGGACATGCCCCCGGATAGTCTCAACTTCGGAACAGGAGCCGCTTTTTCCATAAAACGAATTGCCTCAGTCAGAGCTGAAACACCCTCCTTCGTCAAAACCGGTAATTCGCCCGGTCGCCTCAATTCTTTCCCGTGAAAATACTTTCTCATTTCCTTGAGGTGGGATGCATAAAGTCGCGGGGCCGTCCGCGCAAGGTTCGTTTCCTTTAAAACCTCGGCCTCCAGTTCTCGGAAATCAATCATCCCTGATCCGGCCTCTTTCACACCAACGAGAGACATTAAAAGAAAGGTGCATAATACAATTTTCTTCATGGTCTGTTTCATGGCGCCTTCCCGGTAAGGTCTTTGCTTTTTTCCTCTCAAAACAGAGACTATGTCATCTTTTCCTTTTATATGGATGAGGAAATTATATGCAACCGAAACGGACCTGTCAAAATATTTTCATAACTCCTCACAATATGGTATAAAATTGTAACTGTTTAGCCAAATAAAAGTGACCATGTCGTCGGAGATGGGTAAACCGCTCTCCAAGGCTTCGAATGGCGGTTTGTGGATTGAATGGGAAACAGACGCTATCCTCTGAGCGAGCCTGCTAAATCAGGATAAAGGCATTTGCCCATTATCGGAAAGGCGCGTCTCGAAGCCTTTCCCCGATAAAGAAGTGTTTTCGTCTCGGTCGGGATGTCGCCTTCAGGGCTCCACCGAACGGCTTGCCCATCATGGATTGATGTCCACAGAATACTGAAATCCTTATTGACAAAAGTTGAGTATTCATGGATCATGAAGATAGAAATATCCTCAAATGAGAATTTCAAGGAGGGCCTATGGAAGTGCATAACCAGGATCTCAATGCCCCTAGCAGAGATGTCGCCGTTCCCAGAATATTAACTTTCGAGAAAAGGCTGACAGTTATTCTTGCAAGAGATGAAGATAAATATTGTGCCTATTGTCCGGAATTGGATCTTGTGACAGAAATGGGAACCCCGGAAGAGGCATTGGAGGATATGGTGGAGGCAATGAAGGATTACGCTGAGGAATATCTCAAGGAGTCAGAACTATATTCGAACAGTCCTAATAGAGCCCATCACCTTCCATATCTCAAGACCATTGGTACATGTAAAGATGACTGGGATATAAAAATGCTGATCGAGGTTCAACATGGCCTCGTTCACATTTGAGCAATTCAGAACCGTTTTAAGAAAATTGGGGTTTGAAAGGGTCCGTTCTAAGAAGCATGAGACCTGGCTGAAAATCTTGCCCAATCAGGCCATCCTTCGAGTCAGAATTAGCCACAGGCATCATCAAGACATTCCCAAATGGCTATTCCATGAAATGCTTCGTCAGGCAGGAATTGATGAAGACAGATTTTCAAAACTTCTCAAAAGCTAATCAAACTAATGTTCCATGAAGGGGATGAAGAAAAAGAGTGCTAATTTTTATGTCAAACTTCCTATGGATCCCGTTCGGCTTTCTATTGATCTTCGCTCAAATCCCTTTCTTTGGTTCTCCTCAGGAAAAACCCGAAGAGCCTAAATCACCGGTCAAAGGCTGGTGGGAGGTGAAATATTTTTCCGTTTCTCCCACCCAATACTCAAGGGCTGGCAAAGGGATCATCAAGGCGGAGAGTGCAGGCAGTCGCTCTTCTCTCTATAAAGTTGTGGGGCAAAAGGAGAGGGACCTTCCTGTCCTTGCCTGGAGATGGAAAGTCTCAAACGTGGTCCGCTCTTCCATTGAAACAAGGAAAGACCGCTTCGATGCGGCGGCCCGGGTGATGGTCGTCTTCGGGAAAGAGGGGCCTTTCAAGAGGATTGGAAAGGGAGAACCTTCTGGCTTAAAAATCGAATATATCTGGGCAACCCATCTGCCCAAAGGACATATCTTTGACCATCCTGGAGAGGCGAACTGTAAAATCTTTGTCCTGGAGTCAGGCGAAGGCAAGGCAGGACAGTGGACCTATGCAACACGCAACATCCATAAAGATTTTAAATCGGCTTTTGGAACAGAACCTCCGCCGGTCCTGGCCATCGGCATCCAGACCGACACCGACCAGAGCAACGAAATGGTTACTGCCTATTATTCGGAACCAGTATTGAGGAAATAATTTTTAGAAGATTAAATGGAGAAGGGCACCATCAATCAAAGGGAAGATTACCTTTTTGGAATATAAGCCTGGGGCACAGTGCCGCCCCATTGCCACGCAACGGAGCGATCGCCATTTTGATTGCCGATGAGAACCAGGGTTTGGCCATCCACCTCTACACCAATGCCCTGGAGAGCGGCCTCAATGGTTCTGGTTGCCTGATCTATTCTGGCCGCGCTGATCCTGAGACTGCTCAACCCAACCCCCAGGCTCGTCCGAATGGCCACCATATCCGGACAATCGGGCCAGGCTGTAGCGCCTACCCCCTGTGTCAATCATTGATTCCATCTCCTTGACAAAAGAGGCTTGACGGGTTAACGTTTCTTTATACCATAGGAGGGTATAGTATGGAACAGGAGAGACCCAAAAAGGAGATCTTGGCCAGGTTGAAGAGAATTGAGGGTCAGATAAGGGGACTCCAGAGAATGGTCGAAGAGGGAGCGGCCTGTCAGGACATCCTGATGCAGAGTGCGGCGGCGACAGCGGCCATCAAAAAGGTCGGGGCGATCATCATCCATGCCCATTTGGAGGAGTGCCTCGAAGAGAGCCGGAAAAAGCCGGTTCTGAAGCAGAAGGAGACGCTGAAAGACTTCCAAACCGCCATCTCAAGGTATATCGACTGGGCGTAATCCAATTGCGCCTGCCCCGACCTGGTCGGGGGAATTCGGATTGCGAATTGCGGAGTAAAAAATAGGGAGCTTTTTATGAATAACAAACGAGGTTTGACAAGAAGAAATTTCCTTAAAAAGGGGGCGATGGTGACGGCCATTGGCGCGGCCTGCGCCGCAGGAATGGTTGAGACTGCCTCTGCGAAATCCGGAACCTATGCCACCTTGATCGATCTGACAAAATGCGATGGATGTAAGAACGAACCTGTTCCCAAATGTGTTGAGGCCTGCCGGAGGGAGAACGAGAAGAAGTTTCCCGACCCCAAAAAGCCGATCAAAGACCTCTGGCCTCAGAAGACACATGATGACTGGTCAAAGAAGAGGGATGTGATGAATACCCTCACACCCTACAACTGGACAACGGTGCAGAAAGTCGATATGGAAGGAGAAGAAATTTTCGTTCCCCGACGGTGTATGCACTGCGACAACCCACCCTGCGCCAACCTCTGTCCTTTTGGCGCCCTGAATAAGTATTCGGATGGCTCCGTGGTGATCAATCATGACCTCTGTATGGGAGGGGCCAAATGCAAAGCGGTCTGCCCGTGGCATATTCCTCAGAGGCAGAGCGGTGTTGGGATCTATCTCAAACTTCAGCCCATCCCTGCCGGTGGGGGTGTAATGTACAAATGTGACCTCTGCCATGACCGGATAAAAAAGGGGCAAATTCCGGCTTGCGTGGAGGCCTGTGAGAAAAGACTGGGGATGAAGAAACCTCTCTATTTCGGAAGAAGGGATGCGATCCTGAAGATGGCGCATGAGAGAGCAAAAGAGATCAATGGTTTCATCTACGGAGAAGAAGAAAACGGTGGAACAGCCACGATCTATGTGAGTAAAACTCCCTTTGAAAAGATTGATTCAAAATTAAAAGAGGCGAAATCCAATCTCACTATGGGAAAGGTCCTAAACCCGCTTCGTGATGTGAATGAATGGGCCAAGGGTTTTCTCATCGCCCCCCTCATCAGCGCGCTGGGCGCGATCGGTCTTGCCTTCTATCGCAGGAAAAAGGAAGGGAAGGAGGAAGGTAAATGAGAGAAAGAATAATCAAAGACGGAAAGGCCATTGTCCGCCATGGCCCGATTGAACTGATAGAACACTGGGTTCTGGCTCTCTCCGGACTCCTTCTGATTTTCTCAGGCTTTGGAGAGCTCCCC
>Ga0208733_100490_pt1 | contig 17202 bp, 20 predicted proteins | sample SubbioR11Jul_8B1_FD_184816 | JGI IMG/M metagenome (GOLD analysis project Ga0208733, IMG submission 184816) | Serpentinite rock and fluid subsurface biosphere microbial communities from McLaughlin Reserve, California, USA - CR11Jul_8B1 (SPAdes) | ecosystem: Environmental > Terrestrial > Deep... | reverse complement strand
CCCACTGAGCTGACGCCAGTTGACGTTATTCTCCTCAGCCAGCCTCTTGGCAAGCGGGGCAATGTCCGGTTCCATGACGTCCTCCTTTTGCTGTTACATCGTCGCTACGGCCCGACAAGGCTTCGCCCGACAATTCAGTATAGCAAGTATAGCAAGAGTGTCGCCTAACAAGACCGTCGGCGCAGCGATAATTTACACTCATGTGCGCGGTGCGCTACACTCAAGTGATGAAAAACGTCGATGTTCACACCTTCGCCGCGGCCCTGGCCCGGGGCGAGTCCTGCTTTGATACCCGCTCCAGTGCACAGTTTGAGCAGGGTAGCCTGCCTGGTGTGGCGCACCTGAGCCTAGAACAGCTTCAGGCTGGGGTCTTACCCGAGCTCCCGCCCGACACCCCCATCTACCTGATCTGTGAGCGCGGGGTGATCAGTGAGCTAGCCGGCCTCTACCTCGAGGCCTCGGGTTTTAGCCAGGTTTACAATGTCGAGGGCGGCCTAGTGACTTGGCGCAAGGCGTTCGGCCCCCTCGGGGAGAGATCTTCTGGGTGAAGCCTGGGGCAAATACCGAGTTCTATCCACTTGAATTCTTGACCACTGATTTTCACGGGAGCCCGATGATTGCGTTTGACCACCTCTTGGCCATTGCTGGACTGCTCTTACTGCTCAGCCTGCTAACCAGCAAGGCCTCGGGGCGACTGGGCCTCCCCGCGCTAGCGTTCTTTTTAGTGGTCGGTATGGTGGCGGGCTCCGAAGGCCTCGGCCGCATCGAGTTTGACGACCACAACCTAGCCCAAGCCCTGGGCATCGTGGCGCTGGCCTTTATCCTATTCTCCGGCGGGCTTGACACCGATTGGCGCGAGGTCAGGCCGATCATGTGGCCCGGCCTGGGGCTCTCAACTATCGCCGTAATCATCACCGCTTTTAGCACCGGCCTGCTGGCCGCTTGGCTGTTAAACCTCCCTCTCCTGACCGGGCTCCTGCTGGGCGCCATCGCCTCATCGACCGACGCCGCCGCCGTGTTCAGCGTCATGCGTTCCAAGGGCGTGAACTTGCGGGCGCGGCTCGAGCGCCTGCTCGAGTTTGAGTCGGGCAGCAACGACCCGATGGCGATCTTCTTAACCATCGGGCTCATTGCGCTGCTTGCTAGCCCAGATATCTCGCCCTGGAGCTTGATCCCCATGTTCGTTCAGCAGATGTTGATCGGCGGCCTGGTCGGCATCGGCTTGGGCAGGCTGATGGCGGGCGCTATTAACCGCATCCAGCTCGGTTACGACGGGCTCTACCCGGTCTTCACGGTATCGATTGTATTGCTGGTCTACGGGCTGGCCGCCGTGCTGGGCGGCAACGGTTTCCTAGCAACCTATCTGGCTGGGCTGATCATGAACCGGCACGACTTTATCCACAAGCGCTCAATTAAGCGCTTTCACGACGGCCTGGCCTGGCTGATGCAGATCGCCATGTTCATCATTCTCGGCCTCCTGGTGTTCCCCTCGCAGCTGGTGCCGGTCATCGGCGTGGGCCTGATCCTCTCGCTGTTTTTGATCTTTATCGCCCGGCCGCTAGGCGTCTTTATCGCGCTGGCCCCCTGGCGTCTCGGACTACGGGAAAAGTTGCTGGTCTCCTGGGTCGGCTTACGCGGCGCGGTACCGATTATCCTAGCGACCTACCCGTTGGTAGCCGGCGTGGCGGGGGCTGATCTCATTTTCAACGTGGTCTTTTTTATCGTCATCACCTCGGTGCTCATCCAGGGACCCACCATTACACCGGTCGCCAAGTGGTTGGGGATGGACTCACCCCCAGCGCTAACCCCGCGTTATCCGCTGGAGCTCGAGCAGACCGCCGGGCTAGATAGCCAACTGGTTGACATCGAGGTTTTACCGGGCTCAGCCGCCATCGACAAGCAGATCGTTGAGCTACACCTGCCCGCAGAGGTGCTAATTGTGCTCATTAGCCGCGAGGACGCTTTTATCGTGCCACGCGGAGGTACTACCATACACCCTGGCGACCGCCTGCTGGTGCTAGGCCCTGAGGCCGAGATCGAAAAGGTGCGGTCGCTCTGTATCGTTAAGGACTCCAAGCCGTGAACAGCTGGCCGTTGAGGGAGATCTGAATCTCGGCCCGACCGTGCACTTGCACCGACGTGTTGACTGCGCGATCGGCCGGGACCACCCGATCTACTACCGTCCGCTGCCCGTTATCGTCGATCACCACTAACTCGAAGTGATACTCCTGACCGCGCAAGAAGCCATGATCGGCGGGGTTGAAGTTGATCGGTATGGTCCGGCCACCTAGGACTGGGGGTAGCGGCGGTTCGGCTACCGGCTCCGGGGGACGTTCAGCCTCCACCGGACGGTCTGGCAACAGGACGTTTTCGCCCTGAGCACCGTTGACGGTAACCGCCACCGGCGTACCCGGCAAGGTATAGCCGCTAGGGCGCACTTCCAGCACGCCTTGGGGACGCGCAGCATCTTCAACGTGATCGACCCAGGCGATCTCAAGGCCAGCGGCGCGGAGCATAAGTTGGGCGCGCTGCAACGATAGCCCCCGGACCTCGGGAACACGCACCACTTCGCGGCCGGGGAGCGAGTAAGTAAGGGTAACTAAGGCGCTAGTCGGCACGCGCTGACCCGCGGCAGGCCACTGTGCGCTGACCTGATTTGGCTGGGTGTAGCTAAGCCCCACCGCCACCGTCTCGACCCGGCGCAAGCCGGCAGCTACTAGGCGATTACGGGCCTCTTCCAGACGCAGTCCTACCACGTCGGGCAGGGTGACTTCCACCACCTCGGCGCCACGGCTGATTACCAAAGAGACGCTCGAGCCGCTAGTAACGGTCACCCCGCGTCCGGGCTGCTGACTCAGCACGCGCCCTGAAGGGTGATCGCTAAACTCATAACTGACTTCACCCAGCACTAGATTGGTCTCTCTAAGAGTTCGGGTTGCCTGCTCCTCGATCAACCCCACCAGGCTGGGCACCTGAACACTGGCCGGCGGGTTATGCACGCCGATGCTGATCGAACGGCCTGGGCGCACCCAAGTCCCCGCTGCCGGGCTCTGCGACGTCACGCTGCCTAGCCGCGCTCCCGTCACGTTAAACTCGTAGGGCTGCACGGTCAGCTGAAGTGCTCGCAGTTCGCGCAGCGCCTCGTTAGCCTCACGGCCCACAACCATCGGCACCTGCACCTCGGCGACCAGCAGGTAGCGCGCTACCACGGCGTAACCGATGCCTACCAACAGGCTGAGCGATAGGAGGGCGAGGAGCAGTGCCGCCGCTACCCGGCGGCGCTGAATCGCCCTGGCCGGAAGGTCAGCAGGTGGATTAGCCATGGCCTCAGTTTAGCACCGCGCCTGAAAACCGCGTGAGTCACCCAAGGGTTACTTGCGCACCGCTGCAGCAGGCATCACCGCCAACTTGGCGGGCACGGTCTCTTCGAGCGTCACGAAGGCGCTAGGACAGGCCTCATGCACCACCTTAAGCACCTCCGGCACCCGCCGCCGCGGCACCACGCTAAAGCCGACCCGCACATCGCCATCACGGCCAGTCGCGTTGATCTCGGTAACATAAAAGCCCTTCTCGCGCAGCACCGGCGCCACCGGGTCGGCGCTGACCGGCGTGACAAAGCGGAGCAAGGTGTGGCCCATAGCGATCCACCGCTCGATAGTGGAGCCGAGCATGGTGCCAGTAGCGTAGCCACCGGCAAAGGCCACTAGCTGAAGGGGATTATCCAGATTAGTAATGACCTGCCCGGCTGCTAGTAGCCAGATCAGCGATTCGCAAAAGCCCAGCAGCCCAGCTAACCCTCGCCTCCCTCGCACCAGCATGACGATGCGCAGCGTGCCGAGCGACACGTCGACCACGCGCATAGCAAAGATCAGCAGCGCCCCCAGGATCAACTCGACGGTCATGGAATGGCTACCGCCGCCGCGCCGATCACTCCGGCATCGGTGCCCAAGGCGGCCAGGCGCAGCTCCAAGGGAGGGTAGTTAGCGCAAAACGCCGCTGCCGCGGCCCGCACGCGCTCCAGATAAAAGTTGCCCACCTGCGTCAACCCGCCACCCAGCACAAAGGCGTCGGGGTTGAAGATCTTGTGCAGGTTCGCCAGGCCGATGCCGGTGTAGTGCGCGGCGTTGTCGATGATCTTGAGGGCCTTAGCCTCACCGGCTCGAGCCTGCGCGAAGACCTCCTCGGTAGTCATGGCACGCCCAAAGCTGTAGCTGGCCTCGCGGGCGATCGAGCGGCCGGCGGCGATCGCCTCCCAGGTGCCGTGATGACCGTCGCCGCCTTGCGGGCCACGGTCTTGCAGAATCATATGGCCGATCTCCCCGGCGATGCCGTGAGCGCCCCTAATCACCTTATCGCCAATAAACAGCCCACCCCCGATGCCGGTTGACAGCGTCACGAAGATGCTGCTATGGAGCTCACGCGCCGCCCCGTAGCGGTGCTCGGCGTAGCCGGCAGCGTTGGCGTCGTTTTCGAGCACCACCGTCAGCCCCAAGCGCTCCTGCAGACCGCTGACCATTGGCGCCTCGACCATGCCGGGGATATTAGGGGCAAACAGCACCATCCCGCGCTTAAAGTCGATCGGGCCGGGCGACCCGATCCCAACCCGACTAATCTCCGGGTGCTGGGCCAGCACGGCCCGTGCCGCCTCAGCCATGGCATCAAGCACCGCGCTCATGCCGGTCTGTGGGGTAGCGACGCGGTGACGGCTCAGAATCACTCCATCCTCCACCGCCGCTACGGCAATCTTGGTACCACCCAAATCGATCCCGAGTGTTTTCATAATCTCAGTCTATCGTGAAATCTTTAGACCGAAGCGAGCGCCTCGAGAGTCGCCTCGGCGATCATCCGCTCCTCATCGGTGGGGATGACCATGACCGCCACACCAGCGCCAGCCCGGCTGATCAGGCGCTCGCCGCGGGTGTTCTGGTCCGGGTCTAGGTCTATACCCAAGAACTCCAGCCCTGACAGCGCCTGCGCCCGCAGCTCGGGGTCGTTCTCGCCGATGCCGGCGGTGAAGATCACGCCGTCCAGGCCGCCCATCGCCGCAGCGTAGGCGCCGATTATCTTGCGGATGCGGTAGCTGAACACCGCAATCGCGTCCGAGGCGGCCTGATCGCCCGCAGCGGCGGCGCGGCGCACATCCCGCATGTCGTTGGAGACACCTGACAGGCCGAGCAGCCCGGAGCGCTTATTGAGCAGTTGGTCGAGCTCATCGACGCTCATGCCGCTGCGCAGCAGGTAGAGGAGCACGCCGGCATCGATATCGCCTGAGCGGGTGCCCATCAACAGCCCTTCTAACGGGGTAAAGCCCATGCTGGTGTCCACCGAGTGCCCAAACTGCACCGCAGCGGCGCTAGCGCCGTTGCCAAGGTGGAGCGAAACGAGCCTCAGCTCGCTGCGGGGCCGGTTAAGCAGCTGCGCCGCCTGCCGCGTGACGTAGTCGTGGCTGGTGCCGTGAAAGCCGTAGCGCCGCACGCCTGCCTCGCGGTAGTAGCGCCGCGGCAGGCCGTAGAGGTAAGCCTGGGTCGGCACCGTGCTGTGGAAGGCGGTGTCAAATACCGCTACCTGCGGCACTTCGGGCAGCAGGTGCAAAGCGGCGCGAATCCCAGCCAAATTGGGCGGGTTATGCAGCGGCGCCAACGGCGACAGCGCCTCGATCTGGGCAATGACCGGCGGGGTCAGGCGGGTGGGGCGGGTATAGCGCTCGCCGCCGTGTACTACCCGGTGGCCGACCGCCACGATGCCGGCTAGCGGCACCTGCTCAGCCAGCGCGGTCAGGCAGAGCTTAAAGGCCCCCTCGTGATCGCCGATACCGTCACTGCGCACCGCGGTGGCAAAGCCGGCCTTGATCTGCGTATCACCACCGATACGCTCAACCAGCAGGGAGAGATGGTGCGGCAGCAGTTTAACTTTCAGGCTCGAGCTACCCGCGTTGACGACCAGCACTGGGGGATGGTTCATGGCCTTACCTTACCGTACAGCTGCGAGACTGATGTCCCTAGCTGCGGCGTAGCTTCTCAAAAGCCTGCAAGCGCTCGCGCACCTTGGCTTCCCAGCCTTCACCGCCGGCGTCGTAATAGCGGCGCTCCCCTAGAGTCTCGGGAAAATAGCGCTGTTTGAAACTCGCCTCGGGATCGTCGAAGTAGTAGGCATACCCCCGGCCGTAGCCAAGGGTCTTCATCAGGCCGGTCGGGGCATTGCGCAAGTGCAGCGGCACCTCGGCGGCGGCGTGCGCCTCGGCATCTTGGCGCGCCTTGCCCCAGGCGCGGTAGACCGCGTTCGACTTGGGCGCCACGGCCAGGTAAACAGCCGCCTCAGCCAGCGCCAGCTCACCTTCGGGCTGACCCAGCAGAGCTGCCGCCTCCTGCGCCGCCAGCGCCACTCTGAGCGCGTTAGGATCGGCCAGGCCGACATCCTCGGCGGCCATGCGCACCAGCCGCCGCGCCACGTACATCAGGTCGACACCACCCCCCAGCAGGCGCGCCAGCCAGTACAGCGCGGCATCGGGGTGGCAGCCGCGCACCGACTTGTGCAGCGCGCTGATCAGATTATAAAAGTGCTCGCCCCCCTTGTCGAAGGCCAGGCCACGCACTGAGAGCGCCTGCCGGGTGGCCTCAGCGCTAAGCAGGCCCGCCTCGGCGTAACCGGCGGCAACCTCCAGCGCGCCTAAGGCGCGGCGGGCATCGCCATCGGCCCACTGGATGAGCAGCGACTCCGCCTCGGGCTCGAGCGTGAGTCTTCCGGCAAAACCGTCGGGGTGGGCTAGCGCTCGCTCGAGAACCGCTGCCAGCTCCGCTTCGCTTAAGGGATGAAGTACATAAAGCTGACAGCGCGAGCGCAAGGCGCCGATCACCTCGAAGGAGGGGTTCTCGGTGGTAGCGCCGATAAACAGCAAGGTGCCGGTCTCTACATAGGGGAGTAACAAGTCCTGCTGCGCCTTGTTGAAGCGATGCACCTCGTCAAGGAAAAGGATGGTGCGTTGTCCGTCCGCCAGGCGCGACTCAGCCGCATGCGCCACCGCCCGCACCTCTTTAACGCCGGCGGTGACGGCGGACAGGTTGACAAAGTGCGCGCCGCTCTGCGCAGCGATCAGCCGCGCCAAGGTGGTCTTGCCTACCCCGGGCGGCCCCCAGAACAGCATCGACCGCCAACGCCCACTCTCGATAGCCACTCTGAGCGGCCTTCCGGAAGCGAGCAGGTGCGACTGCCCGGCCATCTCAGCGAGCGTGCGGGGCCGCAGCCGCTCGGCTAGCGGCGCGGGCGGGCTGGCAGGGTCCATGCCTTAGCCTACCGCAATCCCTAGGCTCGCCCCGCTAACCTCACCGCCAACACCTGCCGCGTCAAAGACCTCACCTCTAACAGTTAACAGCGGCCCCTACCGAGCCAGGACAGCGTACAATTGAGGGTAAAGGAGGGGTTGTCATGAAAGTCCTTATCCTCGTTATCCTTGTTGTCATGGTATTCACGGTAGCCGCTGCCCAAGACCTCCCTATCGGGGCGGTGCAGCCGGCACCGGAGGCCTTCACCGACGTTCCGGCGGACCACTGGGCCTATGAGGCAGTCCACCTGTTGCTCCAGCAAGGGATCGTGATCGGTTACCCGGACGGCACCTTCGGCGGCACCCGCCCCATCACCCGCTTTGAAATGGCGGTGATCGCCGCCCGGCTGTTGCAGCATATCGACAGTCTTGTTCAGGCCGCCGCGCTGAACGCTGCCACGTTGCAGGCCATGCAGGAGACAGCCGCCCAGCTAGCCGAGCTTCAGCCTTTAGAGCGGATTGCCCAGCTCGAGCAGGCTCTGGAGGAGGCCGCTGCACTGTCTTATGTGGAGTGGCTCGAGCGCCGCGTAGCCGACCTTGAAGCCGCCATGAATGAGCTGTTAGGCGAAGAGATCTTTCCGCGCGAAGGCCTGGATGGTGTACCGCGCAGCGTGGGCGAGGCCCTGCGCCAGCCACGCCAACCGGAGGTGGCCGAGCTGATACCGGCGCTGGTAACGGAGGAGGTTGTCTTACCGGAGCCCGGTGCCATAACACCTGGCCGCGCCTTCTTCGGTCTCTCCCCCGGCGCCCTGACTAGCGGCCTGATCTATATTGGGGTGCAGGCAGGCTACGACCGCCTGCTGGGGCCGCTTGGGGTAGTGGTCCGGGCGCACTACAACGGCGCTGCCAACGACTTGCGGCTGAGCTTCGGCGTGCTGGCCCGCACCGAGATCGTTCCACGCCTGGACGGCTACGGCGGCCTGTCGATAGGTATGAGCATCACCGGCCAGCAAACCGCCGCGCTCTTCGAGGCGCCGTTTGGCATTGAGTATTACCTCAGCAACACGGTCGGCCTGTTCGCGCAGCTGCTCCCCGCCTATACCTTCACCGCCGACCCGGTCAGCGTAGGGTTAGGGATCGGACTTAATCTGCGCTTTTAGCAATAGCCCTTACTACCGCCTCGGTAAAGGCTTGCGTCCCTCGCGTACCGCCTAGGTCTCTGGTCGGATTCTCGGCCAGCGCCCGCTCCACCGCTTGCTCGATCGCCGTAGCGGCTACTTCCTCGTTAAGCCCATATCTCAGCATCATCGCCGCCGAGAGCATGGCGCCGACCGGATTGGCCAGATCCTGGCCGGCAATGTCGGGAGCGCTGCCGTGAACCGGCTCAAAAAGGCCCACCCGGCCACCCAAGCTAGCCGAGGGTAGCAGCCCCAGGCTGCCGGGGATGACCGCCGCTAGGTCGCCGAGGATGTCGCCAAAGAGGTTACTGGTCACAATCACGTCAAACTGCCTGGGGTTGCGCACTAACTGCATGGCGGCGTTATCGACGTAGAGGTGCTCGAGCCCGATGCCGGAGTACTCGGCCCGCTGCACGCCGATCACCACCTCGCGCCAGAACTGGCTGACATCCAGGACGTTGGCCTTGTCGATGCTGGTGACCTTGCCACCGCGCACACGCGCCGCCTCAAAAGCCACCCGGGCAATGCGCTCCACTTCGGGCCGGGTGTAGACATCGGTCGATAGCCCTTCATCCGCCCGGTTATAGCTCGGTTTGCCAAAGTAGATGCCGCCGGTCAGTTCGCGCACAATCAGCATATCGGTGCCGCGCACTACCTCGCTCTTTAACGGTGAAAGGTGCTCTAAACCCTTGAAGACCTTAACCGGCCGCAGGTTGGCATAGACCCCCAGGTGCTTGCGGATACCCAACAGCCCCGACTCGATACGCTGCTCACGCGGGACGCGATTCCACGGGTGATCCCCTACCGGGCCACCCACGGCGCCTAGCAGCACCGCATCAGCCGCACTACAGGCGAGTTTGGTCTCCTCGGGCAAGGGCGTGCCGTGGCTCTCCAGGGCGCTGCCGCCGAAGGGGAGCCGGGTGTAGGAAAAGCTGAGGCCGTAGTGGACGGAGAGAGCATCCAACACGGCTATGGTGGCGTCGATAACTTCAGGGCCGATGAAGTCGCCGGGCAAGACAGCGAGCTGATAGGTCTTCATGAAGAGCCTCCTTCGGGTCGATCAGCGCAAGCGTTAAGGGCACAATATTGGGCATAATATAGCGCCCGGCCTGGCACGACCCTCAGTTTATCCTGAGCCCGCTAGCCGTCCAGCGGACAAGGCTTCGCCCGATAATTCCGTACCCCGCACCACTGCCGCAGATCGAAGTCATGAATCTCTTGGGCTTTAGCCGGCTGCCTCTGCAAACCCAAGATCAAGGACGTGGGTAGCATCGTCAGACGGTCTTTGTCCCCTTGTTTATGGTGACGAATAAAGTCTAAGATGTAGTGCAGGTATGAATCCTCAGTGCTGCGGCTACAGTGCTTTAAGCGAATCGTCTGGTGCACCTGGTTCAAAGGGGAAGAGGTCTTTGCAGAATTACTCGGGCGAAGCCTTATATCGCGTTTGGCTTTCAAGGTTCTCGTACATGGAGGCACAATTATCTTATATGGGGTCTTACACGTTCCTTACTCCATATAATTCCTAGTTGGGCCGCTTAATTACTACCAATTCATCTAGCCCGCACTTGCGCACGAGGCAGAGGTAAACATGAAGGCGTCGGAAACGAAATTCCAGCCAATAATCGAGGGCACAAAGCAATATGTTGTTCCACTCTTTCAACGCCCTTATAGCTGGGAAAAGAAAGAATGGGACGTGCTATGGGATGATTTGATTTGGCTTTGTGAGAACGAAGAACCAACAAGCCACTTCATCGGCTCGATTGTTACAATGCCGACAGCATCCGTGCCTGAAGGTGTCTCAAAATTCCTCCTGATTGACGGGCAACAAAGGCTTACAACTATCTTTGTTCTATTGACGCTGCTTCGTGATATGGCGAAAAGCAAGGACGACGACAACTTAGCCCAAGAAGTCGAGCAAACAATGCTAGTAAACCCCTTCAAGCGGGGTGGCGATTACTTCAAGTTGCTGCCGACACAAATAGATCGGGAGGCCTTCAAGGCGTTAGTACAATCGGCATCAACAAACCCAGATAGCCGTATTTTGCAGTGTTACCAGTTCTTCGAGCGCAAGCTCAAGCAAAGCGACGTGGAAGTAACCGCTCTAAACAAAGTAGTCTCAACTCGACTGTCGGTGGTTAGCATCGTACTTGACCACGACGATAATCCTCATTTGGTTTTTGAAAGCCTGAATGCCAAAGGTAGGCCTCTCACTCAATCAGACCTAATCCGCAACTACTTTTTCATGCGCATCCATGTTGATGAGCAAGAAACAACGCATTCAAAATTCTGGGAGCCGATGCAGATAGCGCTGGGCGACAACTTGACTGAGTGCATTCGGCACTATCTGATGCGCAATGGGTCAATCGTAAAGCAAGGCGATGTTTACTTCACTCTAAAAGACCGCGTCGGGCAAGGCGATGCCCTAAAAGCCCTCAAAGACATTGCGACCTTTGCCGGATATTACAAAAACTTCCTCACTCCCGAAAATGAGCCTGACCCTCAACTGCGAGCTGCTCTGGTACGCCTTAAGCGCCTGGAAGTTACAACGACTTATCCCTTCTTGCTTAACTGTTATCATGATTACGCACAGGGCCAGATTTCAGCAGATGACCTTCTCGAGATACTGCAAACAATTGAGAATTACGTGATTCGACGGTTTGTATGCAATGTTCCTACCAGCCAGCTCAACAAGATATTTCCCTTACTGTATCAGCAAGCAAAACTACAGACTCCAATGGACCTGGCCGATGGAGTCCGCTCCGCTCTACAATCTCGAGGCTATCCTAAAGACACCGAGTTTTGTATACGCTTGATCGATTCGAAACTTTATGGCGCAGGCGAAAGGCTTATCAAGACAAAGCTCATATTGGAGACGCTTGAGGCCGCCCATCAACACAAAGAACAACCCGCCTTTGATAATCTGACCATCGAACATGTGATGCCACAAACTCTGACGGACTGGTGGCAAAATCACCTTGGAGAAGATTGGCAAGCCGATCACGAGTTGTATTTGAACACTCTCGGCAACTTGACGCTGACGGCCTACAACGCCGAACTCTCTAATGACACATTTCCCGAGAAAAGACATCGTCTTGGTAACAGTCACCTCGAACTCAACAAGTATTTTCAGGGTGTGAACAGCTGGAATCGCGAGGCGATTGATGTGCGATCTAAAGCCCTGGCGAAATTGGCCCTCACCGTATGGCCTTACTTTGGTGAAGAACAAGTCGCTCCAGCGAACACCGATAATGTAACCGGCAGGACGCCCAAAGCTGTAACCATTCTTGGTCAGAGATTTTCTGTAGAGTCGTGGCGGGATGTTCAGGCTTACACACTAAATGCGATTGCCCAGCTTGAGCCAGATTTGTTCAATCAATTAGCAGGTGAATACCCACGGTTTATTAGCGCAGACCCTGGAAAATTCCGCCGCAAGCGACAGATAGAAAACGGCTTTTATATTGAAGTAAACCTCTCTGCAAAAGATGTATATCGCTTCTGCAATCAGGTAATTGATTCGCTTGGTTTGTCTAGTGAGGATTGGATTGTAGAAACAGAATGATACCTAAGGCTCAAGGCAGCCCAACACGGGTTGCGGGCGACTCGCTTCGCCGGCGCTACGCGAGCGCCTGAGCCCAGCCGTTAGGCGGACGAACAAAGTGGAAGTGGGAATGCAGAGTCGGGTGCTATTGAGTACCAATCGTTTGAGGCTTCGCTCGTTTCTTGCCTCTGACTTGGGCTCGCTGGTTGATCTGGACAGTGATCCGGAGGTCATGCGGTGGCTGACGGGTGGTTTGGCGACCTCCCCTGAGGTGATCCGGAGCACGGTGTTGCCGCGCTTCATGACGTACGACGCTGTCGAGCCGGCGTTTGGGTACTGGGCCGCCGTGGAGAAGGCCACTGGCAGCTTTATTGGATGGTTTGGCTTTCACCCTCTAGACGCTGGGCCACGCGATGAGGTCAAGATCGGCTACCGGCTGCGCCGGTCTGCGTGGGGTCGGGGTCTGGCTACCGAGGGAGCGGAGGCGCTGGTGCGCATGGCGTTCGAGGAGTTGGGCGTTCGCCGGGTCCTGGCAACAACCTACGAGCGGAACCTGGCTTCTCGGCGAGTTGCGGAGAAGTTGGGAATGCGGTTGGTGCGGCGCTTTCGGCTCAGTGCTGCCGACTTGGCGGCGTCACACACGATGGATGGAGCGGTGGGAGAGGTGTGGGATGGTGAGGAGGTCGAGTACGCGCTCGAAGCGCAGGTTTGGTTTGAGGCGCGGTCGGGCGCCTAGAGGCTCGGCCCTCGCATCGCCGCAGAGGGGCCGTTATGTGCTTTGCATCTTGCAAGACTGACAGAGGTACATTATACTGTACATATGAGGACGATAAATTACACTACAGCACGCCGCAACCTAGCGAGCGCGATGGATGCGGTCATTGAGGATCATACGCCTGTCATCATTACCAAAGGCAGCGACAAAGCCGTTGTCATGATGAGCCTAGACGACTGGAACGCCTGGCAAGAAACGATGCACTTATTGCGCAACCCTGCCAACGCTGAGCGCCTCCTTAAAGCCACGCGCGATTTTGCTGAGGGTAAAAACCTTGTCATCAAAGAGTCGCTCCTTGAGTGAAATATAAAGTCTTTCATCAAAATGCTTGGGAAGACTACCTCTTCTGGATTGCACAGGATAAGAAAATTCTCAAACGTATTAACCTACTGATCGAAGACATTGAACGCGATCCTTACGAAGGTATTGGTAAACCTGAGGCTCTCAAGCACAATTTATCAGGCTGGTGGTCAAGACGCATTGATGATGAACATCGGATTGTTTACCGTGTCAAGGATGAAGCATTGCATATTGCTTCTTTGCGCTATCACTACTCAAAATAACTTCGCTGACGCGCATAACTAGGCGCTGCAAGGGATGCGCCCGTAGTATTAGAGTGCTCGGTCGCAAGGCAGTACCCTTACGGCTCTGCTGGATCACTTACAACGTGACGAACTCGACTTCCATGTAGCGCTGGCTGGGCCACTTCGCTCCATGCTTTGCGATGCGGACTGGCCAACGCTCAGATTGGCTGAACTTCTTGGCATAGACCTTCGAGTGCAGCAATCAAGGAAGGCCCGTCACATTTCGATCCAAAAGCGCATCCCAAGTACGAGACGTTGGCTGGCTGGATCTAGACCACGCAATACTGCTTTGGCACGTGGTAGATTGTAGGTTGTCGGTATGAGTCGATATGAGCAACTCCTGTTGCGAATCCTGCGGGGCAGATCGGATGCCAATATCCGCTTCGATGAACTGTGTCAACTGCTTCGGCACCTGGGATTCGAGGAGCGTATACGGGGCAGCCATCACATCTTCAGGAAGCCAGGCGTTGCCGAGAAAATCAACCTGCAGCGGGATGATGGCCACGCCAAAGTTTACCAAGTGCGACAGGTGCGTCGTGTCATCTTAAAATACCGTCTGGGCGAGGAGGCGTAATGAAATATGAGATCATAATCTATTGGAGCAACGAGGATCAGGCGTTTATCGCCGAGGTGCCCGAACTTCCTGGATGTATGGCGCATGGTGAAACCCAGGAAGCGGTCCTGCAAAACGTCAAAGAGGCGATGCAACTGTGGATTGACACGGCCCTGGAGTTTGGGGATCCGGTGCCAGAACCCAAGGGCGAGCGGCTCATGCTGGCCTGAGAAGGCACTGGAGCCGATCGCCTGTACTAAAACCTACTGGCCGATGCCGCTCGAGCCCTCTGCCTGCGGAGGGTTGTTTGGTCGCACATGGTAGCATCCTAACGTTTAGAACGTTTCGGGTAGGAGAGGAGCATCCATTCTCTGGGGAGCTACCGCACTAGGTGCCGCAGCATGAGGCAGACCGCGCACCGGTATGGGATGGCCGAAAAAACATTAGGCTGCTGAAGGGTTCCTCTGCGGTTAAACGGCCTGCGGTGAAACTGCTATAATATTGTAGCTATGATGACCATCACGCTAGACGAAATCCAGCGCGATCTGGTAGGCTATCTCCAGCGGGTCAAGGCAGGAGAAACCCTGGTGATTTTGGAGGCGAATGAGCCGGTGGCCGAGATCAAGCCTGTGGCGGCCAACGGGGCGCGCCTGCGGCCATACGCTCTATGCGCTGGCGAGTTTCGGCTGCCAGAAGAGTTCGATGCCCCGCTGCCGGATGAGATCATCCAGCAGTTTGAGGGACGATGAGATTGCTGCTCGATACACATATCTTTCTCTGGTACATTACAGCAGATCCGCGCCTGTCGGCTATCGTCCTGCCATTGATCCGCGATCCCGCGAATGAGGTCTATCTGAGCGTTGTCTCAGTGTGGGAGACCCTGGTGAAGCACCAGCTTGGTAAGTTGCCTTTGCCGCAAGCCCCTGACGCTTACGTTACTCAGCAGCGTCAACGCCATCAAATCGAGAGCCTCCCGCTGGATGAGAACAGCGTAACGAAGCTGGCTCAACTGCCGACGCTGCACAAAGACCCATTTGACCGGATGCTCATCTGTCAGGCGATCCAACATGGTCTGACCATCGCCTCCGCAGACGATGCCGTGCGTGCCTATTCCGCCCACGTATCAGTAATCTCATGAGGCGCTGCCACAGCTAAGGAGTCTGCTGCGGGCAGAGTATGCCGACGGCAAAGCGCTGCGGCGGACGCGGTGCCCTTGCCCCTGAACCGCAGCGTTGGTGGAATTTCACAAATGGTACTCCTAATTCACCGTGCGCGTCACCATTCGAGCTTCGGCAAGGTTTCTAAGGAGGTTGCTATGAGCCCCAAGAAGGACGTGCGGGAGAGCGGTAAGAGGTCCAAGGAATTCACGGACGAAGAGCGCGCCGCGATGAAGGAGCGCGCCCGCGAGCTGAAGGCTGAAGCACGTGCGAACAAGAACCAGGCGGAAGGGGAACGTGACGTGCTGGCGAAGATCGCCGCGATGCCGGAACCGGACCGCGCCATCAGCCAGCGCCTCCATGCGATCATCCGAGCCAGTGCGCCGGAGCTCGCGGCGAGGCTCTGGTATGGACAACCCGCCTACGCTAAGGACGGTAAGGTAGTCTGCTTTTTCCGCACGGCGGAGGTCGACAAGGAGCGGTACCTAACGCTCGGCTTCACCAGCACGGCGAAGCTCGACGAGGGCCACCTCTGGCCGACCGCCTTTGCGCTGACTGCGTTGACTGCCGCCGAGGAGGCAAGGATCGGCGCACTCGTAAAGAAAGCGGCGGGCTGAGAATTGGCCGCACCGATCCCGGCGTTGTCGCATATTCGCTTTGATTCACTTTGACACCGCGTGAGCCAGTGCATTGGCAGCTACTTGCCGTTCGGTAGGAACCGCTTTGAGCAATGAGCATAACCAAAAACTGGATTTCGAGCGCGGCGCCCAAGTCAAAATGCATGAGGGCGAGATCGACATAGATATTGCACTGGTCAAGCGGCTGTTGGCTGAACAGTTTCCGCGGCTAGCTAACAGGACGATAACGGTAGTCCGCTCAACAGGCACGGTAAACGCGATCTATCGCCTTGATGACGATCTTTATCTACGATTGCCGCGATTACCGGCTTGGGCACAGAGCATTGAGCGAGAATGGATCTGGTTGCCAAGACTGGCTCCACATATTTCGCTCAGCATTCCAAAGCCATTAGCGCAGGGAAAGCCGACGACTTGGTATCCATACCCTTGGGCCGTATATCGGTGGCTCGAAGGGTTGCCATATCAAGATAATCTCATCAGCGATGAGCGCCGCTTGGCGCTTGATCTTGCCAATTTCATTTTGGAGTTGCGCAGTGTAGCTATGTTGGAGGCACCTCGCGGTGGGCGGCGTCCGCTAGTCGAACTGGACGCAGTAACACGCGCTGCCATCGCAGCTTCTCGCACTGTGATAGACACCGAAGCGGTATCAGCGGCCTGGGCACGCTCACTTGAGGCGCCACCATGGGATGGAAAGCCCGTATGGCTGCATGGCGACTTGCTAAAATCAAACCTGCTGGTTCAGGATGGCCGCCTTTTCGCAGTTCTGGACTTTGGCGGAGTCGGTATCGGCGATCCTGCTGCCGATGTGGTTCCTGCCTGGAGCGTATTCGGCAAAGAGGGGCGAGAGGCATTCCGACAGGCCTTGGAGGTGGATGACGATACTTGGAGTCGAGCGCGTGGTTATGCGTTGCACCAAGCAGTAATGATTATTCCGTACTATCCCGCAACGAACCCGGATTTTGTCGCTATGGCCAGGCGCACCGTCGAAGAAGTGCTGGCCGAACTCCGGTAGGTTCAAGCGCCCAAACGTTCTGCAAGGGCGTTTACATTCTTGCGGCGGTCTGGTAGCGTAGCGCCAGGATGACGCACGATACCCTCCCCTCCCCTACGGCAGCATCTGAGAGGGCCCCCTGGCGCCTGCCGCTAAGTACCCAGGAGCTTGCCCAGGGGCTGGCTGCTGAGCGGGTGGTGGAGCTGGAGATCGCCCACGGCAACGGCGACCTGATCAAGGTGTTTAAGGCCCTGGGAATTGCCGGGCCGTTTACAGTGCTCAGCCCCTGGGAGCTGCAAGACGAGACCGGGCGCCACTTAATCCACGCCGGCGGCTACGCCGCTATGCCGTTTGGCGAGATGTACCCGCCGCTAGTGAGCTTTATGCGGCAGTACCTTGACACTAATATCAGCATGGGCCTCCCGCAGCAGTCGGCGGCTACCTGGCGGGCGGCCTTGGAGACTAACCTGGTAGCGCTCTTAGCTCATCAGGCCCCCAGCCATGCCGATAGCCAGGTGTTCTTCTCCAAC
>Ga0208733_100484_pt1 | contig 17322 bp, 16 predicted proteins | sample SubbioR11Jul_8B1_FD_184816 | JGI IMG/M metagenome (GOLD analysis project Ga0208733, IMG submission 184816) | Serpentinite rock and fluid subsurface biosphere microbial communities from McLaughlin Reserve, California, USA - CR11Jul_8B1 (SPAdes) | ecosystem: Environmental > Terrestrial > Deep... | reverse complement strand
GTATCTTTAGCTCGCAGTTGATGTTGATATTTGTGTTCTTCGACCTCTATCGTACCCAGTTCTCAAAGAACGATAGTAAACGATGTCCTGAACGTAAAATCAGTAAACGATGTCTTGAACGTTGTCAGTTATGAATTATGAATTTTAAATTTTTTTAAACTCATAACTCAAAACTCTTCACTCTTAACTTTTAATTCAACGATATTCCCAGTGCCCCGGGACCCAGACCCAGCCCCTTCCCCTCGGCTCCCAGCGTCCTGGAACCCAGGCGGCGTGAGGCTTCGGACGTTTATGCCAGTGACCTGGAACCCAGACCCATTCTCCTCTCCGATGTTCCCAGTATCCAGGCCGCCAGACAGCGTCAGGATGGGAAGGGGGGCCATAAACCTCCACCCTGGGTTCGGGTGGCCTGACATGAATGGCACGGGGCGGACAACCCCAAAAAAGGATAGCCATCCCGCAGATGACAACCAACAAAAAGAGGACGATTAACCTCCTGCTCATGGGAATCCCTCCTTATATGTTTTATATTTATATGATATTAGACTCCAATGCAAGAAAAATATTCATTTTGCAACTCTAGCGCCTTCATTTATTGAGGGCGGAGTCCGTCCCGACTAAATCGGGACGCTACGAAAAATAATAACTTCGCAACCAATAATTACCCTTAACCGAGTGGATACAAAATTTCCTTGATTTTTTCCAGGATTTCAAATAATTAAGACTAAGGAGGAAGTTCATGTCAATAGATCTCGAATGTCCCATCTGTGATGCCGATATCCCTATGGATGGGGGTGAGAGGACAGGCGACCTCGTTCTCTGTTCCTTCTGCAAAGTGACTTTTAAACTGGTCAAGAAGAAAGACAAATGGGTCCTCCTTGAGGACTATGAGGTGTAGATCCATCCCTGTGGAATGGAAATTCCAAATACCAATTTCCAAAATCCAAATAAGATCCAATTACCAATTCCCAATCTTGATGGTCTCGTAAAAAGTCGTCACACCGGTGAAAACCGGTGTCCAGTATTTTCATAAGTGCCTGAGATTACCCCGCCCAAAGCGCGGCTGGAGTTCACCCCGTACTTGATACGGGGCCGGAATGACGATTATTAGGATTTTTCGACTTTTTACGAGATCATCAATCTTATCAAAAAACATTTTGCTCAATTGGATATTATTGGGAGATTGGAGATTGCCTGTCTGCGGTAGGCAGGAAATTTGGTTATTGAAATGAAATGTTTATACGCTTCTGACCTCCACGGTGAGATCTATCTCTACCGGGAACTTTTGGAACTGGCCCAATCCTCATCCGTAGAGATCATCGCCTTAGGGGGTGACCTCCTTCCCTCCATCCCTCCGACGAAACGCTACGAGGACATGATTCCAAATCAGAAGAGCTTCATCGACCAGTTCCTCCTGCCTTTCTTTAAAAGAACAATGGAAACAACCGGTGTTAAACACCTCTTTCTCATTCCCGGAAATTGGGATATTGGTTATCCTTACCTCTTTAAAGAACCGGTAGAGGGGTTGATCGATCTCGACCGGAAAATCTACCGGCTCCGAAATGGGTACGAAATCGTCGGCTATCCTTTTGTTCCCCCCACTCCTTTTCGGCCCAAGGATTATGAGAAGATGGATGATCCTGATTCGCCCTGGCCTCCGCAGAAGAATCCATCTTACATCAGAACCTCTTACCAGAGCGATGGGCTGGCCGCCATCGACCCCTATCTCTACCTAAGGAGTCGGGAAACGATTCAAGAGGATTTGGACCGACTTCCAAAACCCCTCTTCCCGAAAAGAGCGATCTTTATGACGCATTCCCCTCCTTTTGGGACACGCTTGGATTTGATTCAGGGAGGAAAATCAGCAGGAAGCCGCCCGCTTAAAGCCTTCATTGAATCGCAGCAACCCTTTTTGACCCTCCACGGCCATATCCACGAGGCGCCACAGCTTTCAGGTTCCTATTTTGAATGGATTGGAAAAACGCTCTCCATCAATCCGGGGCAGTTTATTTCAAAAAAACTCCATGCCGCAACCTTTGAGATGGAGAGGGCAAAAAAGACGCTCAAACACACGTATCTCACTGATATTTCAAATGATTTTAGTTTATAAAGCCTTTTAAAAAAAACCTTTGACTTTTAGGAATGAGTGTGCCATAATGGTTTTGTAGGTTGTAAGAAGTATCTGTTTTGGATCAAGGAAAGGTCGCAAAAGTGCTTCTGAAAACTTTTGTGGCTTTTTTTTTAGGGACCAAAGGCTATTACAACTTACTTTAGTCTAAAGTGGAAAGGAGGTGAGTTGTAGTGGCCAAAGGTAAAGTAAAATGGTTCAACGAGAAGAAGGGCTTCGGGTTCATTTCCAGAGACGATGGAAATGATGTCTTCGTTCACTTCTCCGCCATTAAGAGGGATGGATTCAAATCCCTTTACGAAGGCGATGAGGTAGAGTTCGAGGTTTCCCAGGGTCCGAAAGGACTGCAGGCAACAAATGTTGTTGTGGTAAGCTAAAACAAAAATTCCTTAAACACCGAAAGAGGCTCCGCGTATATTTACCGGAGCCTTTTTCACAATCTCCATTGCTCCCCATTCTTCCTCCTGCTTTCAATTCCTCAAGTTTTACTGCCTCCGTGCCCTTCAACTTGACTTCCCTTTGAACCTGTCCTATACTTGCTTTATTGTAAGATAACAAATTGTCGCGGGGAGTTGGGATGGACCTGGCTGAGAGGGTGACCGGACAGTCACCGACCCGCTGAACCTGACCTGGATAATACCAGCGGAGGGATCGACAGATGACCTAAAAATGATGCCGACCCTCCAGGGCCGGTTTTTTTATTTCTAACAAGGTGCTGAAAAACGCCAGTCTGCGGCGTTTCCCTCATCCTTCGTCGTTGCGGCGTACCTCCAAGTACGCCTCACTCCTCGGGATTTCGGGAGCCTTGCATCCTGGCATTTTTGAGCACCTTGGGAAGAATGCCTTTTTCAACAACTGTTAAAGGAGAGAGAATCATGGTCTTTCAAACCGAGCGTCTCATACAGGTTCTTTCAAAAGTTCGGGAACAAAAACCCGTTGTCCACACCATCACCAACTGGGTCACTGCCAATGAAGTCGCTGCTTCACTCCATGCTATCGGCGCCCGACCCATCATGGCTATTGCTCCTGAAGAGGTAGGGGAGATCACCTCCAGGGCAGATGCATTGGTGCTCAATTTAGGGACGCCCTCTCCAGCTCGCATTGAAGCCATGCTTCTGGCCGGCCTTCAGGCAAACAAAGACGGCCATCCCGTCCTTTTTGATCCGGTCGGTGTAAGCGCATCTAAATTCCGGATCGAATCCTCAAGGAAAATTCTATCCGAGCTTCGGGTTACGGTCATCAGAGGAAATCGGTCTGAAATCGGAACGCTCGCAGGAAGGGAGGGCTGTTTATCTGGAGTGGATGCGGTTGCTGGGCCCGAGGATCTGCATCAAGCCTCTGAACACCTATCCAAAAAGACAGGGGCGGTTGTGGTCGCCAGCGGTCCTCAGGATCTCATCGTCTTTTCCGGAAAGAAGGTGATCGTGGAGAATGGCCACCCAATGATGGGTCTGGTCACGGGCGCGGGGTGCATGCTCACCGCAGTCGTCGGAGCTTTCAATGCCGTTGAGAGCGACCCTATGGTTGCCACAGTGAGTGCAGTGGCCTTCTTCGGTCTGGCTGGAGAGCAGGCCGCTCTCCAAACAAATGGGCCGGGGACATTTAAGTCCGCTCTTCTCGACGCCCTCTTCTCATTAACACCCGACCAGATGAGAAAGGGAATTAAAGTAAATTTTACATAACGGTTTCGTCACCCACAAACCATAAAAATTGGGAAGTATTATCCTACCATTAGATGCCCCTGCCTGCCGGTAGGCAGGGGGGAGGATTGAGGTGGGGGTGAACAGGGTGTCTTCCCCCTCACCCCCGCCCTCTCCCGCCAAGGGAGAGGGAGATAATAAGGTTATTTTCTAAGCAAATCTTAAGCAAAAGGAGGAAAGATATGGATACACGAAAAATTGCCAGGGCTCTGATCCTCGTTGCCATAGGCGTCGCCATCTCACCCTTCACCAGCATTCCGATTGGCATTGCAAAAATAAATCCGGCCCAGCATTTCGTCAATGTCATAGCCGCCATCCTTCTCGGTCCGTGGTGGGCGACCGGCATCGCCCTCATCATTGGCATCCTTCGCAATGCCCTGGGCACAGGCACATTGCTTGCCTTTCCTGGAGGAATGATCGGCGCTTTCCTCGCAGGCATTGCCTATCGTTATAGCCGGAACATCTATGTCGGATCCCTTGGAGAAATCATAGGCACAGGACTTCTCGGAGCCGTTGTCAGCGCCCTGATCGTTGCCCCTGTCCTGATGGGAAAGACCATGGCTCTTGGAGCCCTGATCATTGCTTTCTCCGGAAGCACGATCGTTGGGGCGATCATCGGCATCTTCGGCCTGAAGCTTCTCGAACGGGCCGGTCTCGCCAGATTAAAACCGGAGAGAGGTCGACCATCAAATGATCCTCCGCTTTGAAGGAGTCTCCTACTCTTACCCCGGCGTAGATACCCCGGCTCTCGATGGCCTTGACCTGACCGTTCATCCGGGAGAGAGCGCGCTCGTTGCGGGTTCGAGTGGAAGCGGCAAGTCAACCTTTTGCCGCGCCTGTATCGGACTGGTCCCCCATTTTCATCATGGGAAGTTTGCCGGGAGGGTCCTTGTGGACGGGCGCGATACACGCCGGCACCCTGTCTGTGAACTGTTTCGTCACGCCGGATTGGTCTTTCAAAATCCCGATGCCCAGCTTTTCAATCAGACCGTTGAGGCCGAATTGACTTATGGTCTGGAGAGCCTCGGAATGGCGCCATCTGAAATCGAAAAAAGATTGGCCTGGGCGGGCAACCTGACAGAACTGGATTCCCTTATGGAACGGCCTCCCCATACGCTCTCCGGAGGCGAAAAACAGAGGGTTGCATTGGGAGCGATCTTAACCCTTCGGCCTCGCCTCCTTCTTCTTGATGAGCCCTTCACACATCTCGACCCGGAAGGAACAGAGGCGCTACGGAGGATTCTCCGGACGCTGAAGTCAGAGGGAATCACCCTCATCATTGTTGAACACAAGCTCCATTCGATCATCGACGATGTGGATCGACTCATCGTTTTCCATCAGGGAAAGATCGTCGCAGAGGGCTCTCCCCGTCAGGTTCTCGCCGGAGAGATTTCAGCCTATGGCCTCAACCTTCCCCCCCTGTCGCAACTCTTCCGGGCTTTCGGGTTGAATAGAACAGTGTTCAATGTGGACGAAGCGATCGAGGAGCTTAAAACTCAGGATCTCCTGAGATCATTCTCCACTCGTCTCTCTGATCAAATGACAAAGCCCTCCAATAGATTTACAGCGGTTCCTCATCCAATCGTTGAGGCAGAGGATCTCTCGTTCAACTATGAGGGTCATTCCGTGCTTCGGGGGGTTCGCCTCAAACTTCATAAAGGGGAGTGCGTTGCCCTCCTGGGCCGCAACGGAGCTGGAAAGACCACCCTGATCAAACACCTCAATGGTTTGCTCAAACCTCACCGGGGTTTTATGAGGATCCTTGGCCGGGATACTCGGAAAACGCCCGTCTCCGAACTTTCCCGCCATGTCGGTTTCGTATGGCAGAATCCAAACGATCAACTCTTTCGGCCGACCGTGCGAGAAGAGGTCTTAACAGGCGCCAAAATCTTTCACCCCTATGATCCGGTCTGGTGTGACGAACTGTTCAACCGTTTCGGCCTTCTTCCCCTCCTTGACCGTTCCCCTTTTTCGCTGAGTGAGGGGCAGAAGAAACGGGTCTCTTTCGCCGCCGCATTAGCGGCCAAACCCGATCTGATCGTTCTTGATGAACCGACTGCCGGACAGGACGAACTCTTCCGCAGTGAATTAACCGGCTTCCTCGCCAGGCTTCGGCAGGAAGCACGAACCATTGCGCTGGTGACCCATGATCTCGAATTTGCCGCCGAGCATGCGAACCGCTGGCTGGTCCTATCAGAGGGGCAGATGATTGCAGATGGCCCGCCTGATGAGGTGATGGCTGATTCAACGGTCATGGCAAAGGCGGGGCTCCGGCCCACCCAGCGTTTTCAACTGACCCAGGCCATCAAACACCTCGGGGAGGAAAATTGAAACAATCAACCTTCGATCCCCGTTCCAAACTCATCTTCGCAATCGTGGCTACGGTTTTATTGATGACCTTCAGCCATTGGATCGCTCTGGCTTTATCGCTGGGAATATTGATCATCATCGTTCTCTTTCTTCACCTCGTTCGTCCCTGGCTCAAATTCTTAGAAAACCTGGGGTTTGCATGTCTCACCTTCTTCATCATCGCCTGGCTGGCTTTTGATCTCATCACCGGCATCGTATCCGGCCTCCGATTGCTCACCATTGGAACGGCCTTCTTCCTCTTCTTCCAGACCACCCCACCCAATAGGCTTTCCAATGGACTGCTCAAGATGGGCCTTCCCTACCCCTTCGCCTTTGTGCTCAGCGCATCCATGCAATTTGTCCCTGTTCTGATCCGCCGTGCGAGAAACATCCGTGATGCTCAGCGCGCGCGGGGCATTCCCATCGAAGGCGCCCTGGGAACGCTCCTCCATCTGCCTGCCCTCGCAGGCCCTCTGTTGATTCAAGCCTTCAAATTTGCGGATGAACTCGCAGAAGCCATGGAGGCCCGCGGTTTCGGAATATCCGGCCGCAGTTTCCGCTACGAGTTACGATTCAGATGGATCGATTGGGTGGCTGTCGCAATAAGCTTCACTGCCCTAACCATTGTTCTCTCAATTCAATTCTTTTAAATACAACTTTCCCTTTTGCCTTGACACATCTCATCTTCCACACTATACTTTCATCCGTCTCAAAGCCTCGCCATCGTTCAACCCAAAAAACCATTATCCACAGGAGAACTATTATGCCAAGACGTGACGACATTAAGAAAGTGATGATCATCGGTTCGGGGCCTATCATCATAGGCCAAGCTTGTGAATTTGACTATTCCGGGACCCAGGCCTGCAAAGCTCTTCGTGAGCTTGGATATACAATCGTCCTGGTCAATTCAAATCCGGCGACGATCATGACCGATCCGGGGATGGCGGATGTCACTTATATTGAACCGCTCAATCTTCAGAGGATGAAGGAAATCATCGAAAAGGAACGACCGGACGCCCTCCTTCCCAACCTCGGCGGCCAGACAGGACTCAATCTTTCCTCAGAATTGTCACGGACCGGCATTCTTAACCAATATGGCGTAAAGATTATTGGCGTGGATATCGATGCTATTCAACGCGGAGAGGACCGGTTAATCTTTAAGGAAACGATGAAAGGACTCGGCATCGATACGCCAAGAAGCCAAATTGCTGTCAGTGTGGAAGAAGCAGAAACAATTGCTGCTGATCTCGGCTACCCGGTCGTCATCCGCCCTGCCTACACGATGGGAGGGACAGGCGGGGGATTGGTCTATAATATAGAGGAATTGCGAACAATCGCCAGCCGCGGAATCTCAGCGAGCCTGGTCGGCCAGATTTTGGTAGAAGAATCGGTCCTCGGATGGGAGGAATTGGAACTGGAGGTGGTTCGCGATTCCAAAAACCAGATGATCACGGTCTGCTTTATCGAAAATGTCGATGCCATGGGCGTTCATACGGGAGATTCCTATTGTACGGCTCCGATGCTCACCATCTCTGCTGAATTACAAAAGCGCCTTCAGAAATATTCCTACGACATTGTGGAGGCCATTCAGGTGATCGGTGGCACCAACATTCAGTTTGCTCACGATCCGGAGACCGGGCGGGTGGTAGTGATTGAAATCAATCCCAGGACTTCCCGATCCTCTGCCCTTGCATCCAAGGCCACGGGTTTTCCCATCGCCTTGATTTCGGCAAAGCTGGCTGCCGGCATGACGCTGGACGAAATTCCTTACTGGAGGGAAGGAACGCTGGAAAAATATACCCCGTCAGGAGAGTATGTGGTGGTTAAGTTTCCCCGGTGGGCTTTTGAAAAGTTTAAAAATGCCGAGGACAAACTTGGCACCCAGATGCGCGCCGTCGGCGAGGTGATGAGCATTGGTAAAACTTACAAAGAGGCATTCCAAAAAGCTATCCGATCCCTTGAAATCGGTCGCTACGGACTTGGCTTTGCCAAGGATTTTCATCAAAGACCCCTCAGCGAGCTGATGGACCTTCTGACCCAACCCTCCAGTGAACGCCAGTTCATCATGTATGAAGCCCTCCGTAAAGGCGCAGGAGTAGAGGAACTCTTTAGAAAAACCTACATCAAACCCTGGTTCATCGAGCAGATGAGAGAACTAGTGGAATTAGAGGAGAAGATACTCCAGTATAAAGGCAAAACCTTGCCCGACGATTTATTGTTGAGAGCTAAGAAAGATGGTTTTTCTGACCGTTCCCTTTCTCAACTCCTCTCCATCTCTGAGAAAAAAATCAGAGAAAGGCGTGTCTCGTTGGGAGTCGTTCAAGGATGGGAACCTGTGCCGGTCAGCGGTGTGGAAAACGCCTCTTACTACTTCTCTACTTACAACGGACCGGATCAGGTGAAGGTCAGCCATAGGCCAAAGATCATGATCCTGGGCGGAGGCCCAAACCGTATTGGGCAGGGAATTGAATTTGATTATTGCTGTGTTCATGCTGCTTTTGCCCTGCGCGATGAGGGATATGAGACCATTATGGTCAACTGTAATCCCGAGACGGTTTCGACGGATTACGACACTTCCGACAAACTCTATTTTGAACCTCTTACGGTTGAAGATGTCTTAAGCATCTACGAAAAAGAAAAAACCGAAGGGGTTATCGTTCAGTTTGGAGGTCAGACTCCGCTCAATATTGCCAATGAACTGGCGCAATCTGGAGTCAAGATTATTGGGACATCACCGGAGGCAATTGATCTGGCAGAGGACCGGGACCGCTTCCGCAAGATGATGGCTAAACTCAATATCCCAATGCCTGAATCCGGTATGGCCGGCAACCTTGATGAAGCTCTCATTGTTGCGGAAAGAATCGGTTATCCCTTGATGGTCAGACCCTCCTATGTCCTTGGCGGGCGTGGCATGGAAGTGGTCCTCGACGAGGAAATGCTCACACAATATGTATCTGCGGCTGTGGGGGTGACGCCGGAACGGCCAATCCTGATTGACAAATTTTTAGAAAACGCCATTGAGACCGAGGCGGATGCCATCTCCGATGGAAGCGATGCTTTTGTGCCAGCGGTGATGGAACATATTGAACTGGCCGGCATCCATTCGGGGGATTCTGCCTGTGTCATCCCGCCGATCAGCATCCCTCCAAAGCATCTCGATACTATTTACGAATACACTAAAAAGATCGCCATAGAGCTCAACGTGGTCGGTTTGATGAATATCCAGTATGCCATTGTCAACGATCGAGTTTATGTCCTGGAAGCGAACCCCCGTGCCTCCCGTACCGTCCCCATCGTTTCGAAGGTCTGTAACATTCCGATGGCACGTCTGGCCACTCAGATGATGGTCGGTAAAAAATTGAGTTCCCTCAACCTCAAACCGAAATTCATCAGACACTTTGGCGTCAAAGAATCGGTCTTCCCCTTCAATATGTTCCCGGAGGTGGATCCTATTCTGGGGCCTGAGATGCGCTCTACCGGAGAAGTGTTGGGAATGGCCGGGTCATTCGGTCTTGCCTTTTTTAAAGCTGAGGAGGCGGCCCAGCAACTTCTTCCCTCCGAAGGGACGGTTCTCATTACAGTTTCGACTAAGGATAGGCCGGCGGTTCTTGAAGTCGCCCAGGAATTTTACAGGCTCGGTTTTAAAATAAAAGCGACCAATGGGACTCACCGATTTCTGGCGGAACACGGCATTGAGTCCGAAAGAATTCTCAAGATGCACGAGGGGCGTCCCAATATTGCCGATGCGATTAAAAACAAAGAGATTCACCTCGTCATCAATACGCCCAGCGATAGGCTCAGCAAGGAGGACGACTCCTATATACGCAAGACAGCGATCAAACACAAAATACCTTATATCACCACCCTGGCGGCAGCCATCGCGGCAGCCAAAGGCATTGCCGCATCCCTACAGGGAAAGGGCGGCGTCCGCTCCCTACAGAGTTATCATGGAGATATTCATTAGTCTCTTAGGAATAAAATTGTGGGGAAGGTGGTAATAAAGTACATCAGGTTACCAGGAAATCAGGGAGCAGGATACCGGGTTATCAGGAGATCAGGAAAAAAGAAGACCAGAATCTCTGATCCTGATGCCCTGATGTTCTGATTTCCACTACCTGATATTCTGATACCCTGATAACCGTAACCATTCGATATTCAAATCTCGAATTTTTTCAACTCTCCCGCCAGGCCGGAATTTGATTCCGGCTACCCCGGTTTAGGAAGGTATCCCGCTTCTCTCAACCACTGCTCGGTCAGCTTCATTCCCTCTTCCAAAGAAAAACGAGGTTGATAGCCCAACTCACGTTTTGCCTTCTCAATGCTGAACCGCGCTTGGCGAGTCAGATAGCGGACGGCTTCGCGTGTGATTTTCGGCGGCTTGCCGGTGATCTTTGAGGCTATCTCCATGCTTAGCGCGATGCCCCTTGCAAGCCCTTCAGGCACGGACCTGATGTTAGGATTTCCGGCCATCTGTGCATAGTATCCGAAGAATTCCTTCCACACCACGACATTCCCGTCGCTGATCAAATAACCCTGCCCCACGGATGGATCGCGTTTTGTTGCCGCCAGTGTTGCATCAATGAGATTATCGATATAAACATAGTTGCAGAGTCCTCTCCCTCCGTTGATGAGGATCATCTGGCCTGAGTTGATCAGCTTGATGGGGCGAAGGGTCCACGGGTTGGAATGCGGGCCATACACATTGGCAGGCTGAATCACGACAACGGGAAGCCTTCCCTCCTGATGAGCCGCCCACACGGCCTTCTCCGCGGCAATCTTTGTGTCGCAATAGAGGTTCCCGCACGGTTGGTAGGGTGTGGTTTCATCCGTTCGGTCTGGCGGATTCATTCCATACACGGCCACACTGCTAAAGTGGATGAATTTTTTGACTCCGGCCTCGCCCGAAACCTTGAGGATGTTCTCCGTGCCCTTAACATTGGTTCGAAAGAATTCATTCCGGTTTCCGGTCTCCCGGACCAGAGCAGCACAATGAAATACAAGATCGCATCCGCTTACTACATCACGCAACGAATCCAAATCAAGCAGATCTGCCTGCACAATCTCCAGTGGAAGTTTTCGCAGTCGCTCCGCTTTCTTCACATTTCGAACCATGGCGCGGACGCGCACTCCCTCTTCAGTGGCAAGCCGTTCTGCCAAACGGCCTCCGATGAAACCAGAACCACCCGTCACCAGCGCCATGAGCCCCCGAATCTCCATTCGTTCCTCCCGACTTAATCCTAACAAAACATATTTGAAGTTTTCCCCATTTAATCTCCTCCCCCTGAAGAGGAGGGTAATTGCAATGTTCCTCCCCTTTCAAGGGGGAGGTGAGGAGGGGGATGGGGTATCTGCCGGAATCCCGCCTTAGCGGGATTAAACTTACTATGATGTAAAATAAATCGTATCCTTAAAATCCCTGCTTTCGCAGGGACGATGTCTGGATTCCTGTTTTCACGCCTGCGCAATGAGGCGCTACGGCGCGTAAGCACGGGAATGACGGCCCTCGTAATTATTATAAAGAAGTGTTAGCTTCACAGGAAAAGTTTCAGCATGACCTGAATATATGAAAAACAAAGTTTGATGTCAATCTGGTATAAAAAATAAGGGACATTAGATCACCACATTAATTATAGGGCAAGAAGGGAAAAACCCCAGGTTTTGCGACTGGGATTTTATTAATCCCCTGGCAACTTCACCTACAAAGAGCGAGGATAGGCATTCAATACGATCTGAAGATTTTCGATTGAAATCGAGCGATCAAAATCAGCGAGGCGCGATAGCCCATCCGCTGGAATAACTCGCTGATTTTATAATTGTGGTGCGATTCCAATAATAATCAAAGGAACCGAGGGGACACCACGGCCCTGTCTCACAACATTGTAGAACTCACCCTCATAATAGGGTACGCCTGAACTCATGTGTGATTGGAGTGATTTCATTGGTAGGATTTCAACACCGACGTCAATATGGTCGCCGACATAGAAGGCAAGATGCTTCACAAAGAGGTCATATGCTACGAATGAATATTTACCGAATTGGACTTCAACGGCTACGCGGCCTTTGACAAAATCAGTCTGGTTGTAGCTGAAAATGGGTACTTCACCTGCCGCCTTGATTTCTTTCTTTTGTGCCTCCGGTGTCATAGTAAGAGTCTTTCGGATCAGTTTCTCACTCTTAGTAACCCAATAACTGACACGGCTTTCCTCCCAGCTCTTTGCGCGTAGTAACCTTTTAAACTCAGCATTCATACCGACAGGGCTATAAAGTATTTTGCCTTTCATCGTCTTCTCTTTGGAAACTTTGGTCTTAAACTTCTCCGCATCCACATTGTTAATGACAGACTGTATTTCTCGCCATAGATTAGGCTTGTGAACAAGAAGGTATTCGAGGCCATTCAGATGGGAGTAGGTTTCTACAATTTTCATTTTTTGCGGTATCTAACTTTCCTTTCTTTAATCAACAAAAGTTGCCTCGAAATTTTGTGATTTGCCCAGGGGGCTACAGTTAGGCTATTACCCGCTTCAATTGGATCATATACAGGCTTGTCCATTGGTCGTGTTCTTAATGTTCCAGTAAGTTCCTGTTGTATTCTATCCTTGGCCAATTTAATGTACTTGGGAACAACTTCTGCACCCATCCCACGGCGATTGTGACGAATAGCTGCAATAATTGAAGTGCCAGTACCAAGAAACGGATCTAAAACCCAATCCCCTTGATTTGTCATTGCAAGAACAAGACGCTCTATAAGTTCCACTGGAAATTGACAGGGATGTTCGGTCTTTTCAACATGGTTACTCTTTACATTAGGGATAACCCAAAAATCCCCTGGGTTCTTGCCGAGAGGATTGCAAGAATATTTCCCGGCATTTGGTCCTTTAAAATATTTTTTGCCAGGATACTTCTGGGGTACTCTTACTGAGTCGAGATTAAATGTATACTCATCAGATTTTGTGAACCATATAATCGTTTCGTATCGTCCGGAAAATCTACGGCTACAATGTAAGCCGTGTTCAAAGTGCCAGATAATCCGATTTCTCATTTTAAGACCTAAATTCCTAAAGATCGGATAGAGCACTGTGTCGAGAGGAACGATGGCGCCATTGTCCACATAATTTCCAACCTGCCAACAGATGCTACCGTGCCGAGAAAGACATCTCACGGATTCCCGGATAACAGCGGCCTGTTGTTCAAGGTAGGATTCTAATTTGAGCCGCCTCTCATATTCCTTTCCAATATTGTAAGGTGGTGATGTTACGACGAGTTTTAATGACTCATCCGGGATGGTCTTAAGCAATTCCAAGCAGTCACCGTGATAAACGACGATGTGCTCTGACAGACCAAATTCCTCAACTATTTTCCTTTTGTCGAACATAACTTTATGATAACAAGACAGTGGTCTTGAGTCAATGGATTCATTTTTCAATTCAGTGAACGTTATTTTTTATAATGTCGATTTGCAGCTGTAATATACACCTTTTTTTGAACTATTGGAAGTAAGAATTCCAGGAAGAAAGGAAAGATACTCTACTGAATTCTCTTAGCCGGCTATTATCGGGAGAGGTGGGGGCGGGTTATGTCAAGAGCCCCTTGTGAGTTTCTTACCGATGTTAAGAATTCCTAAGGCAAATGTGGAAAAGAATTGTTTACACGGGGAATGAGATGGTTCGGGCATATTAACATGAAGAGATCTTCCAATGGAGGCGCTTTCCCTATAAACATCCCTGAAAAGGGAGGAAAGCAGATATTCATCGTCAGACCAGGGAGGAGTTGAGAGGGCTTTTGACAGTCGGTCTAAAACCCCAGGAATAAGCTGTCTATAAAAGCCAAGCGACAAAGGAGTGTTATCTCTTGCGGAGGTTTCTTCATACTTCCATCCTTTTGAAGGATTATTTTATGTCATTGATTATCTCAAATTGTATAAATGTAAAAAGGATGCCCATCCACTTGGTAACCGATTAGGAGGAAATTCAAGTTCATTTCCATATCTTACGGCCATTTCCAAAAAATAACGTGCATGGAAAAAAGCCTCCAAAATAGGCCTTGTTGTTTCTAACCATCTTGCATTATCTTCCCGTTTGAACTGTTTGCCTTGACCTTCACTCACAATAGAAAGGAATTTGGGATTTAGCTCAAGATTAGGTGAAAGTGCTTGGAGTGTTTCTACGATTTCTTTGGTAGTATCTTGAAGCCAATAGACCTTGAAACTTTGGTGATAAAAACGATAGATAGGATCTTCATATCCCCCTTGACCACTGCATTTTTTAAAAAGTTTCTCAAGATTTGGCAATTCTTTTTTAAGATTGCTAAACAGCTCTTTTACTTCAGGGCGATTATCTTGGATTTCTAATACGCTGTTTCTGTTTTCTTCCATTTACTTTACTCTTCATATACGCGTCGAACCGTTTTTTTATGTCACTACACTGGGTTACATTAGCCTAAACCTTTCCCTGGGCCTTCAGATAATCTTTCCAGAAGGGAGAGATATCCCTCAACCTCTGAATGATGGGCGGGAGATGTTCGATGATATAGTCCATCTCCTCTTTGGTATTATAGATGGAGAGGCTGAAGCGGATGGAACCATGGGCCGCCGTAAAGGGAACGCCCATCGCCCTGAGCACATGGGAAGGTTCGAGTGAGCCTGAGGTGCAGGCAGAGCCCGAAGAGGCGCAGATGCCCAGATCGGAAAGCAATAGAAGGATCGATTCTCCCTCCACATATTCAAAACTGACGCTCAGGGTATTGGGAAGGCGATTGTTCCGGTCTCCATTGACCAATGTATTTGGAACCTTCTCCAGGATTTTTACTTCGAGATAATCTCTCAATGCTCTGACCCTCGTATTCTCCTCTTCGAGATGCTTCTTTGCCAGTTCGCACGCCTTTCCAAGACCGATGATATAGGGAACATTCTCGGTTCCTCCCCTTCTGCCTTTTTCCTGATGGCCGCCGATCATAAAGGGAGAAAATCTGGTTCCCTTCCGAATATAAAGGACTCCGACCCCTTTGGGCGCATGGAGTTTATGGCCTGAGAGGGAGAGCAGATCCACCGTCGATTTCTTCATATTGAGAGGAATCTTGCCGGCCGCCTGGACTCCATCGGTATGAAAAGGAATTCCACTCGACTTCACAATTTCACCGATCTCTTCGACAGGGAAGAGCACGCCTGTCTCATTGTTGGCATACATGATGGAGACGAGAGCGGTCTCGTTCGCAATCGATTCCTTCAGCTCATCAAGGTCCAATCTCCCCTCCCGATCCACCGAAACCTCTGTTGTCCGGTATCCCTTCCGGCTTAAATGGGAAGAGACATTCATCACGGCAGGGTGTTCCACACGGGAGGTGATGAAATGGCGTTTTTCAGGATAGGAGTCGAGCGTTCCCAATATGGCCGTATTATCGCTCTCGGTCCCGCAACTCGTAAAGATGATCTCAGAGGGCTCCGCCCCTAAAAAATCGGCGACCTGCTCCCTCGCTTCATTCACCTTCTTCTGCACCTGCCCCCCGAAGAAATGCATGCTGGAGGGATTTCCATAAAATTCCGAGAAGTAAGGCAACATCGCCTCCAGCGCTTCAGGAGCCACCCGGGTCGTAGCATTATTATCCACATAAACAGTCTTCACGGTTTGACCTCCTCCACGACGATATCGTCGCTGACGAACTCCTTCAATTTCGATTCGACATATTGTTTCAATGTAAATTCCGAGCTGGGGCAAAAAGAACATTTTCCCCTCAATGCGACATAAACCTTGCTCCCATCGACATCGATCAGATCGATATCCCCTCCATCCGCCTTCAAGGCCGGGACGATCTCCCTTCCCAGTGTCTCCTCAATCAATTTGATCTTCTGAATGTTGGTCAACTTCCTCTTGTCGGGTTTAGGAGGAGGACTTTCTCTCTCCATCTCCTTCCTCACTCTTTCGATGATGGCTTCAATCTTCGGATGACACTGGGCGCATCCCCCTCCAGCCTTTGTATAATAAGTCGCCTGCTCAACGGTCCTGAGGTCGTTCTCTCGAACCGCTTTGATGATCTCTCTATCCGTCACGCCAAAACATTTACAGACAATCTCAAAATCTTCTTTGGTTATCTTCTGCCCCCGATAATTGGCAATGGCGGACTCAAGGGCTTCTCTTCCCATCACGGAGCAGTGCATCTTCTCCTCAGGCAGCCCTCCTAAATAGTTGGCAATGTCTTGATTGGTCACTTTCTCCGCTTCTTCAAGCGTCATCCCTTTGATGATCTCTGTCAGGGCAGAGGATGAGGCAATGGCGCTGGCGCAACCAAAGGTCTTAAACTTAACATCTTTGATGCGTTTCTTCTCGTTCAATGTGAAGCTGAGCCTCAAGGCATCCCCGCAGGCAAGGGATCCCACCTCGCCGATGCCGTCCGGATTTTCAATCTCTCCTACATTCCTCGGATTCAAGAAGTGGTCTTTCACTTTCTCCGTATAGTCCCACATAGAAATCCCCCCAACGATTTTTTATAATTATAAATTTAATACTTTTGGATCGTCAACCCCTTTTTATTTGACAATCTCCTGATTACCCTTATATAAGAAAGATGATGGTCTCGTAAAAAGTCAAAAAATCCTAACAATCGTCATTCCGGCCCCGTATCAAGTACGGGGTGAACTTCAGCCGGAATCCAGTAATCTCAAACACTTATAAAAACACTGGACACCGGTTCCTGCCGCAGGACCGGTGAGACGACTTTTTACGAGACTATCAAAGATGAGATGGAGATGAAAAAAGACTTCGTTCAACTCGTTGAGGTTACAAAAACCTACCACCAGGGCCCCATTCCAGTGGTTGCTCTTGACCGTGTCAACTTAAAAATCTCAAGGAATGAATTTTTAGCCATCACGGGCAAAAGCGGCTGTGGAAAGTCTACCCTGATCAATATGATCGGAGGATTGGATTCTCCTGACAAGGGGAAGGTGCTCATCGACGGTGAGGACCTTTCCGGAATGGACGACCGCCGGTTAACCCTTTTCCGCCGAAACCGGGTCGGCATCATCTTTCAATTCTTTAGTAACGTAGAATTTAGGAGACCTGAGTAAGAGTAATTGCCCTCCAATATGGTATTTATGTTTCGTCGAAAACAAAATCCATAGAAGGAGGGCAATATGGGAGCAACCCCACAGGGAAA
>Ga0208733_100481_pt1 | contig 17355 bp, 15 predicted proteins | sample SubbioR11Jul_8B1_FD_184816 | JGI IMG/M metagenome (GOLD analysis project Ga0208733, IMG submission 184816) | Serpentinite rock and fluid subsurface biosphere microbial communities from McLaughlin Reserve, California, USA - CR11Jul_8B1 (SPAdes) | ecosystem: Environmental > Terrestrial > Deep... | reverse complement strand
GGCGGATAAGCTGTCTGGGATTGAATTTCGCCGCTTTTTTGGTCGTACAGCCGGATGACCGCCGTCAGGCCCTCGATGCTGAACTCCTGCTGGCTTCGGGCGCTGCTGAAACACCACACCCCGCCGCCAGCGCCAATGTGGCAGTTAGGCACATCCAACCCCAGGTTGACCGGGGTTGGCAGGGGCGGGTTGTCGGGGTCGATGGTTGGTGTGTACAGCGGTGCCGGAATACTCAATTCTGCTCCAACCGACATTGCCCGCGGGTTGATATCCGGGTTAGCCCGGATCAAATCATCCAACGTCACCCCATAAAGCAGAGAGATACCCCATAAATCCTGGTTTCTACGGACGACGTGCGTGCGCGGTGTTGGCGTTGCGGTTGGCAGCGGCGTGAGGGTTGCGGCGCTGGTCGGCGATGGTGTAACGGTCGGGGTTGGCCCCAGGAAAGCCACCAACGTTCCGGCGCGGGTGGCCGAGGGGGTAAATTCGAGTGGACGGGCGGAGGATGGGCTGCACCCAGATACCCACAGCGCGGCTACCCATAAGATGAAGAGGGTTCTTTTCATGGGAGCATTATACTGCACTTGAGTTTAACCCGCCGGTTAACCTACATTTCTACCTTGCAGAGTTCGTACAATCTTATCATAATAGAATTAATTTTCTAATCGCTATGATGACCCGCCTGCTGCTCTTACCCGATGATCGTACCCAACTTAATGTTGAGGTTGAGCTCCAGGCCGCCGAACTTGAGATCCTTATCAATCACGGTCAGTGGCATCCGCCACCGGGTTTGGCTGCCCATATTCCGCAGCCTGAACGGCTGCACGCCGTCCGCCTGGGTGAAAACACCGTCCTTGCCTTTTGTTTACCGGATGGACCTTCTCAGGTCAGCAAATCGGCGAATACTTCTTTGCTCAGCCCGCGCCAACTCTCCATTTTGCACTACCTGGCGGAGGGCAAGACCATCAAACAGATATGCCAACTCCTTGGGCTTTCGCGCCGGACGGTTTTTTTACATACCGCCGCACTTCGCCATAAACTGCATGCCCTCACCACTCCCGCGGCGGTCTCCCGGGCTGCTGCCCTCGGTTTGATCCGTTCGCGCCAATCTGGAAAAGAAGCGCATAAAGACCCCGAGGGTTAGGAAAAACCCTGAGGCTTGTTTAATTCCTGTGCCCTCAGTCCTTGTGGATTAAGTTACCTTCTGGCGGTGTCGGCCAAAGATCAGTTCCCCGGTGTCAATTTCGCTGAACAATAACATCAGTTGATCAAAATAGTTGACATGCTGGAATAGGCAAGGTATCCTAAGGCTTGCAGATGCAGCAGCCCGCCTTATTTAACCCACCCTCCCTGTCGGTCAGCGCTCTTACCCACTACCTTCGTCAGGTTTTGGAAAGCGATGACTTGTTGCGCGACGTCTGGGTGCTGGGGGAAATTTCCAACCTCTCTCGCCCTGGGTCTGGGCACATTTATTTCACCCTAAAAGATCAAAACGCTGCCTTGCGGTGTGTCATCTGGCGCACCGCCGCGCAGCGATTACGGGGCGACTTCTCTAATGGTTTGGCGGTCGAGGCTCATGGGCATCTCAGCCTGTACGAGCGTGATGGCCAATACCAACTCTACGTGGATGCCCTCCGGCCAGCTGGCGAGGGCTGGTTATACCAGGAGTTCCTGCGCCTGAAGGCCCGCTTGGAAGCTGAAGGTTTATTTGATGAAGAGCGTAAACGCTCCATCCCAGTCCGCCCGGAACGCATCGGTATTGTCACTTCACCGACCGGAGCTGCGCTGCAAGACATGCTCAATACCCTCGGCCATCGTTACCCGTTGGTCGAGGTCATTCTGGCCCCAGCAGCCGTCCAGGGTGAGGACGCCCCACCAGCATTGGTGGCAGCCCTCCAACAGCTTAACCGCCTGTCGCCTGCCCCGGATGTAATCCTCCTGGCCCGCGGAGGCGGCTCACTGGAGGATTTGTGGGCATTCAACGACGAGCGGGTCGTCCGCGCAATCGCTGCCTCGCGGACGCCGGTCATCACCGGTATTGGCCACGAGACCGACTACACCCTGTCCGATTTTGCCGCCGATTTGCGGGCTCCCACCCCCACTGGGGCAGCCGTCCTGGCGGTTCCCGACGCGACCGACCTTCGCTCTACCCTGCTGGAACGGATTGCGCGGTTGGATGGCATGCTAGCGGCAGCGTTGACGGATCGACGCCTGAATTTACACGAACACCGCTCCGATTTGCTGCACCTCTCACCTCAGCGTGTCGTCCAAAATGACCGCCAGGTATTGGATACCTTCAGTGACCGCGCTGAAAGGGCGATTACTTCAACAAGCCGGCTGCGCCGTACCCATCTAGAGGGCATGCACAACCGCATTCAGGCATTAAACCCGCTGGCCGTCCTGCAACGTGGGTATGCCCTTGTCCAAAGCCCGGACGGACGCTTGGTGCGCAGTGTTGAGCAGCTCCATCCAGCCCAAGAGATCGCAATCCGGCTTGCGGATGGGTCCATCCAGGCTCAAGTAAATACCATTTATCCTTTAGAATGAGCAGGAGAAAGCAGCATGCAGCCAGCCAAACCACCGCTTGAAGAACTGACCTACGAACAGGCATTCGAAGAATTGGAAACCGTCATTTCGGAATTAGAGAGCGGCCAGACCACTCTGGAAGCCTCGCTGGCTTTATACGAACGCGGACAAGGCCTGGCACGGCGCTGCGCCGAATTGCTCGACCAGGCCGAGCTGCGGGTCCGCCGCCTAACCGATCAGGAACCGGATTTGACCATAGAAAGCGACGCCTGAGGTTATTTGCAATGTTCGAGGACTTATTTTCCAACCGGATTTTGATCGCCGCTGTCTTCGGTTTTTCATTGGGCCAATTCTTGAAAGTACCGATCGAATATCTTTTACGGCGGCGCTGGAACTGGGCTTTGTGGTTCAGCAGCGGCGGTATGCCCAGTTCACATTCTTCCCTGATGATCGCGACCACCCTCTCTACCGGTCTTTATTACGGGTTCGGTTCGCCCTTGTTCGCCATAGCCTTTGCCCTAACCATTATCGTCATTTATGACGCCGCCGGCGTGCGCCGCCAGGCCGGCTATCATGCTCAAAAGATCAACCTGCTGTTCGAGGAGCTCTTGAGCGGCAAGCCGATCCCCCACGAACGGCTGAAAGAAGTACTCGGTCATTCTCCAGGCCAGATCATCGGCGGGATTTTTTTAGGCACCCTGGTAGCCCTTACGGTGTACACGATCTGGCCGCCCGAGTGGTAAAAAAACCTTTATGGTTGGTACTTTTGGGCTGAATGTTACCAGATACCATCGAAACCATGCCCGCATTCTAGCCCCGGTATTTAACCGGCCACGACAACCATTCACCCGAGGCAGTTATGAGCACCGAACCCTATAAAATTATCTATTCGATGATCGGGGTCAGCAAATATTATGACCAGAAGCCGGTTCTTAAAGATATCTCTCTGTCCTACTTTTACGGAGCCAAGATCGGCGTCATCGGCCTGAACGGTTCCGGCAAGAGCACCCTGTTGCGCATCCTGGCCGGGGTAGAGAAAGAGTTCAATGGCGAGACCATCCTGGCCCCCGGGCACACCGTTGGCTACCTGGAACAGGAACCGCGCCTGGACAATACCCGAACCGTGCGGGAGATCGTCGAGGAAGGCGCTCAGCAGGCTATCGACCTGCTTAATGAGTTCAATCAGATCAGTGACCGCTTCGCTGACCCGCTGAGCGACGATGAAATGGCCACCCTGATCGAGCGCCAGGGTGAACTCCAGGAGAAGATCGACCAGGTAAACGCCTGGGACATCGACGCGCGCCTGGAAATGGCCATGGACGCCCTGCGCTGCCCGCCCGGAGATACCAAGGTAAGCGTTCTCTCCGGTGGTGAGCGCCGTCGGGTAGCCCTCTGCCGTCTGCTTCTGCAGAAGCCGGATATTCTTTTGCTCGACGAGCCCACCAACCACCTGGACGCCGAAACGGTAGCCTGGCTAGAGCGCCACCTGCAGCAATACTCCGGCACGGTTATCGCCGTTACCCACGATCGCTACTTCCTTGATAATGTCGCCGGTTGGATTCTCGAGCTTGACCGTGGTCAGGGCATTCCCTATAAAGGTAATTATTCCTCCTGGTTGGAGCAAAAGCAAAACCGCCTCAGGCGGGAAGAAAAAACTGCCAGCGAGCGGATTAAGACCCTCGAGCGCGAGTTGGAGTGGATTCGCATGGCGCCTAAGGCGCGCCATGCCAAATCGAAGGCGCGGATTACCGCCTACGATAAGCTGCTCGGTCAGCAAAATGAAAAGCTGGCCCAAGACCTGGAGATCTACATCCCGCCTGGACCGCGCCTGGGGGATGTAGTCATCCAGGCCGAGAGGGTTAGCAAGGGTTACGGTGATCGGCTTTTGGTGGATGAAATGACTTTCGCACTGCCGCCCGGTGCTATCATCGGCATCATCGGTCCCAATGGAGCCGGTAAAACAGCCCTGTTCCGCATGATCACCGCCCAGGAGCAGCCCGACTCAGGTGCATTCCAGGTCGGCGAGACGGTTGTGTTAGCCTATGTGGACCAGTCACGGGATGTGCTCGATCCGGACAAAACCGTTTGGGAGATGATCTCTGGTGGTGAGGATTTCATCCACCTGGGTGAACGCGAAATCAACTCTCGAGCTTACGTGGCGCGGTTCAACTTTACCGGCGCCGACCAGCAGAAAAGGCTCAACATGCTCTCTGGTGGTGAGCGCAACCGCGTTCATCTTGCTCGGATATTAAAAGAAGGCGCTAACGTCCTGCTGCTCGACGAGCCAACCAACGACCTGGATGTGAACACGATGCGGGCCCTGGAAGAGGCCCTGGAGAACTTTGGCGGCTGTGCGCTGATTATCAGCCATGACCGTTGGTTCCTCGATCGGACTGCCACCCACATCCTGGCCTTCGAGGGCGACAGCAAGGTTCTCTTATATGATGGTAACTACACCCAATACGAGGCCGACCGCCGCGCGCGCCTTGGGATCGACGCCTCCCAGCCGCACCGCATCACCTACCGCAAGCTGACCAGGTGAGGTCGATTCCTGCAAGTTTTGGCAGCCGGGAAACCGAACCAATCCTACCCGTTTGCTTTCGAATGCCCCCACGCGATACCCGTTTGCTGGTAAATCCAGCGCTGGGTTCGGACGAAACCTATCTTTGAGGGGTTAATGATTCCCGGAATACTTGCGGGTGCAGTTACGCCCGACGGTTTTGGCAGCGTAGAGAGCCTGGTCGGCGCGTCGTACCAGATCGCGAAAGGAGGCCGGATAGTGACCTTGCTCGGCGGTGGCTACTCCCAAGCTGATCGTGACCCTCAAATTTTTTTGTTGGATCTGGAATGGCGCTTCGTTGACCGCCATGCGCAGCCTTTCGGCGGCAAGAATTGCCTGATCGCTGGACAGGCCGGGGACAAGAATCGCAAATTCCTCTCCCCCATAGCGGCCTATGGTATCACCCGAGCGCAAATGGTGGCGCAGGCGTTCTGTCAGAACCGCCAGGGTGTGGTCACCGGCCAAATGCCCATACAGATCGTTGACATTCTTGAAGTGGTCCAAGTCCAGCATGATGACGGTTAGCGGTTTTCCTTCGCTCCGCGCCTGCTGAAAGGCGTGCTGACCGGTCTCAAAGAAGGCTCGCTGATTAAGCACATTGGTTAGCGAATCCGTTCTGGCCATCCGCTCGAGCACGGTATGGTTTTGTTTTTGGGCTTCGATCTCTTTTTGTAGGGTTTGATTTTTTTCCTGAAATTCAGCCGCCTCGCGGCGGGCTGTTTCTAATTGGTGGATGAGTTGCAGGTTTTTCATCCGCCGGTCGGCTTCTTCATTGTATAGAGCTTCTCGGGCGGCGTTGAATTTTTTATAGAACGCGAGCGCTTGGGAGAAATTCCCGGCTTTTTCGTAAGCATCGGCCAGCGATTGGCTGCTTTCCATCTTTTGGTGCAAGCGTTTGGTTTCCTCATAAATGGCAAACGCCTCCAAAAGTTCCCTCAGCCCACCCTCCAACTGCCCTTGATAGATGTGAAGCTGCCCGATTCTCAAAAGCGCATGGGCGACTTCGGCGCGAAAGTTATGTTTGCGGGCTAACTCGAGCGAGCGCTGGTACCTTTCCCTGGCAGTGGCCAGGTCCTCCATGCTCTGGTAGATCTCGCCAATGTTGTTCAGGTAATTCGCCATATCTTGCCAGGCCTGCGATTCTTCGGCTAACCGCAGGCACTCTTGTTCGGATTCCAATGCCCGCTGGGTGTCACCAGTGCGCAGATAAGCCATTGCCAGGCTGTCAAGCGCCCAACCCAGCCGCACTTGATCACCCAGTTCGCGCAGGGTTGTTATTGCCTGGTGCAGATGTTCCAGGGCCAGCTCGGGTTGGTCGAGGACAACGTAGCAGTAGCTGATGTTATTGGTGATCTCAGCCACCATGAAGCGGTCGCCAACCGCTTGGGCGCTGTGCAAAGCCGCAAAAAGGTGCTCGAGCCCTTCGGCGTATTCACCCATGTGCGCATAGGCTACTCCGATATACGAGCGGGTCAAGGCAACCCCGGGGGCATGAGTGCCCTGTTCGTAGAGGTGCATCGCCCGGGCGAAACCATTAAGCGCTACACCGTAATTGGCAATTTTCATGTGCAGCCGGCCCAGGGTGAGATAGCAGTTAGCCAGCTCGATGGGAAAAGTGGGTTGGTCACCCATCGGCTGGGTATCCAGTTTAACCGCCGATTCGATCACAGCTATCCCCTGGGCAGGGTCTTTATCCAGGAATTGCAGCGCCTCTTGGTTTAATTGGGTGAGGAAATCGGGCAGTAGGCTGCTATTGTTTGCCGGTTCGTTGGTCGTACCCATGTTGTTCGGTTGTAGATGGTGAAATGAACAAAAAGATCGCCCCCTTGCATATCTACTTGTTGCCTGTAATCCATGAGGGGAGCAGAAATGCCGCTAAGAATAAATATACCATGAATTGCCGGGAGTGGCCGAGTTTTCCAATTTAAAAGTGGGGTTGAATCGCTTACAGTTTGATTCAACCCCATGGGTTCAGGTCTTAAGAAAAGCCTAAGGGATGCCGTTCCAGCCGGCCAGTTGGGCCAGCAGGATCCAAATTGCTTTGGCAACCTGGATCTTCCCCCCCGAAACACTGCCCAGGTGACCGCCATCCGACTCGGTGGTGTATTCGCGGCAAATGATCTCGAAGCCCTGGGAGTTGACACAAGGAACGCCTTCGGGGGTGTGACTGAGGATGTCGGCCACATCGATCAAGATTTTGTCGTTGGCTCTGACCCAGGACCGCATCTGGTCATTAAAGCTTTGCGATTCGGGCGTCCCAATGGTTCTGGCCAGCGATGTCGTCCAGTAGACGAAGGTATTCATCGGATATTGAGCTTCAAGCGCCACAACATCGTAAATGTTGGTGCCAGGATAGCTGGGGTTAAAATACTCTCGGGCGATCGTGGATCCGCTGCCTACATGCAGGTAATTGTGTTGGAGTGTAAAAATGTCGCGATGAGCGTAATTCGGATAGTTGTCGATAAACCAGCGCAGGTCGTTTTCCCATGTGTCGGCCCGGAAAATAAACTCGATGTTCGCCCGGCTATTCCCGCCGGGAAATTGAATCACTTCTGGGATAACGGGGTCGTTTATGGTAAAAGTCTTCCAACTTGTCAGGCTGGCATCCGTATAGTGGCGTCTACAGGAGGAGATTGAACTAGCCCAGTTCTGTGCGGCCAAACAGCCAAGACCGTCGAAGATGTTCGACCCAACACTTCGATCGACAAAAGTAAAGCGGATGTTCTCCGCGGCGTCCAAATATCGGGTTGGGATTTGGTCGTAGAGCGGCAATGAGGTATGGTCGATGATGTTTGTCAAGGTTGGAGGGGCCAGTGTTGGAAGGGGCGGAGTACCTCCTGGCTTGGTAATGACGGGTAAAAAGACGGTTGTTGTCGTGAGGATATTTTCGTCGTCTACTTGTTGTGGATATTCAGCTCGGGCCTTTGCAGTAAAGAAAGTGGTTATCAGTAAAATGCTTAGAAATGCCCAGCTTACAGGTCTGCGAAAGTGCATAGTAATAGCTCCGATCTCGTCAGTAGTTAGCCGATAATGTTTACCTTTATTGTACGCTACAAAACAGGCATTTTTTAGCTTCCCTCCGGCTATTACTTTACAAATTTGTTAGGTCTGCTGCCTCAGAATGGTCGATTGATTAAAAAGTGCTCTTCCGACGGGTTATCCAGAGGATGCTGTTCCTAAAACCGCCTATGGTATACTGAACAAGAGGGGTCATCTGTTACTCGAAAGCCACACAGAGAATGGTCTCAAAAAACCTGCGCATATTTGGAATCCTGTTTTTCACAATCGGCTTTTTGATGGGACTGGTCTTTTGGGGAAGCTCGGTTTGGGCTGATCTGGAAGCGAGTTTATTCCGCGCCGGTCACGGTGCAAACCAGGTGCTCTACACCATCCAATGCCCACTGGTAATCACGCCCTCCCATTCCGGCACCATCTCCATGCAGTTTACCAACCCGACTGACCGGCAGCGGCGCGAATCGGTGCGCGCTTTTTCCACCTATGGGGCGCGGATGCTGATCTCGGAAGTGCATACGATCTTACCGATCGAGCCGGGAGGGGAAGAAATCCTCACCTGGCCGGTCTATGCCGAAGACGCGGCCTGGAATTCCATGGTGCTTTTCCGGGTGATAATCGCTCGTAGTCCGCCCTTCGACTCCCGCACAGCTTCCTGTGGGGTTATGGTGATCAACCTGCCGCAAGTGAGCGGGAATCAAATTACCGGCTTTATGCTCCTTACCAGCATATTGGGGATGGCTGCCGGTATCGGGTTGTCGGGGTTTTTCTCCCGTCCATTGTTTGGAATTCAGCTCTACCTCCTGCGGATCATGGCAGGTCTGGCTGGCCTGGCGTTGGTGGGGATGGGGGTCAGCATATTGGGTCAATGGCTGTTAGGTGGGCTGTTATTCATTTTTACCCTTTTGTTTACCCTGGTGGCCATCGCTTACTTAATCCAGCATTAGCCGGGCCGGGGTAAAAAACTCGCTTTTGAAGGGCAATCATCCGTCTCAAGAGTTATTTTCCCATCATCGCCGCCATCTGAACCGAATAAATTCCCCTTCATGGTTCTAAAAACGAACTGTTATCAAACTCATTCGAAACGCAGTGAGAAGTAATTGGCCTTATCACTTCTCACTGCAGCAAAACCATGACAATTAAATGGGGCTATTTTCGGCGGATCAGAAGAACAAACAGCAGTGCTGTGACAAGGCCGTAAATTATGTGGCCCATCAGGCTCAACCACTGGCCTGTACCTATGACGAATACCATGTTGCTCATTCCCAGACCCAGGGGCATGAGAATCAAAGCCCCTAACACCCACCAGATCACCCCATTAACCATCCCTGAGACGATGGCAAATCCCCAACTGAAGTTGGCACGGACAATTGTCACAACTACCCCATAGAACGCCCCAATGGCAGCGCTAATGGTCAGGTGGACAATTGCACCAACCGTCGGTGATTGCGACCCAACCAGGCCGGCGACCATCGGCAGCATACCCATCATAGCCATCATCATACCAAAAACAACCCCGCCGCCTATTCCGGCGATGATCCCAGAGACCAGGGATTTGCTGAAAGTATTATTTCCTGCGATCACATTCGTAGCCATTTTCACTCCTATTTTTAATCCTGATTCGTTTGTTGATTGTTTTAACGAGTACCCGTATAGTTTTCTTACTACCCGGATCCTATTTCGGCACACAGTTCTCTTTATGGGTGGGATTCAAAATTTTTCTCCCCAGCACGCACAGGCACTTTGACCCGGTTCTCGGCCGGGGGAATAGGGCAAGACCAGCATTCGTTATATACGCAGTAAGGGTTATAGGCAAAATTGAAATCGATTAAAAACCTTCCTTTCCCTAGAGGGTGTGGTTCCAAATACCGTCCTGCGCCATACGTTTCTTTACCTGCCAACGCGTCTGTAAATGGAAGAAAGAAATCATGGTCACTGGCATAAATTGTCAGTTCTGCTTCCTGCCCATCCACAATAAAGTGAAATCGTCCATAACGCTGGTAGGTTTGTAGTTCCCCTGTTGAGGTCTGCATGGTTACAACCGCTTTAACGGGAAATTCTTGAACAGTTACCTCCAGTTTAAGGGCTGGGTTCTCAGGAAAATATCTGAGCCCCTGAAATTCGTGTTTCTGGTCGTGTGTCAACGGGCTTTGGGGGTGATTGGCGAAAAATTCGTCTTTTTGTTTTCGGAATTGCTTGAGCTGGATCATTTTTTAACTCCTTAGTTTCACCTATATGGATGTCGATCCGTTTTCCGTTCTTACCTGCGGCTTCCGAATTGTTAGGATGGGTGGATTAGATTCGCCCGAGGATGCGGCAATTTGGAGGGTGGTAAGGACCGGGCGTTTATTGTTCCGACGGATTTTATACCCTCCAATGGTTGATGGTCTCTAAAAATTAGGCGCAACCGCTGCGGCGATTAGTACCTCTATTAATTAAGGCGTGGGATGGAAATGGGTGACCTCATTCCCCTGAGTTAATACGGGAAGTACCTTCCTGCGACTTCTGAGGAATAAATCTTTCAGGAACTAGAAATTTAGGTCCGATCGAGGACCGCGGCAAGGAGCAGGATCTTAACAGGTCTGCATCCCAATCCTACACTGGCTGGTTCTAGGGATTTCCTTGTTGCGGGTTGCCGGCATGGGCTGCTAGTTAGGATAACGAACATCCGAAGAAAGCTGCTTGGTGTAGAGTTTGCGCTTAATCTGAATAAGACCAATCCATGAAAAACGGATATGTATAAAGGGAAAGGCGTAGCCCGACATGCAGCTAGAATAAAAGAAGGACGATCGGGTACACAGCATTCTCGGCTCAAAAACCGGATGATACGCCCTGATTTGGTAATAAGTTCCACCCTGCCTGCATCTAAGCCAAGGAACAATGAAAGCGCCCATACAAAAAAATCATCCCAAGTAGAACCTTAGGTTTCCTATGGTGGATGGATTAAGAGGGTATCATTGTCTCATCCATCCTATTTCATGGATCTATCCAATGTACCCTCGCCCTTACGTTATTCTGAATGTCGCAATGACCGCTGATGGCAAAACGGACACCCTCGCCAGGCGCGGGGCAATTATTTCTTCGGAATTGGATATGGAAAGAGTGGATCGTTTGCGCGCCGCCAGTGATGCGGTGATGGTTGGTGGAAATACGCTTCTGGGCGACGATCCAAGGCTTTTGGTTAGATCTCCGGAACTGCGTAAAGAACGTCTCGCACACGGAATGAGTGAAAACCCGATTAAAGTTGCGGTTGTCACCAGGGCTGATCTGGCTTCGGATAGTCGTTTTTTGAATTATGGACCGGCCAGGATTATAATTTTTACAACCCATCAAACTTCTGAAAGACAAATCGACGCATTACGTAAACGAGATGTGCAGGTCTATGTTTTTGGAGAAAAACGAGTTGATCTTGTAGCCGCGTTCGATGAGTTGGGAAAAGTAGGGGTGAAAAAATTGCTCGTGGAAGGCGGGGGAACACTGAATGAAGAACTTTTGAAGCAAGCCATGGTGGATGAAATCAATGTGTACATTGCCCCGATGATCTTTGGTGGGTCCAGCGCCCCAACTTTTGCGAGTGGTCCTGGTCTTGAACGAGAAGCAGCGATACTATTGAAATTATCGGACATTCATCCGTACAAAGATGGTGGAATAGTATTACGGTATGTGGTGTTGAAGAACGTTTAAACAGAAAATCTAGATCCCATAAAGGAGATTTCAGATGCCATTGGATCACTTACAAATCAAAGAAATTTTAGACGAAAATCGTGTACACGAATGCGAGGGATATGGAAAAGATCACATTTGTGTACAGATTGCGTCGATTGCTGAACTGCCATCCCGTTTTGGACAATTCCAGGTGGTGGCTTTCTGGAACAACCACGATGGTAAAGAACACGCGGCATTCGTCCACGGCGACGTTTCGAGCGCCGAGAATGTTCCGGTTCGCATTCATTCGGAATGCTTAACGGGGGATGCGATTGGATCTTTACGCTGCGATTGCCGTGATCAATTGGAAACCTCGTTAATAACGATCGCTGAAATGGATCATGGGATCTTGTTGTATTTACGCCAGGAAGGACGCGGGATCGGTTTCATCAATAAAATTCGGGCATATGGGTTACAAGATTATGGTTATGATACGGTTGAAGCCAACCTTGCATTAGGCTTTCGCGACGATGAACGCGAGTACAGCGTTGCGGCACACATGCTCGACTCGCTGAAAGTCAAATCCATCCGATTGATGACCAATAATCCAAAGAAGATCAATGAACTAACCGAATACGGAATCAAAATCAATGACCGGATTCCGCTGATCATTGCGCCCAATCCATACAATGAGTTTTATTTGAAAACCAAAGCTGCAAAATCAGGGCATCTGATAACTTTTGGCGACGAGGTTAGGTTGCTTGAACAAATCGACCGCCCGATCATTAAGGGAATGACCTTAGAACAGATTGGCGCCTTGCATCAGGGCGAAGATTTCGTTGGCGGAGCGTAACCTTATGGGCGTAGAAAATCGGATCGCGGTTATTACAGGCGCTACCGGCGGATTGGGGCGTGTCGTTGCTCACCACCTTGCCATGAGCGGGGCGCGCCTGGTGTTGGTTAGCTCAAACGCAGATAAATTGGATTTACTAAGGCGAGATCTTAATCTACCTCAAGAACGATGGCTCACGGTGGTTGCTGATTTAAGTCGTGCGGATGCAGCTCAGGTAGTCTTGGATGCAGCCCTGGCCAAATTTGGTCGCGTTGACATGCTCTTACAATTTGTTGGCGGGTGGATGGGTGGGAAGCCGATTCCGCTAGTCTCCGTAGAAGAATTGTCTTCGATGCTGCAGCAGCACGTTTGGACGACTTTTTACCTGGCCCAAATTTTTGGACCCCATATGACGGCAAATGCCTGGGGGCGCATTGTGGTTGTGTCCTCCCCCAGTGCGGCCACTCCGCCGGCCAATGGGCTGCCCTATTCAGTTGGAAAAGCTGCTCAGGAAGCGTTGGTTTTGACCCTGGCTGAAGAACTCAAGGGGACCGGGGTAACGGCCAATATCTTACGGGTGCGCACCATTGACACGAATCACGAGCGGGAGCGCCAACCTTCGGCGAAAACGGCATCCTGGACAACCCCTGAGGAAATTGCTGCCACCATTTTGTATCTGTGTTCAGATGAAGCCGGCCCAGTGAATGGCGCCCGTATCCCGCTCTATGGAAGTCCATAATGTTGCCTGATGGTCTGTCGGGAAAGTCTGGGTCCTGTATTTTTCAATACCTGTTGATACTCCCTGTACAACCGGTCAGCGCCCTCCTGAACAAGTTGTCTGTGGATGGATGCCGGCCACCGCTTCCGATCTACCCCCAAAAAGTGGCCGACATCGTCCGGAATCGCTGGCCGCTTTCTTCCGGATTCACTGGCCGACATGCTCCGGATTCTTTGGCCGATTTCCTCCGGAATACGCAATCAGTTCAACAGGAGTAGGTTGGGTGGTATGGGTATAAGGTAACATCAATCGCAAAAGCCGGGCGGAACACCAAACCCCGCATACCACCCAACACCAAGCCGGGCGGAATGCCAACCGGCGCATACCACCCAACTCGACCCATAAACAAAACGTTGGGTTTTGGGTAACGACCCTAACCCTTCACACACTGCAAAATCCCCAAAACCCAACCTACACTACTGCCCGGTTGGAGGCTGTTGGCAGCTTCCCGCACCACATCGCTCCGGCACTTGACACTCATGGAGCATGCTTTTATAATTGCGGCACGTTCCTCGATAGCTCAATCGGCAGAGCGGGCGGCTGTTAACCGCTAGGTTGTAGGTTCGAGTCCTACTCGAGGAGCCTCTTATTTGTAAGTTTCAGAATAGACGCCCGGGGTGGCCTTTTGATATTTAAGGGTGGGCAGATGAGCGCTCAAGGGGGTTAGGGTTCGTTTATCGAGGTTCAATTCGAGCCTAAAAAACCCGGTTGCTTCATATCCTCCAAACCAGCATTCGCTTTTCCACCCCAAATGTGGTATACTACCGCCCGTTGTGTTCGTATACAGGATAGCAAGGAACGTCTTGATGATTTTACGGGGTTTGAGCAATTCAGCTCCCCCGTTTCAAGTGAAGACCGGAATCGACAATCCATAGACGAATATGGATGGGCTGGGGTTCGCCTTGGCTCAAATTTTGCCAAAAGGAACCATTGTGAATTTTAATTCATTTTCATTTCACCCGCAGATTAATGCGGGAATATCGTCCGCTGGTTACAGCATTCCGACCGCGATTCAAAAACAGGCTATTCCGCCCATTCTGGAAGGCAGCGACCTGATGGGGCTGGCTCAAACCGGCACAGGTAAGACAGCCGCTTTTGTGCTCCCGATTCTACAGCGCCTGATGAAAGGCTCGCGTGGCCGCCTGCGAGCGCTCATCTTGGCCCCCACCCGTGAGCTGGCTGAACAGACCCACACCTTTATTGGTACCCTCGGCCGCCAAACCGGCTTGCGCAGCGTGACCTTGTACGGGGGTGTGAGCCCCATGCCGCAAATCCGAGCTTTGCGTCGCGGGGTGGAGATTGCCGTTGCCTGCCCAGGGCGGTTGCTCGACTTACTCGGGCAGCGGGTCGTTCGGCTGGCGGATGTAGAAGTATTGGTGCTGGATGAGGCGGATCAAATGCTGGATATGGGTTTTCTTCCCGATATCCGCCGCATTCTGCAGGCCGTGCCGCAAAACCGCCAGACCCTTTTCTTCTCCGCCACCATGCCAAGTGAAGTGCGTACCCTCTCGTCCGAGATTCTCAACCGTCCGGTGATGGTCGAACTGGGCCATTCCCGCCCGGTCGAAACGGTCAGCCACGCCGTTTTCCAGGTTGACCCTGCCCGAAAAACCGAGATGCTCCTGGAAATGCTTCGGGCAGAGGGCAGCAACCAGGTGTTGATCTTCACCCGCACCAAACACCGCGCTAAAAAATTGGCTGAGCAGATCAGTAATGCCGGCTATGCCGCAACTTCGCTCCAGGGCAACCTTTCACAGAACCGCCGCCAGGAAGCCATGGATCGTTTCCGCAGCGGACGAGTGCGGGTGTTGGTAGCCACCGATATCGCCTCACGCGGGATCGATGTCTCTAAAATATCGCATGTGATCAATTACGATATGCCCGACACTGCTGAAGCCTACACGCACCGCATCGGGCGCACCGGTCGGATGGAAAATCAGGGAACGGCTTTTTCGCTTGTCACCCAGGAAGACCTGCCCATGGTCCGTACCATCGAGCGCCTGCTGGACAGCGCGCTGGAACGCCGCCAGATGGATGGGTTTGAAGTCCGGTTTTCAACTTCGGAAAAACCAAAAACCCCCCGACCGCATCAGCGCCGTTTAATTCCCAACCGTTCCCAACGGATGGCGACATCCTCTTCCAGATAAAGAATGGACCGAAATACCTCAATCCTCTGCCCCGTGGCAGGGGATTTTTCGATTCACGGTGCGAGTGTTGAGCACCAGGCCCATGGATATTGTCAAACCAAATAAATAAGAGTAAGATAAATTCGGTTTAAATTCATCCCTTTGAATGTAACTGCACCCATTTTTCACGGAGAAACGCAAATGACCCAGGCGGCGATTGTTGCACAAGGTTTAACCTACCAGTACGGAGACCTGGTAGCGGTCGATCACATCGATTTCAGCGTCGCAGAAGGCGAGATTTTGGGCTTTTTAGGTCCCAACGGGGCTGGTAAATCCACAGTCGTCAAGCTGCTCAGCGGGCAGATCAAACCCAAAGCTGGCACAGCGATGGTTTTGGGGATCGATGTTGCCCGCCATCCCAAACGGGTCCAGGCCCAGGCGGGCATTTGCTTCGAGATCACCAACCTGTATGAAGAAATGAGCGCCGCCGATAACCTTAAGTTGTTCGCCCGCCTCTATAACGTCAAGCACCTGCAGATCGAGGGGCTGCTGGAGCGGGTAGGCATAGGCGGGCACGGACGCGACCTTGTCTCCACCTTTTCGAAAGGGATGAAGCAGCGCTTGATGGTTGCACGCGCGCTTTTGAACCGTCCCAAGATCCTTTTCCTGGACGAACCGACCGACGGCTTGGACCCGGTCTCCTCGGAAGCGATCCGCAATATTATCCTGGAGGAGCGCGAGCGGGGGGCGACCATCTTCCTGACCACCCACGATATGCTGGAGGCCGATAAACTCTCCGACCGGGTTGCGTTTATCGACCGGGGAAAAATCGCCGCAATCGATACCCCCCATACGCTGAAGCAAAAATACGGAAAACGCTCCCTAAAAGCCCAGGTCGTTGGCCCCCAAGGGCGGTTGGAAGAGCGCGAGATCGCCCTCGATGGCAGCAATACGGCCGGGCTTGTCAATGACCTGTTTGCGAAAGAACAGGTGGTCACCCTGCACTCGGAGGAAGCCACCCTGGAAGATATCTTCATTTTAATTACTGGGCGAGGGCTGGCATGAACCTGCGAATCCTGGTTGCCCTGGTTCAAAAAGACATCAGCTTGTACTTCAAGAACCGCTTCTTTGCCCTGATCACAGTCATTGGGTTGGTTGGTTTTATCGGAGTTTTTTTTCTGATGCCAAAGTCGGTCGAGGAGAATTTGCCGGTGGGTTGGTATGCGCCTTCGCTCCCGGAGGCTTTTACCACTCGACTGCAAGGGGAAGGGCTGGAATTAACCCTGTACTCATCGGAAGAGGCACTCAGAACCGCCGTGCTGGATGGCGACGAGCCGATTGGAATTGCCCTCCCTGAAGATTTTGGTCCCCAATTAGCACGCGGGGAGACTCCCCGGGCAGTGCTCTACCTCCGATCCGATCTGGCGGATGAGTACCGGGATGCCTACCTGCTGCTTATGGAAGAACTCGGCTTTATGCTGGCTGGTCAACAGTTGAATATCGAAACCGAAGAGGTTGTGCTAGGGCAGGATATGGCCGGTCAACAAATTGCCCCTCGCCAGCGGATGCTCCCCATCCTGGTACTCATGATCTTGATGATGGAGGCGATGGGGCTGGCAGCATTGCTCAGCGCAGAAATCGAGACCGGAACCCTGCGGGCGCTATTGGTAACCGACTTGACCGTGGCCGGATTGTTTGTCAGCAAAGGGGTGACAGGTATTTTGATGGCCTTTTTTCAAGTGCTGCTGCTTTTGGTGATCACCGGCGGGTTGCAGCAAGAACCTGTCTTGATCCTGACCGTTCTGCTGCTGGGCGCATTTTTGGTCACCGGGATCAGTTTTTTGATTGCGGCTGCATCCCGCGATTTGATGTCGGT
>Ga0208733_100473_pt1 | contig 17671 bp, 22 predicted proteins | sample SubbioR11Jul_8B1_FD_184816 | JGI IMG/M metagenome (GOLD analysis project Ga0208733, IMG submission 184816) | Serpentinite rock and fluid subsurface biosphere microbial communities from McLaughlin Reserve, California, USA - CR11Jul_8B1 (SPAdes) | ecosystem: Environmental > Terrestrial > Deep... | reverse complement strand
GATGGACGTGGCAAGAAACAGGCAAATCCCCATTTTAATGTTTCATTCGAGCGGGATATCTACGCTTAGGAACGGCTTGGATTTTATCAAAAATCGCAAGAAAGGAGAATGAATATAAACTTCGGGAAGATAAAGATGATTTGAGAAAAGACATATGGCAAATGTCTCTTGCATCGGAAGTGGTGGTTGCCGATGGTCTATCTCTGATTGGCAATATCGGCGTTGAAAGAAACGAAGAAAAAGGCAAAAGCACGCATCCTGCTTTTATACTGAGAGGCATCAATTATTCGATATTAAAGTCTTTTGATGTGAACTTTGGCGTCAAAGGCGGACTCAACAAGCCGGAGACCGACTTAACATTCCTTGCAGGAATTGCATTGAGGTTTTAGATAATGAAATTCAGCGTCATCCATGAACTGCCGGACAGGTTGAGGATTAAGTTATTTATTCCGCGAGGGTATTCCTTTGATGTTGATGCGCTCAAGGGGATTGAAGGGACAAGGGCTGTTTCCTTTAATCAGAGGACCGGCAGTCTTCTCATCAGGCACAATAGCAACGGCTCGACAAAAAAGGCGCTGCTAAATGTTCTGGAAAATACACCCCTCACCCTTCCCCTCTCCCACAAGGGGAGAGGGGGGAAAATAGGAGGGAGTGAGGGGGAAGGCGGTAGTCTCCGGGAAAAGAAAAGGGCTGCTATAAAATCAGGGGGGCTTTTGCTTGCCTCACCCTTGATCCCTTTACCATTGAAGCCGTTTATTGCCTTTTACGGAGCGATGCCCATATTTAAAAAAGGCATTAAATCTCTTTTAAACAGCCGTTTAAATGTGGATGTCCTTGATACATCAGCTATAGGCGTTGCCATGGGCATGGGGGATTACAGGACGGCAAGCGTAATTTCCTTTTTGTTGAAAGTCGGCTATTACCTTGAGGAATGGACAAAGAACAAATCAAGAAAGATGCTTACCAGCGCATTTAAGATTGGCGATGAATACGCATGGGTGAGAAATAACGGCTCTGAATACATGGTCAGGTCATCAGAACTCAAAGAGGGAGATATTGTTGTTGTAAGGTCAGGCAGCCTCATCCCTGTTGACGGCGCTGTTATTGAAGGCGAGGCAATGGTTAACCAATCATCCATGACAGGAGAGCCGTTGCCTGTGATGAAAAGACAGGGGCTGACGGTTTATGCGGGCACGGTTGTTGATGAGGGGACGATTGCTGTAAAGGCTAACAATGTTGGCATGGAGACGAGGGTTGCAAAGATTGTAAAAACCATAGAAGAGTCAGAGGCGCTTAAGGCAGATGTCCAGAGCCATGCAGAGAGGCTTGCCAACAGGATTGTGCCTTATTCATTCTTATTAAGCGGGCTGGCCTATGCCTTAACAGGAAATTTAGTTCGTGCTGCCTCTGTGCTGTTGGTTGATTATTCCTGCGCCATTAAGCTCTCAACCCCTCTGGCAATAATGTCGGGTATGATAAGGTCAGCCAATGAAGGGGCTCTGATAAAAGGCGGGAAATTTATAGAAAAATTGTCAAAGGCAGATGTCTTTGTCCTTGACAAGACAGGGACGCTTACAGAGGCGTCTCCGAAGATCATGGAAGTAGTGGCATTTAACGGTTATGACAGGGATTATATCCTTAAATACGCTGCCTGCGTGGAAGAACATTTTCCACATCCTGTTGCAACAGCAGTTGTAAAAAAGGCGAAAGACGAGGGAATTATTCATAAAGAAGAGCACAGCGAAGTTGAATACATTGCGGCGCACGGCATAGCATCGCAAGTTAACGGCAAAAGGATACTCGTTGGGAGCGGACATTTCGTTATGGAAGACGAAAAAATTGATGACTCCTGCTGCAGGGAAATTATACATAAAGTTTCATCAGAAGGATATTCAATTCTTTATGTGGCAATTGATAATAAATTAGCCGGGCTTATAACTATTGAAGACCCTGTCAGAAAGGATGCCGTGAGATTTATATCAGAACTGAGAGGAGCAGGCATGAAAAAGATAGTCATGCTCACCGGAGATACGGATACCTCGGCAAGGAATATCACAAAACAACTCAGCATAACGGAATATTATTCACAGGTACTGCCCGACGCAAAGAGTGAAATAGTAAAGTCCTTTAAAAACATGGGATACACCGTGGCAATGGTGGGAGACGGGATAAATGATTCTCCGGCATTGTCATATGCAGATGTCGGCATATCCATGAAGCATGGCGCCGACATAGCAAAAGAGGCATGCGATGTCCTGCTTTTAGATGGGAACCTCATGTCCATTATCGATGCAAAAAATATAAGCGCAAAGGTTATGGATACTATCAGGCAGAATTTTAAATATATAATCGGCATCAATTCATCATTAATAATTTTAAGCATTGCCGGCTTATCCACGCCTGCGTTTTCGGCATTCATGCACAATGCCTCTACCGTGCTTTCAGCATTAAACAGCATGGGGATTCTTACAGAGACTAAAAAAAGAGGAGTTTTATGAGACTGCCGAGTGTACTGATGAGAGTGACAATGACAAGTAGATACAGTTTTTCAAATCTTTTATTAATGCTTTCATTCATAGAGTCAAAGCGTTTATTAACACTGTCATTCATAGAGTCAAAGCGTTTATGGATTTCTTTGATGTCGCCTTTAAGCTCAATAATCTCTCTATGGATAATATCCAATTCTCGAAAGACAAAAGGGAATGGGTCTGCTTTGAACTCAACCTGTGGTTTATATTCTGTTGTTTCAGGCATGAATTTATTCTATCAGGGTATTCGTCCATTGTCAACAGCAATCATCATTGCAACTATCGCCTCTCGATGTAAATCGCTTTACGGAGGTGTGAGATGATAATCAAGACTATCAGGCAATGGCTGGAGGGAATATGATTGCAAGCATGATTGACGGCCGTATGAGAATACGGAATTCAAAACTCAAAGAAGGCGTATTTGCCGGTGAATTAAAAAGGCATTTATCGGCAGCCAGGGGATTAAAAGAGATTTTGATAAATCTAAGGGTCGGCAGCGCCTTGCTTGTTTATGACGCATCAATAACAAGCGCTGAAAGGATTATCAAACTGATAGGCAGGCTTCTTGATGTAACTCAAGATACAGAAGTCCCAAAGCGCCCGGTTAAAAGATTTTCTCTAAACAGGGTAAATACAAGAAAAGCTATAAACTTTGGATTGCCTGCCTCTTTAGCAGCAAGCATCATTGCCCTTGTCGCCGGCAGTAAGACATTACATGCGGCATTCGGGCTTGCATTTTTAGGGATAGCAGGAATTCATTTCTTTAGAAATAGACAAATATTGTTTGCATAGGAGGAAATTAAAAATGGCGCCATTAAGTGTATTGCCGGGAAGGATAAGGTTTGAAAGCCCTGATATTGTCGGGAAATTCAAGGCATCTGAATATCTTGCAAAGGAAATCGAGAGACTCAACGGTGTGCTTGAGGTATTAGTGAATCACAGAACAGGACGAATACTCGTGAAGTTTAATGAGGACTTGGCAGACAGAACAATAATAACAAAAGGCATAAAAGAAATCCTTAAGAATATGCCGGAGGAGCAGTTGAAAATCCCCCCCCACCCCCCTTTAACAAAGGGGGGAGTGGGGGATTTAGCAGGAGCAGGGCTTTTTAAACACGCATTAATAGATGCAGTTGCCTATGCCTTGCTGCCGAAACCGTTAAATATCATATTGCCCTTGGCAATAAACACCATAAAAAAATAGGAGGACTTTATGACAGAAGAAATGGAAAAGAAAGAAAAGAATTATGAGGAAAAGAAAGAGGAAAGAAAAGAAACATCAGAGAGAGAAAAAAAATACTATGAAAAAGGGGGACGTATGGAGAATGGCATTTTTATCAGCAAACGAAGCCTGTGGCTTATGGCAGGCGGCGCATTGGGCGCATTGGCTGCCCTCGGTATCGGCAAGGCATCAAAAAAGATAAAACCTGCTCTGGTCAGCGCTGCCAAGGAAGGATATGCCTTTAAGGAATGGGCAGCCGGAAAATATGAAAGGGCAAAAGAGGATATTGAAGACATTGCTGCCGAGGCAAAACATGCCTATCACAAAGACCTTGAGGCCACTGCGGAGGCTGTGAAGAAGGAGAAGGAGATACTTGAAAAGGTTGAGAGGGCCGTTGAAAAGAAGGCTTCAAGAAAAAAGTCTAAAAAGGAGGCGGAATAAGATGGAGACAAAGAATAAGGCTAAAGGCTATTTCAGGACATTTTTGAACCTTGCTGCCGGCGCAGGATCTGTTATCGGAGGCGCATATATATTCTCAAGGCTCAAGGAAAAGCAGGATTCAGAAACAAGGCTTGAAAGAATGGAGCAGATTTTAGAAGATGTTGTAACAGAGGGCGAGGAATTTAAAGGAAGGAAATTTAAGGCAAAGGAGGTGGCAGGGTAATGTCTCCTATGGCATTTTAAAACCCCGGTGAAAGGGCGGAAGTTGTCGAAATCAGGGAAAACAAAGGCTATTGTCACGGAAAAAGGGAAAACTATATCTGCCATGCGGAGGACATGGGTTTGCGAATCGGCAATGTGGTTGAAATGCTGGGCTATGAGATTGATACAAAGACAGTGGAAGATATGCTGGGAGTCAGGGTTGTTCCTACTGTATCAACAAAAAAAGGGGGTTGTCTGATTTACTGAAGGCAGTTATTGAGGCTGCAGATGCCGTGCCTTCGTATTTGCCTAAGCAACTGAATTATGGACAGGATATTGAGGATGCTGCATCTGCGCTCCAGATGCAGATAAAAAACAGCTATCCTGCTTTGGCAGAAAAATATCCTTTGAGGTGGCTTTCCTTAAAGCTTATGGAAGGGGATACGCATGTACAGAAAGAGGTAAATTTTTCCGGCGATGGAGCTTTTATCGAAGATTCGGTAGCGCATCTCAAAAAGGCGCACGGCTCTGATATAGAATCCATCATGGCTGATGCAAGGTATGCTCAGGCATCAGGGCTTACCCATGAGGTATTGAAAAAGCCTGAATTCAGGAAAATGGAGATAACAGAGAAGATAGACAGGATTGTCCTCAACAGGTTTTTTGGAATCCCCATATTCTTTGCCGCAATGTGGCTTATGTTTAAACTCACCTTTGATGTGGCCACACCTTTTGTTGATTGGATAGATGCCATGACAACAGGGCCATTTAAGAGATGGGCAGAGGCAATACTCGGATTTATCAATGCCCCTGCCTGGACTGTTTCCCTTACTACTGATGGTGTAATTGCAGGAGTCGGCTTTGTGCTGGTGTTTGTGCCTGTGATTTTTGCTATGATGTTTTTCATAACCTTCCTTGCCTTAAGGTATGATGACAGTGACAAGTTTGCTCAAATATAAGCCCAAAGCTCGGCGCAACATATAAAATCCTTCCAAATTTAAGGGCAAAGGCATCCTATGGGCACGGCTTTAGAAGTCCATCTCCGAGAGACCTTTATATTGAATTCCGACATCCAGGACCAAGATATATCATCAGAGGCAATCCAGACCTGAAATCAGAAAAATCCAGGACATATGAAATATCGCTGGAGGGTGAAAAGGGAATATTGTCGGGCAGGATTGCCTATTTCATGAATGATGTGAAAGACCTCATAGAGTCTGTAGAAGTTATTCCGACGCCTGCCGGGACTCCTCTGGACTGGAGGGTATTCAGCTATCAAAATATTGCAAAGGCAGAGATACAGGGCGTGGAGGCATCGTTGGGTCTTTCTGTAACAAAAGAACTCTCTTTGAGCGGCAGCTATGCCTATCTTGATGCAAAGGATAAAACGACAAACCTAAGGCTTCTCATGCGGCCAAAACACAAAGTTATCACAAAGGCGGCATACAACAATGCTGCATTGGGACTCAGGGCTAACATCTGGGGTGAATGGATAGGGAATAACCTATGGCAGAGGGCTGCAGGAACCGCGCCTGAAATAGTCAAGGACTACGCCCTTTGGTATTTGAGCGCCTCTAAGGACATTACAAAGAATATAGAGCTTTATGCAGGTATAGATAATTTGTTTAACAAAAAGGATGAGGGCATCCCTCTCGTCGGCTCTTTTTATTATGGCGGGATAAGGATGAAGTTTTAAGGAGGATTAAAAATGGAGGTATGCTATGGGTGAAGACTTATTGATCGAGAAAATGCCGGGTCATTGGCTACTGGCGCGGATGGGTAAGCGCGTTTTGCGGCCGGGTGGGATTGGGTTAACCCGGAAGATGTTGAGCGGGCTAAATATCACAACCTCTGACAATGTTGTGGAATTTGCGCCAGGTTTGGGGGTGACGGCCAGGCTGACACTGGCAAAAAAGCCAGCTAGCTATACCGGCATAGAAGCCGATGAAACAGCGGCGCGGCAGGTGAAGAACTACCTGACTGGCGAGCAGAAGCGCTGCATCGTTGGACGCGCAGAGCATACGGGACTGATAGATCACAGCGCATCAGTTATCTACGGTGAAGCGATGCTGACGATGCAAAGCGCAGATAACAAGCTCAAGATTATTCAAGAAGCAAAGCGTCTATTGCGCCCCGGTGGACGCTATGGAATTCATGAATTGTGCCTTATACCTGACGCTCTGGATGGCACAACCAGACAGACCATCAATAAGGCGCTTTCCGCAGCCATCAATGTCGGAGCTCGCCCATTAACAGTGGCAGAATGGCGCACTCTGCTGGAGCAAGAAGGATTCACGGTCAAAACTCAGGCAACCGTACCGATGCATTTGCTCGAACTGCCGCGCATGGTTCAAGACGAAGGGCTGGTAAGAACAGCGCGCATCGCCTGGAATGTTCTGCGAAACCGCGAAGCTCGCAAGCGTGTTATGGCGATGCGGCGCATGTTCCGTGAATACAAACAGAATCTTGCTGCCGTCATGCTGGTGGCCATAAAGGAGTAAACCCCGTTAGAAATTCCAGCGGGGCATTATTTCTAACGGGGTAAACAAAGGAGGTTAAGTTTATGATGCGCAACAAGATATTTAAGATATTGTCGATTATATTACCAATAATCATGATGGGAACGATATTATCCGAACCTGTAAAACCTGTAACAGCTTCAGATAGAAGAATAATGGACAGTCTAAATCTTCTTGGGCCGATAGCTCCGGTGACATTTCCTTTCCTTCACCTGACTGAAGGGGATGCCCTAAGGCACATTACCCGTCAAAGCCGGGTCCATATTGCCCACACCGTTGATCAGCTGCGAGCGCAGGCAATTGCCGGAGATATCCACTTTGCAGCCATGCCCACTAATGTTGCGGCCAGTCTTTATAACAGGGGAGTTAACTTAAAACTGATCAATGTTTCTGTCTGGGGCATCTTCTATATAGTGGGAGAGGCAGGCTCGCCAGTTAAAGCCCTGGAAGATCTGAGGGGACAAGAACTTCTTATACCATTCAGAGGTGACATGCCTGATCTTGTCTTTCGTTTTTTAGCAAGCAAGAAGGGACTGGATATTAAAAAAGACATGCAGATCAGGTATGTTCCCTCTCCCATGGAAGCCGCTCATCTATTGGCGGCAGGCAGGGCGAGATACGCTTTGCTGCACGAGCCTGCTGCAACTACAGCCTTACTCAGAGCCAGGCAGGAAGGAAGAACATTGGAGCGGTTAATAACATTGCGAGAGGTTTGGGGAGAAGTGACAGGAGGTCCCAGCCGTATACCCCAGGCCGGGATTGTAGCTCTGCCCAGGATAGTGGGGCATGAAGCTTTAATCAGTGCTTTCAATGAGGCATATAGCCAGGCGGTTTCCTGGGCTTTGGCCAATCCCGACGAGATGGGCAGACTGGCCGAAAAAAGGATAGAGGGACTGAGGGCTCCGGCAGCGGCAAGCGCTATTAGATTTTCTGAGTTAAGAGCCGTTCCTGCTATAGAGGGCAGGAAAGAGCTGGAGTTTTTCTTCGGGCAATTAAGCAAATTGTCGCCTGATATCATTGGAGGGAAACTGCCTGATGAGGGCTTTTATTGGCAGCCTAAATAAGCGCCTCTATATAGGCGGGGCAATAATTATATTACTGGGCTGGGAGGTAGCGGCCAGGACTATTGCTCCGGGAACATTGCCCAGCTTGGGGGAAACATGGAACAGCCTGATTCTCGTTCATGAAAACGGGAAATTATGGCAGCATCTCCCTGTTTCTTTGGCCAGATCCTTGATTGGATTTGGCATAGGTGCGGCGATCGGTTTTATAGCCGGCGCCCCGGCTGCTTTTAACAGGCATTTTTACTACCTGCTCAAGCCTTTGATAGGATCGCTGCTAAGCTTTCCTGCCGTGGTAGTGGTGATGGTGGGAATGGTGTGGTTCGGGATGGGTTCTGCCGTGGCGATATTCATTACCGCCCTGTTCACTTTTCCTCTGATCTATATGAGCACGGTGGAAGGGGTGCGGATGATGGATGCCCAGCTTCTCGAGATGGCCGGGGTCTATCGGATCTCGAAGTGGAATCTATGGTGGAACATCTATTTGCCGGCTTTAACCACTGCCCTTCTCTCCGGTTTTGCCTTTGCTGCCGGGACCGCTTTTCGCAAGACTGTCATGGCCGAACTTCTGGGAAGTCATGACGGGGTGGGCTATGCCCTGGCAATGACGCGCTTCAATTTGGATACTGCAGAGCTTTTTGCCTGGGTAATTGTATGCCTCTTTGTGGCTGCCGGAATAAAGTTGCTGCTGGTAATGCCTGTTCATAAATATTTACGGCTGCGGAACCCGCCGGAGGGAGAGAGAAGTGACTGGAAGAATGAATAGGCTGTTAAAAGGGGAAAGGAAGGAATCTTTGTGGTTTGCATCAGGTCTTTTCATTCTGGCAGGGATATGGCAGGCGATGTCTTTATTCTTTAGCCCACTGGTTCTTCCTTCACCGATGGAGACCTTGGAGTCCCTGCTCAACTTGCTCACCTCCGGGGACTCGCGGCGCGACTTTTATGTTTCCGCGTATCGCGTTTTGACAGCCTTGATAGCGGTAATAGTTGTTGGCACAGGGATAGGGGTGGTGTCCGGGTTTAAACCCAGGCTTGAATCGCTCCTGAAACCGGTACAGGATATTTTGATTGCTATTCCCCCGGTAGCGTTGATCATGCTGGTTATATTTTTATTCGGCAGCGGCAGCCCTCAGACGATAATGGTAGCCGGCGCACTGGTTTTCCCTTTAATTTATGGCAACACTGTGGCCGCGGTTAGAACAGTAGACAGGGATCTGCTGGAGATGACAGGGGTTTTTAACGTGTCAGGAAAAGTGCGGCTACGGGATATATATCTGCCCTCAGTAATATTTTCCTCATTGCCCAATATTCTGTTGGCTGCAGGACTGATGGTGCGGATAGTGGTTATGGCGGAGGTTATTGTTGGCGTAACTGTGGGCATCGGTGACGCTCTAATCATAGCCAGGGTAAACCTGGCTGCCCGGGAGATATTTGCCTGGATGTTGGTTATGGTTGCTGTGGTTTTGATTATTGAAGGAGTTCTGCTCTATACGATAAAAAAATACCTGCTAAGATGGCAGGTCCAGGGGTGATTTACATTGCTGATTTTTGAGAATGTAAAAAAATCTTTTAATAACCGTCTGATCATAGACGGTATTTCCTTTAAAATCGAAGACAATCATATACTTGCCATACTGGGGCCTTCGGGGATAGGCAAGACTACCATATTGCGGATTGCCGCCGGCGCTATAATGCCTGACGCCGGGAAAATAGAGTCTGATCGACAAAAAGTCGGGTTCATTTTTCAAGAACACAGATTGATCCCATGGCGGACAGCTTTAGCCAATATCACATTTGTTCTAAAGAGTGATAAAAGGCTTGCTCCTAAAGAGCGGATGCAAATAGGAATGGCCATGCTGGAAAGATTGGGACTCAAGGGCTTTGAGCATTATTACCCCGCCCAGTTAAGCGGCGGGATGCGGCAAAGGGTTTCAATAGGAAGGGCATTTGCAATAAAGCCGGATCTGCTGTTGATGGATGAACCATTTACAGGATTGGACCTGGAATTGAAGGCCTCTTTGCAGGAGATGCTGATAGAGTTGTTGGAATGGCGTCCCATCACCATGATCTATGTGACCCACGATCCCAGGGACGCCGTACTTATTGCCGATGAAACTATAATCTTAACCGGAAATCCGGGCAAGATCGCGGACAGGATTGAGTTTCACTGTCCCAGGAGGGAAAGGGATCAGAAATATGTTCATGAGAATACTATGAAGCTGGTGGAGCAATTGAGTAAATAGTAATTATTCAAAATTGATTAAATAAACAAAGGAGGATAAGGCGATGGAAAAAACTAAGGAAAAACTGGGGGTGGAAAAGATAGGAGCGCAAGCTATAAGATTAATTGATTTGGCAGATTATCAAGGAGGTTCTGTGGTGAGCAGAACGATAATTGATAAAAAAACAGGTACAGTAACTTTTTTTGCTTTTGATGAGGGCCAAGGATTAAGCGAACATACAGCGCCATTTGACGCCTTGGTTTACCTTCTTGATGGTGAAGCAGAAGTTGTTATTTCTGGCAAACCTCTTTACTTGAAGGAAGGTGAAATGGTTATAATGCCAGCCAACCAACCACACGCCTTGAGAGCGGTAAAGAAATTCAAGATGATTTTAACAATGATACGATCTTGACATGAAAGTGGGATTAGAAGGAGGAAATCAAAAATGAGAAAGATAACACAAAAGGAGATTAAGGATTTTGTCAATCAACACACATGGACGACCCTCTGCACAGTGGATGCAGAGGGTAAGCCCTATGCTATTGAGTTCAATTATTTCTTATTGGACGGCTATATTTGCGGGCTGATAAAGCCGAATGGCACAACTGCCAAAAACATCTCGGCAAATCCAAACATCTGCCTCAAGATGTGCAAGACAGATGACTCATGCCGGGAGTTTACTGCTGTATCGGCATTTGGCAAGGGAGAGTTTGTGCATGACGAGGAGGGCGTTCTTAAAGGCTGGGGTCTGCTTGAAGAGAGGCTAAAATTGCCCGAAGGGACATACTCAAAATTCAAAGAGAAGTTTATGAAGAAGAAAAACAAATATCCATACTTCAGGATGAAGCCTGAAAAGATGACAGGTATTACATCCATAAAACGTAAGGAGGTTTAAGATGCAGGAACTTCATGAAGAAATAAGAAGGGTTGCTTATGAATTTCATGTAACAAGAGGAGGGAAAGATGGTTTTGATCTCGATGATTGGCTTGAGGCTGAAAGAATTGTGAACTCAAGGAACGATACATCTATGCCACTGAAGAAAGAGAAATCAAAGAGGGCAAATCAAAAGAAAAAAGGAGATAAAAGATGAAGGCATTAATGTTTATCCAGCGCCTTCCAGAAAATCCCGTCCGGCCAAGGGCGGGACTGCGGGGATGAATCCAGCCTGTTCTAAGGAATAGGCTGGATGAATGACATAAATTAATCTTCCCGCGGGGTTCAATACCCCGCAGGAAGGCGCTTGGATTTATTAGGCTCAAAGGGATTTTTCAGAAGTGATGACGGAAGATAAAATCGGATGGGCGGTCTTTATTGGCAGCGTATCGGCAATGGCCATACTCTTTTTGACAGCATCGGTAGTCTAACAGGCCGCTGGCATATGATTGAGTTCTACCGAGCAGATGCTGACTGAAAGTGAATATTAGTGAATATTAGGGTCAAATCTTTATCTTTGATTTTACCCCGCCCAGCATTCATCCCCGTGATTTATCACGGGGATGAATGCTGTAAATCCAAAGGGCCCCAATGCCCCGCGTTTTAACGCGGGGGCGGGGTTTACTTTGGAGGGTGCGGAGGCGGATAGTAAGTGAGTGGAGTGAGGGCGTGGATTTGATGGGCCATGGTTAGGTCATCGGGATACGCCTTTCTTATTATGGAGGAGGAAAGATATGTGTGTGGGATTGATCGGAGGAATGGATAGGCTTAAAAGGCATTACGTGCAGGAAGCGGAGAGGTTCGGTGTTGAGCTTAAGGTCTTCAACAGATGGGAAGCAAACCTCTCGAAGAAGATCAATTATCTCAACGCATTGATTGTATTTACAGATAAGGTGTCCCATATGGCAAGAAAGGAGGCGATGGACGTGGCAAGAAACAGGCAAATCCCCATTTTAATGTTTCATTCGAGCGGGATATCTACGCTTAGGAACGGCTTGGATTTTATCAAAAATCGCAAAAAAGGAGAATGAAAAGGAGCTTATTATTCGTTTCGATCATCACTTTGATCCAATTTTCCTTTCCTTAGGGGTTGCCGCTTTTCAAGAAATACATTAATCCCTTCAAGGGCATCCTCAGTAGCACACATTCTGGTCAAGCGCCCCCCATAACTGAGGGATCGCTGCTTTTCATTTTCGTAATGCGTCACTCTTCCGTGGAAAATTAACGTCCTTCGGGCAGGCATGTTGGAGAAAATCTTATACCTGCCTGCGCGTAGTCCCGCCCGGCGGGGCGAAGGCAGGGCGGAAACATCAGCTTGTCCGTAAACTAAAAGGATGATTCTGTATGACAAGGACTGTTCTACAATGGGCAATGTTGCCCTTGCCCAAAAAAATATAAATCCAGCACCTTCCTGCGGGGCATTAGACTCCGCTGGAAGATTATTCTATGCCATTCATCCCCTGAGCAAAGCTACGGGGTTTTCTGGAAGGGGCTGGATAAACCATCCGCTTGATAAGATTTTCGGAGACATGACTGCTCGATGGACGGATTTCCCCACCGCTTCAGTGACGCATTACTCATTTTCATCCCTTTTATTGACAACCGCTCCCCTTTTTTTATAAATTGATTCCTATCAAAAGGAAAGGAGCGCTTCCATTGCTGTATAAAAAAGCATCCTATAAACAGCAGATCAAGGCCCTGACCGAAATCAGCAAGGCCATCTCTTCGGATCAATATCTGGATGACATCCTCAAATTGATCGTGACGGTGACAGCCAATGTGATGGGGTCGAAGATCTGTTCCCTCTGGCTTCTCGACGAGAAGGAGAAGGTTCTTAAAATCCGGGCCACACAGACCATGAGCGAGGAATACCTGAAGGAGAGGATTCTAAAACTGGGGGAGGGAGTGGTGGGTCATGTGGCCCAGACGAAAAAACCTCTGGCCATTCTCGATGTCCTGAAGGAGCCCCGCTACAAAGAGAAAGAACTGGCCAGAAAAGAAAGCCTGGTCTCCATGCTCAGCGTTCCCCTGGCCATAAAGGACAAAGTCGTCGGAGTGATCAACTGCTATACCTCCTATCCCCATCAATTTACCGAGGCGGAGCAGGACATGCTCACCGCCGTTGCCAGTCAGGCCGCCATCTGTATCGAGAGCACGGAACTGATGGTAAAGACCAAGGTGATCCAGGAAGAACTGGAGATCCGGAAACTGGTGGAAAGAGCCAAAGGGGTATTGATGAAGAGACAGGGACTGAGCGAAGATGAGGCCTTCAAACGAATCCGCAAGGCAAGCATGGACAGCCGCAAGACCATGCGGGAGATTGCGGAGGCCATTCTCCTCACCGATAAAATGGGAGGATAGTAGCGTCCCGATTTAGGACGGACTCCGCCCCCAATAAATGAGGGCGCTACATATATTATAAGAATCTCCCCCATAACTGAGGGATTACCGAATGCATCAATATTTTCTTGACATAAATAAGCTTTTATATTAAAAAACAGACTGTCAATACAAAGGCGTATTGAAGACAAAGGGGTCAAAGAAATTTGACCCCTCTTTTCGTTTAATACAGAGAGGTAAAAGCGACGATCGTCTCAATGCCGGACTACAACAGTTCATGGCCGGAGCAAGAAAATTTGCATTGAACTATATCTCAAGGGACGATCTTTGCGCCCTGACCCGTGAAGCCTCAGAGGTCTCCGGCATCTCCTATGTGATGGATGGAGACAAAGAGGAGGTTGAAAACATTCTCAGGAAAGTTGACAAAAGCGAAAAAACTTCTTCTAATATCATCAACCTGAACATAGAAGCTCTCATCAAATCCAAAGCCTTAAGGGCCCAATGATTTTAGATTGTTTGTATCACTTTAGCGCTTTGAAAAAAACTTATTAAAATCCCTCCCTACCTCCCTTTTCCAAAGGGAGGAGAAACATTTCCCCCTTTTGACAAAGGGGGATGAAGGTCGTTGCGACTCGAAACCGAGGGGATTAGATAACTTTTTTCAAACAGCTAAATTGTTACGATTGTTTTAGGTGAGGGGATGCCTGAAAATGGATAACTCTGTGGTTCATAGCGGCATTCGAGCTTTAGATGAAGTATTGCAAGAAATCCGGTTGGGGGACAATGTCGTTTGGCAGGTTGACCGGCTGGAAGATTACCGTTACTTTGCCGAGCCGTTTGCCGAGGCCGCCATTGCTGCCCGTCTGCGTTTGGTGTATCTGCGCTTCGCATCCCACCCGTCCGTGTTGGCGCCTCGCCCGGGGCTGGAAACGATTGAGTTGAACCCCAGCCTGGGTTTCGATTGTTTTACGCGCGAAGTGCACCGTCTCATTGAAGCGCATGGCCACCGGGTCTTATATGTCTTTGACAACCTATCGGCCCTGGTGGTGGAATGGGCAACCGATGAGCTACTGGCCAATTTTTTCCAGATCACCTGTCCCTTCCTGGCTGAATTAAACACAGTCGCCTACTTTGCCCTGACGCGTGGTCAACATGCGCACTACGCCGTGGCCCGCATTCGGGACACGACACAAATTCTTGTTGACGTATATCACGCCAAAGGCCGGATGCACATTCACCCGATCAAGGTGTGGGACCGTTATTCACCACAGATGTTTTTACCCCATCTCGTTGCCGGCGAAAGCTGGCTGCCTCTCTCCCACAGCAGTGAAGCGGTGGAGGTGCTGACCTCAGCCCATCCAACCCCATTAATCGACACAACAAGACCGTTAGCCCCCTGGGAAAGCGTCTATCAAAAACTCATCCACTACCGTGAAACTCCGTCAGGTTTTGACGAAACAGACCCTGAGCAGATCGCCTTAAAACAAGAATTGAGCCGTATGCTCATTGGCCATCATCCGATCTTTACTCAACTTGCAAACAGATATTTCACGTTGGATGATCTGTTTGCCATTCGCAACCGTTTGATCGGGGCCGGCCGCATTGGCGGGAAGGCCGCTGGCATGTTGCTGGCGCGGCGTATTCTGCTGACTGAAAAGAAAAAAACCGGGATTGACTTGGCGGAGCGGCTTGATGACCATGACTCATTTTACATCGGTTCGGATGTCTTTTTCACCTTTCTGGTCAATAACGACCTTTTTCGGCTGCGTCTGCACTTGACCTGCAATTCAGCCACCTCTGATGAAGAGTTTAAAGAAATCGAACATCGCTTCTTAACCGGCCGTTTTCCGGAAACCATTGAAGAGCAATTTCGCGCCATGCTCGACTACTATGGGCAGGCGCCTATCATCGTGCGCTCCAGCAGCTTGTTGGAAGACAGCTTTGGCAATGCCTTTGCCGGAAAATATCGAAGCGTATTTTGTGCAAACCAGGGCCCCCCCGAAGCCCGCCTTACTGAGTTCATGAAAGCCGTTAAATTGGTGTATGCCAGCGCCCTCAATCCGGATGCCCTGTGCTATCGCAGCAGACGGGGCCTTGGAGAATCCGACGAACAAATGGCGATCCTGGTGCAACGCGTTTCGGGCATGCCTTATCGGCAGTATTTCTTTCCAACGCTCGCCGGGGTTGCCTTCTCTCGCAATCTCTATGCCTGGAGTGACCGTATTGATGCCCGCCGGGGCATCATCCGCCTGGTTTTCGGTTTGGGAACGCGCGCTGTGGAGAGGGTCGGTTCGGATTACCCCCGCATGATAGCGATTAGCCACCCCCATTTGCGCCCGGAAGTGGGAGCCATGGTCGCCAAGTATTCCCAGCGCCAGATAGATCTGCTTGACTTAGAAACAAACCAGTTCGACAGTCGATTCTTGACCGATGTCTTGGTTGACAGCAATTACCCCAGCCTTCCACTGTTTGTTTCAGTGATGCGCGACAATTATCCATACGATCCCATCTCCGGGAAAGTGGAGGGCATGGCGGATCAATGGGTGCTCACCTTTAATAACTTGATCCACCGGACTGATTTTGTCCGGTTAATGGGGGATATTCTAACCATCCTGGAAGAAGCCTACGGGCAGCCGGTGGACATTGAGTTTACCGCTTTTGTAGGTTCAGGCGAGCGTGTTCGCATCAACCTGCTTCAATGCCGTCCGCTCTTTCTTCCCGGTTCTCTGGGGGATGTATCAATGCCGACATCCCTGAAACCGCACCAGATTCTATTTCGGGCCCACCGCATGATCTGCGGCGGTTTTGTGGAGCAAATCCGGTATATTCTTTATATTGCCCCTCAATATTACCACCGTCTATCCTCAGAGGCCAAAAAATCTCTGGGACGTTTGGTGGGGCAAATCAACCGGCATCCTGCAATACAGGGCAACAAGATCATGATGATGGGACCCGGTCGCTGGGGCACAGGCAATATCGCCCTGGGAGTCAACGTAAGCTACGCTGACATTGATAACGCTTCTGTATTGGTGGAATTGGCCCTGGAAGAAGCCGGCCATGTGCCCGAAGTCTCTTATGGCACCCATTTTTTCAATGATCTGGTCGAGGCCCAAATCATTTATCTGCCGGTTTATCCGGACGATACCGCTTCTGAATTTCAGGAGAAATTCTTTAAAACAGCCCCGAATGCTCTCCTGGAGTTGTTGCCGCACGCCGGTGAATATGAATCAATCCTGCGCTTGATTGATGTGCCCAAAACAACGGGAGGCGCGTTTGCTCAGGTGGTTGCCGATCCGCAACTTCACCACGCAGTATGCTTTTGGGACAAGCCTGGTTCGCCGAACTAAAAAGAAAGTATCAATTTAGCCTTTTGAAAAAAGACATGAAATAGATCGTCCCTTGAGGTTGTCTTTCCTGCGAAAGCAGGAATCCAGTTTCTTTAAAAACCTCCCTGGATTCCCGCCTGCGCGGGAATGACAGTCGAGGTAATTTTTCAAAGCGCTAAAATGTTACAAAAGAAATAATTTTTGTTTTGCTTTTTTCTTGACAAAAGCCAATTTTCATATTAAAAAATCAGCACAATACAAAGAGGTATTGGAGATGGGGCGTCAAGAATTTGATGCCTTTTTTTGCAACATACACTGCGGTATGAATGACAAAGGCGTCAAAGAAATTTGGCGCCTTTTTTTATTCATCCCCAAAAAGGAGAAGAAGACATGTCAGAGATGAATCCCTTTACGATTTCACAGAGACAACTGGATGCTGCAGCAGACAGATTGGAGTTAGATCAAGCCACCCATGATCTGCTCCGTTGGCCCCAGCGAGAGCTACGGGTAACACTTCCCGTCCAAATGGATGACGGAAAAATTCAAATTTTTCATGCGTATCGAGTCCAGTATAACACGGCCCGGGGGCCTGCAAAAGGCGGCCTCCGATGGCACCCCGAAGAAACCATTGACACCGTCCGGGCTCTGGCTGCCTGGATGACCTGGAAGACAGCGGTGGTAGATATTCCCCTGGGAGGAGGAAAGGGAGGCGTCACCTGTAATCCAAAATCGATGTCAGAGGCTGAGAAGCAGCGTTTGGCGCGTGCTTACATCCGGGCCGTCGCCTCGACGCTATCGGTTTCGAAAGACGTGCCCGCTCCGGATGTCTATACGACTCCTCAGATTATGGCCTGGATGATGGACGAGTATGAAACGA
>Ga0208733_100467_pt1 | contig 17806 bp, 15 predicted proteins | sample SubbioR11Jul_8B1_FD_184816 | JGI IMG/M metagenome (GOLD analysis project Ga0208733, IMG submission 184816) | Serpentinite rock and fluid subsurface biosphere microbial communities from McLaughlin Reserve, California, USA - CR11Jul_8B1 (SPAdes) | ecosystem: Environmental > Terrestrial > Deep... | reverse complement strand
CGACAGAGGGGACAAATTTTTTCTTGACAATCAAAAAAAATGGTGTACGTTGACGGTAAAAGCGAAGCTTAATGTTCATAAATGGAGCGCATTATTCCAGGTCTCCTATTGACAACGCTACCAAGAATTTAAATTTTCTCTCCTGCTTTTATCTCCGAACTCCCAACTCCGAACTAATTATTTATCCCCCATGAATCAGTGCGGGTAAACATCGCGTGCAGACCCAGAGGTCCTCTCCACCCTTTCGACAGGGCAGCAACACTCCCTGATGTTCTGTTTTACCACAGACAAAGCAACTGATTTCTTTCTTCCCACCCTTATCAGCCATCTTTCTCTCCTTTCACCCTAATAATAAATCATTTCTATTCAAAAGGCATTGACTTAGATCAATCCCCACATTTTTTGTAGCGTCGGCATTTACTGCCGACGAAACCAATTCTTTCGCCCCCAGTGAATGAGGGCGCTACAAATTCTCCCCATCACCCCATCTCCCTATCTCCCTATCCTCATCTTAAATAATGATACAGCATATCCACCCTGCCATGTTTGATCATGTACATTCCGGAAAATTTCATAATCTCCCGGATTTTTTCCTTATAATCTCCTTTGTAGCACTGGATTTCGCATTTCTTACACATGGGTTTGGGGTCATGGGGGCATTTCAGCCTCATGGTTAGGCCGTAGGTGAGGAGCTTTGTGCAATCAGGACAGAGTGATATCTCTTTCTTCTCAATCTCTTTGATATCGTATAATCTGAAAGAGAAAGGATCTCTCTCGCCATTGTGATTCTCTTTGCAAAATATTTCAACAAATTTCATCAAAGTCCGAATGTCTGCCTTCTCTTTTTCTGAGATCTTACCTTTTTTTACCATATGCCCATGCCCCAATTCCCTTCTTCTTTAATTCTTCTGAAATCAATATAACCCCCATACCCAAAGACTTCCTTGACCTAAGTCAATAGAATAAGTTAAGAAAAAACTTAGTTCCTCAGAATTTTTAATGGAATCCCCCTCTTTGGCAAAGAGGGGATAGGGGAGATTTTATCATTCATCCATTATTTTTCACCTATAAATTACATTACCATGATTTTTAACCAAAGGGTTTTATTCTTAAAATCCCCCCTCACCCCCCTTTTCCAAAGGGGGGTTACCCACACAATTCACAGATGAACTAAAACTCCAAACATTAGGGTAAATTCATTATGAACTTCTTCTTTGAACCCAATGGAATCGCAGTGGTAGGAGCCACCCCCGAACCCTTTAGCGGGGGCCGAAACCTGCTCACCAATCTCACCCTCGGCTATAAAGGCCCCATCTATCCTGTAAACCCCAAATATGATGAGATACTTGGATTTAAATGTTATCCCCGTGTATCGGAGATCAAAGGTCCAATTGATCTCGCCATCATCTTTGTCCCGGCCAAGGTTGTTCCACAGGTTCTGGAAGACTGTGTTATGAAAGGTGTCCGAGGGGTCATCATTGAATCGGGTGGCTTTGCGGAAGTGGGTCCGGAGGGAAAGGCTCTTCAGGACCAATGCCTTGCCATTGCCAGAAAGGGAGGGGTCCGGATATGGGGACCCAACTGTATGGGTCTGATTGACACGGCAAAACCCTACATCTTCTCTTTCGTCATTCCGAAAGATATGCATGAGGCAATCCGCCCAGGTCATATATCGCTCATGGTTCAGAGTGGGCTCTTATCCGGAGGATTCATCATCACCCTCATGGGTAACAAGACCCTCGGCCTGGCAAAGGTCTGTTCCATCGGCAACAAATGCGATGTGAGTGAGAATGAAATTCTGGAGTATCTCCTGAAGGATCCCTTCACCAAAGTCGTCTGTTTATACCTCGAATCCTTTACCAATGGACGCCGTTTCTTCGAACTTGCGGCTTCATCAGATAAACCCATCATTGTGCTCAAGGGCGGAAAGACACCCTCCGGAGCAAAGGCATCATTCGGCCACACAGCCTCCCTGGCCGGCAACTACGAATTGATCAAAGGCATCCTCAGGCAGGCCCGTGTCATTGAGGCTGAGGATTTTTTTGAAATGATGGACATCGCGAGAACCCTTGAAAAAGATTTCCATATACAGCGATCCCCTGCGGGAAGGCCAAGGATCGCCATACTGACTTATAGCGGCGCCTCGGGAATTGTGACCACAGACCATATGGAAAAATATGGCCTGACCCTGGCGCACCTATCCCCTCAAACCCAGAAGCAAGTGGAAGAACTCTCTCCTGACTGGATGCCTGTCAAAAACCCGGTGGATTACTGGCCAGCAATAGAAAAAAATGGGCCTGCCCTTGCTTACAAACAGGCGATTTCAGCCCTTCACGATGATCCTGAAGTCGATGGGATCATTGTTCACATCTACGCCGGACATGGAATATGGCTTCTCGATCCGAAGGAGATTCTATCAGGCGTGAAAGGGCCGAGGAAACCCATCCTCTTCTGGTTAATCGGACCGGAGAGTGTCAGGGAAGCCACACGATTGCCTCTTGAAGAAGAAGGATGGCCAACCTTCTACGAGATCCACCGGACCGTTCGTGCCATGGCCAGCCTATTTGAATATTGCCGTTAACCCAGGAACTGAACAACCGGCCAATTTCAGCGGAATAAATCCAGCACCTTCCAGCGGGGTATTAAACCCCGCTGGAAGATTTTCTCTGGACATTCATCCCCGCATTCCCGCCCTTGGTGGGACGGGGTATTCTGGAAGGTGCTGGATAAACACTCCTTTCAATAGTATCAATTTAGCGCTTTGAAAAAACTGATCTAATCCCAATGCTGCTCATTTAAGCCGTTCTTCCTGAGGCTCTCGAAGGATGAACGGCTTAGGTTCGCACCCTTCGACAAGCTCAGGGTGAATGGTGACAGTCTAACTAAACAGTATTAGATCTAATCCCCCTTCATCCCCCTTTGCAAAAGGGGATAAAAGGGGATTTTAAAAATATGTTTGGAAAATCTCCCCCTACCCCTCTTTGCCAAAGAGGGGTAGAAGAGTATATTTTTATTACTTAAACCCGTAACTGAGGGATTACTATGGATGAAGAATTTGAATTGACTTTTATGGATTAAAAGAAGATAATTCAATAAATTCTTTTTAGGGCTATTGGGATGAAAGGACAAGCATTTAAAATCGATGAAAAATTTACCTATCAGGATTATTTCCACCTTCCTGATAATGGAAAGCGGCACCAGATCATTGACGGAGAACTCTATATGGTTCCAGCGCCCGTTCCCTATCATCAAAGAATATTAAGGAATTTAGGCAGAATACTGGATCAATTTGTAAATGAAAATAGAGCTGGAGAAATCTTTTATTCTCCCTGTGATGTGGTGCTTTCTGATGTGGATGTGGTACAACCGGACATATTTTTTATAAGTCAGGAGAGGTTAAGTATTGTTCAAGATAAAAATATCCAGGGGGCTCCTGATTTGATAGTGGAAATTCTGTCACCCTATTCGGAAAAAATTGATAAAATTTCAAAGGTTAAGCTCTATGCAAGATACGGAGTCAAAGAATATTGGATTGTTAATCCGGAGAAAAAAGAGGTGACAGTCCTGAATTTGAAAGGTTCGAGTTATAAGAGCCTGGGAAACTTTTGCTTTAAAGATTCTTTCGAGACCAAATTCCTGAAGGGTTTAACAATCAAAGTAAGCGAGATATTCCCTCCCCAATAACCCTTTCCTTGAGATTTTTTCCCTTCATAATTTTGTGAACTTTTTCCCTTTGACAACGCTTAAAAACCCCTATAAAATGGCTCCTATCTCAGCGTCGGATTGCACGAACTTTTCTCGATCTGTAAACCTCATCCTGTTCCTGTAGCTATCGGTTTCAGAAGCTAATTGATAACGCTAAACAAAATTATTTGAAATTTCCGAGCCTTTCCCCTCCCCCTTCGATGGGGGAGGGCGAGGGTGGGGGTGGACAAAAGAGATTTAGTCTGAATTTGGTTCCCCCCTCCCCTTTATCCCCTCCCACCAGGGGAGGAGAGATTTTTAGGAGGATAAAATCTTTTAAATCAAAAAGGAGGTGGGGAAGATGAAGAAGAAAACTCTCTTGATTGTGTTGTTATTGGCATGGGTTTGTTTGACAAGTTGTGCGGTTACCCCGGTGACTCTGAGAGATTATAAACCAGCTAATCCGGAAGAGGCCGCCATTATCTCGGTCATAATTGCCTTTGAAGAGAGTTTCAATAAGGTAGATCAAAAATTATTTCTAAGCATCATGGCAGATGGGGCCCAGATAATGCATGGGGCGCAAAGGAAGATATTTACCAAAGAAGAGTTTGTTAATATCTTGCCTGAAAGGATTAAGGAGATGGGGATCATAAAATTTTCTAACCCAAAGATTAAAATTGACCGAGACATTGCAACCGTACAAGCCAATTATGACGGCAAGGTTGTTGTTGGTATGCCATACTCATTTGAACTTAAAAAAATTGGAGACAAGTGGTTAATACTTTCCAACTCCTTTTGAATCTATACAAAAACATTTCAATTACCGATGCTTGGCACAACCTCCTGTAATTGTTGCCAATGGAGGTCAATTATTGGAGTTATCGATGCTATTTTTATATATTAAAAAAAGGGGGTGGGTGGAATGAGAAAGACGATCCTTTTGGTTATTATAATCCCTTTGTTTTTAGCCGTATTAAATTGCGCCTCGGTAAATGAGACCCAAAAGTCCGAGAAATTACCGGAAGTTAAACAGGCAAGGTTCAAGGAGGAAGCGGATAAAGAATTAAGTCATCTTTTTAAAATAAACCCTGTTTTGGCCGAAGAATTACGAAAGCTTCCCGAACTGAAAAGGGGGTTAGATGAAAAAGGGCTGGTGGCACTAAACAGAATTGTTTCTTATTACATTCAATCACCCAAGCCTGACGAAACAAAGGACCTTTTCGATATGATCTTAAGTATCGGCAAAAAAGAACGCCGCAAATTTTCTGCCCCACTACAGACCCTATTCTGGTTGGCAGAGGAAGTTGATCTTCCCTTGGGAGAGAATTTCTTAAAAAAATATTCCAAAGAAAAATACAGAGTCAATAAGAATCTTGGAGAAGATGAAGATGTAATCATTTTTGTTTACAACTTTTGGGAGAAAACTTACGAGACTGACAAATGGAAGGACACAAATGAGATAATAGACCGACTCAATTCTCCCCATCTTTTTGACCTATTTTTCAGAGACAACATCGCTTATGATATGCCTAAAAGAAATATGCAAATAGCAGATAGGAGATGGCATGAAAACTGGGGTTCGTATCTTCAATCTGCAAAGGTCACCATAAAAAGGAGAAAAGGGACCTGTCAAGATGCAGCTAATCTGGCCGACGAAATACTGTCCAAAGCAGGATATAATGTAAAGCCCCTACAAGTTAAATTCAGAATCCCGTTCCTCGGGTCCAATAGACATTGGGTTGGTGTATTGAAAGAAGGTGGGTTGTTCTACAAGATAGCTGACGATTATTTACAGCTTGACGGGATCGCAGGGCCTTTTAAATCAGTTAAAGACATAGGGATAAGGGTAGCCGAAAGTTATGGTGTAATAATGGAAGATTATTCTTTATCGCAGGTTCCAATATGATAAAAAAGGAGGCAGAGGAGCGCAAAAATCACTGATGCCTGGCATCAATTGTTACACATATGACACCGATTGATTGGTGATGAGGGGGGGTGAAGGATGTTCATTTCAAAATATTTAGTTGTTATCGTCTTTTTCTTCTGCACGGGCCTTCTTTTTTCGACAATTGAGTTTGAAGCCGGTGCCTCGGAACAGAAGAAGAAAGCTATTGAAAATATGTTTGAGGTTAATCTTGCCGTCAAAAAAGGCGAGAGGGTTTTGGTATTTACGGATGACCATAAACCGGAAATCACTGAAGAGGCAATAAAGAAGGAGCGGGACGTTGTTTTCTATTTCGCTATTTTCATCCTGGCTTTTTAGAAAAAAAAGAACGCTCCTGCTCCTACTGATTTAAGATGTACCCTCCTTTCTCAATGCTAATATATTTGCATTTAGTGACACTATATGCTAAAAAGGCCGCATATGGTAGACAGGACATTCTGGCTTGAATTGTTAAAAACGGCATGGTCACGTAAATCCGTCCTCTGGCTTTCCGGGGTGCGTCGGGTGGGAAAAACTTTCCTCTGCCAGAGCATTCCCGACATTGAATATTTCGATTGCGAGCTTCCAAGGGTTCGCAGGCAGATGGAAAGCCCTGAAGATTTTCTGTCCAAGCTCAAAAATAGGAAGGTTGTGCTGGATGAAATTCACCGACTCTCCAATCCGTCAGAGATGTTAAAGATAGCCGCAGACCATTTCCCTTCGATTAAGCTCATTGCGACAGGATCATCAACGCTTCAAGCATCCTCCCGCTTCCGGGATACCCTAACGGGAAGAAAAGTCCTTATTTGGCTCACACCGATGATATCCCAGGATCTGATTGACTTTGGCAACCCGGATCTGCTCCATCGATTTCTCCGTGGAGGGCTACCTCCTTTTTATCTCAGTACAGATTTTCCCGAACGTGATTTTCAAGAGTGGATCGATTCGTATTGGGCAAAAGACATCCAAGCGCTGTTTAGGTTGGAACGACGATATTCTTTCCAAAGGTTTATGGAATTACTTTTCATTCAAAGTGGAGGACTCTTTGAGGCCACACGGTTTGCTGGACCGTGTGAAGTGAGTCGTTCAACCATCAGCAACTATTTGGCAGTATTAGGGGCTACCTGGGTCATCCATGTCGTTCGCCCCTTCTCGACACGTCGTTCTGCAGAAATTGTTTCTGCGCCTAAAATCTATAGCTTTGATACGGGGTTCGTATGTTATTTTCGGGGTTGGCATCAGTTGAGAGAGGACGATCTCGGACATCTCTGGGAACATTGGATATTAAACGAAATACAGAGCCGCCTTCAATCCCCGATTGTTCGTTACTGGCGCGACAAAAGAGGACACGAGATCGATTTTATCTTAGCCCTTCGAGGACGAAAGCCCATCGCTATTGAATGTAAATGGAAGGCAGAACAGTTTGAACTTAAGAACCTCAGGGCCTTCCGAAACCATTACTCAGAAGGACCTAATTGGATTGTCTGTCAGGATGTTGACCAGAGTTATATACGGGGCTTCGACAAGCTGAAGGTCGAATTTATCGGTCTCAAAGAATTGGGCACGCGACTCCGTTGTTTAGTTGCATAGTTTTTTGCCTTTTCAAGACATTGAAGCCCACCAATAAAAGGAAGGTTGAAGAAAATTATTGCTTTTTTATACCCCCTTGCCGGAAATATTGCAGAGTTTGGAATAGGAACGAATGATAAAGCAAAAGGAGGTTGATCTCCCTTTGGCCTCGATGCTGTGTCGTAAGTCCGTTCATGGTTCGACAAGGTCTGCCCTCTCCGAGCCAGAGGCTCTCTGAGCCGGAGGCTGAGCAAACCATTCGTCCCTTCGAGAGCCTCAGGGCGAACGGTGAGTCGAAGGGCGAGCGGCTAATTGTGACACAGTCTCCTCAGGGAGGAGTTAAACTTAATATTTTTCGGGCCTCATCGGGAGTGGCCACCTCTCTTCCAAATTCCTTTGAAATCCTGACGATCCTCTCGACCAACTCCGCATTGGTCTTGGCGAACACGCCTCTCGAATAGTAGAGGTTGTCCTCCAGCCCAACCCGGGCATGGCCTCCCATGGTCATGGCGATCATTGCCATAGGAAGCTGGCCGATTCCGGTTCCGATAACCGACCACGTGGAGCCTGCGGGGATAATTTCTGAAAGATGGAGAATGGACTTTACAGTCGCAGACATCCCTCCGATGACTCCCAACACAAATTGGAAGTGGAGCGGAGGTTTCAGAAGGCCCTTTTCCAGATACCGGATGCAGGTATCAACCATTCCAGCTTCAAAGACCTCCAGCTCGGGCTTAATTCCCCTTGCCAGCGTCTCTTTGGCCAGGAGTTCTAAAAACTCCGGAGGGTTGAGGAATACATTCTCCCTCATATTGATCGAGCCCGCATCAAAAGAGACCAGTTCCGGATTTAAGGCTAAGGGAACAAGCCTCTCGCGAAATTCGAGATTTCTACCCGGGATGCCGCTGGTGGTCAGGCAGAGGATGGCATCGGTCTCGCTTCGAATCCTGTCCACCACCTCCTTAAAGATCGAATAGTCCTGGGCCCCCAGGCCTGTCTTCGGATCCCTGACATGGACATGGAGGACCGAAGCCCCGGCCCTCCATGCTTCGATGCCAGACTGAGCGATCTCCTCAGGCAGAATGGGGATATGGGGCGTCTGTTGTCGTGTGATTCGAGAACCTGTAATACCCACGCTGATAATTAACTTATCCATTCTTTTTGTCCTTGTATTTTTGTATCAATTTATCTGTTTGAAAAAACTTTTAAAATCCCTCCTCACCTCCCTTTGCCAAAGGGAGGAAAAAGGATTTCCCCCTTTTGACAAATGGTTCGACATACTCACCATCCTGAGCTTGTCGAAGGAGGGGGATGAAGGGGGATTAGATGTTTTTTTCAAAGCCCTAAAGTGTTACGTATTTTCTAATCCGCATTCCCTGCCTATCCGGCAGGCAGGCGCAATCCGAATTCCGCAATGTGTTTAAAGGTCTTCTTCAGCAGCTCGATGATCTCATCGATCTGGCTTTCTTCGATGATCAGCGGAGGGCCCACCATCACCATGTCGCCATTGACTCCATCCACAAACCCTGTTCCAGGGTAGAGGACAAGGCCGTTCTCAAAGGCAGAATCGATCACTCTCTCTGTAAATTTTTCTCCCCTTGGAAAAGGCTCCTTCGTCTTCTGATCCCTGACGAATTCGATCGCCGTCATCAACCCTTTCCCCCTCACATCGCCCACAAAAGGAAAGGCTTTCAACTCCTCCAACCTCTTCAAGAGATAGTCTCCCTTTTTGGGACATTGTTCGATCAGCCTTCTCTTCTCTATGAACCGGAGTACCGTTAGGCCGACTGCGCAAGCGACCGGATGGTGCGAAAAGGTATGGCCATGGACAAATCCGCCTGTCTTTTCCTTCAATCGATCCACCGTTTCCCCCCGTGTGATCATCGCTGAAAGAGGGAAATATCCTCCGCTCATTCCTTTTCCCAGGACCATGATATCAGGAGAAAGATTCCAATGCTCAATAGCAAACCATCTCCCTGTTCTGCCCATGCCCGTCATCACCTCATCATCGATCAGGAGAATTCCGAAACGGTCACAGATCTTTCTGACCATTGAAAGATATCCATCCGGAGGGACAAGGGCTCCGATCGTTGCGCCTCCGACGGGTTCAAGGATAACCGCTGAGATTGTCTCCGCGCCCTCCATTCGGATCACATGTTCAAGGGCCTTTGCACATTCGAGTTCACACTGGGGATAGGAGAGGTTGAAGGGGCACCGGTAACAGTAGGGCGGCGAAAAATGGGGGAAATCTATCAGAAGCGGAAGATAGGGCTTTCTCATCCCGATGCGGCCGGTAAGGGAAAGGGCTCCAAGAGTATTTCCGTGATAACTCTGCCACCTTGCAACAACCCGCCATCTCTGGGCCTGTCCTGAATCCAAAAAATATTGCCTTGCGAATTTGATGGACGCTTCAATCGATTCGGAGCCTCCGGAAAGAAAATATATCTTCTCCAATCCTTCAGGCAGGATTTTCCCCAGCGCCTCGGCATACTCCTCAATCGAACCTGTGGTAAATTGGGTCCCGTGGACATAGCCCACCTTGCCCATTTGCTCCATCATCTTCTGGAAGATTTCACTATGCCCATGCCCAATATTCGCCACCAGAGCGCCACCGGAGCCATCGATATATCGCTTTCCCTTCTCATCATAGAGATAGATTCCATCTCCATGTGTGGCCAGAGGATAGACCCGCCCTAATTTCCGGTAAAAAACATGTCCTTTGGGATAGGCGTATTCCATTCCGCACCTCGATGATCAATGATGGTCTCGTAAAAAGTCGAAAAATCCTAATAATCGTCATTCCCCGACTTGATCGGGGAATCCAGCAATCTCAGACATTTATGAAAATACTGGACACCGGTTTTCACCGGGGTGACGACTTTTTACGAGACCATTATCAATGAATTTCTTCAAATGGATTGATATTTTTTAACCTTTCTCCATTTTCTTTTCAAGGAAAATTTAGGAGGGGTAGTAATCCCTCAGTTATGGTTTGCTTAAGTTTACCACAACCTGTAACTCAGCCCTTTAGGGCTGAGTTTCCAGGGCTAAAGCCCTGAGTTACATATTCGACAAAGCATTTATCCTTCATACCTGAGGGATTACGAGGGGTAGAATAAATTTAAGAAAAAGGAAATAGTTGTCGAATCAATCGTCAGGATTGTCGAATGAGAGGAGTGATCAATCCGTATTTGACCTGTTGTGAGACGGGCGTGATCCGCATTTGAAAATTTTTATATTTCTCTAACCTCTTAAAATTTCTAAATAAATGAAGAGATAGGAGATTAAAAACCTAAAAGACCTGAATGAATTGGCACGGTCGTTGCTTTATAAGAAAATAAAAATTCAAACGAAAGGAGGTGAATCGAATGAAAAAGTTAATGATCGTACTGAGTCTGGTGTCCATGTTGGTTTTGGGCGCGGTTTACTCTTACGCCTATGGCCCTGGTTATGGCCCTCGCGGAAAAGGCGGTCAAGGCGGCCCTTGCTGGGGATTTTCCGAGACCAGCGAAGCGTCTGTTTTAACGCCTGAACAGAGGACGAAGTTCCAGGAATTGCGCCAGAAGTTTGTTGATGAGACAGCAAAGCTCAGAGGAGCTCTTCTGACCAAGAAACTGGAACTCCAATCCCTCTGGACCAATCCAAAGGCCGAGGCCAACGCCATTGTCGATAAAGAGAAAGAGTTAAGAGATCTCCAGAACCAGATGAGGGATAAGGGCTTGCAGTTTAAATTGGATGCCCGGCAATTCCTCACGCCTGATCAGATCGCCGAGTTCGGGCCGGGATGCGGAATGGGTCCTGGTTTCGGCCGGGGGCAGATGAGAGGCCGTGGAATGGGTCGTGGAATGGGCCCAGGACAGGGACCGTGTATTTAATCATTGCCACAAGTTGGGTTCAAAAAGGGGAAGGCCGATGCCTTCCCCTTTTACTTTTGACATTTTCAATCCATTTGGATATGGTTAACCTAAATTGATCGATTTTGTAGGGCAACCCTTTAGGGTTGCTTTAATGTCCCGCCAGTAGCGGGATTAATGTGGCCGCCCGATCTGGGAGCCCACAGAGAGGCTCCCTTACAAACTCTTTCGATTCATTCCGATATGTTTAAAATAGAATCGGGACCCGGAAGGACGATTAAAGCATGAAATTAAAAATAACCGTCTTCTCACTCATTCTCATCTTCCTGCTCCCGATCTTATCCTTTTCTCAATCGAAAGGAATGAGACCGTGGAGGAAAGATGCCCGTTGCTGGAGGGCGTTGGAACTCCATCTCTCTCCGGAACAGGGAAATCGTCTCAACCTCCTTCAGCAGACCTATCTTGAGGAGACACAACTCCTCCGGGCTCAACTCGTCACCAAACGACTCGAAATCCGTGAACTTCTCACCAATCCCGCCATCAAAACAGAATCCATCCAGACCAAGCATCTCGAGATGGTTGAAACTCAATTCAGATTGGAGGAGAAGGCCATTGAATTCCTGTTGAAGGTCCGGAGCCTGCTCACACACGAACAGCTCAAATCCTGGTGCCCTGAGCAGGAGTTTCATCTTTTTCAGCGAATGATGCCCGGTCACAGCCCCATGGGACCCATGAACCCCAAGAGAGCCTTACCCTTGGAAGAATAGGAAGGGATGCGGATTGTTCGGAAATAGTAATAGTAAGAGAATAAGCAGAAGTTTCTCCCCCATCTACCTTGCGATTTTCTCCGGAATCATTCTCATCATTCTGATCATCAACGGCCTTTTAGAAATCAACCGGACTCAAAAAGGATTCTATCTTCTGTTTGAAAGGGAAGCGATTGTCCTCATCCAGCACTTCGAAAAGAATATTCAGGAAGATCTCACTTCCCTTCAATCCTCTCAACACTTTCTCGGCCTGGAAGAATCGATTGCCGAATATCTTCTTGAAGTCCTCCACAGGGTGGATCAAATGGATGGAGAAAAACCACTGACCCCATCCAACCTCAGCTCGCTCATCGATCAATACTCAATCGCCTCGATCGAACTCTACGATTCGAATGGAAATCTTCTTCGAGCCTCGCAAACACCTTCTTCCCCAGCCTCCTCTTCCATTAAAAAAAGCGCCCTTTTGCGGGGTATCGTTGAGAAGAAACGTTCGGTCGTCATTGACCTCTTCGGGAGGCCTTTGACCGAAGGAGACCTCTTCACAATCGCCATCGAAAGGAAGATCGCTCAGGGAATCATCGCCCTCCAACTCAGCGGAGAACAGATGAAACAAATTCTCCGCCAATTTGCGATTCAGAGGGCCATCTCTGACCTCGCTCTCAGGGAGGGGATCCTCTTTGTCTCTGTTCAGGATGCGAATCTTCTCATCCTCGCCCATACAGACACCTCCCTAATCGGGAAAAGAGACGAAGACCCCTTTCTGAAAAGCGGGGTTCAAAGCAATAAACTCTTTTCACGCCTTTACAAGCCCGCCAAAGGAGAGGAAGTCTTTGAGGTCGTCAAACCTTTCTCGGTGAAGGAACAACCTGCGGGACTGATCCGAATCGGATACTCCTCCGGCGAAATCCGTCCCCTTCTCAGGCAGATTAAAAAGAGCGTTGCCCTTTCGGTCTTCTTCTTCCTTGTTCTGGGGGTCTCTGCCACCACGCTAATATGGCTGAACCAGAACCGGCATCTGCGGAAGATTAAAGAGATGGAGGACCGGATCCAGTTGGCGGAGAGGCTCTCTTCCCTGGGCCATTTAGCCGCAGGCGTGGCCCATGAGATTCGCAACCCTCTCAATGCCATGGGAATGGGCCTCCAGAGGCTCAGGAGGGAATTTCTTCCTCATGAGGGATCGAAGAGGGAAGAATACCTCTCCTTTACGGATATCATCCTCAAAGAGGTCCGGAGGGTCAATGAGATCATTGAGCAGTTCTTAACGCTCTCCCGCCCCTTTGATCTCAGGCTGAGAGACGGCTCACTCGCAGAACTACTCAAAAATCTTGTCGCCCTTTTTCAGGAGGAGGCAAACTCCCAGGGGATCACCCTCCGGCTAAAAGTGGGGCCATCCATTCCTTCCATCACGATGGACGATGAAAAGTTGACACAGGCATTTATCAATATTATGAAGAATGGTATGCAGGCCATGGAAAACGGCGGAACCCTCAGCATCGAAGCCCATTCCTATAAGGACCGCGTGGAGGCGGCGTTTTCAGATTCGGGTTCAGGCATTCCGGCAGACCGGATGGAAAAGATATTCAATTACTACTACACGACGAAGGAGAAAGGGGTCGGATTGGGGCTTCCCATCGCCCATCGAATTATCGAAGCCCATGCGGGTGAGTTGAAGGTGGAAAGCAAGGCGGGCGTGGGAACGAAGGTGACAGTCTTATTGCCGGTTCGGTTTAAAGTTCGGAGTCATTAAGGCTTTAAAACTTTAGTTCACTTTAGGCACTTGTAACTTTAGTCACTTACTTTAAAGATGGAAAAAGCAAGGATACTCATTGCTGAAGACGAAAAGACCCAGAGGGATCTCCTCGAAGGATTTCTGAAGAAGGAGGGTTTCTCTGTGGAGGCCGCGGCCAATGGCAAAGAGGCTATTGAGAAGATTGGGGCAGGTTTTTTCGACATCGCCTTCCTCGACTATAAGATGCCTGAGCTCGACGGCCTCCAGACCCTTCATGAAATCAGGAAACGCTTCCCGGACCTTCCTGTTGTGATGATGACCGCTTACGGAACGGTTGAAACAGCCGTGGCATCGATGAAGGAGGGAGCTCTCGACTACCTGACCAAGCCTATCGATCTTGATGAACTCCTTCTCATCATCCAGAAAGTTCTGGAACGGTCCACCCTGATCAGGGAGAACAGGGAACTCAAAGCCCGGCTTCAGGAGCGATATACCTTCCAGAATATTATCTATGGCAGTCTTAAAATGGAGGAGGTGATGGGGCTGATTGTCCGCGTGGCCCCCAGCCAGGCCACGGTTCTCATCCGGGGTGAGAGCGGGACAGGAAAGGAGCTGATCGCCAATGCAATCCACTATGCCAGCGCCCGCTCCGAAGAACCTTTCGTCAAGGTGAGCTGTGCCGCCATCCCCGAAACGCTCCTCGAAAGCGAACTCTTCGGCCACGAGAAGGGAGCTTTCACCGGAGCCATACAGAAAAGGATCGGCCGGTTTGAAGAGGCGGATGAAGGCACCCTTTTTCTGGACGAGATCGGAGAACTCTCACCCTCTACCCAGGTTAAACTTCTGCGGATATTACAGGAAAAGGAATTTCAGAGGCTCGGATCTAACCTCAACCTCAGGACCGATGTGAGGATCATCACCGCCACCCATCGTAACCTTGAAGAGGCGATGGGAAAGGGCCTTTTCAGAGAGGACCTCTACTACCGGCTCAATGTGATCTCCATCCATCTTCCGCCCTTGAGGGAGAGAAGAGAGGATATCCCTCTACTGATCGACCATTTTTTAAAAAAATATTCGGAGATCAATAAAAAAAAGATTCAGGACCTCTCAAAGGAGGCGCGAACGCTTCTCTCACGCCACCCCTATCCCGGAAATGTGAGGGAGCTGGAGAACCTCATCGAGCGAGCAGTCGTCCTCTGCCGCGGGGAGGTCATCACCACGCAGGACCTTCCATTCCATCTCCAGGAAGGGTCATCCGAAAAGCAGTGGGAAGGGTCCGGAAAAACGAAAACCCTTCCGGATTCTCTGGAGGAGATTGAGCGGGATCTGATCGTCAAGGCTCTTCATCAGCATCAGGGCGTCCAGACCAGGGCCGCTGAAAGCCTCGGGATCAGCGAAAGGGTCCTCCGGTATAAGATGAAGAAATATGGGATTAGACAATAATAGTTCGGAGTTTACAGTTCGGAGTTCGGAGATTTAAAATGACATATTATCGTTACCAGTTCGGATACGGGTTCCCATCTGTCATTAAAAAACTGATGATCGTCATGGGAACAGTCTTTCTTCTCCAGATGGTGGTGAACCACTGGATCAACTTCTACCTGGGCCTTGTTCCGGTTCTGGTCTGGAAGAAATACTTCCTCTGGCAGCTCTTCACCTATATCTTCTTACACGGAGGGATCTCCCATATCCTCTTCAATCTACTCGCCCTCTGGATGTTCGGGGGGGAGCTCGAAAATTACTGGGGATCGAAAAAATTTTTATTTTACTTCTTTTTCTGTGGAATCGGCGCCGGCCTCTGCACGGTTATCTTCACTCCCTTTCAAATGGTTCCTGTCATCGGAGCCTCCGGAGCCATCTACGGAATCCTGTTAGCCTTTGGCTGGCTCTTTCCGAACCGTCCCATCTACATCTATTTCCTTTTCCCCATACCTGCCAAATATATGGTGATCATCTTCGGCCTCATCTCCTTCTTCTCCTCCACCGAAGGTACAGGAGGAGGCATCGCCCATCTCACCCACCTCGGCGGTCTTCTCTTCGGACTTCTCTATATGGCCTATCCAATAGTCCGGCAAAAAATTCGCAGGGAATATTATAAAAGGAAGTGGTCCCAGAAAGGCCCGAGGGGTGGGGATTATTATCATTAATCAAAGAGACCATGTGTATGGGATTCAAGGAGTCAAGGGTTCAAGGGGTCGGGTGAAAATTCCGGAAGGAAAACACTTGAACCCACGGACCCTCGAATCCTTGAACCCTTTTTAACTATGATCTTCATCGGAACCAGCGGTTATAACTATCCCCACTGGTGGAATGGGATCTTCTATCCCTCCGATCTTCCCCAGAGAAAATGGCTCGAATTCTATGCTCAACATTTTAACACCGTTGAGCTCAATGTCACCTTCTATCGCCTGCCGAAGAAGGAGGCCTTTGAGGGGTGGTATAAACAGACGCCAAAAGGGTTTACCTTTGCCGTCAAAGGAAGCCGGTTCATCACCCATATCAAACGCCTCAAGGACTGCAGGGAGCCCCTCTCCCTCCTTTTAGACCATGCCTCCCCATTAAAAGAGAAGATGGGGGCTGTGCTCTGGCAACTCCCACCCCAATTCAGTTTTGAGAAGGAAAGGCTGGAAGAATTCTGCGTCCTTCTTTCAACCCTTCCCCGTTCCAAATCCCTTCGCCATGCCTTTGAGTTCAGGGACGAATCCTGGTTTTGTTCGGATGGTTTCCGGGTACTCGAAGAATTCCATTTCGGCCTCTGCATCGCCCATGGTTCCGGCCTTCCTTTTATAGACCGGATCACGGCTGACTTCGTCTACCTTCGCCTCCACGGAGGAGAAGTCCTCTATGGCTCCAACTATTCGGATAAGGAATTAAAGGAGTGGGCGGAAAAGATCGAAGGATGGAGAAAAAAGGGGAAAGAGGTCTTTACCTTTTTTAACAACGATGCCTATGGCTTTGCCGTTAGAAATGGACTCCATCTTAAAAAATTGGTAAACCAAGGCTGAACTTCTCCCCTATTCTTTTAAAAGAAAAAATCCTTGACAAAAAATATGGATGGTGTATGAACAGTCGTAGTTGTGCTCCAACCGTTTTTAAGCTTGGGTTGCTATTGGCCTTCAGACGCTTTCCTTTCAAATTTTGATCTTTTCTGAGAGGATGGGGGGATGGAGAGGAGATTTAAAGCCTGGTTTCGAAGATAATGAAGCCAGGCTTTTTGTTTTTAGGTCATAGCGTTTAGGAGGTTTTCATAAAGAATTATTTTCATTAACTCTTTTCGCTGAATTCATCTCAAAGCTGAAAGGAGGGTTTTATGCTTTCCTCATTTACAACCCGGTTTCGTTCTTTTATCTGGTTTGTGATTTTTACCTTCACCCTCTATTCGATGCCTCACCTTGAACTCCTTTTGCCATACAAAATCTATTTTTTCCATTCCGAGGCGGAAGCTTCGGAAACTCAGACCGCTGAAACGGAAACTCCAGCGACACAACAGCAGACGCCTCCGGATGCTTTGGACAAAGGGACCCCTCAACCCCAGGACCCCCAAAAAGGGGAAACCGACTCATCGATGATGAGCTTATCAGGAAGCGGATCTTCAGAACTGGGTGGATCTTCTGTTTCCTTTAAAGTGGATGACTTCAGCGGAGCCGCCCATCTAAGCTATCCTATTATGGTTCCTCCTGGTAGACGAGGTTTAGCGCCCAATCTCTCTCTTCTGTACAACAGTTACCAGGGCAGTGGATGGGTCGGGGTTGGGTGGGGCCTAGATATGGGAGCAATCCAGCGGTCAACGAAGAGAGGGGTCAACTATAGTGCAAATGACTTTTTAACAATAATGAATGGTTCTTCTTCCGAACTTCTGCCGAGGAGTGATTGGGGTACGAACTATTACGGGAACAAGATTGAAGGGGGATTTCTTAAATACTATTTTAATCCCTCGACAGGCGGTTGGGAGGTTACAACAAAAGAAGGAACAAAATATTACTATGGAACATCCTCAGCTTCAAGGCAGGACAATGCTTATGGAGTTTTCAAATGGTGTTTGGATAAGGTTCAGGATACCAATGGGAACTACATGACCATAACCTATTGGAAAGACCAGGGTGAGATATACCTTGATAGGATTGACTGGACAGGAAATGGGAGCTTAAATCCAACGCACTATATAATATTCTATCTTGAGCCGAGATCAGATATCCCATTGATGTATACGACTAATTCTCTTGTTAAGACTGCTTATAGGTTGAAATCCATAGAGGTTTATGGAAACGGATTACTTCAA
>Ga0208733_100466_pt1 | contig 17887 bp, 14 predicted proteins | sample SubbioR11Jul_8B1_FD_184816 | JGI IMG/M metagenome (GOLD analysis project Ga0208733, IMG submission 184816) | Serpentinite rock and fluid subsurface biosphere microbial communities from McLaughlin Reserve, California, USA - CR11Jul_8B1 (SPAdes) | ecosystem: Environmental > Terrestrial > Deep... | reverse complement strand
AGGGGACAAATTTTTTCTTGACAATCAAAAAAAATGGTGTACGTTGACGGTAAAAGCGAAGCTTAATGTTCATAAATGGAGCGCATTATTCCAGGTCTCCTATTGACAACGCTACCAAAAATTTAGGCTACCTCTAAAAATGTCATTCCTGCGAAAGCAGGAATCCATAAGTTTTTGACATTACTGGACTCCCGCCTTCGCGGGAGTGACAAAATGGGAATTATTAGAGGTTCCCTTTATTCATTCACCTCCCTTCTCTCCCGTTTTACCTGCTTCCCTCCTAAAATTCATGAGCCATGCTATTCCTTTTTTTATGAATTGTCAATTTTTTTTGGACACCATTCATAAGCGGGAAAAATATTCCCCCCGCCCCCGTAAACCGAACTTCCATAAATTTTACTTGACAGTACAAAATATTGTGTTAACTTCTTTATTGGCGCATAGATGTTGTGCCTGCTTATCGCAGACAGGGTAGGCAGAGAGGGGAAGGATGGAAGTGATTGATCTGACACAGAATGCGGTCGCCGTGCTTGAGAAGCGATACCTGCTAAAGGATCTTCAGGGGAATATCGTTGAAACCCCAGAAGATCTCTTCCGGCGGGTCGCCAGGAATATTGCCCAGGCAGACCGGCTTTATGACCCTTCCATCGATCTCGCTTCCATTGAAGCGGAGTTCTATGGCCTGATGGTCTCGCTCGATTTTCTTCCCAACTCGCCCACCCTGATGAATGCGGGGAGGGAACTCCAGCAGCTCTCCGCCTGTTTTGTTCTTCCGGTGGGGGATTCGATGGAGGAGATCTTCGATGCAGTGAAACAGATGGCCCTGATTCAGAAGAGCGGCGGCGGAACGGGATTTGCCTTCTCAAGGCTCAGGCCGAAGAATGATGTGGTGGGTTCCACCAAGGGAGTTTCGAGCGGCCCGGTCTCCTTCATGAGCGTCTTTGATAATGCCACGGAGGCGATCAAGCAAGGGGGGACGCGAAGGGGCGCCAATATGGGCATTCTGCGCGTGGATCATCCCGACATCCTCGATTTTATTAAATGCAAGGACGAGGATCACCACTTCAACAATTTCAATATCTCCGTGGCTGCCACGAATGAATTTATGGAGGCTGTTGAAAAGGGTGAAAAATATGCCCTCCGGAATCCGAGGACGCAGGAGATTGTCCGTTTTCTCGATGCGAAAGAGGTCTTTGAGAAGATGGTCTACTATGCCTGGAAAAATGGGGATCCTGGGATCATTTTCATCGACCGGATCAATAAGGACAATCCCACTCCCCAGGTCGGCCCGATTGAGAGCACTAACCCATGTGGTGAGCAGCCACTCCTTCCCTATGAGTCCTGCAATCTCGGCTCCATCAACCTTTCCCATATGGTCAAAAGCGGGGAGGTCGACTGGGAGAGGCTGGGTTCAACCACTGAAAGAGCGGTCCATTTTCTGGACAATGTGATCGACATGAACCGCTACACCCTTCCCCAGATTGAGGCCATGACCAAGGCCAACCGTAAGATCGGCCTGGGAGTGATGGGATTTGCCGACCTCTTGATTCAACTGGGAATTCCTTATGACCATCCAAAGGCTTTTGAGATCGGGGAGAAAGTGATGGCTTCCATTCAGGAGAGAGGGAGGAAAGCCTCCCGTGAGCTTGCTCTCAAGAGAAGTCCTTTTCCCAATTTCGATGCCAGCGCCTTAAAAGACCAATGGGACACGATGAGAAATGCAACCGTCACAACAATTGCTCCTACAGGGACGATCTCCATCATCGCAGGGACTTCCTCTGGGATTGAACCTCTCTTTGCGCTGGCCTTTGTCCGTCATGTCCTGGATGGAAAGGAGCTGCTGGAGATCAATCCCTTTTTCGAGGCGATCGCTAAAGAGGAAGGATTCCATTCAGAAGAACTGACGAAGAAGATCGCTCAACTGGGCCACATCGTGGACCTTGAAGAGGTTCCGGAGAGGGTCAGGCATCTCTTTGTCACGGCCCACGACATCTCTCCCCAAGACCATATCCGGATGCAGGCCGCCTTTCAGAAATATACGGACAATGCGGTCTCAAAGACAGTCAACTTTCCTCATGAAGCCGCAGTGGACGATGTGGCAAAAGTTTATGAACTGGCCTATCAGTTGGGTTGTAAAGGAGTGACGATCTACCGGGACAGGAGCCGGGAGAAGCAGGTTCTCTATAAAGGATTGGGCGCTTCAGAGGAAGATCGGACCGGGGCCAGAGAGGACTTGTCGAAAATGGAGAGGAAACCGAGAGCGCGCCGGGATGTGATCCATGGCTCCACCTGGAAGATCCGGACGGGTTGCGGGAATATCTATGTGACGGTGAACGAGGATGAGGATGGGCGCCTTTTTGAGATCTTCAATCAGATAGGAAAGGCAGGAGGATGCGCGGCCTCCCAATCGGAGGCCCTAGGCCGCCTGGTCTCTCTTGCTTTTCGATCGAGTATCGAACCGGAGGATATCATCCGTCAGTTGAAAGGGATCAGTTGCCATATGCCGGTCTGGCATCAAAACGGGAAGGTTCTTTCCTGTTCGGACGCAGTGGCCAAGGCGATCGAATGGCACATTCAGAAGATGAGGGCGCAAAGGGGCGGTGTCATAGAGAAAGAGATGCTGCCCTACCCTCCAGAAGTCGGTGTGACTCGAAACCGAGAGAGAAAAAATTCTCCGCAGGGAATGAGCGGAGTGTTTATGAGAGGGGCCTGTCCTGAGTGCGGAGGTTCCCTCATCTTTGAAGAGGGCTGTATGAAGTGTTTCTGCGGCTATTCGGACTGCGGGTAGAATGGAATAGGGCATAAGGCAAAGAACATCTAATCATTTAATCATTCTTCACCCCCCACAAAACGCCTGATATCAGGAGAACAACAGATCTGTCTGTTCCGTCCGGGTAGCCCCTCGGTGACGAAGGATAAACGCTTATGTGAGTATGTAACTCAGGGCCCTGCCGCAGGAGCCCTGATGAATCAGCCCTGAAGGGCTGAGTTACAGGTTGTGGTAAACTTAAGCAAACCATAACTGAGGGATTACCCGTCCCGAGAAATTTTTCTGGACAAATTCTCTTTTTTGGGATAATTAGAGTCTGTTTATAAACTGTTATCTTATGGACAGGTAATAAATCATCCGATTCCATCAATAGAAGGAGGAAATTATGGCTACAAAGAAAGTAGTGAAGAAAGTTTCCAAGAAGGGCGTGAAGAAGGGCGATGCTTACAAGTGCACCGTGTGCGGCCTGGCGGTCTCGGTGGATGAGGTTTGCGGATGCATGGACGTCTGCGATATCATCTGTTGTGAAAAACCGATGAAGGCCAAGAAATAGATTCAGATCAATCCTGATGATCTCGTAAAAAGTCGTCATTCCCGTGCTTGCGCGCCAGAGCGCTTCAGCGCGCAGGCGTGAAAACGGGAATCCAGGGAATTCTAACTTTTGAAAATACTGGATTCCTGCGTGCGCAGGAATGACAAAAATCTCTTTTTCAGGCTTTTTACGAGACCATCAATCCTTATCACCAACAACTTTTTTGAAGCCTATGGAAGAACTCTCTACCGATATCCTGGTGATTGGCAGCGGCCTGGCGGGCATGGTCTCCGCCCTGGAGGCTGAGAAGGCAGGCCTTCAGGTTTTGATCACCGGTAAATTTGCAATTGGCGCAGGAACAAACACCAACCTGTCGAATGGCGTCTTTACGGTTTCAACCCCCCTTTTTTCCAGAGAGGATCATCTCAAAGAGACCTTGATTTCAGGAAGAGGGTTGAGCCATCCCGGGATGGTCAAAACCTTGATTGAGAGAGGACCCGATGCCATGGAGAAATTGAAAGGCTACGGGGTTTCATTGATTGAGAATCAGATGGGATATTTCGTGGAGAGGCGTAAGGGTTCAACCTCATTGCCGGGAGTCCTTCTGACGAATCCATTGAAAGAGAGGTTGAAAAACAGTTCCATCCAGCTTCTTCCTGGCGTGATCATTTTTGAGTTGGTGGTTGAAGACGGAGCAGTTCAAGGAGGGTTCGGGTTTTTAAGAGACGGAAGACCCTGTCTCATCCGATCGAAGGCAGTCATATTGGCGGCAGGCGGAGCAGGCGCCATCTACCAAAGAAATGACAATCAAAGGAATGTCCTCGGGGATGGATATGGCCTGGCCCTTCGGGCAGGGCTTCCTTTGCTCGACCTCGAATTCGTCCAGTTCTATCCCTTTGTGATCGCAGAGCCGAGGCTTCATACCTTCATTGTTTATCCCCCCTACCCGAAGGAGACAAGGGTGATGGATGAGAGGGGGGAAGATCTCTTAGAAAGATGGAACCTCGGAGACGATTTGAATCGGGCGATCATCACCCGAAGAGACTCTCTTTCTTTTACCTTCTTTGAGATTTCCCGGAGCGGAGACATCTATTTTGATCTGACGCGGGTTCCGGAGGAGAAGTGGGACCATTATCCACTCAATTTTCTCAGACGTTCGAAGTTCCCCTTCAGGGATCGTCCATTTCTGGTCTCGCCCGCAGTCCATTTCTGTATGGGAGGAGTCGAGATTGATGAAAGGGGAAGGACCGCCCTTCCCGGACTCTATGCGGCGGGAGAGGTGGTCTGGGGAGTCCACGGAGCCAATCGCCTTGGAGGAAATGCTCTGACCGAATGTGCGGTCTTTGGAACTCTGGCCGGTCGATCCGCCTCAGAATATGCAAGGGAAAGAGAACCCGATCTTTTTTCTGAACCATCCAGGAGAAGATGGGAGAGGAAAGCGGGAGGTTGCCTGAAAAAGAGCAGGGGGTCCTTCGATCTTCCCACACACCTTCTCAAAGATCTGAAGATTCTTGCCTGGAGATATGCAGGGCCGATTCGGGAAGAGAGTTCATTGAAGGAGGGGCTCGAGCGGTTACCGTCGTTAGAGAAAAGGATTGAGAAGGTCTATCCTGCCGCCTTGAAGGATTTATTCAGGAAGAGAGATCTGGAGAATGCCGCTCTTCTTTTAAAGGCTATCCTGACCGGGAGTTTGGCTCGGCAAGAGAGCAGGGGCTCCTTCTTTCGTCAGGATTTCCCGGGTCAGAATGATCGGGAGTGGTTAAAAAATACCTGCTACCGTCTGGAAAAGGGAGAACTTCAGATTACTCACCGGCCCGTCTTGGAAACGTGAGGTTTTTACTCTTGACATTGAGGGCAGGTCTAATATAAATTTAAGCCAACATTAATACTGAAAGGAGGTATTTCATGAAACGATTCGTCATCTTTGGAATCATCGCTCTCTTCATACTGGGGTCTTCCACTGTGTGGGCCCAGAAGTCGGTCCGTCTCTCCATTGCCACCGGAGGAACAGGGGGGGTCTATTATCCATTGGGTGGGGGAATGGCTAATATCATCTCAAAATATATTCCCTATGCCGAGGCAACAGCAGAAGTGACCACTGCGTCTGTAGATAACTGCCGGCTGGTCGGTGCGGGAAAGGCAGAATTAGCCCTGATCATGGCAGATACGGGGTGGGATGCTTTTCAGGGAAGGGCACAGTTTAAGGAAAAGGTTCCTTTAAGGACTCTTGCGGTTCTTTACCCCAACAATATGCATATTGTGACCATAGAGGGGAGGGGTATTGATAAAGTGACTGACTTGAAGGGGAAAAGAGTTTCAACGGGCGCTCCTGGGAGTGGAACCGAAATCATGGCCCTGAGGGTTCTGGAGGCCTTTGGCATGGATCCGGATAAGGACATGACACGGGATAAATTGGGCGTCTCCGAATCTGCCGGCGCATTGAAGGACAGAAAGATCGATGCTTTTTTCTGGGTCGGGGGGCTTCCCACGGCAGCCATCACCGATGTTGGCGCAACGCCAGGGTTGAAAATAAAGCTGATCGGCCATGTTGATGCCCTTTCAAAGATGAGGGAGAAGTATGGCCCTCTTTATGTGAGAGGAACCATCCCTGCCAAGACCTACCCCGGACAGGATGCGGATGTTCCCATTACAGTCGTCTGGAACCTCCTTGTCTGTAATGAGAACATGAAAGGGGACGTGGCCTATGACATCATCAGGACCCTCTTCGAGCGCAAACCGGAGCTGGTGACTGTGCATAAGGATGCGGGATGGCTCGCCCTGGAACCACAGGTCGGCGGCTCCCCGATTCCATTTCACCCCGGCGCCATTCGCTACTTCAAAGAGAAAGGGATAACAGTTAAATAGTTGAGAAAGAAGAGCTGGCTCCTCCTGACACTGATTGGGCTTTTGATCGTGTTGGGAGGGGCCTTTGTTTTTAAGAAGATCACTTTTCTCCATTTAGAAAACCTGGACCGTAGAAAGACTCTCCAGATACGGGTCAGCCCTACCGAACCATTCTCTATTTTTTATGTCCATTCGATCTATCTCGAGCCTGTCATCGAAGAATTCCGGGTCGAAGGGGAAGCTATTCTCCTTCAAGGGGTAAGAACGAAGAGTCCTGCGGTGATGGAATATTACGGATTTGAAGATACGAAAGAGTTCCATCCCGTCACCCGGAGATTGGGCGCCCTCTATTTTAAATGGGGAACCGGAGAGGGGCAGGGATTGATCGTAAGAGAGAGAAAGATCTATTTAAGCGAGATCGGAGAAAGAGGGGACCGAATTCGCTTGAGAGTGATTACTGTTCCGCTGGGATCTTATCTTTTAAGGCATTTTCGGTTTTCCCGGCTTTTGCGTGGATAACACTTTATCGATCACCCTGAGGCTCTCGAAGGGTGAGGAGGGATGGATCAATCAGACCAGTCCTTTTTTCTCGTCTCATGCATCTGGAGGGCTAAGAGATTTGCATAGGAGTCAAAACGCATTGGATAGGGACATTCCAATATCTCCAGATCGGGCCTCTGAAGGAGTTCTTTCTCATAGGCCTCAGAAACTTCCACCTCATCCAGTTGAAGGGTATTCTTAATACGCACAATCCTAGTTCTTTCCGGCGGGGTGAGGCCTGTCGAATCCAGCGCTACCCGAATAGCCTCTCGGTCGGTTTCAAAGTGCATCGGGATGGCGCCCTTTTCAAGGCTGATCGCCGTAATGCAGTTCATGTAAGTAGAATGGTGGTCGATCTTCTCAACAAGCCTCTTTGTGGTGAGATCGGCCAGGCCGATTCCTATGGCATTGCCATTGGATGAAGCTGTAATATCCCGCACAAAGAGCCTTTTCACGCGGGTTGGATGAGAAAAGGTTCCGATGATGTCCCGATTTCGACCCGTGATGTTAGGATCCATTCCAACCCCGCTGATATCTTTTCCCATTTCATCCACGATCAACAAATCGATTTCATCAAAAGGAAGTTTCGGCATCATCCGTTTGGCCAGAGACAAAAGATCCTTCTCTTTTGCCTCGATCTCATCAGGTTTTAATCCAGCGATTTTTGCTGTTTGGTCGTAACCATTCTCCACGATTCCCAGTCCGAAGAGGACAGGGGTTTTTTTCAAGACCACTTCGGCTGCGTCCACGATGATCTTGGGGAAGGAATGTTCAATGGCTGCCTTATGGTAGAGGTCTGCTCCCTTCTGTTTACCCATGCCAATTGCCATCATCTTCATCAATCCGCTTTCAATGAAACCTTTGAACTTGGTATGGGGTTTAATACGATTGACTACGATGATATGGTCAGCTTGCAGAGCATTCTTGTCGATATAGACCGGAAGCCCTCCCCCTGTTTTGCCGACCTCCATGACTTCCATGGAAGAGAGGATAGGAGCACCGATGACATCTTCAGTGACCTGATAATGTTTGAGAAGAGCCACCTGACCTTCAGCCGTGGCGCCTCCGTGAGAACCCATCGCAGGGAAGAGAAAGGGTTTGGCTCCGAGGGCATTGAGGTATTCCACGATTGTCTTCAGGATAAGGGCAATATGGGATATTCCTCTGCTGCCCGCTGTAATCGCCACCCGGTCGCCTGGCCCGACCGTTTCTCTCAGGGGCAGCTTAATGAGCTCGGCCCTGAGAGCTTCACGAATGTCTCCGACCGAAGTCCGGTCAAAGGTCTGACGGATACGGTACATCCTTGGAAAAGTCATAAGATATTAATATTGTTTGGCATGGAGTTTGTCAAATCATTGCCATTGACATTTTTAATTTAAATTGAGAGTATTGGCAGCCAGGAGATGACAAAACCACTGAGGAGAAGAGCATGATGGAGGAAAAAAAGACAATACAGAACGAAGAACCTGTGATTACGGAGGAGGCCCTCAGGGAAGCCGAAAAGTACATCGAAGAGGAAGAGGGTCCTTCCCGTAGGCTTTCGGGAAAGCTCGATATTTTTATCACGGCGGTAGCTGTGATCATGTCTCTGGTCCATCTTTATGCAGCCATCGGCATCATCATGACTCATGTCCTGAGAGGAATTCATGTCATGTTTGTCCTCTTCCTCTCTTTTTTGGTCTTTCCCTCCCTCAAACGATTTAAGAACCGGATCATCTGGTATGATTATATCCTCGCCCTGCTTGGGGTCGCAGTCATTCTCTATATGCTGATCGACTTCGATCAGTTCATTTACCGCTCTGTCGTTCCAAATTCCTGGGATATTGTTTTCGGAATCATTCTGATCTTTCTGGTCTTAGAGGCGACCCGGCGAACAACGGGCTGGATCATGCCCGCGGTGGTTATTGCTTTCATTATTTACGCCTTTATCGGACCGGAGCTTCCAAAGCCCTGGACCCACCGGGGTTATGACATTGAGCGCCTGGTGGGCCACATGTATATGACCCTTGAGGGGATCTTCGGCGTTCCGATCGATGTCTCCTCCACGTTCATCATCCTCTTCACCATCTATGGCGCTTTTCTCGAGTTCTCCGGAGCAGGGAAGTTCTTTATCGACTTTTCCTTTGCGGCCATGGGGGGAAAGCCAACCGGCGCAGGGAGAACCGTCACCCTGGCCTCGTTCCTTTTAGGAGGTCCTTCCGGAAGCGGTGTGGCGACCACGGTTACCCTTGGTTCAGTGGCTTATCCCATGCTGGCCAAGGCGGGCTACAGCAAGGATGCGGCAGGCGGGCTTCTCTCTGCGGGTGGGATTGGAGCCATTCTCTCGCCCCCCGTGCTTGGAGCCGCGGCTTTTCTCATCGCCGAGTTCCTGAAGATATCCTATCTCGATGTGATCATCATGGCCTGCATCCCTACCTGCCTTTACTACTGGTCGATCTATTTGATGGTGGAAATTGACGCAAAGAAATTCGGGGTTAAAGATGTTGCCGTGGACAAGACCTATAGCCTGTGGCAGCTTACCTATCTCTACGGGTTTCACTTTGTTTCCCTGATCGCTATTGTGGCGATCATGGTCCTTGGTTTCACCCCGATCATGGCTGTCTTCTGGGCAACGGTGGTTGCTTTTGCGGTCAGCTTTATCCGGAAGGAAGCAGCCCTTACCCCCGGCAAACTGGTGAAAGCGTTGAGAGGAGGTTCGATCGGTGTTTTAAGCGTTGCCTCCACCTGCGCGGCCGCAGGAATTATCGTTGGAGTCGTGACCCTCACGGGGTTGGGGTTAAAGTTCAGCTCCATCATCATTGCCTATGCCGGCGGAAGTCTTTTGCTGACGGCGATCTATACCGCCCTGATCGTCTGGGTGATCGGTTTAGCCGTCCCGGTCACAGCTTCTTATATTATCTCTGCGGTGATTGCCGCACCGGCATTGATCCAGCTTGGCGTCCCGGATTTTGCCGCCCACATGTTTATCTTCTACTATGCGATTCTTTCAGAAGTCTCTCCCCCCACCGCGCTCTCCTGCTTTGCCGCCGCCGCCCTGACCAAAGGGAACCCGTATAAGACGACGATGTATGCATGGAAATATACCCTGCCGGCATTCATCGTGCCCTTCATGTTTGTGCTTGATCCCAAAGGCGTTGGGATTTTGCTCAAGGGATCTGTCATGGATGTGATCTGGACGACGGTCACCGCCTTTATAGGGGTTGCCTCCCTGGCAGGGGGCGTGGAAAACTGGTTCTTTAAAAGGACGACCCTTTATGAACGGATCATGTTGCTGGCTGCAGGCATGCTCCTGTTCTACCCTATTGCCCTCTATGATATCATCGGATTCGTCTTGATGGGCATGGTCATCGTGTCTCAGAAGTTAAGGAAAGGATGAGAAGAAGTCTAAAACTCTTTCTGCCTCTTCTCTGTTTCCTCCTGACGGGGTGCGGAAATCTCTTCTACTTCTCCAAATTAGGATGGCACCAGTCCTTCATCACTTTTCAGAGCGTACCTGTTCAGGAGGTTCTCAGAGACGAAGCGCTGGAAGATGAGGAAAAAAAGAAGATCCGCATCATCCAGGAGGTGAAGCGCTATGGCGAGGAGAGGCTGGGATTGCGAAGGACAGGGAGTTACACAAAATTTTTTGAAGTGAAAAGGCCTGTCCTTCATATTATCACAGCGAGCGAAAAAGATCGCCTTCACCTTCATCACTGGAACTTTCCCATCATCGGCAGAGCAACCTACAAAAGTTTCTTCACGAAAGAGGGAGCCCTCAAGGAGAAGACGTTTCTGGAGCGAAAAGGTTATGACACCTATCTCCAGCAGGCGGCCGCCTACAGCACGCTCGGATGGCTGAAAGACCCCATCTTTTCAACGATGCTGAAATGGGATGAGCCCACCCTGTCCAACATCATTCTCCACGAGATGGCCCATGCCACGGTCTATTTTAAAGGAGAGACCGACCTGAATGAGCAGCTGGCGACCTTCATCGGGAATCAAGGGGCAATCCATTTTCTGACTGAGAAGTATGGCCCCGGTTCAAAAGAGGCGGCCCTGGCGATCGATTATCAGGGGGATGACCTGCTTTTTTCGAAATGGGTCGATCAGGCATACAAACGGTTATCGGAATTCTATGATCAACCCATTTCGAGAGAGGAGAAAGTGAGGGGAAGGGAGGAGATCTTTCAATCGATTCAAGAAAAATTCAAAGAGATGCATGATCAGTTTAAAACGGACTGCTATAAAGGGTTTGAAAGAAAGAAGATGAACAATGCGGCCCTGATGGCCTACCGGCGATACTTCCACCGCCCCGACCGTTTTGAAGCCCTTTATGAAAGATTGGGAAGGGATTTAAGAAAGGTTGTAGAATTTTTCAAAGAGATGAAAGCTTCAGGAGACAAGAGGATTCTTAAATCTTTTTTAGAATGAATATCTTCAATCTTTCGAGTTTTTAACTCCACACTCATAACTCATAACTTCTATTACCTCTCCCTCTTTCCCTCAATAAACTCCTCCACCATTAACTTGGCTTCATTGTCGGGAACCTGGACGAGGGGATGTTTCATCGCATAGGCGGAGATGGAGAGGAGGGGACCGCCGGTTCCCCTGCTTCGGGCAATCTTACAGCACCGGATGGCATCGATGGTGATCCCGCCGCTATTCGGCGAATCCTCAACCGAGAGTCTCAGTTCGAGGTTCAATGGGATTTCTCCGAATCCCCTTCCTTCCATCCTGAGAAAACAGACCTTGTTATCGTTCTGCCAGGGGACATAATCGGAAGGGCCGATATGAATATTCTCCGGTTCGAGAGGGACGCCGAGCTGGGACTGAATCGCTTCGGTTTTGGAGATCCGTTTATTCTTCAAGCGGCTCCGGTTGAGCATATTGAGGAAGTCGGTGTTTCCTCCCGTGTTAATCTGATAGGTCCGGTCCAGTTTGACTCCGCGGTCCTCGAAGAGTCTGGCCAGCGCCCGATGGATGATGGTGGCGCCCATCTGGGATTTCACATCATCCCCGACGGCAGGAATGCCTTTCTCTTCAAATCGTTTTGCCCACCCGGGGTCCGAGACGATGAAGCTGGGCATACAGTTGATCAGGCTGACCCCTGTGTTCAGACAGGCTTCCGCATAGAATCGAGTCGCCAGATCCGAACCCACGGGAAGGTAGTTGAGAAGGATTTCCACTCCGGATTCCTTGAGAACCTTCTCCACATTGCAGGGTTTTTCATTGGCCACCACGAAAATGCGGTCTTCGGGGTATTCCTTCATATGTTCTGAAACGCCATCCAGCGTTTCACCCATGGAAACGATGACGCCTGAATCGTTGAAATGGGAGAAGATGGTCTGGGTGCAATTGGGCCTGGCGAAGATGGCATCCCTTAGAGATTTTCCGACTTTTCTCCGGTCAATATCAAAAGCCGCTCCCACCTCGATATCCCAGGGCCTGTAACCTCCGAGATCCATATGCATCAGGCCCAGGGGTTCGGATTTTGGATTCTTTCGGCTGAGATCCCTGTATAATTCAATCCCCTGGATGAGAGCGCTGGCACAGTTTCCGACACCTACGATGGCAATTCGGATCGAACTCTTTTTCATAAATGTTCAGCCTTTCGGAAAACATATTGTCTTTTTCTAACCCAATTAACTATCTCATTTCATTTCGATTGTCAAGAAAATTGGGAGACCCATCGTAATGCGTCACTGAAGCGTGGGGGAAATCCGTCCATCGGGCAGGCATGTTGGAGAAAATCTTATACCTGCCTGCGCGTAGCCGCTTCGGCGAAGGCAGGGCGGAAACATTAGCTTGTTCGTAAACCAAAAGGATGATCCCGTAGGACAAGGACTTTTCTACAATGGGCAATGTTGCCTTTGCCTAAAAAAATATAAACCATCCGCCCGTGGTCGGGTCTTATCGACTTGATGATCATTAACCGGGGATCAAAGGCCGAACGACCCGCCTCCCCTTCCACCGCATCCACCTTTTCATAGTATGGGCTTAGATCCACTCGCCCCACAAATTCCCAGATCGCCCGAACCTCATGATCTTCCGGCACCAACCGCTCCACATCCATCGGCCGCAACACCATTTGCTCACGGTTAATCGGCCTCAGTCGCACCCTTCGGCCCTTCTCCTTCACCACCTCCCCAACCCTCAACTCGCATGCATGTCCCTCTCTCATACCCTCCTCCTCTTTTTTAATCCCATCTGTTCCAGATTTACACGCGATAGCTTCACCCCAAGCTCCCAATACCGAGAAAAAGCCCCCATCGCCTTCTTGACCTCTTCCAATCGGGAAACAGGAATATAAACCATCTGTGTCACTCCCCCTTCTTTGTAAGAAAGACAGTAGGCCGGCCCATGCTTCTCCCCCCGCTCACATCGACACCCCTTCTTGCCACATCTTCGATACAGAGCCACCAGGCTGCCTTGAAGCATCCCAGAACATCCTTGAATCTCTCTCAATAACTTTGCCTTCTCTCGCTCCAAACCCCTCATACTGTTTTATAATATTACAAAACAGATTTTTGTCAAGCCTCTTTTCTTTAATCCCATTCAATTTTTTCACACCTTCTGACGCATTACAATAAAAACCTCATTTTCATTGACTATGAAAGTTTCCCTTAAACGTCTAATAATCCGCAATCCTAAAGATTTCGGGGTCTGGTCTGCCTGCCCCTCTGGAGTTCATTCTGTCATCACGAAATTGGAGAAGTTTCCTCTTCCGGCGATCAAACAGCTTCTACCACCGCGGTAATACCCACTCCTCCACCACCGCAGAGCATCTGGATGCCAGCTTTCCTGCGCGTGCACTTAAGGTGGTGGAGCATCTCTCCGAAGAATATTGCCCCGGTTGCACCAATGGGATGGCCCAGAGCAATGGCGCCACCCGTCGGATTCACCCTTGGATCTAAGCGGCCGTAGCCCAGTTTGTCTGCAAACTGGAGCAACGGGGAAGCAAATGCCTCGTTGGGCTCGATAATATCCATGTCATCCATGGTCTTGCCGGCCCGATCGAGGGCTTTCTTCACAGCCGGGATAGGGGCCAGAAGCATTGGCACGGGCTCGCCTCCTGCTACGGCACAAGCTACGATTCTACAGAGGGGGTCAAGTCCCAATGCCTCGGCCTTGGCGCCGCTCATGAGCAGAACCGCAGCAGCTCCATCCACGATTTGCGAAGAACTGCCCGGGCTGACAAGCCCGTTATCCTTGAATGGCGTAGGAAGCGCCATGAGATTCTGGGCGGACGCCTGGCAGAGCTGATCGCCTTTCTCCATTCCCTTCCACCCCGACTTGCCAATGGCAGAGCGCACCGCATCCACAACCACCACTTCCTTCAATCTCGGCATATTAGCGCCCTCTTCTCTTCAAGCGACTTTACTTCAGCAAGCTCTGCAGTTGCATCGCCAACATCGTATCGCCCTTCACCTTAAGTTTCCCCCCCATAAAGGCGGCGACGCTGTCGAGCCTGCCCTCAACCATGTCAGCAAAATCGTTGGAAGCCATGGTAACCGTGACGTTTGGCGAAACCGAAACGCCCTCATTGACCTTAGCGCTGCCATCACCAATAGCCACAAAGTAGTTCCCGGGGTCAGCTCCACTGATCTCGAACTGAAACACAGCCTTGATTCCTCCGAGCTTCCCAGGGTTGGAATCCATCCTCTTCTGCATTTCGGCAAAGATCTCTTTTACTGTCATGTTGGCCCTCCTCATTTCTTATTGAACAAATTTTCTGATTTGAATCTACCTAATCTCACAGAAGGTGTCAATCATTAAAAAAGGGGACACAACTTGTTCATTCTGCCAATAATTAGTGTCTGTTTATATTGTCCCCTCAATCAGAATCGTCATTCCGGCCCCGATTTTCATCGGGATAAACTCCAGCCGGAATCCAGTCCTTTCAAGGCCCCCTGGATACCGGATCAAGTCCGGTATGACGGAAAATGTTGTTTATGGACAGACACTAATTACTCTCCCCTAAAACTCGTCACTCATTTGGTCACTCGACAGGGAATATAACGATGGAGCGGTGTGGCTGTCAGACGGTCCCGGTGTTTCGCTGGAGCTAACTGGTTCACATTGACTCCGTGTGCCTCTCCGCCGTGCACAAGCCCGAAGCCATGGGGTATGACAACCTGGCCCTGGAATGAACTCTCTGTCACCTCCGCTTCAATCCTGACGGATCCTGCTTCGGTCTCAACAAGGGCGAAATCCCCATCGTCAATTCCTAACTCCTTTGCATCCTTCGGGTGAATCCGCAGGGTGCAGGGCCGCTTTCCCTCATTCCAGGCCGGGTCTCGCATGATGGTATTAGCCACCATTTCCATATGGTTTCCGGCTATCAGAACCATGGGATAATCTTTATTCACCAGCTGGGTCTCTTCGGTTTCAGGGGTTACCTCCTTTAACCAGGATTCCATCTCAGGAAAATGGACGTGGATTTTCTTATCCGGAGTCTTCAGCACGGAAAGGTTGTTTTCCGAATCTACGGCTCCGATCTTCACGCCTCCCGGGGTGTTCAGGATCTTTCTAAATATTTCTTCTCCTGTGAGAGGACTCACCTTGTACCCGGCGCGGGCAACATCCTCTTTGTGCAACATCGGAAATCGCGCCAGTAGTCCCCAGAGTGTAGACAGATTTTTAGACCCTAATTCCTCCCCAAGGGTCTTCGCCAAAATGTAAGGCAACCACGGCTCCGCATTTGGATTGGCACGAATATATTCCATCAGCGCAAGGCCAAAACTGAGTCGGTCCTTGGCCAGCTCTCGAAGCTTGGATGGGTAATCCGGAATCATACCCAACTTTTGAGCAAGCTCTACGAAGATGGTCGCTTCCTCCACCTGCTCTCCATCGGGTTGCACAACAGGACGGCGCATATCAAAATAGTAGTCCGGATACCCCCATTGGAAAAATGTGCCATCCCATTTTTCGTAGCCTGACCTGGCCGGCAAAACATAATGGGATAGCAGAGCCGTTTCACTCATGGCAACCTCGATGGTCACCAGGAGATCCAGTTTTGCAAAAGCTTTCTCATAGGCCTTTGTGTCAGCGTAAGAACGTAAGGGATTTGAGCCGCTGACGATCAGAGCACGTATGCGTTGAGGGTGATCGTTATCGATCTCTTCAGGCATCACATTGGGCGGGAAGACCCCCATGATTAATGGAACATTTGTCGTGAGGGTTTTCCATGTTTTGGGATCTTCTTCCGGCGTGTGGGATCCCATTGGCATCAGATGACCCAAAAAGACGTTGCCACCTTTCGCTCCTATGCGGCCTGTTAATGTAAGCAAGATTAATTCCAAATAAGAATTAAGCGTGCTGTGCCGTCCCATCAAAATGCCAAGGTCACTGCGCATGGCAGTCTTCCGGGTGGCAAAGAGCCGGGTGAATTCTCGAACCGCATTTGGGTCCAATCCACAAACACGGCAGTTCTCTTCAACAGCCACATCATCAAACCAGCTTCGAATCGCTTCAAAGCCATTGACATTGGCAGCCAGATATTCTTTGGCCACAAGCCCCTCGGTCAGCAAAATCTTGATCATTGCTTTGAACAACAGGGCGTCTGTCCCGGGCCTGAGTCGTAGATGGATGTCGGCAAGTTTGGCTGTCTCCGACACTCTCGGGTCCACGACAGCCATTAAAAAACCGGGTTCCTTTTTCTTGTTGCCACCCCCGGTTAAGAATGGACCCACCTTGTCGATATAGATGGACCCACCCCGAAGGTGCATGTTTTTGAGTTTGTGAGGAGATAAACACCGGTTTAGAGACCCACTCTGTTGGTTTTGTTACCGCCTGGGAGGTGTAGATCCTCTTAGAGCGATGAACGTGAAGGGACTGGAGATGGAAGAGAAGGCAATGGGGAGCAGGGGTTAGGGTTTTGATTTCGCTTTCTTTGCCTGAGTGTTGAGCTTCTTTGATTCGTGCATTCTCCAACTGGGTCCCTGGATATGGAGGATGATGGAATGATGCACCATGCGGTCAACAATCGCGGTGGTGACGACGGGATCACCGAGGTAATCGCCGAGGTCTTTCCAATCGATATTTGTCGTGAGCAGCGTAGAACCCTTACAGTAACGGCCGTCGATGACCTTGAAGAACAGAGAAGCATGTTTGGTGTCTTGCTGCTCGAGCCGGTCAAAGCCTAATTCGTCGATCAGGAGGATATCGGGAGAGGTATATTGTTTGAGCTTTTGGTGGAAGCTCTGGTCCGCACGGCTTGCCATCAACTCCGTGAGCATGTCGGCAGCGGTGGTATAGCGGCAGCGGTAGAGGTGTGTGCAGCCGATGAGAAGCAGGGCCTTGGCGATATGGCTTTTTCCGGTGCCGGAGTTGCCTGCAATCACAAGCCCCTGCTTACGGCCGACAAAGTCCAATTTTGCGATCTCCAGGACCTGTGCTTTGTCCACACCGGTCTGGAACCCGAAGTCGAAGTCGGAGAGGAGTTTGCGCTCAGGGAGTCGCGACTCCTTGATTCTTCGCTCGATCCTTCGTTCGATCCGGGCGTTGGCCTCGATGGCAAGCAGCCGTTCAAGGAGTTCGGTCGGCGGCAGCGCCTGTTGGGCGGCATGGGCAAGTTCCTGGTCAAGAACCTTCTGGATTCCCAGAAGTTTGAGGGTCTCGAGATGTTGCCTGATTCTTGTCAGGGTCTCCTCCGTCATGGCCTTGGTCCTCTCTGAGCAGCTCGCTGTATTGATCCAGGGGCCGCTGCGTGATTTTGGGTAGAGCCTGTTGAAGTTCCATCCGTGCTCGTTCGTTCCGTATGGACTCCAGGGTGCGTGGGGTAGCCTTGGCCCTGAGGATCCGATCGATGGATCTTGCTTCAAAAGCCTGATACCGGATCGCGTGCTCGATGGCCCTGTGGATATCATCACTCTGGTAGTGTTCCTTCATCCGCAGGACGTATCGGGCCTGGAACCCGCAGTTTCGAGGATGTTTCTCGGTCAGTCCCTTGAGAAAAGCCTCTGCCATCTCTCCCAATGCCAGAAAGGCCTCCCGGACAGGCTCAAGGCCGTAGCGTATCTTTTTAGTCCTGAAGTGATCCGGGTTTTCCACCTTCTTGCCCAGCCCTGCGGGATAGCGTTGATGCCGGGCGATGAGTTCGATCTCCGGAGTGTAGATCAGGATCTCATGTTCCGTGGCCTTGAGGCTCAGGATGTCGGCGATGTTGCCGGAGGGGACGGAGTAGTGATTCGTCTCAAACTCGATATAACCGTCTGGGCCGC
>Ga0208733_100465_pt1 | contig 17921 bp, 25 predicted proteins | sample SubbioR11Jul_8B1_FD_184816 | JGI IMG/M metagenome (GOLD analysis project Ga0208733, IMG submission 184816) | Serpentinite rock and fluid subsurface biosphere microbial communities from McLaughlin Reserve, California, USA - CR11Jul_8B1 (SPAdes) | ecosystem: Environmental > Terrestrial > Deep... | reverse complement strand
CCCTACGGTGTTAGCTGGGGCGGAGATGCCGACGACAAACCCGTGCCCGGTGATTATGACGGAGACGGAAAAAGGGACATAGCAGTATATCGAACGAGCGCCGGAGCCTGGTATGTTCTCCCCTCCGGCGGCGCCCCCTACGGTGTTAGCTGGGGTGGAGATGCCACAGATAAACCCGTCCCAGGAGATTACGACGGTGACGGAAAGACCGATATCGCTGTTTATCGTGGAAGTAATGGCGCCTGGTTTATCATCCCCTCCAGCGGCGGCGCTCCCTATGGTGTTGGTTGGGGTGGTGATCCCAGTGATAAACCTGTCCCAGGAGATTACGACGGAGACGGAAAAACGGACATGGCAGTATATCGAACGAGCGCCGGAGCCTGGTATGTTCTCCCCTCCGGCGGCGGCGCCCCCTACAGTGTTGGCTGGGGCGGAAATGCCGCTGACAAACCCGTCCCTGGTGATTATGACGGTGACGGAAAGACCGATATCGCTGTTTATCGTGGAAGTAATGGCGCCTGGTTTATCATTCCCTCCGGAGGCGGCGCCCCCTACGGTGTTAGCTGGGGTGGAGATCCAGGCGACATTCCACTCAGTGCAAGCGTTAGTTTGACTTATTGAAATGTCATCTTTTCTCCTGAACCGCAATCAGCTCCATCTCTATAATCAGGGTGGCGTTGGGTCCGATGAGAGTTCCTGAGCCGCGTTCAGCGAAAGCGAGATCCGGAGGAATAAAGATCTGCCACTTGGCGCCCTCCTTCATCAGTTTTAAAGCCTCTTCCCAACCCGGCATCATACCCTTGACCGGAAAGGCGACCGGCTGGCCGAAGCTTTTATAGGTGTCTTCAAATACGGTCCCATCGATCAGGGTTCCGCGAAACTGGATTCTGACCCAGTGGGTCTCCAGGGGCGCTTTCCCTGTCCCTTCTTTTAGCGCCTTATACTGCAATCCGCTGGGCAGGGCGACCACGCCTTCCTTCTTCTTGTTATCGGCAAGGAATGCTTTTCCTTCCCTCATGTTTTTGTCGGCAAGCGCCTTCTTCTGGTCTTCGGACCTGGCGGTTATCTCTTTCTGAAGTCCGATCAACGTTTCGCGAATCTCCTGCTCCGTCATCAGCAGCTTGCCTCCGGAAAGCCCGTCTTTGATCCCCATGATGAAGAGGTCCGGATCCACACTGAGGGGCATTGACTTCAACTTTGCACCGGTATCGACGCCGTAACTGTAACTCATTTTGTCCTTCTGGTCTTTCAGGATTAAATTTTCCTGAGCGTTTGACGCACTTGCTACCAACAGAACTCCAAAAGCGGCAATCCATTTGAATTTCATTTGAGCGCCCTCCCTTGCCTAACTTTAATTCAACGCCTACATTTTAAATTTTGATGCCTGGAGTTGTCAAATAGAACATTGCACGGATGAATCCAATTTGACAAAGACCTTCTTTTGTGCCATTTTGATTTTAATACTTATTCCTTTCACAACACGTGAGGCTTTTCTAATGGGGAGAATGATATGAAGTTACAAACGAGGCACGCTCTTTTCTTCGTTTTAACCATCTTTTTGGTTGTAGGAATTTTAGCGGCCTTTTATTATTTCTTCCTCATTCAAAGGGGCAGCCCAAAAGGAGTGAAGGCTGCTTTGAACCTGATTGATTTCGATGGAGACAAAAAGACCGACTTTGCTGTTTACCGTGCGAAAAGCGGAGCTTGGTTTATCATTCCTTCATCAGGAGGCGAAACCTACACCAAAGCCTGGGGTGGAGATGCAAGTGATAAGCCCGTGACGATGAATCTTTCATCAATTGATTAATCTTCAATTCTTTCGTATGCTCCAATGGAGGGATGCAGTTTCAATGACTGCCTCCCTATCAGATAAGTCGAAAGGGGGTTAGAATAATACCTACATTAAAAGACATTGATATAGATTATGATCAAATTAGGGAATTGGTAAAACAGCTTGATTTTGGGAAGAAAATGGCCTTGATCAAGGAAGTTGCAAAGGAACGCGAATATAGAAAAAACTTTTATGGTTTTACCGAAGGTTTGTTGAAAAAATATAACATTCCTGAAATGACCGATGATGAGCTGGATACCTTTCTTCATGATAAAAGCTGATTCGCCCTGATTTTTGAGTGAACATTTGGATAGAATTGTTATTGACACGAATATTTATATTTCAGCTATCTTCTGGGGTGGCAAGCCACGTGAGATAAATGTTCTCGGAACACTTGGATTGCTGTTGAAAGCTAAGAAGGAAGGATTACTGTCATCAGTAAAAACTTCGATCGATAAAATCCTCGAAAGCGGTATTTGGATAAAAGAAGATATAGCCCTGGGGATATTGAAAGACGCGGGAGAGGAATAGAGGACATTTTTCATTTCACAAAAATGATGGACCAGATAAGCCGGACACCCCAAATCATGTCAATTGTCGAAAACTAACACACAGCGGCTCTTTCCATTCCGCTTACGCTTCACAGAACCACAAGTTGTTTTAGAACCAATGTCCCCTTCGGTGCTGGTTATTGACATAAATCAATTGAAGTGTCATAATGACATCATGACACTTGTTGGGGTGATTTTATGACAAAAAAAATAGGAGTCGCAGAAGTAAAAAGGCAATTTTCTATGTTAATCAGCGAGGTCTCATTAAAGGGGGAGCATTTTATTATTGAGAGAAAAGGTAAGCCAATGGCAGCTGTGGTCAGCGTAAAAGACCTCGACATGATTGAGGACCCAAAGAAAAGAGAAAGAAAGAAAGGGCTGTTAGCGGCAATTGGCGCATGGGAAGACTTTGATGACCTTGAAAAGATGGTAATCGAAATTTATAACGGAAGAGGAAAGGCAAAAGAACGGGGTGTCAGGAGGCTTGGCTAATGTATCTATTCGATACGGATGCCATCAGTCAGGTAATCAAAAGGAGTCCTTCTCTTGCATTTATTAGAAGGCTGGCATCTACCGATATTGCAAACCAGTTCACTACCACAATCACTGTTGGTGAACTGGTTTACGGAGCGTATAAAAGCAATCGGCCGGAATTCTTTCTTGAGAAACTTGAAAGACTCGTCTGGCCGAATATAAGGATACTCCCATTTGATGAAGGTTCTGCAAAGGTCTACGGTAAACTGAGGGCTGACATGGAAAGAAAAGGAACACCCCTGATAGAGCCAGATTTGCGTATAGCCTCCATAGCAATGCATCACGGTTTAATTGTCATTACGGGTAACACAAAGCACTTTTCTAAAATCCCTGGCCTTAAAGCTGAAGATTGGATACATGGAAATAAAGAGACTTAATAGATTATAATTAGTGCCTGTTTATAAACTAACAATTTCCAAAAAGATCGTCATTCCGGCTTTCACGGGAATGACAGATAGAGGCAAATTCGGCATTTATGGACAGACTCTTCTAATCGGTGGTTTTCGGAACGTAAAATGCTTTTGATCAGGGAGGCGATACCACTGACAAACCTGTCCCCGGAGACTATGACGGAGACGGAAAGACCGATATCGCCGTTTACCGTGTGAGCACAGGGGCCTGGTATATCATCCAGGCATCAGGAGGCGAAACCTACAGCAAAGCCCGGGGTGGAGATGCAAGTGATAAGCCCGTGACGATGAATCTTTCATCAATTGATTAATCTTCAATTCTTTCGTATGCTCCAATGGAGGGATGCAGTTTCAATGACTGCATCCCTATCTTTTATGCCGGCAATAATTCCCTTGACCTTAAAAAATGAATTCTGTTAAGATCTAAGCACAGTCGAGGCGGTTTAAATGAGAGAGGCGTTAAGATATCTCCAGAATGCAAAGGAGATATTGGAGAAAGTTCCGGTAATGCTTTACGGCCTGTAATAAGCAGATGATAAACCAATGAATCTGAGGAAGGACCTTGTCAAGAATAAAGACTTGCCCCCCATCGTGGAGCGCTTGCCGGGCAAAGATGACATGAAAGCCACAAAAGTTTTTATTGAAAAGATCAAGTGAGAAATGACAGGCCAACTGGACGCTTGCCAGCCAAGAGCCAAGACATCAAATTCTTGTTTGATTTGTTCTTGACAATTCAACGGTAAGACATTAAAAACGCAATAAGGAGGAAAAAGATATTTTTATGGCGGTCAGCGAGCAGCATATAGAGAAGTCAATAGCTATAGCAAAGGAATATGGCATACACCGGTTAATTCTTTTTGGGAGCGCTCTTGAACAACCGGAGCAAGCAAGGGATATCGATCTTGCATGTGATGGAATAGAAGGGTGGGAATTATTTGAGTTTGCCGGCAGACTTGAAGAGGAATTAAATATTTTGGTAGACATTATTCCATTAAGTCCCCCCACGCCTTTTAGCAGATATGTTGAATCAAAAGGCAAGGTTTTAATATGAAGCTCTCTGAACTTAAAGAAGAAACAGCTATAGAATTCCAGCTCATAGAAACAGTCGTAAAAGAGATCAACGCATTGCAGATAGAAGTGGCTGGAAGAAACCCAACGGTGCGCGAGAAAACAGCGGCGTCAGCTTTTCTGGCGCAGTTTTATGGCGGCATAGAGAATATCTTGAAGCGAATTTGCAAATACCATAATGTTCCGTTGCCTACAGGAGACACATGGCATACAGAATTATTCAGGTATTTTTGCGATCCCCCGAGACAACCGTTGCCTTTATTGTTTGATAAAAAATTAACATCCGCACTTATTCCGTTCCGTAAATTCAGGCATGTAGTATATCATGGCTATGGTTTCCATATAGAATGGGATAGGATGAAAAAAGGGATGGAAGAGGTTGGGAATATTTTCGAACAGGTCAAGGGCGCGCTAAATGCATATTTGGATTTGCTGAGCGTTCCCAATGGTTTAAAAAATCTATCCAAAAATATTTGAGAGGGAGGATGAAGGTGGAAGGGGTGGGAAAAAAGAATTATCCTCCTTCCCCTCACCCCTACCTGCGGCAGGCAATAGCAGTCTATCGCACCAGCACCGGAGCCTGGTATGTTTACCCTCGGGCGGCGGCGCTCCTTACGGTGTTGGCTGGGGAGGCGATACAAGCGATAAGCCCGTGACAATGAATCTTTCATCTATTGATTGATGAGGGAGGACTAATACATCCGAACTTGTTTCGGAATCTCGAATTTGGGACGTAGGAAAAAGGAAATACGATAATACGATTGCCTGACACTGATGGTCTTCATGAATTTTTCCCGTGTTCCTGGCTTCCTTATTAGGGGGTGAAGGGGGGGAGGATGTGAATGAATTGCAATATTGCAAGCCTGACCCCACTTTCTGACCCGAGGAGGTGTTTGAGAGATGAGTCAGACATTGGAATTAACGCCAATTGAGATCAGAAAATCCGGCTGGGAGGCATTAAAAAAGGCTCTAGGTATTGTTGGGGCGTTAAAATTTATTTTGCAGTATGAAAAAGGCGAGGGAGAATATACAGAACTCAGACGTGAAATCTATAAGGACAAAACGGTTAATGCCTTAATCAAAGAAATGAAGAAAGAGGGCCCCATATAGAGAGCTATCGAAGACCTAACCAAAAATATTTGAAATTTACCCAGTATATCCCCTCCCCCTTTCGATGGGGGAGGGTGAGGGTGGGGGTGGACAAAAGGAATTTGGTCCCCCTCCCCTTAATCCCCTCCCGCCAGGGGAGGGGAGTTTTTTAGTAAAATCGATTTTATAAGTGTTAGAGACAAATTCTCAAATCTTATTTTGTAAGTATCTAAGGATGACTGGTATCGATTACCCATGTTATTGTATGAGGATGAATGAGATTTATTTGATTTTGGATGCTTTGCCTCATTTGGACGGAACAATTAGGGGAAATGGACAAATCCTGAAACTTGGTATCGGGAGAGTAATATGAGGGGTAAATTAAAAGATAAACGTTATCCTCATAAATTTAATTTGACCCTTCATTCTGTTTCTGATAAAAATATGGCGCAGAAACAGAGAAGCTCGGAGCAGCAAGTTGCCCAATAAAAAAGCATTGAGCAGAGAAAAACTGGAGGAAATCATCCACAGGATTGTCCAGGTGGCTAAACCGGAGACGATCATCCTTTTTGGCTCTGCTGCTCGAGGAGAAATGGGCCCTCACAGTGATGTAGATTTGTTGGTTGTCAAACGAGGAGAGTTTCATCAAGGGCGTCTCACAGGGGAAATTTATATGAACTTGCATGGGGTGGGCCAGGCGGTAGATGTTATTCTTGTCACTCCTGAACAAGTAGAAAAATACCGCAATACCCACTGTCTCGTCATTGCCCCCGCTCTTCGGGGAGGCAAAGAGGTCTATCATGCCTGAAAGGTACCCTCCGGAAGATCCGAGGGAATGGCTCAACCGGGCGCAGAGTAATCTGTCTCTCGCAAAAACGGAAGGGAGTAATATCTATTTGGAGGATCTCTGTTTTCATGCTCAACAAGCGGCAGAAAAGGCTATCAAGGCGCTTTTGATCAAGCAAGGCGTTGAGTTTCCTTATGTTCATGACTTGGCAGAACTTCTTACTTTATTAGAACAGACAGGGATAAAGCTTCCTGAGATGGTAAGGCAAGGAGAGAAACTTACCCGATTTGCAGTCTTCACACGCTATCCTGGTATTGCATCATCAGTGAGCCCTGAGGAATATGCAGAAGCATTAGATTCTTACACATTAAAGTCTGAGAATTTATCTCTAACATGCCTATTCCGCTGATTCCGGCCACTCATTCCGAAGGAAGTCGGCCGGCTGTTCCGATTCATTCCGGCCACCCTGACGGAGCGAAGCGACGCTGGTGTTTGATATTTTACCTATTTGTCAGTTTCCGTCAAGTTTTTGTTTTTTCCGCATGGATCCTCCTTTCAGTTGAATTCGGTGACCGTTGTGAATCAATCGATCCAGGATGGCATCGGCAATCGTGGGATCCCCGATATGATCATGCCAGTTTTCAATTGGGAGTTGACTGGTAATCAGTGTGGAACCCGATCCGTTACGGTCTTCGAGGACTTCGAGCAGGTCTCTCCTCTCGGTATCCGTCAGAGGCGCTAACCCCAGGTCATCGATGGCAAGCAGATGAGTTTTGGAGAGCCTTTTCATCAGGGTGCTATAGCTGCCGTCTGCTCGGGCCAGAGCGATCTGATAGAAGAACTGAGGGAAGCGGATGTAGAAGGTTCGAAAGCCTTCACGGCATGCTCTCTGGGCGAAGGCGCAGGCAAGGAACGTTTTGCCAACACCTGTGGGGCCAGAGATGAGAAGGTTATGATGGTTGCGGATCCAGTTACAGGAAGCAAGGCTTAAGATCACCGATTTTTCCAATCCACGGGCAGTCCTGTAATCGATGTCCTCGATACACGCTTGGAGCTTCAGTTTAGCATCTCTGAGGAGTCGTTTGAGACGTTTGTTTTCCTTCCAACTCCACTGGCGTTCGACCAGCATCCCAAAACGTTCTTCAAAGGAGAGAGATCGGAAGGAAGGTTGCTCAAGCTGTTCTTTAAAGCCCTCTGCCATCCCGATGAGCTTCATGGCGTATAGTTTATCGAACGTCTGTTCATTGAGCATGATCTTTCCTTTCGTAATTGTTAGGTGACAACGTTCACGACATCGTGGACAGAAATAATGGTCAAGACAGCGTGGACACACAACTTTGAAATTATGTATCCAGCGATGCCGTGACGCAAATCGAATAGCTCATCGCAATTGATAGTTATATTCTTCGACCTGGATCGCATCCAGGAAGAGCTTTAGCTTTTGTTCTTTGACATCGATAGTAGTCACAACGTATTCGTACTGGGTTTCCGGTGGAGCGGAGAACATTTCACCGAAGATGTTCAACCGGCAGTCGCTTCGGATGAATCTCACCAGATGATAGCAACCTTCCTCCGGCTTATCCAGCGGGTGCCTTGGGGCATGGCTCTTGCTCGGGAAGACCAATTTCTTCTCTATGCCAGCCAATGCCTTGAGAGGAGTTTTCCTTTTGATCTTGCTGTAGCGATAGGCACTGTTGTGCCTGTGCTCGAACGCCAGCGATTCTTGCCTCTGCTGCGACATGGAGGACATGGCGACTTTATCGAGAAACCTCTGCTGGTAATGGCAGCACCCTGGGGAATCCATTTTTATGAAAGGACAATGCCTTTCACAGAAATTGGACCGTGACGGTCTTCTGACTCTTAAAATGACCTCACCATTTGCTCTACAATCCATTTTTTCCATCTTATCCGTACAGGAGCATCCCCCTCTGCCCTTTTACTGGTAATATTCCCTTCCCCGGAGATTTTCATGCTCAAGCAGGGGGAGAGGGGTTTGGGGGGAAGAGGCGCTCAAAGGTTGTTGATCCAATCCATTCTTCAGGATGGATTCTACGTTCTTGTAGGAGTAGGCTTTGAAGGCCAAGGCTCGGGCACAAGCCGCTTCCAAACGCTCTGTCGAATACCGCTTTTCCAGACGTAGCAGCCCGAGACAGGAGCGATAACCCTGCTCGGGGTGAGCTCTGGATTCCAGGATCAAACTGACCAGGTTTTGCGTGTGAGGGCCAATCTGCCCTGCCCAGCGGATCATCCGAGAAGGGGTCCATTGGAGATGTTGTTGATGAGCTTTAGGCATGTGCTCGTGTAAGGTGGTATGTTTCCCTTTGAGGTAACTGCGGCGATGGAGGGCAACTCTTCGGCTCTTGAAGAAGACCTCGACCGTGACATCGCTCAGACGGACATCAAGCCTTTCATGAATCAGTTGATAGGGAACACTGTAGTAATGGCGATGCACTTCGATGTGGTAATCGATATTGACCTTCGCTTTGCTCCACTCGGCAAAGACGAAGCGATGGACCGGAAGAGGTTTGAGAGCGGGTTTGTCCAAGGTTTCAAAGAGGCTCTTGCGGGTGCCTTCGAGTTTTTCAAAGGGGCGGTTATTTAAGATCTCCAATTGTTTTGCAATGGCCTCATTGAGATCTGTGAGGCCGAAGAAGGTGTGGTGTCTCAGAGGAGCCAGGACCCAGCGTTCCACTTGCAAAACACCCGATTCGACTTTTGCCTTGTCCCGAGCTTTTCCAACCCGGGCCGGAATAATGACGGTCCCATAATGCTCCGCCATCTCCCGGTAAGTGGCGTTGAGGTCGGGTTCATAGCGGCAGGATCGGGTGACCGCATCCCTCAAATTGTCCGGGGTGAGGATCTCCGTGACCCCCTGGAAGAATTCGAAACAATGAACATGAGACTGAATCCAGGAGGGCAGATCCTGGGAACGGGTAGCCTCCGCAAAGGTATAGTTGCTGGCCCCCAAGGTGGCGACAAAGATTTGGGCCTCACAGATCTCTCCAGTCTCGGGATCCGTGATCTCCATCGTCTGCCCTGCATAGTCCACGAAGAGCTTTTCTCCGGCTCCATAAACCTGCCGGAGACAGGGATCAAGCTTCTCAGCCCATTGATGGTAAATTCGGCAAAACTGACTGTATTGGTAGCCATCGGGGTTCTTCTCTTTATACTCATGCCAGAGAAGCTGAAGCGTAACGCCCTTCCTCTTTAACTCCTGGTGAAGAAACTCCGGGGAAGGGAGCTGACGCTTTTCTTGAGCAATAGCATGAATGGAAGGGAAAAGCTGATGTTCCAGGGAGGCTTCATCGAGTTCCGAAGGCAGCGGCCAACTCAATCCCGCCCGTTCGGCCCGGTCAAGGTAATCTCGGATCGTACTGCGGCTAATATCAAGACTCTTGGCAATCTGTCGGGTTGATAGACCCTTTTCACAATGTAACCGTAATACCTCTTTGATCTTGCGCATGGATAATCTCCTGGTTGCCATAAATTCCTCCTGAAAGGTTTTTCAGGAGGGTAAAGGCTTTCAAATCGATTATCCAGCGTCACTTCGATTATCCGCTCAAGGGTGGCCGGATTGGATCGGAATGGCCGGCCGGAATGGATCGGAATCAGTGGCCGACTTGGATCGGAATCAGTGGCCGGAATGCGTCGGAATATGCACTCTTAAGGTTCAGCTAAAACAATTTGGCTTTAAATCATCGGTGTATTGACCTTATATTAGGTCGATCAAAAAATAGTATGTTTATCCCTATTTATCAGTTAGTTGCAAGTTTTTTCGTAACAGTCTCTAATAGTATCGAACGCGGCGAAAAACATCCTTATGTCAAGCAAGTAATGAAAGCCATGGGAAATGGATTAAAGAGTGGTCAGGTTGTTCAAGAGTCAAAGACTCCTTCAGTACCCGCTCCACAAATTTACGAAGCTGAGCAGGCAATCCTTGTTGGATCAGCAAAGGTGAACAATGAGCATTCAGGCTTTTCAGGTAGTGGTTATGTGGATGGGTATGGATACAGGGGTCTCGGTTCAACAACTATAGTGAAAGCAATAAATAACTTGACATATTTCAATTTCGATAGACGGGGTTTTCTAACCCCGTCTTAGCGGGACAAGAATGTCCCGCCTATCGTATGTAATGATATTTATTGCTTTCACTATACCTTTACCGTAACTGTACCTTCTGCGGGTGATTACATAGCCACTTTACGGTATGCGAATGCCACAGGGGCAGTGATGAAGGTTAGTATCTACGTTAACGGAATAAAAATAAAACAAACTGCCCTACTTAATCTACAAAGCTGGAATACCTGGTCAGAAAAAGTAGAGATATTACGACTAAGGGCTGGGCAAAACACAATCACATACCGTTATGACCCAGGGGATACTGGCAACATTAACATAGACTTTATCAGTATATCTCAATAGCATATTTATAATTCCATCCTCGGAAACACTCAATTCCTATCCTTGAAAAAGGATAGGGGGGCGGACTCAATGATAAGGCTATGCATTCTGGTTCTCTAAGATTTTAAAATTATTAGTTTGAGCAACAGGCCATCATCATTTAACATTGATGAGATTCTGTTTTAGAAAGTGGGAAAAGATTAATGGAGGCAATTGCCATGAACAAAACTCGAACGGGAGGGATGACCGCAATCGCTGTCCTAAATTTAGTCTTTGGGGCGATATTAGCCCTAACAAATCTTTGGGTCATGATGGGTTTACATGCCGTTATGTCGCGGTCGTTTGCCGGTGCTGAGGCTACTGCGGCCGCGATGACACGTTTGGGTATGTCACTCTACTACGTAGTCTGCGGTGCTGTCGCCATAGTCGCCGGAGTAGGAGTTCTCAAGGTTGCACCTTGGGGCAGGATCCTGAGTCTCGCATATGCCGGACTCATCATACCGGGTTACGTCATCGACATATTCTTGCCGACAATAGGTGAGAGCAGCGACGGAGGCTTGGTGTTAGGCGCCAAGATTATCGGGTCGATTATCGGGTCCGTCTTCTGGATGATTTATCCGGTCATATTGCTCATCGTCTTTCAGAAGCCCAGCTGGAAGGAAGCATTTAAACCCAAAAGTGGAGTCCACGACCACAATGTTAACTTTTGCCCGGAATGCGGAGCAAAAGTGAATTCGGAGGATAGTTTTTGTCAAAACTGCGGCCGAAGTTTGAAGGATGCATCAATTCCTCAGAGGAGAGGGGAAAACGATGTATTGCCAGACATGTAAATTAGAACACTCCCAGGGAAATAAATTCTGTATTCAATGTGGGAAGCCCCTTGTTTTTAAACTTCCTGAAAGGGAAATCCCCGATCCTCAACCAAAACGCATTTGCCCTAAATGTTCGATTCCATACGATGTTGGAAAGAAATATTGTAAGCAATGCGGTTCTACATTGATAGAGATAAAAACGGTTTGTCCCAATTGCCAGGCACCATTAAGCCTTGAACCAAACGAGAAATTCTGCCTTGCGTGTGGGGCTCCGATTCCCCGAATGGGTATTCAGGTGAACCGGCAACAGCCCTCCATGAGTCTTTTTAAATCTCCCTTTACTATTATAATGACAGCTTTAGGTAGTATTGTTGTGGCGCTTACCGCCATGGTACTCTTATATCATTATTGCGATTTTAAACTTCCCTATATGGAGAAACCCTTGCAGTGGATTGAATCTAAAATATGGAAAATTGATAGTCCCCAAATACCTTATGAAGATTATGATGTATGCTCTGGTGAATCTTGCATTTTTGGTGAATGGATTGCGTGTCAAAATATGGAAATCTACAAAGAGAGAAACGAGAATTCTCCTGTTGTATTTCATGTTAACAAAAGGGAAGTGGTTAACGCTTTAACTGGTGTTGTAATTATTACCAAGCCAGGTCGGGCAAAAGTTCTAAAATCATTTAAAATTGGGGACTCCGAGGTAGTACCAGGCGATGTTATCTATCTTCTAACATACAGAGGGGAAGGAGTATATAACGTTTGGTTTAAAGGCAGCGTGTATAATAATCTTGGCCTTGATCCATTTAATCTCGGCTACTTGGATATCATGGACTCTCCAGAAACAATCGATTGGGTGCAGATTCAAAATAGTAAGGGGCAAATAGGCTGGAGACGGTTAAGCAGACAATCGTATTTCGATTACAAATATGGATGTGATTAATGTCAAAGTTATGGTCAAAGCAGCATTCAATATACTTTACATGGCTGATTGAAGATACGGCTATTGGATGTGGGTTTCGGGACAATGGGAAGAGAGATTGACTCCTTTTGAGTGTAAGGGTATGGGTGTCTGGCTACTGGGAATAAAATATTTATAAAAATTTTTTACATATGATGGTTGATTGTTTCCAAATAGAAGGAATAGGCAAGTGAATGGAATAAAGAAGATATTTGTTCTATCCGTTCTACTCTTGGGTTTTCTCCTCTCCTCCTGTCTTGAGGCAGAGGTGGAAATTGATCTGAAGAGGGATGGCTCCGGTGAAATGAGGATGAAGATTCTACCGCTCGAAAGTTCTATGAATTTTCTGGTTAACGAGGTAGAGGCTGATCTGAGGAGAAACCAGAACTACCGAGAATCCGATATTATAAAAGGAAACGAATCGGACGGAAGAAGATCCCTTTTGGTTCGAAAGAAATTTAAAAGAATTGAAGAAGCTGACGAAAATTGCAGTTTTACCTCTCATAAGGAGTACGACCAATTTGTTATGGATATCCCAGGGGACTTCTTAGGAATTGTTAAAATCGTTAGGGTAAATATGCCGGGTCAGATCATTACATCGAATGTGGGTAATATTTTAGGGAGGTCATTGACCTGGTATAGAAACAATCCTGCGGATAATAGGCTTGTCGTTAGCTCAAAGCCCCCCCTTATCAGTCTTCCCAGGGAAAAGGTATTACCCCTGGCCATCATTCTGGCCGTTGTCATCCTTGGAATTACTTTCCTTACCATTTTAACAAAAATACAAAAGCGAAAAGCTGACCAAGAAAAATTTAATTTCTGTCCGGAATGCGGAACAAAGGCCAACCCAGGCGATAATTTCTGTCAGAATTGCGGACAAAGTTTGAAATAGGGATAAAAAGGAGGTAGCCATGCTTCAGTGCCCAAAATGTAAAAAGAGCTTCAGTGAAAATTATGCCTTTTGTGAAGAATGTGGGGTTAAACTCATCAAGGCTGATGTTCTTGGCCTGAAGCAACAGGAGTTTAAGGTTTTTGACAGGGTTGAAAGATCGGTTTTTTTTAGAATTACCAGATCCTATACATGGATTATTTTAATTCTTTCCATCCTGGGATTTATTGGAGCAATATTTTATCTAATCTCTGATATTCGACTTTTCTTGTGGAAAGACACAAGTGTTTCGGCGGAAGAAATTAGAATTATTCTTGCCGCTAAAAAAGCTGGTAGAAGTCCGGCAGAAGTGGAGGAGCTAACAAAAAAGCTGGACCCCGAACTTTTAGCGAGGCTTGATAAAGAAATTTACGAATTGATTATACTTTTACCAAAGACCGATCAAGAAAAAATAGGTGTTGAAAAAATTCGAGGCTGGGTCAAAGAACGAATTGGTCGCTATTATACTATAAAAGAAAAGATTAAAATCCTTCGTGAAGCTAAAGGGGTGTTAACAAAATTTAACGAATCAGAAAGAACAGAAGCGCTCGGTACTTTTTTTAATATGAAGGCCGAGAAGGAAAATAAAATTGAAAGGGGTCGAACAGAGGCAAAGATTAAAATGGCTACCATTGGAGGCACATTTTTTGCTTTGATCATGACCATCGCCGCCTTCAGCCTCATTCTTGTTCTCTTGGCCATTGAAAGGAATACGAGGAAAGGATGAATAAAATTTAAACGATTTTTCATTATGGTAAAGGGCCTGTCCCCGGAATGGGAACAGGCCCTTTTTGTTACCAGTTGGGGACGAAGAAGAGGAAGGTTTTAGTCCAATCTCACAAAAGAGCCGTAACAACTCTGGAGAAATCGCGAAGGTCTTTTAGATTATGCTGGATCAACTCATAAAGTGTGCCGTAATCCACTTTCCAGTACATGTGGACGAGCAGATTGCGGAAACGGGCCATTTTTTGCAGGCTTTCTGATAATTCTCTTTGGATGATTCCTGCATCCGCTAAGATGGCAAAACATTCTGCATATCCCTCCGGCACTTTTTTCAGACGTTTTGCTGAGATGTGGTAACACAACCCCAAAGCGGCTTCAATGGCCACCAGTAATCGATAGCAAGCAATATCCTGCATGTCCTGATCTTTTAAGAAGTCTTCCTTCCGTTTTATCTTGATCCTTTCAAGGCGGGTTAAGGATTCTTCAATTTCTTGGCACCGGGTGCGGATCAGTTCTTGGTTTAAGGTCATGGGCTAAATGCCTCCTTAATTCCTTCACGGATGATAGGTTTGAGATCGAGATATCTCTGTATTGTTTTTTCCACGACTTGTACCCGTTTTTCTTCATCTCTCTCGAGGACGAGGGTCCCCTGAATTACATGATACAGAAACAATACTGGAGCAAAGTTCAAAACTCGAACGTCCACAGGTATCTTAAGCTCCCGGCTAAGGCCTTGGGATAGATCAAGACTATAGTTGGTAGATTCCTCTTTCGTGATTTCTGAAATATAAACGCCCACATCAATATCATGGAATGGTAAACCTTCAGTAAACGAACCATAGATATAAGCAAACACCACTTCGCCATGCTTTCTCAGCATTGCTTCAAGGCGTTGAACCAACCGTTCCCTTTTATCCTTTTCCAGATCAAAGCGCCTCAGTTTCATAATATACCATTATCATACACTCGTTCGAATGGCAATCGGAATAATGATTTTTCTTCATTGACAATGGACGGTGTTTTGATTAAGGATAGAAGATAGGGGATGACGAAAATGCAACTTCAGGCCCGGTTCGAAAAAATAAAGGATATTTTTAAGGACTATCCTTATATTGCCTCTGCCTATCTTTTTGGCTCCCATGTCTCCGGCAAAATAACTCCAGAGAGTGATGCCGATATTGCGATATTGTTGAAAAACAACGCTCCCGATGGAAGAGAACTCCTTCATGAGGAAGATTATTTGGCTTACAGGGTGGCCAGGGCGCTGGGGGTTAAAGAGGTAGACCTGATAGACCTTAACAAGAAGGGGATCCTCTTTCAGCACAATGTCTTAAGGACCGGCATCCTCATCTATGATGGCGATCCGGCGTTCAGGATAAAGTTTGAAACAGGGGTGATCATTCGTTTTTGTGACTTTGAACCCACCCTCCGATATATAGAAAAACGTCAATTGCAGGGTCGGATTGAGAGGTATGCCAGGCCATGAACCAGAGGGACATCCAGGCAAAGCTCGATGTGATCATAGATAACCTTGATAAGTTAAATATATTAAAGACCAAGGCATTTGAAGAATTCACATCCGATTTCAGAAATATAGATTCCACCCTGCATAGGCTTCAGACTTCAATACAGGCGCTCCTTGACATAGGCAGCTATATTATCGCCTCCCTTGGCCTCAGGACACCCAATACGAATGCAGAAATCATCGAGATCTTAAATGAGGGCGGTTACCTACCAAAGGATAAGGCCAAGACCTACATCAAAATAAGCCAGTTCCGAAACAGGATTGTCCACCTCTACAACCATATAGACACAGAAACACTCTATGATATTCTGATCAACGAACTGGGAGATATCATCGCCTTTTACACCGATCTCATTAAGATTATTGAAAATCATAAAAAGTTGTTGTAGCGGCATCTTTTATTGTTTCCATCATTATGAACTTATCCAAAAGGGCGCTGTACAAAAAGGGCCTGTCCCCATTCCGGGGACAGGCCCTCTTTGTTACCAGTTGGGGATGAAGAAGAGGAACGCGAGCGAGGTGATGATAAAGTAGACGAAGAAGACCATGAGGAGCCAGCCCATAATATCTCTGAAATGCAATTTAGCCACAGCGAGCATGGCGATGGCCCAGAAGGGCTGGATCATGTCGGTCATCATGTCGGACCAGGCAAAGGTGACAACGGTCGTTCCCATGCCAATGCCCAATTGTTTGGCCGCCGGGATAATATAGGGAGCCTCCACAGCAAACTGACCGCCGCCGGAAGGGATGAGATAGTTGAGAAGCCCGCCATACCAGTAGAGGATGAGGGGAAAGGTTTGAGGCGTGGAGATTGCCACAAAGGCATTTGTGAAAACGGCGGAGAGCAGAGTGTATTTGAAGAGGCCGAGAATTCCTGCATAGAAGGGAAACTGGATCACAATTCCCCAGACCGCCTTTCCTGCATCCTCTGTCGCTTTCAGGAATGACCAGGGCCTCCAGTGAAAAAGGACACCCAGCATGAACATGGTAAAATTGACGACATCGAGGGTAAGGGCCAGCCCCTTATTGGAAAAGTACCAGATCAGCCAGACCAGACCGCCAATAAAGAGGATGATATTGAATCCAGGCCACCAGTTCATCCAGTCTGAAGGGCTTTGAAATTTTTCAGGCTTTGGAGGAGCTTCGTAAAGTTTCAGTTTATCCATCAATTGGGGTGACACGGTGAAAGTTTTTTCCGGTCTCGGATGCATCAATGCCATCACGATCGTGACCACAACAACGATGATGAGTGTTAGAATGAGGTTAAAGGGATGCAAGATCGTCTGGGATATGGGGATGACCGCATCTAACAATTTCGCCTTGATGGCAAAGTTATCCGGCGTCGCAACGAGCAGCGTGGAGGATCCTGAGAGTCCGGAGTGCCAGGTGCAGCCGAGTCCGAGATAGGCGGCGGCGATGAGGAGACGATAATCGACCTTTGGATTTCTCTTCACAATGAAGAGAGCGAGCATGGCGCTGGCTATCAAACTGGTTCCCCAATTGAACCATGCCACAATCATTGAAAAGAGAGACATAACGACAATGGCCTGCCAGGGTTTTTCAGGATTGGACCAGCCGGAGAGTCCGTTGAGCAGTTTCCGGACAGGAGGGGAGCAAGCCAGGATATAGCCGGTCATCATGATCAAACACATCTGCATGGCAAAGGTGAGCAATTCCCAGAATCCTTTTCCCCATGCTTGAATCGATTGGTACGCTCGAGAGCCAACCCCCACCTCCGGCTTGAATCCCCAGATGAGGGCCAATATGTAAGTAACCACACTGAGAAAGATCACAATGACCAGGGCATCCGGGATCCACCGCTCTGTCCATCGGGTGAGGGCGTCCCCCCAATCTTTTAGAAACTCAAATGTTCCTCGTACCTCTTCCTTCTTTTTCTCGTTCATAAACGTTCCCTCCTTTTTAAAAAAGGTTAGATAAAGGAAAAGAGCCTTAATGGAAAAGGTTTAAATCGGACCGGAGGTCTTATTGACGAAATCACCTCCTCTCGTCAAGGATTGAAAGAGGTTAAGAATCTTAGAGGCTAAAATCTTTTAGAACCACCCAAACTTCCTTTTTCATATCGAAAAGGGTCTCTTTTGTCAAGAAAAATTCGAAGACGAGAAAAGTCTCCAAATCCTTTTTAACATTGACTTTTTTTCCAATTATGTTAACATCATTCCAAAATTAAAAGTCTTTTGTTTGGAGGTTAGATTCTTACACGACAAAGTCTGAGAATTTATCTCTAACATTTTGGCCCCCCAAAAATCTCCCCTCCCCTGGCGGGAGGGGATTGAG